>SAMEA3387515__coassemble_1739_pt1 | contig 64053 bp, 57 predicted proteins | sample SAMEA3387515__metabat2_high_PE_016 | metagenome-assembled genome bin SAMEA3387515 (sample SAMEA3387515) | Felis catus | biome: Faeces | place: United Kingdom | collected 2012
GTTCCACCACTATTCTCTCATACCTGTCTACCCGGTCCCACGTTTGACGCTTACGCAGCAACAAGACCGGCGCGCTGTTTCTACACGAAACAGCGCGCCGGTCCTTTTTATCGTTCTGCGTCCTGTCGGCGTTATGGGATGGGCAGCGTGAGGATGACCTTGCTGCCGTGGGGCTCGTTCTGGTCAAATTCCGCCGTGCCGCCGTGCGCCTGCATGATCTGCTCCACCACATGCAGGCCCAGAATATGGGGCGGGTTGTCCCCCGGTTCGCCGCCGTGCAGCACATGCAGCACCGCCGCCGGGTACCCGGCGCCGTCATCGGCCAGTATCACACGCAGCGTTTTTTCTTCGGCTTCCGCCGTCACGGTACAGTGTACGTCCGCTTCGTTATGGCGCACGCTGTTACCCAGAATATTTTCGACCGCGCGGGCCAGCAGCGCCCGGTCCACTTCGACCCCGGCGGTCTCTGCGTCCGGGTGTACGTCAAGTTCCACCTGGCAGCGTTCCGCCAGCGGCCCGTTGCAGAAATCCGCCACCAGGCTGCGCAGCAGCGGCCCCGCGTGGGCCGGTTCGCGCCGCAATGGCTGCGCGCCGTATTGCAGCTTGCTGGTCAGGTTCAGGTCCTCGACCAGCGCGCGGATCTTCTCGCTCTGGTCGCGTATGCCGCCCGCCTTGCCGCGGGCGGTCTGGGGCAAAGACGGGTCCCGCTGCAACTGTTCCGCCCAGCCCATGATCAGCGAAAGCGGGGTGCGGATGTCGTGGCTGACCCCGGCGATCCAGTTGGTGCGGGCTTCGTCCCGGCGCTGGATGATCTCGTTGCGGCGGCGCAGTTGTTCGCTGGTCTGGTTCAGCCGCCGCGCCAGTTCCCCGGTAAAGCCTTTGGTCGGCAGGTCCACGGTGCCGCCGCCCGCCAGAATGTCCAGCCCCTCGGTCACGGATTGCAGCGAGCGGGTGCTGCGCCAACTGACAAGCAGGAAACTGATAAAAATCAGCACCAGAACCGTCACCAGTACCCGGCCGGAGTTTTTAATGATCGCATCAATTAAAACGGGGTCGCTGTAGAAATTATAGCGCACGACGCTGTCCTGTGGCACCCCCAGCACCAGCATGCCGTAATCCCGGATCTGGCAGAAAACCGGGTAATCTTCCAGATACCAGCGGGTAAAGGATGCCACCTCGGTGACGGTGTAGGTGTGGTCCAGTTCCGCGGGCAGGTCGTACTGCCATATCACCTGCCCCGCGTCATCCAGCACCATGGCCCAGGCATAGCCTTCCAGCCAGGCTTCCGCGGGCTGTTCCTCGAACACAAATTCGCCCGCCGCGTCGCGCCGCAGGCTGTTGGCGACCTGCGAACTGGAATAGCGCAAGGTGTTCGATACCGTCCCGTAATAGTACCCCAAAGCGATCATCGCCACAACGCTCAGCAGCATCAGCAGCAAAATCACGGCGGCAGTCGCCAGCACATACCGCCGGACCACGCGGGCAAAGGTTTTCATCGCGTGCCCTCCCCCGCCAGCTTATAGCCGATGCCGCGGACCGTCAGCAACCAGCGGGGCTTGCTGGCGTTTTCCTCGATCTTTTCGCGCAGGTGGCGCATATGCACGTTCAGGCTGTTCTCATACCCGAAGGAATCCGGCCCCCACACCGCTTCATACAGCGCGTCGTAGGTGATGATATGGCCCCGGTTCTCGGCCAGTTTTTGCAAAAGCGCCCGTTCGGTGGCCGTCAGGGGCAGCGTGCTGCCGTCCGGCAGGCGCACCAGCGCGTCGGCCAGTTCCACCGTGCGGTCCCCCAGGCGCAGGCGCCCCGCCGCGCCGCGCTGCAGTTCCGCCCGGTAGGCGCGCTGCAAAATATGCTCCACCCGCAGCAGCAGTTCCTGCATCAGAAACGGCTTGGTCAGGTAATCGTCCGCGCCCAGCCCCAGGCCGAACAGACGGTCGGCGTCCGCATCCCGCGCCGACAGGAACAGCGCCGGGACATCTGCCTGCGCCCGCAACTGCCGGAACAGGGCAAAGCCGTCGCCGTCCGGCAGGTTGATGTCCAGAATCATCAGTTCGGGGCGCTGCGCCGCAAAAGCCTCGCGCGCCGTGCGGCAGTCGGCCGCGGTGGCAATGCTGTGGTAGCCCGCCGCGCGCAGATGTTCACACAGCAGGTCCAGCAGTTCCGGGGTATCGTCCACCAGCAGCAGCCGGGCGTCATAGATCGTTTGCATGTTCGTCACCTCTTTTTGTATTATACAGCATCCGGCCCGCACACACCAGACGCTGCCGAATTTTTAAGGCAAAATTAAGCCGGGCTTTCTTTGGCTTTAAGTTTGCTGCGGTATGATACAGGTGTTCCCAAACAAAACACCGACCGCAAGCAAAAGGAGAGGAAATTATGCAAACTGTCATCGAGACGAAAGGCTTATGCAAGACCTACGGCAAGACCGCGGCCGTGGACCATGTGGAGATGCATGTGCCCCAGGGGTGCATTTACGGTTTTATCGGCCCCAACGGCGCCGGAAAAAGCACGACCATGAAGATGCTGCTGGGGCTGATCCACCCCAGCCAGGGGCAGGTGTTCCTGCTGGGCAAGGCCATGACCGAACGCAACCGTCTGGCCCTGCTGCGCCAGACCGGCAGCCTGATCGAGTCGCCTTCCGGCTATCTGCACCTGACCGCGCAGGAGAACCTGCAGATCGTGGCCGACCTGAAAGGCGTGCCCCGCAAGGACATTGGCCGCGTACTGGATGTCGTGGCGCTGACCGCCGACCGCAACCGCAGGGTGGGGCAGTATTCCCTGGGCATGAAGCAGCGCCTGGGCATTGCGATGGCCCTGCTGGGCAACCCCAAGCTGCTGATCCTGGACGAACCCACCAACGGCCTGGACCCCGCCGGTATTCAGGAGATGCGCTCTCTGCTGGCGCAGATGCCCGCGGCCACCGGGGCCACGGTGCTGGTGTCCAGCCATCTGCTGGGCGAGATGGAACAACTGGTGGAACAGGTGGGCATCATCAACCACGGCAAGATGCTGTTTGAAGGGCCGCTGCGGGAATTGCAGCGCCACAGCCGCGGCAAGCTCAGCCTGCGGGTATTGCAGCCCGAAAAGGCCGCGCCCATTCTGCGGGCGCAGGGGTTCAGCCCGCGCATGGAACAGGGCGCGTTCACGCTGCCGCCCCTGCGCGACGAGGAACTGGCCGTGCTGACCCGCGCCGTGGCCGACAGCGGCGCCGGACTGGTCGGGCTGACTACCCACACCAAATCGCTGGAGGATATCTTCCTCAGCCTGACCCAATCGCAGGAGGTGAAGTAAGATGCCGCGCAGTCTGCATGCCGAATTCCAGAAAGCGCACCGCCGCCACGACCTGCTGGTCTGCCTGCTGCTGCCCGTCACGGTGCTGCTGTGGTCCGGCTACGCCGCACCCGATGAGGCCGATTCCACGGTGAACGCTTTCAGCGCCCTGTTCTACTCGGCCCCCGTCATGAATGCGATCCTGATGCCCATTGGTATGGCCGTGCTGGCCACCCGCCTGTGGGACGTGGAAGTGAAGGGCGGCTTCCCCAAGCTGCTGTACACCTTGCAGAGCCGCCGCAGCCTGTTTGCCGCCAAAGCGGCGCTGGGCTTTGGCGAAGTGCTGCTCATCACCGCGCTCGAGACCGCCAGCGTCCTGCTGATCGGCCGCTGGAAGGGCTACAGCGAAGTGATCCCGCCCATCCAGATCGCCTACTTCTTCCTTTGCACGCTGGCCGTCTGCACGATGCTGCTGTTCTCGGAACTGCTGCTTTCGGTGCTGCTGAGCAACCCGCTGCCTGCGCTGTGCACGGGCGTGGTGGGCGCGCTGGTGGGGCTGTTCTCCGCCTTTATGCCGCCGGTCGTCAGCCTGTTCGTGCCCTGGGGGTACTTTATCCCGCTGAGCGCCTACATCCTGGCGGACTGGGACCCCGATACCCGGATCGCTGTGTACGGCACGCGGGATTTCCGTTTGCTTCTGCTGGCCTGGACGATCCTGCTGGCGGTGGGGTTCTTCCTGTTCACCTGGCGCGCCATCCGCGAAAAGGAGGTATAACGAAATGTTCAAACGCTGTCTGATCGCGGAGAACCGCAAACTGCACGCTTCCCCGATCTGGATCATGTTTTTTGTGCTGCCGGTCATCTCGGCCAGTTACGGCACTTTCAACTACCTGCAAAACCTTGGGGTCCTGACGGAAGCCTGGTACAGCCTGTGGACCCAGCACACGCTGTTCTACGCGCTGTTCTTCTTCCCGGTGATGGTGGGGGTCTACTCCGCCTACCTGTGGCGGCTGGAACACATGGGTCACAACTGGAACCTGATCATGACCGCGCCGGTGCGGCCCCTGAACCTGTTCCTGGCCAAATACATCGTCGTCATCAAGCTGGTGCTGCTGACCCAGGCGCTGGTCTTTGGGCTGTACGTTTTCTGCGGCAAGGTGTTCGCCCACCTGCCCGGCTGGCCTCCTCTGGAGACCTTCCTGTTTTTGCTGCGCGGCCTTGTGGGTGGCCAGTGCGTCATTGCGCTGCAACTATTGCTGTCCATGCTGATCCGCAGCTTTGCGGTGCCGGTGTTCATCGGGCTGGCGGGCGGCGTCGTGGGTATGCTGGCGGCCAGCAACGGCGCGGGGCTGGCGTTCCCCTACGCGCTGATGCAGGTGGGCATGAACTCCAACAAGAGCGAAGATGTGCTGGCGGGCAGCTATGGCAGTTTCTTTCTGGCGTCGGTGCTGTGGCTGGCGCTGTTCCTGGCGCTGGCCTGGGTGCTGCTGACGCGGCGGGATGTAAAATCCTGACCCGGCAGGCATTGCACATTTGGGCGCGGCACGGTATAATGATAAAGCATCAAACCCAAAAGGAGGGCTGCGCCATGACTGCCAACGCCGCTGATTTTGCGGGCGCCGTCTGCGGACGCCGCTATGAAAAAGAATTGGAGACCCATTTTCGTGACTGCCTGTTGTTCTACCGGGACGGGCGCATCCGTTTTGAACGCTACTGCTACGGGGAAGCCGCCTGCCTGGTATTCAGCGTATGGGCCCACGGCTTTGACGCCGACGGCAAGATCCTGTGGGACAAGGAACCGGAATTTGAAAGCCAGCGTTCTGCCCTGCCCCGCGTGCTGACCGACGTGCAGGAAAGTGGAACTGCTTTACAGTTCGACGGGGCGCGCAAACGCTACTGCAAGACCGAAGAATTCAGTTCCGACAAGGCCAACGGCTACGGCGGCTGGAAGGTCTTTTGGATGAACCGCAAAAAGGCCCGCGCCTGAAACCATTTGTTCCCTACAAAACCAAAACGGCTGCTGCATAGCAAACGCTATACAGCAGCCGTTTTTATCATAGCCAAACCGCAACGCCGCGCGATTTTTCGGTGAAAGTTCTTCGCCGGCTTTCTTTACAAGAAGGTCAGGCGAACTTCTCTACCCCGTCAGCCGTCACGCGGGCGTAGACCAGCGGCGGCAGGGCCGGTTTTTCGTCGCCGATCACAAGGCCGCCCCGGTACATTTCTTCCGCCGGTGCGAACAGGGCTTCGTCGTCGGCATAGAGCGTGCAGATACTCTCCCCTGCCTTCACGGCATCGCCCAGCTTTTTGTGCATCGTGATACCGGCCGCAAAGTCGATGGAATCTTCTTTTTTGATGCGGCCCGCCCCCAGCAGCACGCTGGCGTTGCCGATCTTCTCCACGTCGTTCTTGCAGATGTAGCCGTCGCGCGGGGCCGTCACTTCCCGGCTGTATTTTGCCTTGCGGAAAAGGCCGGAATCGCGCAGCACCGACACATCGCCCCCCTGCGCGGCAAACATCCGGCAGCAGGTCTCAAAGGCGGTACCGTCCGCGATGACCCGTTCGGCCATGGCGCGGCAGGCGGCCATATCGCCCTTGCCCGCCAGCATCAGCATATTGGCCGCCAACTGCAGGCAGACTTCCGTCAGGTCGGCGGGGCCTTTGCCCTGCAGGACCGCCATGCTCTCGGCCACTTCCAGCGAATTGCCGATGTTATGGCCCAGCGGCTTGTCCATATCGGTGATGAGGGCCGCCACCTTGCGGCCGTGGGCCGTACCGATGGCTACCATCTGGCGGGCCAGCTCGATGGCGCTGTCCAGGTCTTTCATGAACGCGCCGTCGCCCATCGTCACATCCAGCAGGATCGCATCGGAACCGGCAGCCAGCTTCTTGCTCATGATGGAGGACGCGATCAGCGGGATGCAGCCCACCGTGGCCGTAACGTCGCGCAGGGCGTACATCTTTTTGTCCGCCACCGCGATATGGCCGCTCTGCCCGATGACCGAAATGCCGATGTCGTTGACCTGGCGGAAAAATTCCTCCTGGGTCAGGCTGGTGCGGGTGCCCGGCACAGCCTCCATCTTGTCGATGGTGCCGCCGGTATGCCCCAGGCCGCGGCCGCTCATTTTGGCGATCTTGACGCCGCAGGCCGCCACCACCGGCGCAATGACCAGCGTGGTCTTGTCGCCCACGCCGCCGGTGGAGTGCTTGTCCACCTTGACGCCCTCGATGGCCGAAAGGTCCACCATATCGCCGGAGCGGGCCATCACGTCGGTAAGCTGGGCGGTCTCCTCATCGGTCATACCGCGCAGGTAAATGGCCATCAGCAGGGCCGACATCTGGTAGTCCGGCACCTCCCCCGCCACATAGCCGTTGACGGCAAAGGCCAGTTCTTCCCGGGACAGCACGCCGCCGTCCCGTTTTTTTGCAATGATATCATACATGCGCATCGCAGTACCCTCCCTTCAGAGTGATGCAAAATCGTGTAAAAAGAGCAAAAAATGCCGCCCGGAGACGGCATTTTTTGCTGGGATCGGCCCCGGTATCAGCGGCTGCCCTTGTCGTAGGGGATGCCTTCCGCCTTGGGCGCCATGCTGTTCTTGCTGGTGAAGGCCAGAATGACCATCGAAGCAATGAACGGCATCATGTTATAAATATTCGAGGACCAGCCCAACTGCGAAAGCGCAGTGGCGTCCGCAATGTTGGCAAGGCTCTTGAACACGGCGAAGAACATCGCCGCGCCGAAAATGTGGACCGGCTTCCACTGGCCGAAGATCATGACCGCCAGCGCCAGGAAGCCCGTACCGGCCACGCCGACCTCAAAGTTCCAGGTCTGCACGCTGGGGATGATATACGCCAGGCCGCCAATACCGCCCAGCACGCCGGAGATCAGCACACCGGCGTAACGCATCTTGTACACGTTGATGCCCACGGAGTCCGCCGCCTGGGGATGCTCGCCGCAGGCGCGCAGGCGCAGGCCGAAGCGGGTCTTGTACATGACAATGAAGCTGATGACCAGCAGCACGATGCCCAGCGGGACAAAGACGCTCAGTTCCAGACTGCCGATGTTGAACAGGAACGCATTGTTCGTGTAGTCGATCTTGGACGAGGTAGAACCGTTGAAGTTTTTCGCCAATATGATGGCGATGGCTGTGGCCAGCATGTTCAGCGCCGTGCCGCCGATGGTCTGGTCCGCTTTCAGGTGTATGGACGCGAAGGCCAGCAACAGCGAGAACACCATGCCGGAAAGGGCAGCCACCGCGATGGAGACCGCCACGATCACATAGGCGGGCAGCGTGTTGGGCATCATGGCGACCGCCAGAACGCCGCCCAGGCCGCCAATGACCATGATACCTTCCAGCGCGATGTTGATGACGCCGGAATGTTCGCTGAACATGCCGCCCAGCGCGACCAGCATCAGTACGATGCCGTACAGTAGGGTGTATTTGATCAACAGAAGCATGTCACTTGGCCTCCTTTCCTGCCTTCGGAGCCGGTTCCTCGTTGGCGTCCGGGATGTCCTTATTGACATGCATCTTGCGGGCGATCAGGCCGCGGAACAGCATGGCAAAGGCGCACAGGTAGATGATGATGCCGGAGATCAGGTCTGCGATCTCGGCCGGGAAATACCGGGTCGGCAGGAAGCTGCCGCCTACCGTGATATGCGAAATGAACACCGAGGAGAAGATAGTCCCGATGGGGTGGGACGCCGCCAGCAGCGCCGTAGCGATGCCGTTGAAGCCCATGGCAGGCAGCGTGGTGGTGTTCAGCGGGTTCCATTCGGCGCCGCCGGACAGGTAGAGCAGGCCCGCGCCGAAACCGGCCAGGGCGCCCGCAATGGTCATCGAGAGGATGATGTTCTTCTTCTCGTTGATACCGGCGTAGCGCGCCGCGTTCTTGTTCAGGCCCACGGCCTTGAGCTCATAGCCGAAGGTGGTCTTTTCCAGAATGACCCAGATCAGGATGGCCGCGGCGATCGCCAGGAAGATGGCGATGGTCGTGCTGGGGGTGTGGAACAGGTCCGACAGGCCCGCCGACGGAATCACCGATTCCGGGGCGGTATCGGCCAGCTTCCAGGTGCGCGTGCTCTTGACGTCGTACATGGCGCCGGTGCCGCGGGCGTAGACGATCTCGTTGACCATATACAGGCCGATCCAGTTGAACATGATGGAGGTGATGACCTCGTTGATGTTCAGGTACGCCTTGAAGATGCCGGGGATCGCGCCCCACACCGCGCCGAACAGGGCCGACGCCAGCAGGCAGAGATACCAGGGCATGTGCAGGATCAGTGCGCAGTACAAAGCGCCGAACGCGCCCAGCGTGTACTGGCCTGCCGCACCGATGTTGAACAGGCCGGTCTTGAAGGCAAATGCCACCGAAAGGCCCGTCATGATAAGCGGGGCGGAGTTCGTCAGCGTACGGCCAACGCCGTACGGGAAGTCATAAAAACCGCCCTGGATGATGCGCACAAAGCCCTGGTCCCAGGCGTGTTCGGGGTTGATGATGAACAGCGCCACAAGGCCCACAGCCAAACCGATGAGGATACAGAGGATGGCCGCCAGTACGCTGCTGCTTTTTTGACGCAGCGTTACCCCGATGCTGCTTTTGTTCCGACTCACAGGTTACTGCGCCTCCTTTCCCTGCCGCTTGGCGCCAGCCATATACAGGCCCAGCTCCTGCACGGTCGTCTTTTTGGGGTCGAACTCGCCGACGATCTCGCCTTCATACATCACCAGAATGCGGTCGGACAGATTCATGACCTCGTCCAGTTCCAAGCTGACGAGCAGGACCGCCTTGCCGCGGTCGCGCTCCGCCACGATCTGCTTGTGGATGTATTCGATGGCGCCCACGTCCAGGCCGCGGGTGGGCTGCACCGCCACCAGCAGTTTGGGGTCCTTGTCGATCTCGCGGGCGATGATGGCCTTCTGCTGGTTGCCGCCGGACATGCTGCGCACAATGGTGGCGCTGCCCTGGCCGCTGCGCACGTCATACTGCTGGATCAGCCGGTCAGAGTATTCGCGCACCGCGCCCTTTTTGATGAAGCCCATCTGTTGGAACTGCGGTTCCCAGTAACGCTGCAGCACCATGTTGTTTTCCAGCGTGTAGTCCAGCACCAGACCGTGCTTGTGGCGGTCCTCCGGGATATGGCTCATGCCGTCCTTGGAACGCTGGCGGATGGTGGCATGGGTGATGTCCTGCCCGCCCAGCTTGATGGTGCCGCCGCTGACTTTTTCCAGACCCGTCAGGCCGTAGACCAGTTCGGTCTGGCCGTTGCCTTCGATACCGGCCAGGCAGACGATCTCGCCGCCGCGCACCTCAAAGGAAACGTCGCGTACCGCGTTCTTTTTATGGACGCGCCCGGGCACGCTCAGGTCCTTTACCGACAGGATCACATCGCCCGGCTTGGCGGGCTTCTTCTCGACGGCGAACTGCACGTCGCGGCCGACCATCATGCGGGAAAGCTCTTCCTTGGTGGTCTTGGCAATATCCACAGTACCGATACCCTTGCCCTTGCGCAGAACGGTGCAGCGGTCGGCCACCGCCATGATCTCGTTGAGTTTGTGGGTGATGAAAAGGATGCTCTTGCCCTCTTTCTTGAAGCCGCGCATGATCTCCATCAGTTCGTCGATCTCCTGCGGGGTCAGGACCGCCGTGGGTTCGTCGAAGATCAGGATCTCATTGTCGCGGTAGAGCATCTTCAGGATTTCCACGCGCTGCTGCATACCGACCGAAATATCGCTGACCAGTGCGTCAGGGTCGACGCGCAGGCCGTATTTTTCGGACAGTTCCATCACTTTTTTGCGCGCCACGTCTTTTTGCAGGAACCCTGCCTTGCAGGGTTCGACACCCAGCATGATATTGTCCAGCACGCTGAAACATTCGACCAGCTTGAAATGCTGGTGCACCATGCCGATGCCCAGATCGTTGGCGGCATTGGGGTCCTTGATATTGACCTCCTGCCCGTTTTTCTTGATGACACCGTGTTCCGGCTGATACAGACCGAACAAAACGCTCATCAGCGTGGATTTGCCTGCACCGTTTTCACCCAGCAAAGCGTGGACTTCACCGCGGCGCAGTTGCAGAGTCACATCATCATTGGCCTTGATCCCCGGGAACTCTTTGGTGATGTGCAACATCTCGATTACGAAATCCTCTGCCAAGCTGCTCACGCCCCTTTCATAAGTTTATCTGTGTCTATTTATTATACAATTATTTACCAAGGTTCACAAGTTGTTTACAACTTTTTTTGCAAATTCTGCGGTATTTTACGCACAAAAAATGCAGCGGACGCTGCGCCGGGCAGGCGTCCGCTGCATAATTGCTTGATTTTCTTGGGTCAGACCCGGGATCAGACCTGGTAGTCCACCGTGGTGTTCGCGCTGACTTCGGGCTTGGTAGCGTCGTCAGAGCTGTTGTCGATGGTGATCTCGCCGGAGCGAATCTTCTCACGCAGAGTCTCGTACTCCTCGACCGTGAAGGTGGAGAAGCCCCAGCTGCTTTCAGCGGTGGGCAGGCCGATGTAGTCGCCCTCCTGCAGGCCGTACAGACCGTTGGTGCCCGCGATGCTGCTCCAAGTGCCGTTCAGGATGTGATCCAGCGCGTCGGTAACGCCCTGATTCAGACCCTTCATGGCGGAGGTCAGGAACGGGTTGTAATCATACTTGCCGTCTTCCATGCCCTGCGCGCCGACGTAGCTCTGGTCAACGTCAACGCCGATGACCTTGCCGTCATACTTGACAGCCGCTTCCACAGCGCTGGTGTAGATGCCGCCGCCGCAGGCAAAGACAACCTGCGTGCCGCCGGAGTACCAGCTCTCCATCTTGGCGGTGATGTTGGCATCGCCGGAGAAAGCGCCGCCGTACCAGTAGTTGATGTGGATGTTGGTGCCCATCTCCTGCGCAGCAGCGTCAGCGCCCTGCACGAAGCCGTAGCCGTAACGGATAACGGCGGGAACAGCCATGCCGCCCAGGAAGCCCAGCTCGGTGAAGCCGTCCTTCACAGCGGCGTAGCCGGCCAGGTAGCCAGCCTGCTCTTCCTTGTAGGTGATGCAGTAAACATTGCTGGGAACGGTCTCGGTGCCGATGTCGGCAGCGGTCATATCAACGCCGATGAAGTTGACGTCGGGGTACTCCTCAGAAGCCCAGGCCAGAGCGGAGCCGTACAGGTAGCCAACGCAGACAACGGTGTTGGCGCCGTCGTTGATCGCGTTGCGGATCAGGGTCTGACGCTCTTCGTCGTTGTCGTCGCTGGGCAGATAGTACTCAACGTCAATGCCGTTGGCCTCGCCGAAAGCCTCGACGGCCTCCCAGCAGCCCTGGTTGAAGCTCTCGTCGTCGATGGTGCCCACGTCGCAGACCTGGGCGATGCCAGTGATCTCAGAAACAGCAGCCTCTTCCGAAGTGGCGCTGGACGTCGCAGTGGAAGCCGAATCGGAAGCAGACGCGGAAGTAGACGCGCTGTTGCCGCAGGCCGCCAGAGAGAACGCCATGCTGCCAGCCATAGCCAGTGCAAGGAATTTCTTCATGGTTTTGATCTCCTTATTCAATTGAAATCCAGGCAGGGCGGTTCCCTGCCACACTACCTAACAGTATAGACGATTTGCAGGGCTTTTGCAATGAAAAAAAAGACACAAAAGCATTACAAAAATTTAACAAAACGGCCGCCTCAGTTCTGGATCTCGACGGCTACGGCGGGGGTCTCCGGCAGCGTATCCAGATCAGAGTAAGTCCCCACTTCCAGCTCGCTGTTACGAAGCTGCTCGTACAGACGTTCATAATCCCGTTCCGAGAAGCGGTCGAACCGCCAGGCGGAGCCTGCCAGCGCCACGCTGCCGTCGGTATAGCCCAGGCGCTCGGTCTGGCCGGCGTCCTCCTGCCCCCAGGCCGCGCCGCCGGAGAAGAACTTGTACAGTTGGCGCTGCACGGCCGTATTGTAACACTTGATCGCACTGCCCAGCACACGTTCGCTCAGGGCGTTCTGGTCCCAGTCGGTGGCGATGGCCTTGGTGCCGGTCTGGTTGACGGCTTCCACCGCGCTCTGCATGATGGGGTCGCCCGCCGCCAGGATCAGGCCGGTGCCGTTGTTGAACCAGTCCACCATGCGCGAAGTCACAAGCCCCATGTCCCCGATGTCGCCGGTGAACCAGATGCGCAGCGAAACTTCCTCGCCTTCCCGCTCCGCGGAATCCTGCGCGCCCTGCAGGAAGCCCGTGCAGTACCGCACGGTGCCCGGCAGTTCCTCGCCGCCCACAAAGCCCAGCCCGGTGTAACCGGCGGCCACGGCGGCGTACCCGGCCAGATAGCCGATCTCTTCCTCCCGGAAAAGCACGCAGTGCACCGCCGGTTCCGTAGTATAGGCGGTATAATCGTCGTTGTGGGGCTCGTCGTCAAAGAGCAGGTAGGACACGTTGGGGTAGTTGGCCTGGATGTTGAACAGGGCGCGGGCCATCTCTTCCCCGCGGCAGACCACCAGCGCCGCGCCGCTCTCGGCCGCCTGGCGCAGTGCGTCCTCCGCTGTGGCCGCATTCGAGTCGCCGTAAGGGTAGGACTGCGCCGTGTACCCGAACTGCGACGCAAAGGTCTGGACGCCCTGCCACAGCAGCGCGTCCGGCCCGGATTCCAGCGCGCTGCTTTCGGCCGCCAGGGCGATCGTCGCCCCGCCGGGCAGCGGCTCGGCATCCTCAGCCGGCGTATAAACGTAGGACGCGTCGTCCTTCGGCACTGTAAAGACGTCCTCCTGCTCGTCGCTTTCCTGCGGCGCACAGGCGCAGAGCGCCGTCAGCATAAGCACGGAGAGAAGCAGCGCGATTACTTTTTTCATGGAAAATGGAAACTCCTTACATTTGGGATTCTTCGATTTCTGGGGGTATCGGATCGATCAAACGCGCAGGGGTCTTGTCAGGCCTGCCCCAGGTTGGCCGGGCCGAACCCGTAAGGCAGCAACTGCCCCAGCGTGGTGACGATGTAATCGTCCACCGTCCGGGCCATGATGACGGTCAGGTCCGGGCCGCCGAACTCATAAAGCGCCTGGCGGCACACGCCGCAGGGCCCTGTGACCAGCTCGTTGACCGTTCCCTCTTTGCTGCCCACGATGGCGATGGCGGAAAACTTCCGCTCCCCTTCGCTGACCGCTTTGAACAGGGCGGTACGCTCGGCACAGTTGGTGGGGGTGTAGCCCGCGTTCTCGATATTGCAGCCGGTATAGACCCGCCCGCTCTGGGACAGCAGCGCCGCCCCTACATTAAAATGGGAATAGGGCGTGTACGCAAACTTCTGCGCCGCGAACGCCTGCCGGATCAGATCCTGGATCTGCGACTTGTCCATCTTCATTTTTCCAGGTACGCCTCCGCGCCCAGCGCCACCTTCATCATGGCGGTGAAGCTGGTCTGCCGCTGTTCAGCGGTGGTGATCTCCGGCGAAACGAAGCTGTCCGAGATCGTCAGCAGGCAGGCCGCCCGCTTGCCCAGGACCTTGGCGTTGTGGAACAGCGCGAAGCTCTCCATCTCCACCGCCAGGCAGCCTTTTTCATCCCGCAGGCGCTCCCAGTAGGTGGGTTTGGCGTCGCTGGGCTGCCGGTAGAAAACGTCCGAAGAATGGATGTTGCCTTCGATCAGCGGGATGCCCTGCGCCGCGGCGCTGGCCTGGAGCGCGTCGTTCAGTTCGGCGCTGGGGGCCTGGATCTCGTCGGTGTCGCCGCTCTGGGTGCGGGCATAGTTGCTCTCGGAGTATGCACCGGCGGCTAGGACCACGTCGAACAGGCGGGCCTTGTCGGTATAGGAACCGGCAGAACCGATGCGGATGATGTTCTCGACGCCGTACTGGGTGTACAGCTCATAGGAATAGATGCCGATGGACGGCATGCCCATGCCGCTGCCCATCACGCTGACGGGGCGGCCCTGGTAAGTACCCGTATAGCCAAGCATACCGCGCACATCGGTGACGAGGCGCGGATCTTCAAGAAAGGTCTCCGCAATGAATTTGGCGCGCAGGGGGTCCCCCGGCATCAGGACGGTTTTGGCAAAATCGCCGTTTTCGGCGCGGTTATGAGGGGTAGACATTTTGGCACACTCCTTTATTTTAGGTTTGTTCCCTATAGTATACCACATTTGCCGCATTTGTGGTAAAATTAAGCAGAAAAAATTGTGAAAGCGAGTGGGACCATGCCATTACCCCATCATTGCCGGATGTGCCCCCGCGCCTGCGGGGCCGACCGCGCGGCCGGGCAGACCGGCTTTTGCGGCGCAGGCGGCCAGTTGTACGCGGCCCGCGCCGCCCTGCACCACTGGGAAGAACCCTGCCTGAGCGGCGCGCCGGAAGATACCCGCGGCAGCGGCACCGTGTTCTTTACCGGCTGCGCGCTGCGCTGCTGCTACTGCCAGAACTATGCCATCAGCCAGGGGAACGTGGGCAAGGCCATCACCACCGAACGCCTGACGGAAATTTTTCTGCGGCTGCAGCGCGACGGCGCGCGCAACTTAAATCTGGTCACGGCCACCCAGTATCTGCCCTGGGTGACGGACGCCCTGGACGCCGCCAGGGCCCGCGGGCTGACGCTGCCCGTGGTGTACAACACCGGCGGCTACGAAACGGTGGAGACCGTCCGCGCGCTGGAACCGTATGTGGATGTCTGGCTGACCGATTTCAAATACGCCGCGCCGGAACTGGCGGGGCGTTTGTCTGGCGCGCCGGACTACCCCGCCGTGGCGCAGGCCGCGCTGCGGCAGATGCTTTTGCAGACCGGTGCGCCGGTCTATGACGGCGAAGGATTTTTGCAGCGCGGGGTCATCGTGCGCCATCTGGCGCTGCCCGGCTGCGTGGCAGACAGCAAGGCCGTGCTGCAAACGCTGGCCCGGCTGCGCGCCGAATGCGGCGTGCCGTTCCTGACCAGCCTGATGAGCCAGTTCACCCCGTTTTACAAAGCCGCCGAACACGGGCTGGGCCGCCGCATCACCACCTACGAATACCGCCAGGTTGTCGAGGAAGCCATCCGGCTGGGGCTGACCGACGGCTACATGCAGGAAAAAAGCAGCGCCCGCGAGGAATACACCCCGCCCTTTGACCTGGAAGGCGTATAACGCCGGGCAAATGCGTACACTCCCCCGCCTTTTCCGCATACTATGCAGAAAAGGGAGGGAGCTTTTTATGGCTGTGTTTCAAAACGGCATTGATGTTTCCCGCTACCAGGGCAGCATCAACTGGTCCCAGGTCGCCGCTTCGGGCAAGGAGTTCGCCATCGTGCGGCTGGGCTCCAGCAACAGCGGCGGACTGTATGTGGACCCCTATTTCGTACAGAACGTCAACGGTGCCCACGCCGCCGGGCTGCGCGTCGGCGCATACTATTATACCTACGCCCGCACGCAGCAGGCGGTGGCCAACGAGCTTTCGTTTTTCCTGGACGCCATGCAGGGCTTTCAGCTCGAATACCCGGTCTTTGTGGACGTGGAGGATTCCAGCCTGACAAGTCTGGGGCGCACCCAGCTCACCGGGCTGGTACGGTATGCCCTCGACATTCTGTACCAGCGCAAATGGTACGGCGGCTGGTACAGCTATACCAATTATATCAACAACTACCTCAACGCCGCCGAACTGCGGGACTATCCGCTGTGGGTGGCGGACTACCGCGCCGCGCTGGGCTACAACGGCCCCTACACGATGTGGCAGTACTCCGGCAGCGGCAGCACGGGCGGCATTTCGGGCGCCTGCGACCTGAACCGCAGCTACCAGGACTTCCTGCCCGCGATCCAGGCGGGCGGGTTCAACAACTACGGCCCTTCCGGCCCGCAGATGCAGAATCTTTCCGGCTATTCGCTGGTGGTGTTCAACCCGCGTACCGAATACTTCTACTCCCCCGACCTCAACGACGTGGTGGGGTATCTGCCTTTGGGCCGCTACCCGGTGACCCAGCGCAGCGTGCAGAAGTACAACGGCTACGAATGGGTGGTGTTCACCTACAACGGCACTTCCTACTGGACTGCCGTGCTGGGCGACCGTAACCGGCTGGAACCCACGGTGTAAAACGCCAGGCCCTTGCATAACAACTATACGTTGTGCTATAATAGCGGCATCTGATTGACAAAGGCTTTCCGTTTATGGTTTAATGAATTTGTATGCGCAAAATACCAAATGCGCATGATGTTACCGCAGGGGGAACCAAGTGCATGGCAAAAAAACAACAGGAATACGGCAATGACAGCATCCGACAGTTGAAAGGCGCCGACCGCGTCCGCAAACGCCCGGCCGTCATTTTCGGCTCGGACGGCGTGGAGGGCTGTGCCCATTCCATTTTCGAGATCATCTCCAACTCCATCGACGAAGCCCGCGACGGGTACGGCAACCGCATCAACGTGACGCTGTTCCCCGACGAGGTCATCGAGGTCGAGGACTTCGGCCGCGGCATCCCGGTGGATTACAACCGGGCGGAGGACCGCTGGAACTGGGACCTGGTGTTCTGTGAGCTGTACGCGGGCGGCAAATACGCCGAGGGCGGCGGCAACTACGACTTCAGTCTGGGCCTGAACGGCCTGGGCCTGTGCGCCACCCAGTACGCCAGCGAATGGATGACCGCCGACATCTACCGCGACGGCTTCCACTACCATCTCGACTTCAAAAAGGGCGAGAACGTGGGCGGTTTGCAGAAAGAAGCCTACAAGGGCCGCCGCACCGGGTCCATCATCCGCTGGAAGCCGGACGCCGAGGTCTTTACCGATATTGCGGTCCCGGCCGAGACCTTCCGGGACATGATGCGCCGCCAGGCGGTGGTCAACGACGGCGTGACGCTGGTCTTTACCGACAAATCCGGCAGCGAGCCCCAGACCTATGAATACCTGTATGAACACGGCATCGCGGACTATACCCGGGAGCTGGTGGGCGACAAAGGGCTGACGCAGGTCCACTTCTGCGCCGGTTCTTCCACCGGCCGGGACCGCGCGGACCAGCCGGATTATCAGGTCAAGATGAACGTGGCTTTCGCCTTCTCCAACACGGTGCAGACGCTGGAATACTACCACAACTCCAGCTGGCTGGAGCACGGCGGCAGCCCTGACCGGGCGGTGCGCACGGCCTTCGTCAGCCAGATCAACGCCTGGCTCAAGAGCAAAGGCCTGTATAAAAAGAACGAGAGTTCCATCACCTTCTCCGACGTGCAGGACTGCCTGGTGCTGGTATCGTCCAGCTTCTCCACCCGGACCAGCTACGAGAACCAGACCAAAAAGGCCATCACCAACAAGTTCGTGGCCCAGGCCATGACCGAGTTCCTGAAGCATCAGTTGGAGGTCTATTTCATCGAGCATCCTGACGAAGCCGAAAAGGCCTGCAAGCAGGTGCTGATCAACAAGCAGAGCCGCGAACACGCAGAGAAGGCCCGCATCACCATCAAAAAGACGATGACCCAGCAGATGGACCTGGCCAACCGCGTGCAGAAGTTCGTGGACTGCCGCAGCAAAGACCCCGGCCGCCGCGAACTGTATATCGTGGAGGGTGATTCCGCTATGGGCGCCGTCAAGCAGAGCCGCGACTCGGAGTTCCAGGCCATCATGCCCATCCGCGGCAAGATCCTGAACTGCCTGAAAGCGGACTACGCGCGCATTTTCAAGTCCGACATCATCACCGACCTGATCCGCGTGATGGGCTGCGGCGTGGAGCTGGGCGGCAGCCACAACAAGGATCTGGCCAGCTTCAATCTGGAAAATCTGCGCTTCAACAAAGTGGTCATCTGTACCGATGCCGACGTGGACGGCTACCAGATCCGCACGCTGGTGCTGACGATGCTGTACCGCCTGACCCCCACGCTGATCAACCAGGGGTATGTGTATATCGCGGAAAGCCCGCTGTACGAGATCAACACCAAAAACAAGACCTACTTTGCCTACACCGAGCCGGAGAAGGCCGATATACTGCGCCGCATCGAAGGCGAGAAATACACGATCCAGCGGTCCAAAGGTCTGGGTGAGAACGACCCCGAAATGATGTGGCTGACCACCATGAGCCCGGAGAGCCGCCGCCTGATCAAGGTGCTGCCCACCGATGTGGAGCGCACCGCGCAGGTCTTTGACCTGCTGCTGGGCGACAACCTGCAGGGCCGTAAAGAGCATATTGCCGAACACGGCGCCGAGTATCTGGACGATCTGGATGTAAGCTGACGCGAGGAACACTATGGCAAAAAAACGAGAGAAAAAAATAACGCCGGCCCGCCCGCAGTTGGGCGACAATGTGGAGATCCTGTCCGCCGGCGAGATCATCGAGTCCCCTATCACCGAAACGCTCGAAACCAACTATATGCCCTATGCGATGAGCGTCATCGTGTCCCGCGCGCTGCCGGAGATCGACGGCTTCAAGCCGGCGCACCGCAAGCTGCTGTACACGATGTACGGCATGGGCCTGCTGAAAGGCGCGCGCACCAAGAGCGCCAACATCGTGGGCAGCACGATGCACCTGAACCCCCACGGCGACGCGGCCATCTACGACACGATGGTGCGCATGGGCCGCTCCAACGAGAGCCTGCTGGTGCCCTATGTGGATTCCAAGGGCAACTTCGGCAAGGCGTACAGCCGCGACATGGCCTACGCCGCCGCCCGTTACACCGAAGCCAAGCTGGAACCCGTGTGCGAGGAACTGTTCCGCGACATCGACAAGGACACGGTGGACTTTGTACCCAACTACGATGGCACCACCACCGAGCCCACGCTGCTGCCGGTCACCTTCCCCACCATTCTGGCCAACAACACTTTGGGCATCGCCGTCGGCATGGCGTCCAACATCTGCTCCTTCAATCTGACGGAACTGTGCAACGCCACCATCGCGCTGATGAAGGACCCCGAAGCCGAACTGAAAGAGATCTTGCCCGCGCCCGACTTTGTGGGCGGCGGCACCATCCTGTATGACGCCGCCGAGATGGAGAACGTGCTGGAAAACGGCCGCGGCAGTGTGCGTGTGCGCGCCCAGTGGAGCTATGACAAGGCTAACAACTGCATCGACGTGACGAACATCCCGCCCACCACCACGGTGGAAGCCATCATGGACAAGATCACCGAACTGGTGAAGCTGGGCAAAGTCCGCGAGATCAGCGATATGCGCGACGAAACCGACTTGAACGGCCTGAAACTGACCATCGACCTCAAGCGCGGTCAGGACCCGGATAAGCTGATGGCCCGCCTGTTCAAGTCCACCCCGCTGGAAGATAACTTTGCCTGCAACTTCAATGTGCTGATCGCCGGGCAGCCCAAGGTGCTGGGTGTGCGGTCGATTTTGCTGGAATGGATCGCCTTCCGCGCCGAGTGCGTACGCCGCCGCACTTACTATGACCTGCGGGGCAAGCAGAAGCGCCTGCACCTGCTCAAAGGCCTGAAAGCCATCCTGCTGGACATCGACAAAGCCATCGAGATCGTGCGTAACACCGCCGAGGAAGCGGAGGTCGTGCCGAACCTGATGATCGGCTTCGGCATCGACGAGGTGCAGGCCGAGTATGTGGCCGAGATCAAGCTGCGCCATCTGAACCGGGAATACATCCTCAAGCGCACCGCCGAGATCGAGGAACTGGAAAACGCCATTGCGGACCTGGAGGACATCCTCAAGCGCCCGGCCCGGATCAACCGCATCATCATGGCGGAACTGACCGAGGTCGCCAAGAAATACGGCAAGCCGCGCCGCTGCGAGATCCTGTACGAGATCCCCGACGAGGGCGCCGACGAACCCGAACAGCAGGTCCCGGATTACCCGGTGCATCTGTTCTTCACGCGGGACGGCTACTTCAAGAAGATCACGCCCCAGAGCCTGCGCATGAGCGGCGAACAGAAGCTGAAGGACGGCGACGAGGTGCTGTTCACCTGCGAGAGCACCAACAGCGTGGAACTGCTGTTCTTCACCAACCACCATCAGGTGTACAAATCCCATGCCTATGACTTTGGCGACAGCAAAGCCAGTGTGCTGGGCGATTATGTAGCTTCGGCCCTGGGCATGGAGGAAGGCGAAGTGCCGCTGTATATGGTCGTGACGCCCAACTACCGCGGCTGGATGCTGTTCTTCTTCCAGAACGGCAAGTGCGCCAAGGTGCCCCTGAGCAGCTACGAGACCAAGCAGAACCGCCGCAAGCTGCTGAAAGCCTACAGCAATAAGGAAGAACTGGCCTGTATGCGTTATCTGCCCGAAGAAACGGAGCTTGCCATCTTCACCACCAACAATCGCCTGCTGCTGGCGGGCAGCGCCCTGATCCCCGAAAAGACCACCCGCGATTCCGCCGGTGTCAATGTGATCAGCCTGAAAAAGAACGCCCGCATTGCGCGGGTCACGCTTTCCGAGGGGCTGGAACTGGGCGACGCCCACCGCTACCGCGTGCGTACCCTGCCCGCGGCCGGTGCGCTGCTGCGCGCCGACGACGCGACCGAACAGCTCACGCTGTGATTTCTTCTGCATAGAGCCAAAAACGGACGTACCTTCTTCTGGAAAGTACGTCCGTTTTCTGTTTGTCAGATCAAAGCCCGGCGCCGGTCTTTTGGGCCGAGACCAGCAGCATCATCGGGCGGCGCATCTCGTCCCGCATACCGGGAAGATCCATCATGGATTCCGGCGGCTGCGGTTCCACCACCTGCCGCAGAACAAAGCCGTTGTTGAGCAGCGTGTTCAGATAGGTGGTCAGCGTGCGGTGATACTTGACTACCGGCTCGCCCAGGAACACCGCTTCCCGCTCGCCCTCGTAGAAATAGCGGTCCACCGGGAAATGGAGGATGTTGCCATCGGCGTCATAGTACCAGTCCTGCGAACCGTAGGCCGTAAAGACCGGGTGTTCGGCCGAAAACACCAGCCACCCGTCCGGCCGCAACCAGCGGTGGATCTTCTGGATCAGCGGTTCATAATCCTTCACATAATGCAGGGCCAGCGAACTGAGCACCACGTCAAAACTTTCCGGCGCAAAGTCCAGGTCCTCCATGGCGGCCTGGCGATAGTTCACCCGCGGATGGGCGTTGCGCGTCCGGGCCACGGCCAGCATCTTTTGGGAAAGGTCGGTTCCCAGCACCGACGCCGCGCCGTGTTCGGCGGCATACCGGCAGTGCCAGCCGTAGCCGCAGCCCAGGTCCAGAACGTCCCGCCCGGCAAAGGGCGGCAGCATCTTTTCGAGCGCGGGCCACTCCCCCGCCCCCTGCAGTCCTTTCCGGGAACGGTCCATCTGGCTGTACTTTTCAAAAAAGCGTTCTTCGTCGTATTTGTTTTCTTTCATAGCAGGCATTTCTCCCATGCAAAACGATCTTGCGGTTTCCGGCGATCCACAGGGGCGTGTCCACCCCCTGCCGGACCGGCAAAAATTCCCCGCGGTCCCGGTCAAAAGCGCCGGGGCCGCGGGGAAAACTAGATACGGAAAAATCAGGCCAGCAGCGGCTTGCAGGCGGCGGCCAGTTCATCCTTGCGCGCCTGGGCGGCAGCCAGGTCCTTGCCCATGGTGGTGAAGTAGGTCTTGATCTTGGGCTCGGTGCCGGAGGGGCGCACCACCACGGTGGAGCCGCTTTCCAGCGTATAGATCAGGACGTTGGCGGCGGGCAGGCCGGTCTCTTCCGGCTTCTGGTAATCCACCACTTTCACGACCTTGTCGCCGTCGAAATCCTTCGGCGGGTTGGCGCGCAGGTTCGCCATGATCCCGGCCATCTTGTCCATGCCGGACAGGCCCGGGAACTCGAAGCTGTCCACCTTGTTCAGATAGCGGCCGTACTCGCTGTAGATGCGCTCCAGTTCTTCCTTGATGGAGCTGCCCTTGGCGCGGTAGTAGGCGGCCATCTCGCAAATCAGCATGGAACCGATGATGGCATCCTTGTCCCGCACATAGGGACCGGCCAGGTAGCCGTAGCTTTCCTCAAAGCCGAAGATGAAGCGGTCCACTTCCCCGGCAGCTTCCAGTTTGGCGATCTGGTCGCCGATCCACTTGAAGCCGGTCAGCACGCTGCGGCATTCAACGCCGTAATGTTCGGCCACTTTATCCGCCAGCGGGGTCGAAACGATGGACTTGCACATGACCGGGTTCTTGGGCATGGTGCCCTGTTCGATACGGCCCGCGCAGATGTAGTCCAGCAGCAGCACGCCCACCTCGTTGCCGGAGAGCAGCTCATAGCGGCCGTCCTTGCACTTGACGGCAATGCCCACGCGGTCAGCGTCGGGGTCGGTAGCCAGCATCAGGTCGGCGCCGGACTTTTCGGCCAGTTCCAGACCCAGACGCAGCGCCTCAAAAATTTCGGGGTTGGGGTACGGGCAGGTCGGGAAGTTGCCGTCGGGGTCCTTCTGTTCGGGCACGATGGTGATGTCGGTGATGCCGATCTCGCCCAGAACGGTGGTGACGGGCACCAGTCCGCTGCCGTTCAGCGGGCTGTACACCAGCTTGAGCCCCGCGGTCTTGCAGATGCCGGGGCGGATGGAACGGGCTTCGATGGCGTCATACAGGGCGCGGATGCAGTCGTCGCCCACATACTCGATCAGGCCCTTCTCCATGCCCTCGGCAAAGGGCATGGTCTTGGCGCCGGTCAGGATGTCGGTCTTCTGGATCTCGGCATAGACGATGTCGGCGGCTTCATCGGTCATCTGGCAGCCGTCAGGGCCGTAGGCTTTGTAGCCGTTGTACTTGGCCGGGTTATGGCTGGCCGTGACCATGATACCCGCATTGCACCTATAGTAGCGGGTAGCAAAGGAAAGCGCGGGCACCGGCATCAGCGCCTTGTAGATGCGCACATGGACGCCGTTGGCGGCCAGCACTTCGGCAGCGGCGCGGGCGAACAGGTCGCTCTTGATGCGGCTGTCGTAGCTGATGGCGACGGTCTGGCTGCCGCCCTGGGTCTTGACCCAGTTGGCAAGGCCCTGGGTGGCCTGGCGGACCACATAGACGTTCATGCGGTTGGTGCCCGCACCGATCACGCCGCGCAGACCGGCGGTGCCGAATTTGAGGGCCACCGCAAAGCGGTCCTGAATGGCCGCGTCATCCCCCCGGACGCTTTCCAGTTCCGGCTTGAGGTCGGGGTCGTCGAGATCGGCGGCCAGCCACCGTTCATACATATCTTTATACATTTATGACACCTTCGCTTTCCGAATCGTGATGCTTTCTGTTAAAAATCACTGTTACAGCATTACTATACCAAGATTGCTTGGCATTGTCAATCGAAAAGACGAAGCCCCCGCAGAAAACTCTTCCCACGGCGTGGCTTACGACTTTTGCAACCGACAGCTATTTTCAGTTTTTCGGAAATGTGCTATAGTAAAAGCAAGATCGCGGCAATTCCATTTTTCAGCAGCCGATGATCGAAGCGAGGTGGTGTTCCTTTGGGCAAGGCCTGTTCTTCCTGGAGTGGAATGCGAAAGTATCTTGAAAAAGAAATGTTGGCCGACACCTTGCAGGGGCGAATCCGTTACGGATGCACCCGTTATGTTGGCATGGACACCTGCCACATTTTTGAAGTATATGTGGATGACATACTCTTCAAGCAGTTTTCTTGGGAGACCGTAAACCGCTATTTCTTTCGCCAGGGGTATGCCCCTGCGTGCCATCCTATGACCATCGGGGAATATTGGCGGCATTTTCCCGCCCTGCTGGCGCAGCATCCTCTGGATACAAGAACGGAATATACCGATGATGAGTTCTGTGCCGCACTGAAAACTTACCGGAACAGCAGCATCCTGGACAGCGTTCGCTCCCGGAACCCCATCGTGAAAATGTTTGCCCTTTTGGACAGGCGTGTCGGACAGCGGACGCTGGAAAGCCTCGGCATGGAGATGCGGACAGCCCCGGATTGGCTGGTCCGCCTGTACCGGCTGCGGTTCGATCCTTCCAAGGACTTCTGGAAATGACCGCGCTGGCGGAAGCGGCAGAAAAACCATAGCACCATTCAGAGCACTGCACAAAAAGGAGCGTATCAGTATGTTTGCAAAGGTGACAAGCCTGGGTGTTACGGGGCTGGCCGGGTATCTGGTACAGGTGGAAGCGGATCTTTCCGGCGGGCTGCCGCAGTTCAACCTGGTGGGGCTGCCGGATTCTGCTGTGAAAGAGAGCAGCGAGCGCGTGCGCAGCGCCGTAAAGAACCTGCACTACCAGTGGCCGTCCAGCCGCATCACCATCAACCTGGCCCCCGCCGACGTGCGCAAAACCGGGCCGGTGTATGACCTGCCGGTATTCATCGGCATTCTGGCCGCCCAGGGCAAACTGCCCGCCCCCGGCCCCATGCGCGCCTTTTTGGGCGAACTGGGGCTGGACGGCGCGCTGCGCCCCGTGACCGGCGTGCTGCCCATGGCGCTGGCTGCCGTGCAACAGGGCGTGAAGGAACTGTTCCTGCCTGCCGAAAACGCCGCCGAAGCCGCCGTAGCCGAAGGGCTGACCGTCTACCCCGCCCGCAGCGCCCAGGACGTGGTGCTGCATCTGTGCGGCGCCGAAGCCTTGACCCCCGCCAAGCCCGACGGCTACGATGAAAACGGCGTCTGGACCGGCCCCGACATGGCCGATGTGCGCGGCCAGAGCGAAGCCCGCCGCGCGCTGGAAGTGGCCGCCGCCGGCGGGCACAACCTGTTGCTGGTAGGCCCGCCGGGCACCGGCAAAAGCATGCTGGCCAAGCGGCTGCCGGGCATTCTGCCGCCGCTGACCTACGAGGAAGCACTGGAGACCAGCGCCATCTATTCGGTGGCCGGGCTGCTGCGCGGCAGCGAAGGGCTGGTACGGGCGCGGCCTTTCCGCAGCCCGCACCACAGCGTCAGCGCCACCGCCATCGTGGGCGGCGGCACGGTCCCCCGCCCCGGCGAGGTAAGTCTGGCGCACAACGGCGTACTGTTTTTAGACGAGTTGCCGGAATTTTCCCGCGACACGCTGGAAGTGCTGCGCCAGCCGCTGGAGGACGGCAAGGTGACCGTGAGCCGCGTACATGGTTCGGCTTCTTACCCCTGCAAATTCATGCTGGTCGCCGCCATGAACCCCTGCAAATGCGGCTATCTGGGCCACCCCACCCGCGAATGTACCTGTACACCCAGCGCCATCGCCCAGTACCGGCGGCGCATCTCCGGCCCGCTGCTGGACCGCGTCGACCTGCATGTGGAAGCACTGCCGGTGGAATACGCAGACCTTGCCGCCGCACAGGGCGGCGAGTCCAGCGCAGCGGTGCGCGCCCGTGTGATCGCCGCACGCACCGTACAGCGCGAGCGTTACCGCGCCCTGCCCGGCGTGCGGTGCAACGCCCAACTGCCCGGCAGCGCCCTGCGCCGGTTCTGCCCCATGACCCCCGCGGCCGAGCACATTTTGCGCGGCGCGTTTGAGCGGCTGGGCTACAGCGCCCGCGCCTACGACCGTATTCTGCGCGTGGCGCGCACGGTGGCCGATCTGGACGGCAGCGAAGTGCTGGACGCGGCCCACCTTTCGGAAGCACTGCAATACCGCAGCCTGGACCGCAAGTTTTCCCTTTCCTAAAAACAGCAAAGCGCCCTCCGAAAAAACGGAGGGCGCTTGTATTTTTACAGGGTTTTGAGCAGGTTCCAAAGGGTCTGCGCGCTTTTTTCCCAACTGTATCGCTGCAACAGTTCCGCAGCGTCCCGGCGCGGCGGCAGGACCCGGTCCACGTCGCCGCCGTTGGTCTTGAGGTCGATGTACCCGGCGCAGTCGCCGTAGACCTCCCACATACAGGGGGTATCGCTGACATAGATCTGCGGCGCGCCGCAGGCCACCGCTTCCAGCGGCGGGATGCCGAACCCCTCGTACAGCGTGGGGAACAGGAACGCCTTGCAATGGTGCATCAGGGCTTTGGCTTCCCCGTCCGACACATAGCCGAGATACCGCACGTTGGGCAGGCCGTCCAAACCAAGGCGTTTGGCTTCGGCCGCAAGGCTGCCCCCGCCCGCAATGGCAAAGATTGCGCCGGGCTTTGCTTTGGCTGCCCGCAGCACCCAGGGGAAGTTCTTGTTTTTCAGCAGGTTCGCCATACTGAAATAGTATTCGCCCCGGCGAAGGTCGGGCGTTTTTTCAAAAATGCGCTCATCCGGGGCGATGCGCTGCATCTGCTGCCAGGCGTTGTAGACGACGGTGACCCGCGCCGGGTCCACGCCGTAATAGCGGTGGATCTCCTGCCGGGAAAACTCCGACACCGTGACGATCCGTTCGGCCGCCGCCGCAATGCGGCGGTACTGCAGCCGGTGCCATGCGGCGCTCAAACGGCCGCGCAGGTCGGTATAAAAGTCCGGCCGGGCACGGTAGCAGACATCATGCACCACCGCCACGCCGCGAAAGCCGAACAGCGGGATCACGTTGCAGGTCGCCAGCCCTTTGGCCCCGCGCTGCCGCAAATAGGCCGGATAGTCCACCTGCTGCCACAGCGCCCCCGTATGTTTGCCGAACGTGACCGTGCGGATGTTCTGGTAGACCGGCGCGCGCACGCCGGGGGGCGTGACTACCTCGACCACGCCGGGGGGCACCAGCGCATCCAGCGCCGACAGCAATTCAATGGAATAGCGTTGTATGCCCGAAATGCGCTGGCCGAAGAACGAACCGTCCACAGCCCAAAGCGTCGTTGCCATGTTATCTTTCCCCTTCCTGCGGCAGTTCCAGCCCCGCATACTGCTGTTTGACGCGCAAGATCCTTGCCACGCTCTCGTCCAGACGTTCGGCAGAGATCGTGCCGTCCTCTACGGCAGCCAGCACCGCGTCGAAGGCTTCCGGCAGGCTGTCCGGCATCAGCACAAGGTCGCAGCCCGCCTGCAATGCGCGCACAGCGGCTTCCCCAGGGCTGTAAAGTTCGGTGATCGCGCCCATCGCCATGGAATCGGTGACGACCAGCGCGGGGGCGCCGTCCAGCACCTCGCCGCGCAAAATCTCTGTCACCAGATGGTACGAGAGCGAAGCCGGGGTGTCGTCGTCCCCCAGGGCGGGCGCGGCGATATGCCCCGCCATCACGGCGGGCAGTTCATCCGGGCTGAAACCGTTATCCAGTAAGCGGAACGGCAGAAATTCACACGCCTGGAGTTCCTCCAGCGTGCGCCGGGTGTAGGCGATGCCGCTGTGGCTGTCCTCCGCCGTGTCGCCATGCCCCGGGAAATGCTTGAATACGGGCAGAATATCCTGTTCCTGCAAGCCCTGGGCCATGGCCGTCGCCATCTGCGCCACCGTTTCGGCGTCCTGAGAGAAGGCCCGGCTGCCGATCACCGGGTTATCGGGGTTCGTCAGCACATCGGCGTCCGGCGCAAAATCCATATTGAAACCGTATTCTTTCAGATAGTTCCCGATGGTGCGGCCCATCTCCCGCGCCTGTTCCGGGTCGCCGGTGGCCCCGACGGCCGCCGCGCTCTCATACTGCGGCAGGGCAAAGTCCGGGTCGTTGGCAAGGCGGGCTACCGTGCCGCCTTCCTCGTCCACCGCGATCAGCAGCGGCAGTTCGCTGGCCTGCTGCAGATCCGCGTTGAAGCGCGTCATCTGTTCCGGGGTCTCGACGTTTTTGCCAAAATGGCAGATGCCGCCCACGGGGTACTCCTGCAGGGCGGCGCGCATGGCGTCGCTGAGTTCGGTCACGCCCTCCGCCCGTTCATCGTTGACCTGCTCGCGCGTCAGTTCGGGGTCCAGCGAATCCGGGCGGATCATGAACAACTGGCCCACCTTTTCCCGCAGCGTCATCTGCTGCAAAAGCGCCTCCACCGGGTCCGCCGCCGGGGTCTGTACGGGTTCCGGGGCTTCGGTGGCCAGCGGAGCTTCCGACGAAGCCGCCGCGCTCTGCGTTCCGGGGGCTGCCGTGCAGGCGCAGAGCAGCAGCGGCGCCAGCAGGAACGCCGCGATCCGTTTTTTCCGTTGCATACGCATAGTTTCCGCCCTCCTGCCCTGTATTATAGCATGGGATGGGCCGCCGGGCAACCCGAACGGCGTCGCCGCTCCCCGGTTTTGCCGCGCAGCAAAGCCGCCGCACGGGCGGCAGGATTTCCGCGTGCCCGCGCGGCGGCGCTGTATGTGGGGGGGGGGACAAACAGAACGGGACTTCCCGCGCTGTTCAGGGGCGCACCCCGGCTGTCAGCCTTCGGTCCCTGCCGTTTCCTGCGGGACCGATTCGCTGGGACTGCCACCCGCAACGGACGTTCTGCGGCGGTCCCCCAGCACTTCCAGAACAGCCACCACCGACATGCCGACGACCACTGCCAATCTGATCCAAAACCACAGTCTGCGCATAGCCAATGCTCCTTTCCTGTTTCAATCCCGTCTGATCAGGGCCAGTTCGAGAATTTGGGCCTCCACGATCACACCGCCGCCGATCAGGCAGGCTTTTGCGGCCTTGTGATACCCTTTTTAAGTGGGACCGAGCTTGCCATAAGTCCGGCCCCCGCCGCGAGGGTGAGCGCCCTTCCGGCAAAGCGCACCGGGCGGAACCCCCACATGCGATCCATAGACCGGTCAAGGACTGCCGCCGCGCCTTCCACGGTGGTTTCGACCGCGCCGCCAAACTGTTCCATCGCGTTTTCCATTCTCTGTTCTGTCATAAAAAGTACCTCCTTCCCTGTGATGGGCTGATTTTGCCGGGGCGTGCCGCGCGGCGGGGACCGTTTGATTCGGACCGTTTTCCTCGCTGCGCGCCGCAGTTTCCCGATTGTTCGGTATGCGATCCGCTCCTTTCCAATTAAATACATTCGTTCGGTATGTCTACATTATAGCAGATACCACGCACCTGTCAAGATACATTCACGCGGTATTTATAATATTTTTTTGCAGCCCATGCCGTTTTGCATGTTCCCTGCCGCAGGCGTTTGGCGCAAGGTCCGCTTCCGTGCCCGCATTCACGCGACAACGGGCAGAATGAAAAACAGAAACGGCGCAAAAAGCCCCGCCAGAACCGCATTTGCAGCCGTTCCGGCGGGGTCATGATAGATGCGTATTGTTTGCAGCTCTGACGGGTGCGTTCCCTTCCCGCAAACGCGCAGGTCACCCGGCGCTGCTTGCGTCTATATAGTCGTCGGCGCCGCCCACCGGGTGCTCGGCAATGATGGAGCCTTCGTCCTCCGCGGCGGTTTCCGCTGTGGCGTCGGCATCGTACAGGCTCTCCTTCGTCACGGCAAAGACCGCCTTGTAATCCGCGTCCGCTTCATACACCACCGTGGGGGCGCTGTCGGCGGACAGGTAGCAAAGGCTCTCGTCCTCCGGCGTCAGCGCGCCCCAGCGCACGGTCAGTTCCGTGCCGTCGGCAAAGACCGCCGTGGCCGTTGTGTCCGGCGTATCCAGGCCATAGGTGCTGTCCGCTTCCGGCGAAGTGATGCTCCAACTGGTCTGCACGCCGCACAGGGTATTGGCCATGCGGTTTACCGCGCTTTGGTCCAGCGGGTAGTCCGGGTCGTCGGCCAGCGTCCAGACATCGTCCGTCTGCACGAACCGCAGGTTGCCGACCTGCAGGGAAGTTATATCGTCGCTGGTCTGCTGGGTCAGCTTTTGCGGGGCGTAGAGTTCCCGTGGCGTCTTGCACAGGCCGAAGAACTGCGACTGGGGCACGGAATACACCTCGCCCGCTTCGTCGTAGACATAGTAGATGTCCGCCACGTCGTTGGCCTGGTCCACCGTCAGCGTGCGTTCCGACGTTCCGCTGGCGATGGCAAATTCCATCAGCGGCGTTTCGCTCCGCTCCGGGATGCCGGCGCGCTCATCCCCCTGCAGGCAGCGGTCCGCCGTCAGGGCGGCCACGTCCTCCAGCAAAGACTGCACGCTCTGCTGTTCCAGCGGCAGCGTGGGGTCGGATTCCAGCAGCCAGTTGCCGTCCTCCCCTTTGAGCAGCGACACGTCGGTATTTTCGCCGCTGTAGGAAAGCCGGTCGATGCTATCCGCGGAAAAATCGCACAGGGCGATCCCCGCGCTTTGCTCCTGCGGCGCGGTCTTGAGCAGCACCAGCACGGCGGCCAGTACCAGCACCACCGCCGCCAGCACCGCCAGCGGCAGGATCTTTTTTCGATTCACAGGCAGTTTCTCCTTTTTTCAGTTCAGCGGCGGCGCCGGATCAGGCAGATCGCCGCGCCGGTCACAAGGCAGGCGATGGGCAGCACAAAGACGAACAGCAGGCTCAGGCCCGTGCGCGCCCCGCTGGGCACCGAAAGGCTCATGGCGCTCATGCTCTTGCCGCTGATGACCGCCGTGGTCTGCTGGTCGTTGAACCAGTTGACGATGCAGCCCAGGAATTGCGCATTGCCGCCGGAAACGCTCTGGTTCATGCCCGAAAGCAGCACGTTGGGGCAGTTGATCCACACCACGCGCGCGCCGGTGGCGCTGTTTTCCGCAGCCACCGCCACGTTGAAGGTGCCTTCGGGGTCGGTGGCGGATTTTTGGGCGGTCTCGGCCGTGGCGTAGTTTTCCAGCGAATAGGCGCTGTCACCGGTGGTCAGCAGCGGCGTGAAGGTATATCCGCTGCCGTCCGCCGTCACGATGCCCTGCGCGATGGGCGCATAGACCATCATGCCGCTGCTCATACCGGCCAGGATCTCGCTGGGTTCGATGTTGGGCAGCAGGTAGGTCTGGGGATAGCCGTAGGGGTAGTGGTCCGCGTCGGTCTCCACCAGCAGGCCCGGCTGGCGGGTCATGCCGCAGGCCGCCAGGACCGAATCAAGGTTCGGCGTTTCAAGCGTGAAGTCGGTATCGACCAGCAGCTTGCCGCCGCCCGCCACATAGGCGGCGAGCATATCGGCTTCCTCCTGCGTCACGTCAGCAAGGGGCGCGTTGATGAGCAGGGTGTCCGCATCCTCCGGGATCGAACCGTCGGTGGTCAGATTCAGTTTTTGCACCGTCACGCCCGCATTGCCGAGGGTTTCGGTAAAGTCGGCGCCCAGTTCCGTTTCGCCGTGGCCGGTCAGCTCATACAGCACGAAACTCTGCGTGCGGGTGACCTTGGCGATGGCGGTGGTCAGGGCATTCTCGGCATCAAAGGTGTATTCCTCGGAGCCGTAGTAGTAGGCGTCCATGTCCAGCGTGTACATATCGCCGTAGCCGACGACGGCGTACTTGTCCCCCGCCGTCATCACCACGCTGCCGGTGCTGGCCCCGTCGTACTGTTCCGCAAAGGTGGGGTACAATACCGGGTCCCGCTGCTGCCAGGTAAAGCGGCTGCTTTCGTCGGCGTAGCGGTCCAGTAGGCGGGTGATGTTCTCGTCCTCCTGCCCGGAAACAGCCAGGTAATAAGCCGTGATGTCGGTATCCAGTTCATGCAGCATATTTTTGCTGGTCTCGCTCAGCGTGAACATCGAATTGAGGGAGATGTCCCACGATGTATATTTGGTGGGCAGCGCCTGCAGCACCAGATTGAGCAGGATGACCACCGCCAGCACCGCCACCGCCAGCAGCGAGGCATACACCCCGTTGCGGAAGGTCTTTTTGCTGCCGTGCAGTTCCCGCCATGTTTTCTTGAAATCCATCTGCGTCCCCCTCCCTTCAGGCCCAGCGGCGGCGTTCGATGGCCTGCCCGGTCAGGAAAAGGAACAGGCCGATGATCGAGAGGTAGTACACAACGGCGGTCAGGCTGAACATGCCGCCCACCACGCCGTTGAAGGGCGCAAACAGTTCCAGCGCCGCCAGCGCACCGTCAAAGGCGGCCAGCAGCCAGGTAGGCCGGATGACGAACACCACGATCAGCACCACGCTGCCCCCGCAGAACACCGCGCAGGCCGCGGTCAGGCTTTTGCAGAGCACGCCGGTCAATACGGCGGCGATCAGCACGATCGCCAAAAAGGTGACCAGCGCCAGCATGCCGCCGCTGGTGAACATGGTCTGGATGCCGTTCATCAGGTAGCACACCAGCAGCACGCCGAAGGTGGCCAGATACGCAAGGATCTGGTTTTCGGTCAGGGCCGAGATCCAGGTGCCGATCGCCAGGCAGGCCGCCCCCAGCAGCAGGTAGACGAACAGCGCGCTGTAGGCCGACAGCAGCGACACGCTGCCGAAGGCCGTCAGGATCAGCGGCATAACGGCCGCCACAGCCAGCGGCGCGGCAAAGACAACGCATTCCGCCAGGAACTTGCCCAGCACGATGGCCGGGATGCTCACCGGGCTGGTGAGCAGGAGCTGGTCGGTCTTGTTGCGCCGGTCCTCGGCAAAGCTGCGCATGCTGATCGCCGGCAGCAAAAACAGCAGGATCATCGTGGTGGTGTACAGCACCGAGGCAAAATCCGGCGAGGCGCTCATCAGGTTGCGGTTGGTGAAGTACAGCCCCAGAAAGAACAGGCTGACGGCCGCCGTCACATAGCCGATCATGCCGGTATAGTAGGCGCGGGTCTCGCGCTTGAAGATCGCCGCCATGTTATGCCTCCTCCTTCTGTTCGGGCGCGGGGTGTTCGGTCAGCTGCAGGAACACGTCCTCCAGGCTCATGTTTTCGGCGCTCATGCTCAGCACCGGGCAGTTTGCCCACGCCAGCGCCAGCGAAAGCGCGCCGCGCAGGTCGCCCCCCTGCGCGCTGATGGCGGTAAAGCTGACCTCGCCGCCCTTTTCGGCGGTCACCCGCAGATCGGACAGCCCTTCCACCGTGGCGGCAGCCGCCAGCACGGCGTCCCGGCTGCCCTGGGCCGTGACCGAGATCGCGCCCTTGGCGGCCAGCCGCCCGGCCAGTTCCTCCGGCGTGCCCTGGGCCACCAGCCGCCCCCCGGCGATGATGAGCACCCGGTCGCAGACCGTCTGCACCTCGCTGAGGATATGGCTGGAAAGGATGACCGTGTGTGTGCGCCCCAAATCGCGGATCAGGGCGCGGATCTCGATCATCTGGGCGGGGTCCAGCCCGACGGTGGGCTCGTCCAGAATGATGATCTTGGGTTCGCCCAGCAGCGCCGCGGCAATGCCCACGCGCTGGCGGTAGCCCTTGGACAGGTTGCGGATCAGGCGCGGCGCCATCTCCTCCAGCCCGGTGCGGCGGCAGGCCCGGTTGACCGCCACGCGGCGGTCGCCCTTTTTGCGCACATGCTTGAGTTCCGCCACAAAGTCCAGGTATTCCGCCACCGTCATATCCTGATACAGCGGCGGCTGTTCCGGCAGGTAGCCGACGCACGCCTTGGCCTGCGCCGGTTCCTCGACGATATCATGGCCGTTGATGCGCACTTCGCCCTCGGTGGCCGAAAGGTAACCGGTCATTATGTTCATCGTGGTGGACTTCCCCGCCCCGTTGGGACCTAAAAGACCATAGATGCAGCCGTCCTCGACGGTAAAGCTGACATCCTCCACGGCGGTATGTTTTCCGTAACGCTTTGTCAGATGCTTGACTTCGATCAAAGTGTACCCTCCCCCTGTTGTGGACCTGCGCGGCGCATCCGCACAGGTAGATTTTATTATAACGCCAAATTGTGAAAATTTCGAGGATTCATGGGAAAGAAGGCAAAAAACTTGTGTTCCTTTGCGGGGCGTGGTATAGTGGAGCCAGATCGTGCCGCTACAGGCGGCCCCAACAAGGAGGTTTTCCCTATGACGGAACGCGAAAAAATGCTGGCCGGGGAACTGTACGACTGCGGCGACCCCGAACTGCTGAACCAGTGGCACCGCGCCAAGGATCTGGCGCGGGAGTATAATGCGCTGCCCTCGGCCGACGCCGCGCGCAAGGACCAGATCCTGACGGAACTGCTGGGCGGACGCGGCGCCAACCTGTGGATCACTGCCCCCTTCTATGTGGATTACGGCAACAACATCTACTTCGGCAACAACTGCGAAGTCAACATGAACTGCACCTTCCTGGACGACAACCGCATCGTGATCGGGGATAACGCCCTGATTGCCCCCAACGTGCAGATCTATACTGCCTTCCACCCCACCGACGCCGCCAAACGCTTCGGCCCGCTGAAAGAGGACGGCTCTTTCTCCTTCTGCAAGACCCAGACGGCCCCGGTCATCGTGGGCAACAACGTATGGATCGGCGGCGGGGCCATCCTGCTGCCGGGGGTGACGATCGGCGATAACGTGGTCATCGGCGCGGGCAGCGTCGTGACGCGGGACATCCCCGCCAACTCGGTGGCCTGCGGCAGCCCCTGCCGCGTGATCCGCGAAAACCGCTGACCCGCCGCCTTTCCCCGCATGGTCCGCACACGATATATACTGCACACAGCAAGCAGGACCCCGGAAAATTCCGGGGCCCTGCTTCGTTTTGCCGTTTCAGAGCAGCTTTTTATTGAACAGCCAGACCGCCGCCCCCAGGGACGCCGCCGTCAGAACGAGCGCGACAGCCAGAGGCGCGGCAAATTCTGCCGCCGTGGCCTCACCGGCAATGAGGTCCACGTTTTTGGACATGAGGACGAGCGGGTTTATCCCTTCCAGGGGCTTTGCGAGCGCGAGGAGCGATAACAGCGCCACGACCCCGCCGGTGAACAGGATGCAGGTGAAAGTCTGCCGGAACGCCACGCACCCCAGCATGAGGATGCCCAGGTACAGGAACCCCACCATCCACAGGAAGAAGGCCGCCAGCCCCACGTGCGCCAGCCCGGCCCCCGGCCACAGATACCCGGTATAGATGCAGGCCGCCGCGAACGCGGACCAGAAGCAGACCGTCATCAGCACCGCCGCCACCGTGTACTTTGCCAGCACCACCGCGGGCCGGGGCAGGCCCTTGGTCACCAGCAGAAGCAGCGTGCCCCCGGCATATTCGCCGGACATACAACTGCCGAACAGGATCAGGAAGGCGCTGTACCCCACGCTGGAAATGTTTTTGTAAAACTGCTGCCACGCGTCCAGGGCGGTGGGGTCCGCGGTCACTTCCAGGCCGGTGCCGGACGCCGCGATGATCTGCGGCGTGTACTTTGCCAGGAACGCACTGCCCATGCCAAAGAACACAAAGACCGCGAACAGGATCAGGAAGCGGTCGTTTTTGATATTCTCGGTAAATTCCTTTTTTACAAATGCCAGATACCCGCTCATTGTATCACCTCCAAAAACAGGCTTTCGAGAGACGGTTCCACCTGTTCCACACGCACGGGCGCAAGGTCCGCTTCGGCCAGGGCCGCAAAGACGGCACGCTGGGTCTGTTTCATCTCGCGGCTGTGCAGCGTCAGTTCCCGCCCTTTCACTTCGGCCCCCGCCAGCATCGGCTGCCCGGCCGCAAGGCTTTGAAAGCGCCGCAGTTCTTCTTCCCGGGAGAACTCGATCCGCAGGCTGTCATGGCTGTGCAGCGCCCGGATCTCCGGCAGAGAACCGCCCACAGCGATGCGGCCGCCGTTCAGCAGCGCCACATGGTCGCAGATGCGCTCCACGTCGGACAGGATATGGGTGGAGAACAGCACCGTCGTGCGCCCGCGCAGCTTATACAGGATGTCCAGGATCTCCTTGCGGCCCACCGGGTCCAGTGCGCTGGTGGGTTCGTCGCAGATCAGCAGCCGGGGATCGGCCAGCAATGCCTGCGCGATGCCCAGACGCTGCTTCATGCCGCGGGAATAGCCGCCCACGCGCTTTTCCACCCCCGCAAGGCCCACAAGGTCAAGCAGGCGCTTCCCCTTTTCCGCCGTATCGGTTTTGGACATGCCCGCGATCTCCCCGCACAGCGCCAAATACTGCGCGGCGGTCATATAGTTGTAAAATTCCGGCACGTCGGGCAGGTAGCCGATGCAGGCGTTGGTTTTGTTCTGGCCGAAGCGGACCGGCTGGTCGCACACGAAAATTTCGCCCCGGTCGGGCTGCAAAAGCCCCAGGACCATCTTCATGGTCGTGGTCTTGCCCGCGCCGTTGCGGCCGATAAAACCGAAAACGCTCCCCTCCGGCACTTCCATGTCCAAGCCGTCGATGATCTTCTGCCGCCCGAAACTTTTGGCAAGGCCGTGTATGGCAAGCACGTTCATTGGTCCTCCCCCTTTCCCAAAACAAAATAGAGGATGGGCCCGAACGGCAGCACAGCCACCGAGAGCACCAGCCACAGGACCCGGTTCCCGAACCGGTAGTGGGGATGGCGCAGGATGTGCCGGACCGCCGCGACGACCAGGACCGCGTCCACGATCAGAAGCGGGACCAGCAGCGGGAATATTTCTTGAAGCATAGGCATAGTAAACGCAACCTCCTTGCGTGCGGATATAAATGCCGCAGAACCGCAAAGTGCCGCCGGGCCGCAAAGGACGGCGCCTTGCGGCTTTGCTTTTTACGCAGCCGCGCGCGCATCGTGATACGCAGCGGAAACCGGCGCTTTTTGTTTCCACTTTGGTTATATTACCATAATGGAAATGTAAATTCAAGTGGCCCTTGCATTTTTATTTTCATAATGGTAATATTGCAAAAAAGGAGGACGGACATGGAACAGCGGAACCTGAACAAAGCACTGATGGACTGCATCACCAACCCGGCCAAATGCCGGCTGTTCATAGAGATCGCAAAGCAGGGCGAGGTCACGGCAAAATCCCTAGCCGAGACCTGCGCCGACATCCCCCAGACCACCCTGTACCGCCATTTGAAGCGGATGACCGAGGACGGGCTTTTGAAGATCGTGAGCGAAACGCCGGTGCGCGGGACCGTGGAGCGCACCTACGCCCTGGCCCTGGACCCGGCGGATCCGCTTGCAATGCTGGGCGAAATTTCCGGGGCGCGGTATATGCAGATGTTCTTCCAGTATTTTCTGGTGTTTGCCAGGCTCTTCCAGGAGTACTGCGACACGCCGGGCATCGACATCGAGCGGAACCGTTCCGGCATGACCCTGTCCCACCTGTACCTGACCGACGAGGAACTGGAAAAAGCCGTAGCCGAGGTCGCCCGCATCTTCTCCTCTTTGCAGGAAAATCAGCCCGCGCCGGGGCGCAAGCTGCGCACGGTGGGGCTGATCGTTTCCCCCGCGCACCCGGCGCAGGAATGACCGCACGGCCGCGCCCCTGCCAACAAAACGGAAAAACCAAAGCCCGCTGCTTGTGGCAGCGGGCTTTGGCTGTATCACACCAGTTCGACTTTGTAGGTTTGCAGCCAGTGGTTGAACTGCAAAAACCACGCGATGGTCTGCGGGGTAGTCATAAGCTGGCCGTACCAGGGCACCGGGTTGTCGGTGCCGGAAGCCAGCAGCGTTTCGAGCGCATCCGCCCGGATGACGCCCAGCAGCGGCGCGGCGGGGTCCGCCAGGACGTTCTTCAATTCCTGCGATACCGCCGCGAGGTAATCCGGGTTCCAGGTCTTGGGGTACGGGCTTTTTTTGCGCCAGAGCACTTCCGGCGGCAGTACGCCCTCCATGGCTTCGCGCAGCAGGCCCTTCTCCTTGCCCTGGTAGTCCTTGAACTCCCACGGGACCGAATACAGGTACTCGGCAATGCGGTGGTCGCAGAAAGGCACGCGCACTTCCAGCCCGCTGTACATGCTCATGCGGTCCTTGCGGTCCAGCAGCGTCTGCATGAACCAGGTGAAGTTGAGGTTCATCATCTGCCGCATCCGCTGTTCCAGGCTGGAAAGCCCCGGCCGTACCGAGGTTTCTTCCAGCGTTTTGCGGTACCAGGCATCCACAAATTCCTCCGGCTCGATGCCGTCCAGCACGCCGGGCCGGATGAACCCGGCGCGGTACGCCGTGGACTGCGCCCACGGGAAGCCGTACTTTTCCCGGATCGTGGGGTCCCGGTACCAGGGGTAGCCGCCGAAAATCTCGTCGGCACATTCGCCCGAAAGCGCCACCGTCGCGTGGGGCTTGATGCGCTGGCAAAACGCCAGCAGCGAGGCGTCCACGTCGGCCATGCCGGGCAGGTCGCGGGCTTCCACCGCTTCATAAAGGGCCGGGATCAGGTCGGGGGTGTCCAGCGTGACCCAGTGGTGTTCCGCGTGCAGGAACTCGTTCATGCGGCGGATAAAGGGCGCATCGGCCCCCGGCTGGAATTTGGTGGCGTGGAAATAGCGTTTGTTGTCTTTATACCCCACCGAAAAAGTCTGGAGCGTCCTGCCCCGGGCCGCAAACTGGGCGTCCGCCACCGCCGAGATCAGGCTGGAATCCAGCCCGCCGGACAGGAACGTAGCCACCGGCACGTCTGAAACGAGCTGCCGTTGGATGGCGTCCATCACCAGGTCCCGCACCCGGCGCACCGTGGCCGGGAAGTCGTCCGGGTGTTCATGGTCCACGAGCCGCCAGTAGCGGTGCAGCAGCAGACGGCCGCTGTCCGCTTCATACAGGGCGTACTGCCCGGGAAGCAGCTCATGTACATTCTGGAACACACCGCTGCCCGGCACCCGCCCCGGCCCCAGCAGCAGCACTTCCGCAAGGCCCTGGGCATCCACCCGCGGCGGGACCGCCGGGTGGGCCAGCAGGGTCTTGATCTCGCTGCCGAAAATCAGGCTGTCATCGGTCTGGGCATAAAACAGCGGCTTGACGCCGCAGCGGTCCCGCGCTAAAAACAGCTTGCCTGCCCGCGCCGCCCACACGGCAAAGGCAAAGATGCCGTTGAAGCGGTCCACGCAGGAAGCGCCCCATTCGGCGTACGCGTGCAGCAGCACTTCGGTGTCCGAACGGCCGGTAAAGACATGGCCGCGCGTTTCCAGCAGCGCACGCAGTTCCGGCGTGTTGTACAACTCGCCGTTATAGACAAGGGTATAGCTTTCGCCCTGCCAGTCCAACTGCATGGGCTGGCAGCCGTTTTCCAGATCCACCACCGCCAGCCGCGCGTGGATCAGCGCGGCGCGGCCGCTGATGTACATGCCCCGCTGATCCGGCCCGCGGCGCGCCAGCGTGCGCTGCATGGCGCAGTAGGCGGCATACTGCCCCTGAATGACGCGCGGGTCGCGCCCGATCTGCCCTGCGATTCCACACATAAAAAGTCCCCTTTCCGCTGTTGCTCCTATCAGGAGTATGCGGAAAGGGGGCGGTTTTAGAACCGGGCCGCGATGGCGTCGGCAATATGCCGGGCCACTTCGTCCTTGCTCTGCAGGGGCAGTTCCTCGCAGCCTGCGGCGGTGATGAGGGTGACTACGTTGGTATCCACCCCAAAGCCCGCGCCGGGGACCTTGAGGTTATTGGCCACGATCATATCCATATTCTTTTTATGCAGCTTGGCGGTGGAGTTTTCGATCAGGTCCCGCGTTTCCATCGAGAAACCGCAGACGAACAGTTTCGGCGGCTTGTGCGCCCCCACCCAGGCCAGAATGTCCTGCGTGCGCTGCAGTTCCAGCGTCAGGCTGCCCTCCTGCTTTTTGACCTTATCCCCGGCCACTTCCGCCGGGCGGTAGTCGGCCACCGCCGCAGCCATGACCAGCGCGTCGGCATCCATGGCGTGGCATTTCACGCCCTCGAACAGATCGGCCGCCGTGGTAAAGGGCACCATCTTTACAAAGGGCACCGGCGGCAGCGTGCAGCCGGTGGAAGCCAGCAGCGTCACGTCCGCGCCGCGCAGCATACAGGCGCGGGCCACGGCATAGCCCATCTTGCCGGTGGAATGGTTGGTCAGATACCGCACCGGGTCCATGGGTTCCTGGGTGGCGCCGGCGGTGACCACGATCTTTTTGCCGCGCATGTCTTTCTCGCAGGCCAGTTCCCGCAGCACATAGTCCACAAGGACCCCTTCCTCCGGCAGACGGCCGGAACCCATGTCGCCGCAGGCCAGCATGCCGGAGCCTGAGGGGATGACCGTGAAGCCGTACCGTTCCAGCGTTTTCAGGTTGTCCTGGGTGATGGGGTTTTCCAGCATATGGGTGTTCATGGCGGGGGCCACCAGTTTGGGGCAGGTGGCCGCCAGCGTGACGGTGGTGAGCATATCGTCCGCCAGACCGTGGGCCATCTTGGCGATGACGTTGGCCGTAGCCGGGGCGATGAGCATAAGGTCCGCCGCGTTCGCCAGCGAAACATGGGCCACATCATACTGGAAGTTGCGGTCAAAGGTATCGACGATGCAGCGCCGGTTCGTCAGCGTTTCAAAGACCAGCGGGGCGATAAACTCGGTGGCGTTCTTCGTCATCAGCACATGCACGTCCGCCCCCAGTTTGACGAGCGCATGGGCCACATTGGGCATTTTGTAGGCGGCGATCCCGCCGGTGACGCCAAGAACGACGGTTTTCCCAGTAAGCTGCATAGATTCACAAGTCCTTTCCCTGTTTGTCTGTGGGATCCTGATGGCGCGGGGCGTCCCGCGCGGCACAGTTGTCTGCGGTTATTATACCGCATCCCGGCGGTTCTGTCCATTTGCAAGTTTGCCGCGGTTGGCAAACGGCCGGGGACCTGCTATAATGGATAACAATTTATGGGAAATGGAGCCGTGGGGCAATGGTATTGGCAGTAGATATTGGAAACACGAACATCTGCATCGGCGGGCTGGACGGCGAAGGCCACTGCACCGTGCGCTTTACCGCGCGAATGGTGACCCGCCCCCGCTGTACGGCGGACGAGTATGCCGCCGAACTGAAATTCCTGCTGGACCGCCTGCAGGTGGACTATGCCGCGTGCGAGGGCGTGGTGGTGTGCAGCGTGGTGCCCGTGCTGACCCAGCCGCTGGCGGACGCCTGCCGCCGTCTGGTGGGCAAGCCCGCGCTGATCGTAAGCTGTGAACTGGACACCGGGCTGATCTTCCGTGTGGACGCGCCCGAACGGGTGGGCCGGGACCGCATTGCCGATGCAGCGGCCGCCGCCGCGCTCTACCCCCTGCCCTGCATGACGGTGGACCTGGGAACGGCCACCACCTACAATGTGCTGTCGGCGCAGCGGGAATTTCTGGGCGGCTTTATCGTGCCCGGCGTGCTCACCAGCCTGCGGGCCATCAGCGCAGGGACCGCCCAGCTGCCCCCCATCGCCCCGGAAGCTCCGCAGGAACTGATCGGCCGCAATACCGTGGAAGCACTGAACAACGGCGCCATGTTCGGCACAGCCGCCATGCTGGACGGCCTGGCCGACCGGGTGGAAGCCCAACTGGGCGCGCCGCTGACCGTGGTAGCCACCGGCGGGCTGGCCCCGCACATCATGCCCTGCTGCCGGCGCCCGGTGCTTTACGACGCCGACTTGCTGTTCAAGGGGTTAGCGCTGCTGTGGGAGCGCAACGCCCCGGTCTAAGACAATTCCCAATCCATAGATTCCCGGCCTGCGGCGGCGCTTCGGCGCTCTGCCGCAGGTCTTTTTTGGTGTTCTGCTTTCTTTGCCGCCGCACGCAGGACATACCGCTGTGCGCGTTCACTCTTTGTTTTTTGTGAAATTCCGCCGTTTTTCGCGCATATTGTTGACTTGTGTCGAATTTTGCGCTACCCTAAAAAAGAAAAATGCCTTGCATCGTCAGGAACGTGCAAGGTTCCGGCCTGCAATACACAAGGAGCGCCGCCATGAAGTTGGAGAAGATCACCTTTATCATCGGGATTTCGGCGCTGCTCATCGCCTGCTCCAACTCCCCTGCGCCCGTGCAGATGCAGGTATCCGGCGGATACATCCAGTATAACGCCGGGTATGGCTGGCAAAACCTGATCGACGTGGAAAGTCTGCGCGGGCCGCAGGGGCTGCCTGGCCCGCAAGGACCGCAGGGACCGGCGGGAATCGACGCAATCCCCGGCGGCGCGGAATCGTCTGCCGGTGTGCCCACCGCCACGCCCGATCCCGATGGGCAGGACGCAGCGGGCAGCCCGGATACGGAAACCTGCGAACACCTGTACCAGTGTACCGCACAGCAGTCCGTCCTTGTGGCGGAATATGCCGACGGCACCCTGTGGCGCATGGACAGCACATACGAGTGTGAGAAATGCGGCGCGGTAGTAGCGTATTCCTACAAGTACAAACAGCCGGGAACAGTGAGCAGTCCGGACTCCCCGGCGCCCTCGCCCGGAAGCCCGCACGTCCCGGAATCTACCGTTCCCCCGGCGACGCCGCCTGTGTCGACGCCTACAACACCGCCCACCCTGCCGCCTACCCAGCGTCCTTCCCCGACGCCGACGGACCCGCCCACACCGGGGCCGACCCCGACTTTTACGGTGCCGCCCACGCAGCAGCCAACGAAACCACCTGAACCGACCAACACACCTACCGCGCCGCCTACGCCGGTGCCCACATCCACCGTAACCCCGACGGCACCGCCATCAACGCCTACACCGCCACCGCATACCCCGCCTGCCACCACGCCGCCGCCCTCCTACGCAATGCCGCCCGCGTGAACGGGCTGACGTGGCCGTGATCTTTTCTTTACCGTAAAACGCAACAAAAAATCCCCGCCGGGGCCTTTGGCTCCGGCGGGGATCGCTTTACAGATAAGTAAGGGTTTTGATTTTACAGTTCCGGCGTGACGGGCACCGCGCCATAGTTGCGGATGTTCAGCACGTGGCAGCTATCCGCACCGAAGCAGCCGTCGATGACGGCGCGGTAGGCGTCCACCAGGTCCTTCGGGACGAAAGCCTGGATGGTCCCGGCAAAGCCGCCGCCCTGCAGACGCCATGCGCCGCGGCCGTTGAGCACTTTCTGGCTCAGGGCCAGCGCCAGGGAAACGCCCTGCTCCTTGGGATTCTTGATGCTGTAGGCGTTCTGGTTGAACTCAAAGCTGGAATGGCCGCCCTCGATGATCAGGCGCAGGAAAGTATCGAAGTCGTCGCGCTCCACAGCGTCGCGCAGTTCAGCCGCACGGCGGCAGTCGTTGTAGAAGTGGATGGCGCGCACCACCGCACGGTCGCCCACCGCCTTGCGCAGTTTGGGGATGGCCGCGTAGAATTCATCCTCCGGCACGTCGCGCAGGACCTTTTTGCCGAACTGTGCCGCCACGCTCTCCATCTCGCGGCGGATGGCCGCGTAATCGTCGGTCAGGTCGGCATGGCTACCCTTGGTATCGCTGATGCACAGCACATAGCCGTGGCGCGCCAGGTCAATGGACGTCTGCTTGACCACCGGGTGCGCGGGGTCCTGGAAGTCGATGCTGATGACGCCGCCCACCGCGCAGGCCGTCTGGTCCATCAGGCCGCAGGGCTTGCCGAAAAAGACGTTCTCGGCATACTGGCCGATCTGCGCGATGCGGACCTGGCTGAATTTGTCCATGTCATTATTGTTGTATTCGCCGCGGAAGATCGCCGCGATGCAGACCTCGAAGGCCGCCGAGCTGGACAGGCCGGAGCCGCGCAGCACGTCGCTGGTGGTGCAGGCGTCAAAGCCGCCCACCTTGCCGCCGTCATTGAGGATACCCACCGCCACGCCGCGGATCAGGGAGGCGGAGTGTTCGGCCTCCCGCGGCTGCGGGGTGCGGATGCTCAGGTCCACGTCGCCGATCTTTTCAAAACCTTCGGACTTGACGCGCACGATGTTGTCCTCGTTCGGGGAAACCACCGCTACGATGTCCAGGTTGACCGAACCGGCCAGCACGACGCCGTTGTTGTGGTCGGTGTGGTTGCCGCCGATCTCGGTGCGGCCGGGGGCCGAGTACAGGCGGACCGTGCGTTCTGCGCCGAACTCGGCGGCAAAATGATCGATCAGCGCTGTGTAACGCTGACGCTGGGCGGCCAGGACCGCTTCGTCCGTGCCGTACAGTTTGGCAAGGGCGCCGTCGTACAGCCCCTGCGCGATCTGCTGCTTCAATTCCATGGTATTGGCCATAATTCCACTCGCCTTTCCTTCTGGACGCCGCTTTTTCGCAATATGCACAAAAAGAGCAGCGTCAATTTAGACAAACAGCCAAAGACCGGGCTGTTTGCGGTGCCAGTATCTCCAGTATAACAAATTTTTCGGGGAAGTAAACATTTTTTTACTGCGGGTTTATGGACTTTTGATGAATCGTTTGGTATAATAAACCCATACAAAAAGTAATTTCCGCCATAGGCGACAAACGAGGTGGGCGTCATGACCAACTTGGCCAAACAGTCCTATAAGCAAGATTATACGGACAATGTGGAATTATCCATTTTCAACTGCGGGCACGAATACTGCCAGCCGAGCCATACCTGGGGCCCCGGCGTGCGCGATCATTACCTGATCCATTTGGTGGTTGCCGGAAAAGGCATTTACCAGTTGAACAATGTGTCCTATCCGCTGCAGGAGGGCGATCTGTTCCTGGCAAAGCCCAACCAGCTCATCACCTATGCCGCCGACGAAACGGACCCCTGGGAATACTACTGGGTGGGCTTCAACGGCGCCTGCGCCAACCAATTGGTTCAGCAGACCCCCTTCTCTGACCTGCACCCCGTACACCACTGCAAGAACCTTTCGACGGTGCGGGAAGCGTTGTACAACATCTACCTGTCCCGCGGGCCGGAACCGCACTGCGAAGCCATGATGACCGGCTACCTGTATATCTTTATGGGGCATCTGATGAAGGAGGCGCGGGACTCCCTGCCCAGCGTGGGTTCCTCCAGCAGCCAGTACGTGCTTGCCGCCATTAAGTACATCCAGTTCAACTATTCCCACGATATTTCGGTGGACGACATTGCCAAAGCCGTGGGGGTCAGCCGCAGCCATCTGTACCGCGTGTTCATGGCCTGCATGGGCCAGAGCCCCATCGACTACCTGACCAGCTACCGCATCAGCGAGGCGTGTAACCTGCTCAAGACTTCCCACCTTTCCATTGCCGAGATCGCCGTTTCGGTGGGATTCTTCGATCAGTTCTATTTTTCCCGCGTATTCAAAAAGGTGCGGGGCGTTCCCCCCAGCCGCTACCTGTCCACCCTGGGCAAAAAGCAGCCCAAATCCACGAATCAGTAAGGAGTTCCCATGCCTTTGAATAAAAACCAGATCCTGCGCCTTTGCGTGGAGTCCCTTTCCAGCGACGGCAACGGCGTGGCCCATTGGGAGGGGCAGGCCGTCTTTGTGCCGGGCACCGCGCCCGGCGACGAAGCGGAAGTACGCATCGTCAAGCCGATGAAAGGCTATGCTTTCGGCCGGCTGGAAAAGCTGCTGACCCCCGGCCCCGGCCGCATCGCCCCGGACTGCCCGGCGGCAGGCCCCTGCGGGGGCTGCGGGCTGCGGCACATCGACTATGAGACCGAATGCGCCGCCAAGACCCGCTTCGTGCAGGACGCTTTCAGCCGTCTGGGCGGGCTGCAGGTCCCGGTGCTGCCGGTGATCGGTGCGCCCGACGCGGCGCGCTACCGCAACAAGGTCCAACTGCCTGTGGGACAGGACGAAAACGGGCATCTGGTCACAGGGTTTTACGCCGGGCGCAGCCACCGCATCGTGGCCTGTGCCGACTGCAAGTTGCAGCCGGTCTGGATGAACGAACTGGCCGCCCGCGCCTGCGCCCTGCTGGAGCAGGCCGGCGCCACGGCTTACCACGAGGAAAGCCACACCGGGCTGGTACGGCACCTGTATATGCGCCAGGGCTGGCACAGCGGCCAGCGTCTGCTGTGTTTTGTGCTCAACGGGCGTTCGCTCCCCCGCGAGAAGGAGATCTGCCGCGCTTTGCAGCAGGCGTTTGATCTGACTACCGTACTCATCAATGAAAACACCTCCCGCACCAATGTGATTTTGGGCAAACGCACCCGCACGGTGCTGGGGCCGGGGTATCTGGAAGATACGCTGGCCGGTGTGGCGCTGCGCATGGGCGTACATGAATTTTACCAGGTCAACACCCCCGCCGCCGAGGTACTGTATGCCCGCGCGCGGGCCTATGCGGCGCTGCAGCCGGAGGATTTTCTGCTGGATCTGTACTGCGGCATGGGGACCATCGGGCTTTCCATGCTGCCGGACTGCCGCCGCCTGCTGGGCGTCGAGATCGTGCCCCAGGCCGTGGAAGGCGCCCAGGCAACGGCGGTCCGGCTTGGCCTGCCGGTGCAGCGGGCGGAGTTCCGCTGCCAGGACGCCGGGGCGGCCGCCGCGCAGTTGGCCGCCGAGGGCGCGCACCCGGATGTGATCGTGGTGGACCCGCCGCGCAAAGGCTGTGACACCGCCACTTTGGAAGCCATCTGCCGGATGGCGCCCCGCACCGTAGTGATGGTAAGCTGCAACGCGGCCACCGCCGCCCGCGACACCCGCTGGCTGACCGAACACGGCTACCTCGCTGTGGAAGTCCAGCCGGTGGACCTGTTCCCCCGGACGCGGCATGTGGAAGCGGTCGTACAGCTGCAAAGGCTGTAACGCATACAAAATACCGCAAAGGAGGCTGCAAACGTGAAGTTCAAAAGCCCGATGCTGGTCGTATCCGATATGGATCGCTCCGTCGCATTTTATAAAAATGTGCTGGGCCTTCACGTCGTTATGGATTTTGGCGCCAACAAGACCCTGACGGGCGGCCTGGCTTTGCAGACGCAGGAAACGTACCGGGAATTTATTGACGGCCGCGCGATCGCCTGGGGCGGCCACAGTTTTGAGCTGTATTTTGAAGAAGTTGACTTTGACGGGTTTGCCGAAAAGCTGGGAAAGTGCGCCATTGAATACGTACACCCCGTCAAGGAACACACCTGGGGGCAGCGCGTGGTGCGCTTTTATGACCCGGATCATCATATCATCGAGGTGGGCGAAGCCATGCAGTCCGTCTGCGCGCGTTTTCTGGCGCGCGGCATGACGCCCGAACAGGCAGCCGAACGCATGGATGTTCCCCTAAAATTCGTGAAAGCCTGTATGCGGTAAAGTCGGCTGCCCCGCGCACAGGCCGCAGCACACAAAAATAAACGAACTGCCGTGCAGGGAGAGGATTTTCCCGCACGGCAGTTCGTTTTTATTTTGCTTTTATCCCGGCAATGCCGCCGGGGGCAGCCGAGACCAGCCCCCCCTCCCCGGCCCCGGACGGAGCGGTCCCCGCCGGGGCGGCGTTTGCACGCGTCGCTTATGGCGCGTTTCAGATCACATGGTACTCTTTGAGCAGCTTTTCCACGTCGGTCCCGGCGATGGCTTTCAGTGCTTCGCGCAGGGCCAGTTTTTCTTTGAGGTGCAGTTCCATATCGGTGATCTTACGGCCGTCGCGCAGCTTGACGGTAGCGTTGAGCAGGTCGCGCACATCGTAGACGCTGCCCCACACTTCGGGCACGCCGCGGTCGATGTTCAGCAGCGTATAGACGGCTTCCATGCCGGTGCGCATCGAGTATTCGGTCGTGAAGATGGTATCGCGCGGCGTTTCGGCAAACTGGCCGATGAAGGCAAAGTTTACGGCGCCCGCCGGGACCACGTCGGGCCGGTCGCCCTTGGCGCGTGGCATGAAGAAAGCCGTGATGTAGGGCATCATGCACGGGATGGTGTTGGCGCTGTGGGCGGCCATATCCGGGATCTCGGCTTCGGGCACGCCCAGGTGGTAGAGCCATTCCATGCAGATCTCCTGCCCGGTGCAGTCCCGCATCGGCTTCTTTACATAGTTGCCGGGGCGGTCGCTGAACAGGCCGTAGATCCAGCCCACCAGTTGCCCCTTGGGCTGGCTGCGGAACTGGGGCTGCCGGTTGAACGTCCAGCTCAACAGCCAGTTGGAGTCTTTCACTGTGACGATACCGCCGGTAACGACACGGCCGCTGAAGGGGTCGCGCTGGCAAATCTTCTGCACATACGGCGGGATGCGGCGGTCCAGCGTGGTAACGGTGGCGCTCATCCAGTTGCTTTTTTCGGGGGTGCCACAGAATTTGTCCGGGTGGCCGAACGACGGGTCCTGCGCCGCAATGCGCCGCCACATATCCCAGCCGCCGCCGGCTTTGAGTTCCGGCGTGTAGGCCGCGGGGGTGTCCTGCGAGCCGAGGGCCGAGTTTTCGACACAGCCGCCCGGCGTGATGAACACGAGGTCATCCTCGGTCAAATCCAGCGTTTCCCGGCCGGACTCCGTCAGCAGCACGATGCGGTCGGCCGCTTTGCGGGCACCCTCGATGGCAAAGTGCACATCCTCCACCTTGGTGTTGTAGTGGAACTGCACACCGGCTTTTTCAAGGTACTGCACCATCGGCAGGATCATGGACTCATACTGATTGTAGCGGGTGAACCGCAGGGCGCGGAAGTCCGGCAGGCCGCCGATGTGGTGGATGTAGCGGCGGATGTAGAGCTTCATTTCCAGCGCGCTGTGCCAGTTTTCAAAGGCGAACATTGTGCGCCAATAGAGCCAGAAGTTGGAATTCAGCACCTCGTCGCTGAAAAAGTCGGTGATGGGCCGGTCGTAAAGCTCTTCATCCGGGGTGAAGAACAGGCGCATGATCTCCAGTGCGCCCTTGTCGGAAAGGCCGAACTTGCCGTCGGTATGGGCGTCCTGGCCGCGCTTTTCGGTCGCGCGCATCAGGGAGTAGTTGGGGTCCCGTTTGTTGAGGTAGTAGTATTCATCCAGAACACTCAGGTCCGGCGTTTCGATCGAAGGGATCGAGCGGAACAGGTCCCACATGACTTCAAAATGGTTGTCCATCTCGCGGCCGCCGCGCATGACGTAGCCAAGGCCGGGGTACTCCCAGCCGTCGCAGGCGCCGCCGGGGATGGGGTCCTTCTCAAAAATATGGATGCGTTTGCCGGGCATGCGCCCATCCCGCACAAGATAGCAGGCGGCCGTCAGCGCGGCCAGGCCCGTGCCCACGATATAGGCAGATTTACGGTCCACGCCCTCCGGCTTGAGAGGACGGACGAAAGCTTCATAATTGCCACTGGCGTAATACATTTGCAATACCCTCCTTCGGTTTTGCATGGATCGTTCGGGAATGACCCTATTGTAGTAAAAATAACGCACAGCCGCAATAAGCAAGACGGCCCGGATGATGGGTTTTCCATCATCCGGGGCGAATTGTAAAGATTTTGGGCAGATTCCCTATTTTGATGGGGCAGGCCCGGCCGCCATATTCTGGATGGCGGCCAGCAGTTGGCCGTGGGTCATCCGGCTGACACGGCCCACCACCTGTTCGGGCGGTTCCTTCATGCCGGTCTTGACCCAGTCCAGCATGACGCCGACAAAGGCATACTTATAAAAGTTCGTGATGTAGGCTTCGTCCTCCTCCGCGATGGAATAGGGCGCGGCCAGTTCCCGGACCACATCGAACAGCAGGTCATAGACCACGCGGTAGAGGTAGTTTTCGATCTGTTCGCGCTGGACCGAGTGGTAGACCCCCTCGATAAAGGCGCGGTTTTCGATCACAGTATGGCAGAGCGCCACAAAGCCGTCCTGCCAGGTATCGTAGCCCGTTCGGTCCCCCAGGGCCTGCCCGCCCTCCTGCTGGCAGATCCAGTCGATGAGGTCGTAAATGTCCTGGAAGTGGTAGTAAAACGTCATGCGGTTGATGCCGCACTCGTCGGTAATGTCGGAAATGGTGATCTTGGACAGCGGTTTTTGGGCCATCAGCCGCTTGAGCGACGCAGCCAGCGCCCGTTTGGTGATCTGTGACATAGCGTTCCTCCCCTGCCGTCAATTTGTTCCAGTATAGCACGGAAGGCATCGCTTGTAAAAGGGGCTGCAAAACGGGGAAAGTGTTTTTTCGTTACGGCGTCCACTGCCGGATGGTCCCCAGCGCCGGGGCCTGGCAGAAAGAATAGGCGCTGTCGTGCGCCGCATCCAGCGGCCAGTCCCACAGGCCGATGCCGCCAAACCAGGGGCGGTCCGCCGCGGCGGCGAACAAAGCCTGATACCAGCGGTCCTGCTCCCCTTCATCGGGCGCGCCCTGCAGGGTCCAGTCGTTGGGGCACAGGGCCGAACCGGCGATGCGCATACAGCCCGCTTCGGCAAAGAAGAACGGTTTGCCGTACCGGCGCACCACCTGTTCGATGCGGTCCATCTGGCGGGGAAGATCGTCGATGGGATAGTACCCGCTGGAACAGATGGCGTCCAGCGCGTCCCAGAACGGCACATGATCCTCGCTGTATTTATCACAGTTATAGGTCAGCGTGCCCGTGTACACGGCGCGCACTGCCGCGATCAGGTTTCGCCAGTCCGCTTCGCGGCGCTCGGTATGGGTCATCTCGCACCCCAAAATCAGGCAGTCGATGCCGGCCTGCTGCGCCAACTTGGCAAAGTGCAGTTGGAACGCCGTATAGGCCGGGAACCAGTTGCGCCAGCCTGTTTCGCAGGGGACTTCGTGGTCAAAGAAGTCGATGCGCGCCCGCCAGGTGCCGTCCAGGCAGTTGACGGTGGGCTTCCAGAACACCCGCAGCCCCCGTTCCCGCGCAAAGCCGGTGATGGAGAGCAGTTCCGCGTCGCCGGTAGTGTACGCGCCGGTAAAGTCGATCTTTTCATCGAACGGCCCGTTCTGCACGGCGGCCGGGCAGAAGATGACCGTATCGGCACCGGTGGCGTTCTGCATCCGGGCCAGTTCCGCACGGGCGGCTTCAGTATCAAGGGCGCCGCGGCGGGCAAACGGGGCAAAATTAACGGCTTTGATCTTCATACGCACCTTCACACCCTGTTTTTCAAGTAGATAAGGCAGCCCGGCAGATCGCCGCGCACAGCGGGAAGCGGCAGGCCCAGGCCGGTCAGTTCCGCGCCGCTGTAGGCCGTGTCCGCGCTGCCGCCGGTGTACAAAGTGTGCGCGTCATACTGCCCCTCGGCCAGTACGAACGGCAGTGTCAGGCTGCGCCCATCCAGCACACGGCCGACGGCAAAGACCACCGCCTCGCTGCCGTCGGGGGACGCCACGGCCCAGGCCGCGCCGTGGCCGTCGGGCGCGGTCAGCCGGTAAAGATCACCGCCGCGCAGCAGCGTGCCGTGATCGTGATAGAACTGCACATAGGGGTGCAGGGCTTCGATCTGGGCATCGGTATAGGCGGTCAGATCGAGTTCGAATCCGAACGTGCCGGTCAGGGCCGCCGCCATGCGGGCCTCCACGCTGGCGGTACGGCCGCTGATGTGGTTGGGCACCGTGGAATAATGCGCGCCCATGACGCAGGGCGGATAGCAGAAGCTGGTGCCGTACTGGATGCTCAGGCGGTCCAGCGCGTCGGTGTTGTCGCTGGTCCAGATCTGGGGCGCATAGTAGAGCATGCCGCAGTCAAAGCGCGCGCCGCCGCTGGCGCAGTTTTCCAGCAGCAGGTCGGGGTACCGCGCGGTGAGTTTGCGCTGGAAGTCATACAGGCCCAGCACATAGCGGTGGTAGACTTCGCCCTGGCGGCTGGCGGGCAGCGCCGCACTGCGCACGTTGGCCAGCGTGCGGTTCATATCCCACTTGACGTAACGGATGGGGCAGCTATCCAGCAGGGCGCAAAGTTGCTGCCAGATCCCCTCGCGCACGTCCTCGCGGGAGAAATCCAGCGTATACTGCTGGCGGATTTCCAGCGTGGGGCGGCCGGGGATCTGCAGTACCCAGTCAGGGTGGGCGCGGTACAGGTCCGAATCCGGGCTGACCGCTTCCGGCTCGACCCAGATGCCGAAGTCCAGCCCCAGCTCATTGACGCGGCGGCAAAGCCCCGCCACACCGTCCGGCAGCTTCTTCCGGTCGGGCACCCAGTCGCCCAGGCTGGACGAAGTATCGTTGCGGCCCTTGAACCAGCCGTCGTCCAGCACGAACAGATCGGCGTGGGCCGCCTTGGCGGCGCGGGCCAGTTCCAGCAGCTTGGCTTCATCGAAGTCAAAGTAGCAGGCTTCCCAACTGTTCAGCAGTACCGGGCGGCGCACCGCCGGGTCGGCCCAGCGGGACGGCAGCAGATGTTCCCGGATGGAACGGTGGAAGTTCCGGCTCATGGCGCCGAAACCTGCGTCACTGTAGACAAAGGCGGCTTCGGGCGTGACGAACTGCTCGCCGGGGGCCAGCGTCCAGGCGAAGCGGAACGGCTCGATCCCCATGCTCAGACGGATGCCGCCGACGGTCTTTTCGGTCTGGATGCGGTAGTTGCCGCTGTACACCAGCGCCGCACCCCAGCAGGCGCCGCGGTCCTCGCCGGCGTCGGGGCTGCACAGCACCACAAAGGGGTTGTGCGCATGGGTCGGAATACCGCCCACGCTGCCCACCGCCTGCACGCCGGGGCGGACCGCCGCCCGGTTCAGCGTGCGTTCGGCGGCCCAGGTGCCGTCAAAGGTCAGCAGGTCCAGTTCCCGGGCAGAAAATTCCAACACAGCCGAGGGAACGCCGCGCAGGGTGACCGACTGGCTGCCGGTGTTCTCCACCACGGCGGCGCGGGTGATCAGGTCGGTGTCCGGCAGCACGCCATAAAGAAGCGTCACCGTCAGGCCCAGTTCATCTTTCAGCGTGATGCGCAGCGTTTCAGCGCCGTCACATTCCCGGAACGCTGGCAGACCGGGCAGGCTGTACTTGCCGTCGGTCACCTCGGCCCCGGCAAAACGCAGGTCTGCGGCGATGACGCCATCGGCAAATTCCGGCTGGAAAAACGGGATGTGGTTGTCCCCCATGCCGGGGCAGGGCCATTCCTGCATCAGCATATCGGGGTGGCAGCCGGGGTCGTCGTGGGGGGATGCCGGCAGCCGCACGGCGGTAGTGCGGGGACCGTAATACAGGTGCAGCAGGCGGCCCTGGGCGTCGGCTGCCATCGCATAGGTGGTATGGCGGGTGTGCAGGGTGAAGATGTTGGTTTTGGTGTCACAGCAGATCATGGTGACCTCTCTTTCTTGCCCGGGGCACGGGCAGGGTGATGATAGCTATAAAATAACATAAGTTTCCGGGAACGGCAAAGCCGCCGGGCTGACGGAACAGTCCGGCGGTACCGCGCCTTACACGCGGGTGAGCAGCAGGCGGCAGTCCCCTGTCACCCGGAAGCGGCCGCTCCCGGCGGTGATAAAGACGCTGCTGCCCTTGTGCAGCGGCAGCGTCTCGCCGCTGCATTCGAGGGTACCGGCGCCCTCGACCACAAGAACGCCCACGAAGGAACGTTCATCGGCCACGCCCTCCCACGGGGCGGCGCAGGCATCGGCGGTAAAGTAGCGGCAACTGCCCAGGTGCCCTTCAAACTGCGGGGGGCGCGTCGGTTCCAGATCGGTGACCGCGAGCGCCTGCGGGATGTGCAGCGCGCGGGGCTGGCCGTCGGCCCCCACCCGCCCATAGTCGTACACGCGGTAGGTGACGTTGGAACTCTGCTGGATCTCCGCGATCACGATGCCGCGGCAGATGGCGTGCAGCGTGCCGGACGGGATAAAGAACACATCCCCCTTATGTACCGGCACGGCGTTGAGGACTTCCGGCAGGGTGTTTTCCCGAATGCGGCGGGCAAATTCCTCCCGCGTGACAGCGCGGGAAAAACCGTAGTAGAGGTACGCCCCCGGCTCGGCGTCCAGGACCACCCACATCTCGGTCTTGCCGTACTGGTGTTCATGCGCCAGCGCGTAATCGTCCGAGGGGTGTACCTGGATCGAAAGGTTGTCCCGCGCGTCGATCAGTTTGACCAGCACCGGGAACTGCGCAAAATCGCTACAGTCGGTGCCCAGGCAGCCGGGATGGGCTTTTATATAATCGGGCAGGCTCTGCCCGGTCGCCGCCAGCGCGGACGGGCCGTCCGGGTGGCAGGACAGGACCCAGGCTTCCGCCAGGGGCCGGCAGTCGGACTCGACATGGTAGTCGGTCCGCAGTTTTTCACCGCCCCAAAGATAATCCTTGCAGGCGGGTTTGAGCAAAAATGCAGGCATGATCGTCGCCTCGTTTCAGGTTCGGTCTTCCAGCCGGGCAAAGAAGGGGCGCAGGACCCAGGCGGTCCCGGTGATGGTCGCGCCGCCCCCGATCACCAGCCAGATGGGAAATACATACCAGAACAGGTTCAGCGAAAGGCTGTACAGCACCGGGAGAAGCGCTATCAGCACGGCCCAGATCAGCGCCGCGTGCGGGCAGCCGACGCAGAGTTTCAGCCCGTCTTTCACCACGGCGGACCAGCGGCGGTAGGTATAGCGGCCCAGCAGGGCGAAACTGCCCCCTGCCGCGCACAGCCATACCACGCCCAGCGCCGCCGCGGCGGCGATCAGTGCGCCGCCCGCCGCGCCGGAGTTGGCCAGGCCGATCTGGTAATCCGCCAAAATCAGCACGCCCACCACGGCAAACAGCAGCCAGGTACGGGTGGCAAGGCCGAAGTCCCGCTTGAAAGCCGCCCAGTAATCGTGGAAAACGCGGTAGGGTTCTTTGGCCGCCATCTTGCCCGCTACCGAGAACGCCGCCGACGTGGAAGCCCCCGCCGTAACGACCAGCGCGCAACCCGCAAGCCAGCACAGATTGAGGAAGAACACATCCCCGATAAAGTTCATGGCGCGGAAGAAGGGCGAATCAACAAAATCGTTTTTCATGGCACTCACCTGTTCCGATCATTCGGTCATGGCAGCAAAGCCGCGGTTTTACTGCTGTACAGCCTTCCCCAGGAAGGCAAGGTTCTTATCAATCAGCGCGCACCGCTGGGCCACGCAGTCGCGGCTGCGCAGCGGGTCGGCCGGGGTGTGGAACGCGTAGTCCAGCAGCTTCTCCACTGTGGTGGAAGCCACATGCACGCGCGTATCGCTGGAAGCGTAGTAGATATACAGCTCGCCGTTTTCCCGCGCGATGGCGCCGTTCGTGAACACCACATTGGACACGTCGCCCACCCGCTCGCCGCCAAACGGCGCGATCAGGTAGCCGGAAGGTTCGGCAATGACCTTCCAGGGCTCGTCCAGGTCGGTGACAAAGACATAGATCACATACCGCAGGCCGGCGGCGGTGTTGCGCACGCCGTGGGCAATGTGCAGCCAGCCCTTTTCCGTGCGGATGGGCGGCGCGCCCTCGCCGTTTTTGACCTCGGTGATCGTATGATAACGCCGGGGGCTGGTGATGATCTCCTCGTCGATGACCGGGTGGGTGATGTCCGCACAGGTGCCGAAGCCGATGCCGCCCCCGGAGCCGGTGTCGATGAAGTCGTCCATCGGGCGGGTGAAGAAGGCGTAGCGGCCATTGACGAAGTTGGGCAGCAGGTCCACGTTGCGCTGCTGGGGGCTGTGCAGCGTGACCAGGTTGGGCAGCCGCTCCCAGGTCTTCAGGTCATGGGTGCGGACGATGCCGGCCGCCGCCACCGCAGCGGACAGGTCGGGATTGGCGGGGTCCTTGCTCTCAGAGCAGAACACGCCGTAGATCCAGCCGTCCTCATGTTTGGTCAGCCGCATATCGTAGACGTTGGTCTCCTCGGGGCAGGTATCGGGCAGTTCCACCGGCTTGTCCCAGAAGCGGAACCCGTCCACCGGGGAATCGCTCTCGGCCACCGCAAAGAAGCTCTTGCGGTCGCTGCCCTCCACACGGGCCACCAGATAGAACTTGCCGTTCAGTTCGATCGCGCCGGAGTTGAGCACCGCATTGATGCCCAGCCGTTCCATGAAGCAGGGGTTCGTCGCAGGGTCCAGATCGTACCGCCAGATCAGCGGTGCGTGGTCCCGCGTCAGTACGGGGTACTTCCAGCGGTCATAGATGCCGTTGTAGAAATCGGTCTTTTCGTTTTTGCGGGAAAGCAGCGCCTCCTGGCGGGCTTTCTGCCGCAGGTATTCGGGATGCAGTTCACACTTGGACATCGGGGTCCCTCCTCATGAGTTCCAGGCACAGGCGGCCGTTGTGGTAGGGGCATTTCCAGGGTTCGACGATGGGCTTTTTCGGCTCCGGCTCGCCCTTGTCGTTCAGGCACCAGAACCATTCGCCGCCGGGGCGTTTGTCCACAAAGTGGTCGCAGATATAATGCCAGATATCCGCTGCCGCGCCGGCGTACTTTTTCTCGCCGGATTTTTCGTATTCGTTCACAAAACCCAGGACGGCTTCGGCCTGCACCCACCAGACGCGGGTCAAATCATCCACGCCGCGCTCGCACTCGTTGATGACGCTGTGCCCGCGGTAGCCTTTCTCATAGATGGCCGCGGCCAGATCGCTGTTGATGGCGCCGATGCGGGCCGTGAGGTCCGGGTCTTTCAGCAAACCGCAGCCCCAGTCGATCAGCCAGCTCGATTCGATGTCATGGCCGTAGCTGTACAGGTCGATGATGGAATGGTAGTGTTCGTCGAAAAAGACAAGCTGCCGGTGCAGTTCCGGGCTGTAGACCCGGTGGGCGTAAATATCCAGGATGCGGCGCAGCGCCCTGCCCACTGCCGCGTCCCCCGTGGCCTGGTACAGCCCGGCATAACCTTCAAACACATGCAGCAGGGTGTTCATGGTTTTGGCGGCCATGACGCCGTTTTCCGACAGTTTTTCGTTGGACTGGGGCTTCCAGTCGATGGTGAACGCCTCCAGATACCCTTCGCTGTCGGTACAGTGCTGTTCCATCAAACGGAACAGTTCCAGCGCCAGGTCCAGGGCTTCCCTGCTGCCGGTCAGGCGATAATAGGCGGACAGCGCATACACCGCAAACCCCTGGTTATAGGTGTGTTTGGTGGTATCCAGCGGGCGGCCGTCGCAGGTCACGCTCCAAAAGACGCCGCCGTTTTGCCGGTCCAGGCAGTGTTCGGTCAGGAAGCGGTAGGCGTGCTTGGCTTCGCGGCGCAGGTCCCCGCGCCCGGTGGCCAGCGCCGCCTGGGAGAAGAACCACAAAATACGGCTGTTGAGGATGCAGCCTTTTTCGGCCTGCCTGTCCAGATGGTGGTCAAAATCCATATAGCCGTAGTAGCCGCCGTTCACATCGTCCCGCAGACCCATCCAGAAAGGCAGGATCGTGTTTTCCAGCATGGCGCGGGCCGCCAACGAGATCCGTTGCATAGGGCAAAGCCTCCTTGTATCAGAAAAAGTCGGGGCTGCCGCGCTTACCGGCGGCCCAGCTCCTTGTCGGCCGCACCGGCGTCGTCATGAGCCTTGATGTAATCGACCACTTCGTCCACGGTGGTGAACGCCAGCCCCACATAGCTGTCGGCACAGCCGTAGTAGATGGCGATGCGCCCGGTGGCGGCGTCCTGCAGCGAAGCGCACGGGAAGCAGACGTTCGGCGTGAAGCCGCGTTCCTCGTACTCGGTCTCAGGGGTCAGCAGGTAGTCGGCGCAGCGGTAGAGCACCTTGCTGGGTTCCTCGCGGTCAAGGATGGCGCCGCCGATGGAATAGACGAAGCCGTTGCAGGTGCTGGTGACGCCATGGTAGAACAGCAGCCAGCCTTCGCTGGTCTCAATGGGGGCCGCGCCACCGCCGACCTTGACGGCCTCCCACCAGTTGGAGCCGCGGCCCATCACATGACGGTGACGGCCCCAGAATTCCATATCCGGGCTTTGGGACAGGAAGATGTCGCCAAAGGGCGTATGGCCGGAGTCCGACGGACGGGACAGCATGGTGAACAGCCCGCCGATCTTACGGGGGAACAGCACCGCGTTGCGGTTGAAGGGGACGAAGGGATTTTCCAGGCGGGTGAAAGTCTTGAAGTCGGTGGTCTTTGCCACGCCGATGGCCGCGCCGTAAAAGTCCTGGCACCACATGATGTAATAGGTATCGTCCACCTTTACCAGGCGGGGATCATAGGCGTAGGGCGGAAGGAACGGCGCGCCGTTTTCGTCCACAAAGGGGATCTTTTCCGGCTCGAAGTCCCAGTGGATGCCGTCGGCGCTCCGGCCCAGGTAGATATGGGGGATGCCGTCGACCTGTTCGCCGCGGAATACGCCGATATAGGCGCCTTCATACGGCAGCACGGCCGAGTTGAAGATGCGGCTGACGCCAGGGATCGGGTTGCGGTGGATAATGGGGTTCTCGGTATAGCGCCACAGGGGGCCATGGGTCCCCGCCGGTTTTTCCTGCCAGGGGATGTTCGGCAGCGGATCGCAGAAAATTTGTACATTCGACATAGGGTGTCCTCCTACAATACAGTCACAATGGAAGGCGCGGCAGCCCGCCGTGCCCTTGCCCTCCCCTGCGGCGAAGCCGCTGCGGGAAGGCCGAAAAAGAACGGCCGCCCGACCCCCGGCATACAGTCATGGAGTCGGGCGGCCGTGTTCGGGAGAAAAAAGAATGAAAGCAGATGATAAACAGGGGCGTTTATTCCTTTACCGCGCCGGCCGCCATGCCGTTGTAGACCTGGCGCTGGAAGATCAGGAACAGCAGCAGGATGGGAATAATCGTGATGATGACGCCCGCGCAGATGTAGTTGTACTGGCTGCCGTACGGGCCGGTGAAGGTGTACAGCGCCGTGGAAATGGTCTTGAGGTTCTCCTGGGTCAGGTACAGGTTGGACATATAGTATTCGTTGTACACCGACACGCCTTTGAGCAGGCAGCTCGTAACGATCGCGGGTTTGAGCAGCGGCAGAAGGATCTTGAAAAAGACGCCGAAGTAGGTGCAGCCGTCCAGGATCGCGCTTTCGTCCAGCGAGCGGGGCAGATTCTCAAAGAACTGCAGGAAGATATAGATCGAGATGATGTCCGTGCCGCACAGCACCAGAATGTAACCGTACAGGTGGTTGATCAGGCCCAGGTTGTACATGATCTGATAGACCGTGACCTGCGTGGCAATGCCGGGCAGCAGCGACGCAAACAGGAACAGGTTGCGGATGATGCCGTTGCCGGGGAACTTGAACCGGTCCAGGATATAGGCCAGCATGGAGCTGATGAAGATGGAAAGAAACAGCACGCAGACCAGCACGATGCCGGTATTGATGAAGCCCTGCAGCATATTGGCACGAGTGAACGCTTCCACAAAGTTATCAAAGTAGGTAAAGGAGCTGGGAAGGTCCAGAACGCTGGTGCTGTTGTATTCGTCCGTGCTCTTGAATGCGGTGAATACGCAGACGACGACCGGCACAAGGCAGACAAAAGTGGTAAAGATCAGAATCGCATACTTGAAGATGCTGAAGATCAGATCGCCGATGCGCAGTTCCCTTGTTTTCATCAGACGGCCTCCTTCCCTGCCGCTTTGGCTTCCCGCTTTGCCTGGCGGAGCGCACGGCGGCGGGCGCGTTCTTCCTTGTTGGCCCGGTAGGCTTCCGCATCCGAGCTGTCCGGGAAGAGTTTGCGCATAATGATCTTCTGCGCTACGGTGCAGATGATGATAATGGTCAGCAGCACCACAGCCATGGCGCAGGCAAGGCCGACTTTCTGGTTCTCGTGCGCCAGACGGTTTATGATGATGAAGTAGGTGCCGGTGCCCATGGTACCGTTGGTGATGACGTACGGCGGCTCAAAGGCGGACAGAGAGCCGGAGATGGAAGTGATCAGGTTCAGCGTGACGATGCTGGAAATGGACGGCAGGATGATGAAGCGGAACTGCTGCCAGCGGTTCGCGCCGTCCAGTTCGGCGGCTTCGTACAGGTCGGAGTTGACGCTCATCATGGCGCCCAGGAACAGCACCATGTTCTGGCCCATATACCGCCAGACCGAGGTCGCCACCAGTGCGATGTTGTTGATGTTCTGGTCCTGCAGCCAGTAAGGCAGGCTTTCTTCCGGCACGCCGAACAGCATCAGGATCGAGTCCAGCACACCGCCGTGGAAGTAGAAGAACTTGAAGATGAAGCCGACCGCGATACCGCAGATCAGGTACGGGAAGAACATGCACGCTTTGAAAATGCCCTCGCCCTTGACCTTGAACACCATCAGGGAAGCGAAGAACAGTGCCAGCGCAAGCTGCACCAGCGCGCCTGCCATATAGTAAAGGCTGACCAGCAGCGAACCGAAGATCTCCGGCCGGCTGAATACCTCGATATAATTGTCGATCCCGATGAACTTGCCCTCGCTGAGGTAGTTGCGGTTATAGAAGCTGAAATGGATCATTTCCAGGAACGGCACATAGGTGAACATGGCCAGCAGGATCAGCGGCACAGCCATGAAGGCGATCATGACCAGCCTGCGCTGGGTCTTGTCTGCCCGGATATATTCCCGGAATGAGCGGCGCGGTTTGACCGCTGCTTTTGACATGGAGCTCATTGCAGAACCTCCTTTCAAAAATAAGGGCCGGGCAGCCGGTCAAACGGCTGCCCGGCCAAACAGGGGTGATCGGGTAACTTGGCACCCGGAAAGAAACATTGTCTGGGCCGTCCGGCTTACATGGTCACGTCCACGCCGAGCGTTTCCTGTGCGTCGCTCCACTTGGCGTTCCAGTCGTCCATGATCTCGTCCAGCGTGCGGCTGCCCGTGAGCGCGGCTTCGATGATCTCCAGCTTCGGATAGTTATCGGAGTTGATGCCCACCTCAGACTGGAGGTTCACGTCGTCGAACAGGCTCTCTTCACCGGCCGGCGGGGCGGCGTTGCTGATCAGGGTGACGCCCTCGAAGTCAGAGAGGAAGTCCGGCATCGCGCCGTCCTTGCGGGCGGGGGTGCAGCCCTCGTCCTCAAAGATGCTGGACTCATCCAGCAGCCACTTGACGTACAGCATCGAAGCGATCTGGTTGTCGGTGCTGGAGTTCTTGTTGATGGCGTAGGCGTAGTTGGAGCTGGCGCCCGCGTAACGCTGGCCGTCCACGGTGATGGGGAACGGCATATAGGCGATGTCGTCCGGGGTATCGCCCGCGTCCTTGCACTGCTGCACAGCCCAGCTGCCCAGGACCATGGTGGCGATCTCGCCGCGGTTGATCATGCCCTTGCTGGCTTCCCAGTCGGTGGACATGGGGTCATCCTCGACCAGTTTGCGGGCAACGGCTTCATACAGCGTGTAGTAGACGGCGTAGGGGCCGGTGCTGTCGCCGCGGTTGCTGAAGGGGTTCGCCATGTGGGGCATCTTGTTGTGGAACTCCGGGTCGCCGGTAGCGGAACCGAAGATGTAGTTATCCCAGGCGCCGGCGGTCCAGCCTGCCTGGAAGTTGGTGTACAGGGGGATCGCATCGGTGTTGTCGCTGATCTTCTGCAGGTCCTCCAGGAACTCGTCGGGGGTGGCGGGCATCTCGGTGATGCCGGCTTCCTCCCACACGCGCTTGTTGTAGACCACGCCGTCCGCGTTGCCGCCGTTGGCGATGCCGTACACCTTGCCGTCATAGGCTTTGTCGGCCGCGAAGTTGTAGATGGGGTCCAGCGCGTCCAGCGTGCCCAGCGGGATGAAGTAGTTGGCCATATCCGCCTTGGCGACCGTCGCGGGGATGAAGCAGATGTCGCCCCAGTCGCCGGTGGTCAGGCGCAGCGTCAGCGATTCCTCATAGTCGGTGACGCCCTCGTATTCCACCGTGATGTTCGGGTACAGTTCATGGAACTGTTCGGCGTACCCGGCGTAGACGGTGTCCACCACGTCGGTGCGGTTGGTCAGGACGTGGATGGTCGCGGTGATGTCCTGGTAATCCTCGCCCAGCTTGATGGAATCAATGGTGGGCAGGTTGGCGGCCGCCTCGCTGCCGGACGTTTCCGCCGTAGCTTCCGACGTGCCGTTGGACTCTGCACCGCCGCAGCCTGCCAGCAGCGACGCGGTCATGGCAGCGGCCAGGGTAAGTGCCATTGCTTTTTTCATGGTTTCCTCCTTTTTGATGTAAAACAAACGGGACGAACGCGAAACGGAACTTTGAGGCGAAAGGCGGAGCATTTGCGGCGGGGCAGCGATCATGCCGCTCTGCCGCCATACCGAAGATGCGACTTTGGAATGGGGTTCCGTCCGGTCTCACAGCCGGTTTCTTAATCCGCATTTAGCATACCACTTAGCTTAATTTAAGTCAATAGATTCGTAGCAACAAGTAAAAGTTTGGTAAAATGAGCAAAAACGCGGAGTAATCTCTGTGAAATAGCACAACAAAAAGGGTCAAAAAACAGAAAAAACGCAGGCTAAATTTTCATTTAGTCTACGTTTAAGTTAAAATAATAAGCCTGTCAGAGGGTAGATTCGCGCAAAACCAGGGCGCCGGGGACCAGGACTGTGGGGGCGATCGGCTTCTTGCGCGCCATCTTGCGGCGGATCAGGCCGATGGCAGAAGCCGCCATCTCCCCTACGTCCACGCGGTAACTGGTCAGCGGCGGGCGGCAGATCGTCGAAAAGCGGAAGTCATCATACCCGGCCACCGCCGCGTCCCGCGGGACCTCGATCCCCTCGCGGTGCAGGCGCTCCACCAGATTGAAAGCAACCTCGTCGCAACTGCACACATAGGCGTCAGGCAGGTCGGCGGGCAGCGCCAGCGGGATGAAAAGGCCGTTCTTGTCGCGGTCGTCGATGCGCCAGTCGGGCCGGGGTTCGATCCCGGCGCGCAGCAGCGCCTTGGTATAGCCCAGGTAGCGGTCCATGATGGAACTGGTGGCCCACACGCTGCCCACAAAGGCGATCCGCCGCCGCCCGGTCTTTAACAGGTGTTCGGTGAGCTGGTAGGCGCCGCTGGTGTTGTCCGAAAGCACACAGTCCGCCGCCAGCGCATCGTCGTAAAAGTCCAGCAGCACAAACGGCAGCCCGCTCTGCGCCGCGGTGGACAGGTAGCGCCGGTCGATCTCCCCCATGAAGATCAGCCCGTCCACCTTGCGGTTGACGAGGAAGTTGGGCATCCGGCAGGAAAATTCCGCCTGGGGGGACAAAATTTCCATCATCAGGCTGATGCCTGCCGCCGCGCCGGCGCGCAGCAGTTCCCGGTACAGGTTGGAATAGAAGGTGTTCTCATTAAAGAAGCGGTCCGCCACAACGATGCCCACGCTCTCGCCGCCGGCGCCGTCCCGGCTTTTGGGGGCGGGCAGCGTGTAGCCCAGTTCCTTGGCCGTGGCCAGGATGCGGGCCCGCATTTCATCGCTGACGCCCTCCTTGCCGGAAAGCCCCTTGCTGACCGACACGATGCTGATGCCCAGCTTTTGGGCAATATCTGCCATGCGTACGTTTTTTCCCATGGTTTCTCCTTCTTTCTGCGGCGAGTCTATGACATTCCCGATATGCGCGCGTTCTGCCGCGCCGGAAGCCAGGCCGCTGCCATTTGTTTTTCTTAACTTAAAATAAAGTATAGCAAAGCTTTTGTTATACGTCAATAGTTACCTAATTTTGTTGGAAGATTTCGCTTTTTTTGTGCAAACCCCTTGCATCCCTTCCCAAAACGTGATACCCTGTAACTAATAACCTAAACCTTAATTATATTTTAAGTAAACAAAGAAAGGAACTGCCATGCAAACGATCCCCCTGAACGAACTGCCCGCGGTGCGCGTGCTTGGCCGCAGCGCAGGCACACGGGACGCGCCCGCGCTGTTTTACACAGGCTCCGGCATCGAGTGCCTGTTCACCGGCAGCGAACTGCACCTGCACATACGCGCCGGGTTTTCCCTGTATGAACCGTGGCTGAGCGTTGAACTCAACGGTGCCTGGATCGCACGGTTCCCCGTCCCCAAAGGCGAAAGCGAGATCTGCCTGTTCCGCGGCATGAGCCCCGGCACGCCCAAACATCTGCGAGTGCTGAAGGACGTGCAGGCCATGCACGACGACCCGGACCACTTTTTGCAGATCACGGGCCTGTCCTACCCGGAAGGGCGCTTTCTTCCCCTGTCGGAACCCGCCTGGCGTCTGGAATTTGTGGGCGACAGCATCACCAGCGGTGAGGGCGCATTGGGCGCCACCTGTGAGGAGGACTGGGTCAGCGCCTTTTTCAGCGCGTTCAACAACTACGCCCGCCAGACGGCGGACGCGCTGGGCGCGGAATGGCGGATCGTCAGCCAGAGCGGCTGGGGGCTGCTGTCCAGTTGGGACAACGACCCGCACAACCGCGTCATGGACTATTATGATACCGTCTGCGGTTTGGCCGCCGGGCCGCACAACGCCGCGCTGGGGGCGCAGAAGCCCTATGACTTTACCGCCTGGCCGGCGGATGCCGTTATCCTCAACCTTGGCACCAACGACGAAAACGCCATGGCCCGCGCCCCCTGGACCGACCCGGAAACCGGCGCACTGTATGCCCAGCGCCCCACGCTGGAACACTTGGCCCGGCTGGAACAGGCCGCCGTGGACGCGCTGAAAAAGGCGCGCGCCCGCAACCCCGGCGCGGTGTTGGTATGGGCCTTTGGTATGCTGGGGGAACGGCAGATGGGTCCCCTGCTGCACCGCGCCGTGGCACGCTATGCCGCCGAGAACGGGGACGCCCGCGCTTTTTACCTGCCGCTTCCCGCCGCCACGCCCCAAACGCTGGGGGCACGGAACCATCCGGGCGCAGCCTGCCACCGCCAGGCCGCCGAAGTGCTGGCGGATTTTCTGCGGGCCCATCTGCCCGCCCGTGGGTAAAGCCGCCGGGGATTTCCCCGCGTTTCCTTTTATATATTCTACATTCGTTTTACCGTTCATGGATCGGAAAGGAGTTTTTCAGTATGCAGTATCAGCAAGTGTATGACCTCTGGTGCGCCCGCGCCGTGGAGGACCC
>SAMEA3387515__coassemble_1759_pt1 | contig 54388 bp, 48 predicted proteins | sample SAMEA3387515__metabat2_high_PE_016 | metagenome-assembled genome bin SAMEA3387515 (sample SAMEA3387515) | Felis catus | biome: Faeces | place: United Kingdom | collected 2012
TTATGCCCTTCTAGGGCTAACCCAAGCCCCCGGCTTTGCCGGGGGTTCTGACTTGCGTTTACACAGCGGAACTTACGTCAGGCGCGCAGGGGATCAGCCCGGCTGCTTGCCGATGTAAGCCAGGATGCCGCCGTCCACGTACAGGATCAGGCCGTTGACGAAGTCGGAAGCCTCGGAAGCCAGGAAGACCGCGGGGCCGCCCAGGTCGGAAGCCTCGCCCCAGCGGCCGGCCGGGGTCTTGGCGACGATGAACTGGTCGAACGGATGACGGCTGCCGTCGGGCTGGATCTCGCGCAGGGGCGCGGTCTGCGGGGTGGCGATGTAGCCGGGGCCGATGCCGTTGCACTGGATATTGTAGGCACCGTACTCGGAAGCGATGTTCTTGGTCAGCATCTTCAGGCCGCCCTTGGCAGCAGCGTAGGCGGAAACGGTCTCGCGGCCCAGCTCGCTCATCATGGAGCAGATGTTGATGATCTTGCCGCCGCCCTGCTCGATCATGTCGGGGATGACGGCCTTGGCCACGATGAAGGGGGCGTTCAGGTCAACGTCGATGACCTGACGGAACTGGGCGGCGCTCATCTCGCACATGGGGATGCGCTTGATGATGCCGGCGTTGTTGACCAGGATGTTGATGTGGCCGACTTCCTCGGTCACCTTCTTGACAAAAGCGTTGACGGCGTCCTCGTCGGTAACGTCGCAGACGTAGCCGTGGGCGTCGATGCCGGCCTCTTTATAAGCGGCCATGCCCTTGTCCACCAGCTCCTGCTTGATGTCGTTGAAAACGATGGTGGCGCCGCAGTTGGCCATCGCGGTGGCGATGGAGAAACCGATGCCGTAGGAAGCGCCGGTGATCAGGGCGACCTTGCCGGTCAGATCAAAGGATTTCGGGGTGCAAACAGACATTGCAAAAAACCTCCCTGTTATGTAACAGTCATTTTATCCGCAGCGCCGCGGGGGCGCAGGGGTCAATAGTAGTGTGCGATTACCGCAGGTCGGGCGTGTTGATGTTGTCCATATCGTCGAACTCCATGTTCTCGCCGCCCATGGCCCAGATGAAGGAGTAGTTGGACGTGCCTACGCCGCTGTGGATGCTCCAGGACGGGCTGATCACGGCGTCGTAGTTGTTCATGACGATGTGGCGGGTCTGGGTGGGTTCGCCCATCATGTGGAAGACCACCTGATTTTCGGGGATCTCGAAATAGGTGTAGATCTCCATGCGGCGCTCATGGGTGTGGCTGGGCATGGTGTTCCAGTTGCTGCCGGGCTCCAGGCAGGTCATGCCCATGGAAAGCTGGCAGGTCTTCAGCACGCTGGGGTGGATGAACTGGTTGATGGTGCGCTTGTTGCAGCCTTCCAGGGAGCCCAGCGGGCGCTTGGCGGCTTCCTCAATGGTGATGAGCTTGGTCTCGTAGCGGCAGTGGGCCGGGGCGGAGACCATGTAGAACTTGGCCGGATGCTCCGGGTCGTCGCTCTTGAAGGTGACGGTCTTGGTGCCCTGGGTGATGTACAGGCAGTCCTTATAATTCATATGGTAGGCAACGCCGTCGGCCGTGACGGTACCGGCGCCCTCGCCGATGTTGAACAGGCCGATCTCGCGGCGCTCCAGGAAGTAATGGGTGCCGAAGTTGGCCCACACGTCGATGCCCTTGTCGATGGAAACTTCTTCATGTACCGGCATGCAGCCCAGGGTGACCATGCGATCCACATGGCTGTAGACGGCCACGACTTCATCAGCCTTGTACAGGCCGGTGATCAGGAACTCGTTGCGGGTCTCCTCCGTGGTGTAGCGTTTGAAGTCGCGCTGGTTGCAGGAATAACGGATGTCCATAATGGTTTTCCTCCTAAGTTTTCAGCAAAGCGGCCGCCCGGGGGCGGCCGGCCCTGCAATAAGTAACTTTATTATAGCGCATTTCTTGCTCTTTGGCAAAGAAATGCGGCCGTAAAAATACACAAAAATTGTGCGGGTCGTTCGGGCGGAAATTAAGCAAATTATAGATGAATATTTTTCACTTTACAATTTAGAAATGTTCAACTATAATCAGATTTACGCCACAGCCCGCTCTGCCGCGGGCCAAAGCCCGGCCGGCGCGGTGCGTGGGCCGGGCTGTACTGTTTGGCGCAACGAAAGGGGAAACGCCCATGCTGACACTGGACAAGATCTATCACGCCAAATTCATTCTGAAACAGGCGGCCCGCCGGACCGACCTGATCGCCGCGCCCCACCTGTGCCCGGACACCGACCTGTATCTCAAGACCGAGAACCTGCAGATGACCGGCAGCTTCAAACTGCGGGGGGCTTACTATAAAATCAGCCAGCTCTCCCCGCAGGAGCGCGAAAAAGGCGTGATCGCCTGTTCGGCGGGCAACCACGCCCAGGGCGTGGCGTTGGCCGCCACCCGCATGGGCATCCGCAGCGTGGTCTGCATGCCGGACGGCGCGCCCATCATGAAGGTGGAAAGCACCAAGCGCCTGGGGGCCGAGGTGGAACTGGTCAGCGGCACCTACGACGACGCCCACGACCGGGCGGTGGAACTGCAGCGCCAGACCGGCATGACCTTTATCCACCCGTATGATGACGAACAGGTCATCGCGGGGCAGGGGACCATCGGGCTTGAGATTTTGGACCAACTGCCCGACGTGGACGCCGTCATCGTACCGGTGGGCGGCGGGGGGCTGATCTCCGGCGTGGCCTTTGCCATCAAAAGCCTGCGCCCCGAAGTCAAGGTCTACGGCGTGCAGGCCGCCGGGGCGCCCAGCATGGAGCGCGCCTACCACGCGCACCAGTACCAGACGCTGACGGCGGTGGATACCTTTGCCGACGGCATCGCGGTCAAGACCCCCGGCGAGATCACCTATCAGATGGTCAGCGAGTATGTGGACGACATCGTGACCGTCAGCGAGGACGAGATCGCCGCGGCCATCCTGGCGCTGATGGAAAACCAGAAGCTGGTGGCCGAGGGCGCGGGCGCCACGCCGGTGGCGGCGGCCCTGTTCGGCAAGCTGCCGCTGGCGGGCAAAAAGACCGTCTGCCTGATCTCCGGCGGCAACATCGATGTGAACATCCTCTCCCGCGTCATCACGCGCGGTTTGGTCATGAGCGGGCGCAAAGTGAACCTGATGATCGCGCTGGAGGATAAGCCCGGCCAGCTCACGCGGGTCAGCGATATCATTTCGGCCTGCGGCGCCAACGTCATCAGCGTACACCACGACCGGGCCGATACCAACATGGCGATCACGAGCTGCTTCCTCAAACTGGGGCTGGAGACCCGCAACATGGCCCAGATCGAGGAGATCAAGCAGCGCCTGACCGAAGCGGGCTTCGCCCTTGTGAACGAACGGGTATAGCGCTTCGCTGCAAAGGGGGCAACAGTCGCGCACTGGCACCGCAGTGCCGTGTCGTAGGCCAACCGCCGCGCAAGCGGCGGCGCTTGGGCCGGAGACCGGCGGTGCCTAACGCTCCTGTTTCCCCTTTTGGAGGCCCCTTCGACAAAATTTGACCCAAAACCGCGCACTCGGTCCGCAGGCCTCGCACACAATTTTGGGCCAAATTTCCCTGGTTGTGTCGCCGTCGTCGGCGCATGTCCGCCGACGGCGACGGTTTTAGATTCTTGTCTGGCCGGGGCGTTTGTCCCGGTATCGCGGCGCTCTTATACGCTGACGCCGCCCGCCAGCAGTTCGATGAACTGCTTGGCCACGCGGGGGCTGCGGCCCCCGGCCCGCAGGGCGAACGCCGCGCCTTTGAGGAACAACTGGTCGCTGGGCATCTGCACGCCGTACTGGCGCGCCAGTTCCAGCAGGATCGCGTCAAAACGCTCCTTGTCCGGCTGCTGGAAGGTCACGGTCAGGCCAAACCGGGCCGCCAGGCTCATCAATTCCTGGCGGGTGTCGGCCGCGTGCAGGTCATCGCCGGTGCGGTCGGCCATGGATTCCTTCACCAGATGGCGGCGGTTGCTGGTGGCGTACACCGCTACGTTGTGGCTGCGGCCGCCCACGCTGCCCTCCAGGATCGCTTTCAGGGCGGCAAAGTTGTCGTCGTTGGCGGCAAAGCTCAGGTCGTCAATAAAAAGGATGAACTTGAGCGGGTTGCGGGCCAACTCGTCCATCAGGGCGGGGATCTGGTAAAGCTGGTTTTTCTTCACTTCGATCAGCCGCAGGCCGTCGGGGGCGAACTCGTTGGCAACGGCCTTGACCGTGCTGGATTTGCCGGTGCCCGCGTCGCCGTACAGCAGCACGTTGTTGGCGGGGCGGCCCTCCAGCAGGGCGCGGGTGTTGGCGATGACCTTCTCCCGTTCCCGCTCATAGCCGGGCAGTTCGCTCAGGCGCTGGGGGTCGGGGTAGCGCACGGGCACCAGATGCCCGTCCTCCAGCGTAAAGACGTGATACCGGGCAAAGATGCCGTAGCCCTTGCGGCCCACGGCAGCCCGCCGCGCCCGGTAGGCCGCGTGGTAGTCGGCCTCCGGGTCGGTCTGCCAGCGGGGCAGGTAGTCCGGCGCGCCGTGGAACAGTTCGTCCAGCCCGGCCCGGCCCAGCGCCTGCAAAAAGTCCAGTTCGCTGTCCAGCGCCTTTTCCAGCACCGGCCCGGCGTCGCCGCCCGCCGCCACCCGCAGGCAGAGGTTTTCGTCCTCCAGCAGCAGGTCCAGCAGGGCGCGGGTCCAGTTGGTGCCGCGGGCGAACAGCGCCGCTTCAAAGGCGGCCACCGCCCCGCATATCTGCGCGTCCCCGGCGGCCAGGGCGGCGCGCAGCGCCTGCACCAGCGGCGTGTTCAGCAGGCCGCGGAACACCACCAGCGCATCCAGGCGCGACGACCATTCCATACGTTGCATATCCATCGATCCTTTCCCAAGAAACTACTCTCAGTATAAACAACACCGCGAAAAGTTGCAAGATTTTCACAAAAAAACTTGACAACCTGGAAAAAATGCGGTATAGTTTAACCTACATTCCAAATGCTTGGATGGGAAGTAGTAACGGCTTGGAACATGCCCCCAGAGAACTGCCGGTTGGTGCAAGGCAGCAGGGCAGGCAGGCCGCGAACTGATCCCGGAGCAGATCCGCTGAAAGCCGTGGGCTGGTAGGCGGGTACGGGGGCGCCCGTTACTGCGCAGGACTTTGTTGGAAGTCTGATGAGGGGGAACGTATCGTTCCAAAAAGAGTGGTACCGCAGAGTGCTTTACAGCCTTTGTCTCTTGGGTTCAAGGGGCAAAGGCTGTTTTTTTATATTTCCGGCGGTTCTCTGCGGGAAGTGAGGAAGAGGAGGAGTTTACGGTATGAAACTGAACGGTTCGCAGATCTTTGTGGAAGTCCTGGCGGAACAGGGCGTGGATACCATTTTCGGCTATCCCGGCGGCGCGGTGCTGAACCTGTACGATGAACTGTACAAAAACTCCGACCGCATCCGCCACATCCTGACCGCCCATGAACAGGGCGCGGCCCACGCGGCCGACGGTTACGCCCGCGCCACCGGCCGCACCGGCGTGGTGCTGGCCACCAGCGGCCCCGGCGCCACCAATCTGGTCACCGGTATCGCTACCGCCTACATGGACAGCGTGCCCATGGTCGCCTTCACCGGCAACGTGGCGACCTCGCTGCTGGGGCGGGACAGCTTTCAGGAAGCCTATATCGAGGGCGTGACCATGCCCATCACCAAGCATAACTACACGGTCCGCCGGGTGGAGGACCTGGCCGATACCATGCGCGCGGCTTTCCGCATCGCGCAGAGCGGCCGCAAAGGCCCCGTGCTGGTGGACATCCCCAAGGATGTCACCGCCAACGTCTGCGAATTCACCCCCCAGCCGCCCGAACCGGTGCGCACCGTCACCCGGTATGACGAGGACGGCGTCCGGCAGGCTGCCGCCATGATCGACGCGGCCCGCAAGCCACTGGTGGTGTTCGGCGGCGGCGTGCGCGGCGCGGCGGGCTGCCAGCCCCTGCGGGACCTGCTGGCGAAGGCCGGTATCCCCGCCACCTATACGCTGATGGCCGCCGGGGTGCTGGCCTACGGCGAACCCATGAACCTGGGCCTGCTGGGCATGCACGGCTGCTACGCCGCCAACCGGGCGGTGGACGAGGCCGACCTGCTCATCGCCATCGGCACCCGCTTCTCGGACCGGGTGGCGCTCAACCCCGGCACCTTTGCCCGCAACGCCAAACGCATCCAGATCGACATCGACCCCAGCGAGATGGGCAAGAACGTCCCGGTGGATCTGGCGCTGGTGGGGGACGCGGCCTACGTCCTGCAGGCCATCCTGCCCCATGTGCAGCCCGCCGAACACCCCGAATGGATGGCTCAGATCCGCGAATGGCAGAAAAACGACTACAAGCCGGTGGACAGCGATACCGAGCTGAAACCCCACCAGATGATCGACGAGATTTGCCGCCAGGCCGGGCCGGACGCGGTGTACGTCACCGACGTGGGCCAGCACCAGATGTGGGCGGCCCAATACCTGCACCATGTAAAGAGCCGCGGCTTCCTGACCAGCGGCGGGCTGGGCACCATGGGCTTCGGCTACGGCGCGGCCATCGGCGCGCAGGTGGGGCTGGGGCCGGGGGCGCGGGTCATCATGCTCACGGGCGACGGCAGCTTCCACATGAATCTGAACGAGGGCTGCACCGCCGTCAGCTACGGCCTGCCCATCGTCACCGTGATCTTCAACAATCAGGTGCTGGGCATGGTCCGCCAGTGGCAGAGCGCCTTCTACGGCAAGCGGTACTCCAACACCGACCCCCACCGCCGCACCGACTTCGCCAAAGTGGCCGAAGGCTTCGGCGCAAAGGGCTACCGCTGCACGACCCCCGCCGAGTTCAGGGCCGCGCTGGCCGACGCCCTCCAACAGGAAGGCCCCTCGTGGATCGACTGCCGCATCGGCAAGGATGAAAAGGTGCTGCCCATGATCCCGGGCGGCGGCGACATCCACGACATCATCATGGAATAAAGGAGGTCACGCCATGCCTACCGTCAAAAGACCCGCCGCGGACGAGCGCCGCGTCATCAGCATCCTGGTGGATAACCAGAGCGGCGTTCTGGCCCGGGTGTCCAGCCTGTTCAACCGCCGCGGCTTCAACATCGACAGCCTGACGGTCTCCGCCACCAACGATCCCGCCATCAGCCGCATCACGGTCACCACCCACGGTGACGAGAACGCCCTCACCCAACTGCTTTTGCAGACCGGCCGGCTCGAAGTCACCCGCCAGATCTTTGAACTGGACCAGGACCACAGCCTGCAGCGGGAACTGCTGCTGCTGAAGGTGGCCGCCGACGTGCACAACCGTGCCGAACTGCGGGAGATCGCCAGCATCTATAAATCCAAGATCATCGACCTCTCGCCCGACAGCATGGTGTTTGAGCTGACCGGCAAGCCCAGCAAGATCGACGCCTTTCTGCTGATGTTCCGGGACTACAACATTCTGGAAATGTGCCGCACCGGCGTCACCGCCCTGGAACGGGGCGGTATGCACCCCCATATGCAGAAGCCCCAGCAGGAGGTCAGCGGCATCCAGTACCCGGTGTTTGGGCCGGGCGCCCAGACCTGAACCGATTCCCCGCCTGACCGGCGCTGAATATACGAACTGTAAAAAACACGAAATTCATTACAAAAAGGAGCAATGTATCATGGCGATCCATAAGTATTACGATTCCGACTGCAACCTCGGCGTGCTGGACGGCAAGACCGTCGCTGTCATCGGCTTCGGCAGCCAGGGCCACGCCCATTCCGAAAACCTTGCCGAGAGCGGCATCAACGTCGTCGTGGGCCTGCGCAAAGGCTCCGCCCACTGGGAAAAGGCGTCCGAGTTTGCCGCCAGCCATCCCAATTTCAAAGTGATGGAAGTCGAAGAAGCCGCCAAGGCCGGCGACGTGGTCATGATGCTGGTGCCCGATGAACTGTGCGCCGATATCTATAACAAGCAGATCGCGCCCTATATGACCGAGGGCAAGACCCTGGCCTTCGCCCACGGCTTCAACATCCACTTCAAGACCATCACCCCGCCCAAGAACGTGGACGTCATCATGATCGCCCCCAAGGGCCCCGGCCACATCGTCCGCCGCCTGTACACCGAGGGCGAGGGCTGCCCCAGCCTGATCTGTGTGGAACAGGACTACACCGGCAAAGCCAAGGAGACCGCCCTGGCCTACGCCTCCGGTATCGGCGCGGGCCGCGCGGGCATTCTGGAGACCACCTTCCGCGAGGAGACCGAGACCGACCTCTTCGGCGAGCAGGCTGTGCTGTGCGGCGGCGTCTGCGAACTCATCAAGGCGGGCTTCGACACGCTGGTGGAAGCGGGCTATGCGCCCGAGATGGCCTACTTTGAGACCTGCCATGAGATGAAGCTGATCGTGGATCTTATCAACGAGGGCGGCTTCAGCAAGATGCGGTACTCCATCTCCAACACTGCCGAATACGGCGACTACCGCACCGGCAAGCGCCTGATCACCGAGGAGACCCGCAAGGAGATGAAGAAGGTCCTGACCGAGATCCAGGACGGCACCTTCGCCAGCGAGTTCCTGACCGAGATGAGCCCCAACGGCGGCCGCAAGACCCACTTCCTGGCCGAGCGCCGCATGCAGTCCGAACACCCCATCGAGAAGGTGGGCGCCGAGCTGCGCAGCATGATGAGCTGGCTGAAAAAGTAAGGAGAGTCAAAAGGGGCAACACTCGCCTACGGCAATTGCCTAAGGCTCGTGTTTCCCCTCTTTGGAATCCCCTTCGACAAAATTTACCCCAAAACCGCGCACTCGGCCCACGGGCCTCGCACACAATTTTGGGGTAAATTTCCCTGTATGTGTCTCCATCGTCGGCACATGTCCGCCGATGGAGACGGTAAAAAAGCTGTCTTTTGCGCCCGGAGCGGTGCGGTATGTGCGTGCCCGGACCGCCCCGGCGGGCCCCCTTACAGAAAAAACGGAGAGAGAAGTCATGAACAGCGATAATGTGAAAAAAGGCCCGGAACGGGCGCCCAACCGCAGCCTGTTCTACGCCCTGGGCTACACGCCGGAGGAGCTGGAACGCCCCCTGATCGGCGTGGTGAGCGCCTACAGCGAGATCGTGCCCGGCCACATGAACCTGGACAAGATCGCGGATGCCGTCAAGGCCGGTGTGCGAATGGCCGGCGGCACCCCCATCCTGATGCCGGCCATCGGCGTGTGCGACGGCATCGCCATGGGCCATGTGGGCATGAAATACTCGCTGGCCAGCCGGGAACTGATCTGTGACAGCGTCGAGACCATGTATATGGCCCACCAGCTCGACGGCCTGGTGCTGGTGCCCAACTGCGATAAGATCGTGCCCGGTATGGTCATGGCCGCCGTGCGCATGGACGTGCCCGCGGTGGTCTGTTCCGGCGGGCCGATGCTGGCGGGCCGCTACGGTGGTGAGGAAGTCAGCCTTTCCAAAATGTTTGAAGCCGTGGGCGCCTACAAGGCGGGCCTGATCGACGAGGAACAACTGGAGGACTGCACCTGCAACTGCTGCCCCGGCTGCGGTTCCTGTTCCGGCATGTACACGGCCAACAGCATGAACTGCCTGTGCGAAGCCATCGGCATCGCCCTGCCCGGCAACGGCACGATCCCGGCGGTGTACGCCAAACGGTTGCAGCTTGCCAAACACGCGGGCATGGCCGTCATGGATCTGGTGCGGCGCGGCGTCACTGCGCGGCAGATCGTCAACGAGCGGTCCATCCGCAACGCCCTGACCTGCGATATGGCGCTGGGCTGCTCCACCAACACGGTGCTGCACCTGCTGGCCATCGCCCAGGAGGCGGGCGTGCCCATCGACCTGAAACTTTTCAACGAGATCAGCGCCCAAACGCCCAACCTCTGCCATCTGGCCCCGGCGGGCCCCACCCATATGCCCGACCTGTATGAAGCGGGCGGCATCCCGGCGGTGCAGGCCGAACTGGCGAAAAAGGGGCTGCTGGATCTGGAAGTGCCCACCGTCACCGGCAAGACCCTGGGCGAGAACATCGCCGGGGCGAAGGTCCTGAACACGAAAGCCATCCGCCCCATCGACGACCCCTACAGCCCCAACGGCGGGCTGCAGATCCTCTGGGGCAACATCGCCCCCGACGGCTGCGTAGTCAAGCGCAGCGCCGTCGCGCCCGAAATGCAGGTCCACAGCGGCCCGGCGCGCGTGTTCGACAGTGAGGACACCGCCATCGCCGCCATCTATGCCGGGCAGATCCATCCCGGCGATGTGGTCGTCATCCGCTACGAAGGCCCCAAGGGCGGCCCCGGCATGCGGGAGATGCTCAACCCCACCAGCGCGCTGGCGGGCATGCGTCTGGATACCACGGTGGCCCTTATCACCGACGGCCGGTTCTCCGGCGCGTCGCGCGGCGCGGCCATCGGCCACGTCAGCCCCGAAGCCGCTTCCGGCGGCCCCATCGGCCTGATCGAAGAGGGGGACACCATCGAGATCGACATCCCGAACGCCTCCATCCATCTGGCCGTCAGCGAGGAAGAACTGGCCCGCCGCAAGGCGGCCTACGTCCAGCCCGAACCCAACGTGAAAACGGGTTGGCTGGCACGGTATGCGCGGCTGGTCACCAGCGCCAACCTGGGCGCGGTGCTGCGCTGACAGGCAGAAAAACGGAACATCCCGCGGCGAATGTGCGGTCGCCGCGGGATTTTTTGCGCCTGCCTGTAAAAATAGGGAAACAGGCTGTTCATTTTCGGCGCTATCCTGTATAATGTAGGCAGGTAGAACAGGACGGACGCGGCCCGCGGGCAAGGCGGGGCCGCATAGCAAAGGAGGCACCCTATGAAATGCAGTTTTTGCGGCGGCAACGTCGTCGATGGGCGCTGCCAGGATTGCGGCATGCCCTATGCCACCGAGCGGCGCTACACCCTCCGCAGCGAGGGCGAGGGAGAGCACCCCGCCGGGCAGGAAACGGAGAAGCCCCGCCGCCGTGCGCCGGTCTATGACCGCCCGCCGGTAAAGCGCGCGCAGCGGCCGCCGCGCCCCGCCGCACAGCCGCAGCGGAAGGCGAATGCCGCCAAGCGCAGCAGCGCAAACATCATCGTGTGGATGGTGCTGGCCGTGCTGGCGGTGCAGCTCATCCCGATGCTGTTCGCCTCCTGCTCGGCCTGAGCACGGCACGCGCAAAAGCAGACGGCGCACACGAGCAGGCGGGGAAGGGCACGGCCCGCCGCCTGCTCGTTTTTGTTGTGCGGCCGCCCGCCCGGCAAAGAAAAAATGGACGAACAGACGCCGTTGCAACCGACGGTTGACAAATCTCCAAGCCGGGATGGTAGCCATGCAACCGGTATTTCTGCTACGATCGTGCCAGAACGAAAGGAGGGCTGTCCCATGAACATGGCGGACCGTATCCAGTATTTGAGAAAAGCGAAGGGCATATCCCAGGAACAGCTTGCGGACCAGGTGGGCGTTTCCCGGCAGTCGGTTTCCAAATGGGAAAGCGAACAGAGTACGCCGGATCTGGAAAAGATCATCATGATGAGCGATTTCTTTGGCGTGACGACCGATTATATCCTCAAGGGGATCGAACCGGCGGCGGACAGGGGGCAAAGCGGCCGCGCGGCCGCGGGCAGGGTCCTGCTTATCGTGGCCGCCGCCCTTGTGGTGGCTGGGCTGTTCTGTGCGTTCGGCGGCTGGTATGAAAAGCAGACGATGGGCGTCGTTTGGGGGTCCATGGTGATCCAGGCTGCCGGGGTCGCCGCTTATTTTATCGCCGGGACCTTGTCGGGGGAGAAAGCGCCCTTTTGGGTAAGCTGGCTTACGGTGCTGGGCGCTGCCTTTATCCCGGTCTCCATGGTCACCGGGTATGCGTCCGCAATGATTTTCCACAGGGAAGGGGGCGTGCCGTACCCGGTGGGGCTCCTCCACACCGTGCTGTTTGGGGCGGTGTTCTGTGCGATCGCCGTGGAAAGTTATGGCCTTCTGAAGAAAAAGGCCGGCGGATAACGGCCTGCAAAAATCGTGTTGCCGGGGGGGCTGGACCGCCCCGCTGCGGCAGAAAAAGCCCCGGCACAGCCCGCAGGCTGCACCGGGGATGATTTTGGAAGAAAAGGGGCCTTTCAGGCCGATTTCCCTGTATGGCGGGATCAGTTCAGCGTCTTGCCGAAGAACTCCAGTTCAGGGCGGATCACCGCCATCAGCGCGTCGAACTGGTCGGGGGTCAGGCTTTGGGCGCCGTCGCTCTTGGCGCGGGCCGGGTCGTTGTGGACTTCGATCATCAGGCCGTCGGCCCCGGCGGCCACCGCGGCCTGGGCCAGCGGCTGCACCATAAAGGCGATGCCCGCCGCGTGGCTGGGGTCCACCACCACGGGCAGATGGGTCATCTTTTTCAGCATCGGCACGGCGGAAAGGTCCAGCGTGTTGCGCATGCTCGGCTCAAAGGTGCGGATGCCGCGCTCGCACAGCACCACGTTGGGGTTGCCCTCGGCCATGATGTATTCGGCGCTCATGACCAGTTCTTCCAGCGTGGAGGAAAGCCCACGTTTGAGCAGCACGGGCACCTGCAGCCGCCCCACGGCTTTGAGCAGTTCAAAGTTCTGCATATTGCGCGCGCCGATCTGGATCATATCCACCCCGGCTTCCTCAAACAGCGGGATATGCTCGTTGTTCATCAGTTCGGTCACGATGGGCTGCCCGGTGGCGGCGCGGGCCTGTTGTAGCAGTTCCAGCCCTTCGGCCCGCAGGCCCTGGAAGCTGTAAGGGCTGGTGCGGGGCTTGAACGCGCCGCCCCGCAGGATGCTGGCCCCGGCGGCCTGCACCCGGCGGGCGATGCCGGTGATCTGTTTGGGGCCTTCCACGCTGCATGGCCCGGCCATCACGGCAAAATGCCCGCCGCCGATCTTGTGCCCGGCCACGTCCACCACCGTATCGTCGGGGTGGAACTTGCGGTTGGCTTTCTTGTACGGCTCGCTGACCCGGCGGCAGGTCTCTACCACCGGGTTGGCCAGCACCCAGCTTTCGGCCAGGGCCTTGGTGTCGCCGATCAGGCCCAGAATGTGGGTGTCGCTGCCCACGGAATCATTGATCTCAAACCCCATGGTCTTCAGCTCGGCGCAGAAGGACTGCACCTGGGCGGCGGGGGCGTTTTGCTTCAGTACGATGATCATGGCGTCATGCTCCTGTCTTGTTTTTTCTATGTTTCTATACGGGATTTTAACGCTTTACAGTGCTAAAGTCAAGGCCCTTGCGCAAATTTTCTTCCCGCCTTATAATAAAGGGCAAAGATCGTCAGAAAAAACGGGGGAAGCAGGATGGCAAAGGAAGCAAAAACGAACGCTATGCGGATGCTGGAACGCGCCAAGATCGCCTATACGGCGCATGAATACCCGCATGAAGAAGGCCAGGCCGTGGACGGCGCCACGGTGGCCCGGCTGACCGGGCAGGACCCGGCGCGGGTGTTCAAAACGCTGGTCACCCAGGGGGCCGACCGCAACTATTATGTGTTCGTGGTGCCGGTGCTGGCGGAACTGGACCTGAAAAAGGCCGCCAAAGCCGCCGGGGTCAAGAGCGTGGCCATGATCCATGTGGCCGACATCAACAAGGTCACCGGCTATATCCGGGGCGGGTGCAGCCCGGTGGGCATGAAGAAGCAGTACGTCACGGTCTTTGACGAAAGCTGCCTGGCCCAGCCCACGGTGCTGGTGTCGGGCGGGCGCATCGGCACCCAGATCGAGTGCGCCCCCGCCGACCTGATCCGCGCGGTGCGGGGCAAAACGGCGGCCATCACCCAGGAGCACGCCCTATGATGCGGCTGGATCGTTACCTGGCCGAGCGCACCGGCATGACCCGCAGTGAAAGCCGCAAGGCCGTCATGAAAGGGCGGGTGGCCGTGGCGGGGGCCGTCTGCCGCAAGGCGGACACCCAGGTGCCGGAGGACGCTGCCATCCTGCTGGACGGCGCGCCGCTGGCCGGGACCTACCAGAAGTTTGTGTACCTGATGCTCAACAAGCCCGAAGGCGTAGTCAGCGCCAGCCGGGATAAACGCGACACCACCGTGGTGGATCTGGTGGCCGCCGCCTATCCCCGGCGGGCGCTGTTCCCGGCCGGGCGGCTGGACAAGACCAGCACCGGCTTTGTGCTGCTGACCGACGACGGCGCGCTGGCCCATGACCTGCTTTCGCCCGCCCATCATGTGGCGAAGGAATACCTTGTCACGCTGGATACGCCGCTGACCGACGCCATGCGGCAGGGCTTTGCCGCGGGGGTCACGCTGGCGGACGGCCAGCGGATGGCCCCGGCCGAAGCCGAGCCCGCGGGCGCGGACCCCTGCGTGGTGCGGGTCACGCTGCGGCAGGGGGTCTACCATCAGATCAAGCGGATGTTCGGCGTCTTTGGCGCGGGGGTCAACGCCCTGCACCGGCAGGCCATCGGCGGCGTGGCGCTGGACCCGGCGCTGGCTCCCGGCCAGTGGCGGGAACTGACGCCCGAAGAACTGGCACGGCTGCAAAACCGAACGGAAAAATAAAAACGTCGGGGCCTTCCCGGTAAGGGAAGGCCCCGGCGCTTTTTATGTCCGCTTTTCCTTCATGTACGTTTCAATGATCTCCCGCTCGCAGAAGGGCAGCGTCTGCCCGCCGCGTTCCAGCGTCGTTTCGTGCCCTTTGCCGATCACGGCCAGGATCTCCCCCGGCCGGGCGTGGTCCAGCGCGTAGCACAGCGCCTGCCGCCGGTCGGGGATCTCCACAAAGGGGGTGCCGGGCCCGCCCCGCGCCATCCCGGCGCGGATGTCGGCCAGAATGGCTTCCAGCGGTTCGCCGCGGCTGTTGTCCTCGGTCAGAATGCAGAAGTCCGCCAGCCGGGCGCAGACTTCGCCCATGCCGAACCGCCGTACCCGGCTGCGCCCGCCCCCGCAGCCGAACAGGACCGTCAGCCGGGCGGGGCGGTAATCCCGCAGCGCCCGCAACAGGCATTCGGCGGCCGCGGCATTGTGGGCGTAGTCCAGCACCACGGTAAAGGGGGCGTCCAGCGGCAGCGGTTCCACCCGGCCCGTTACGGCGGCGGTGGCAAGTCCCCGGCGCACGGCTTCCTCCGGCAGGCCCAGCCCCCCGGCAGCGGCCAGCACCGCCAGCGCGTTATATACGCTGAACCGCCCCGGCATCGGCACCTCGTAGGCGGCGGGGGGACTGCTCGGTCCGGCGGCCGTGAAGGCCGTGCCCAGCACGCCCGGCGCGCGCCGCAGGGAAAAATCCGGCGCGGCCCGCCAGTCCGCGGGCTGGTCGATGCCGTAGGTCACCACGCGGCAGGTGTGCAGCCGCAGCAGTTCCGGCGTCTGGGAATCGTCGGCGTTCACCACGCCCACCGTGCAGCGGCGGAACAGCACGCTTTTCCAGGCGCGGTACTCCGCAAAGCTGGCGTGTTCGCCGGGGCCGATGTGGTCGGGGGAAAGGTTCGTGAAGATGCCCAGGTCGTAGTGGATGCCCCGCACCCGGTCCATCTTCAGCCCCAGGCTGGACACCTCCATCACGCAGGCGTCGCAGCCGTCGTCGGCCATGCGCCGCAGCAGGGCCTGCAGGTCGCAGCTTTCGGGCGTGGTGTGGTGCAGGGGGCGGCGGTAGCCCGGCCATTCCACGCCGTTCGTGCCGATGATGCCGGTTTTGCGCCCGGCTGCCGTCAGCACTGCCGCCAGCAGGTGGGCCGTGGTAGTCTTGCCCTTGGTGCCGGTGACGCCGATCATCGTCATGCGGCGGGCCGGTTCGCCGTAAAAACGCACCGCCAGTTGTGCCAAAGCCCGGCGGCTGTGGGCCACCTGGACCACTGGAAGCGCCGGGGGCAGGCCGGGCAGCGGATGTTCGCACACGATGCCTGCGGCCCCGGCCGCCGCGGCCTGCGCGGCAAAGGCGTGGCCGTCGGTGTGCTGGCCGGGCAGGCAGACGAACAGCGCCCCCGGCGTGACGCGCCGGGAATCGCAGCACAGGGACCGCACCTCGGTCCGGGGATCGCCCTGCAGCAGCACGCCGTCGGCGGCGGGCAGCAGCTCACAGAATTTCATGCCGGATCCCCCCCAAAGAACTGGTCGTACCACACAAGAAAACAGTAGATGCAGAAGATCTGCCGCCAGTTGTCCTGCCAGCGGTGCAGGTGGGCTGTCAGCAGACGGTCCAGGCGGCGCACGTCAAAAAAGCGGGCGGCGGCCGGGCTGTGGAACGCCTGCCGCACCTGGGCGGCCCAGACGGGCTGGCGCAGCCAGTCCCGCACCGGCACCGGAAAGCCCCGCTTGGGCCGCCGGGCGCTGGCTGGCGGCAGGCAGGGGGCCACGGCCGCCCGCAGCGCCTTTTTGGTGCGGTGGGCGTCGGCTTTGGCATCGGCGGGCAGGCGGCGGGCCAGGGCGAACACTTCCCGGTCCAGGAACGGCACCCGCAGTTCCAGCCCGTGGGCCATGCTCATCTTGTCGGCTTTGAGCAGGATGTCCCCCGGCAACCACAGCGAAAGATCGCAAAGCTGCATCCGGGTCACCGGGTCCAGCCCGGCGCTGGCCTGCCACAGCGGCCGCGCCAGGTCAAAGGGCTGCACGCGGCCCCGGTAGCGGCGCAGCAGGCGGCGCTTTTCCCGCTCAGTCATCAGGGCGGTGTTGCCGTAGTAGCGGCGGCACAGGGGCCGGGCCCGCCGCACCAGGAACCGCAGCCCCGGTGCAGCGGGCAGCCGTGCGGCCGCAGCGCCCAACCCCTGCCGTAGCGCGGCGGGCAGCCGGTCATACCAGCATGCCGTGAAAGGGTCCCGGTAGATGTTGTACCCGGCGAACAGTTCGTCGGCCCCCTCGCCCGAAAGGCAGACTTTGTATTCCCGCGCGGCTTCCTGATTGAGAAAATACAGCGCCACCGCGGCCGCGTCGGCCAGCGGTTCGTCCATGTGGTACTGCACGGCGGGCAGCGCGGCCCAGAATTCCTCCGGCGTGATGCGCCGCACCCGGTGTTCGATGCCCAACGTCCGGGCCAGGGCCCCGGCCTGCCCGGCTTCGTCATAGCCCGGCTCGGCATAGCCGATGGTGTAGCAGCGCGCGGGCCGTCCCAGCGCCGTCAGGCAGGCGGAATCCACCCCGCCCGAAAGAAACCCCGCCACCGCCACGTCCGCGACCTTGTGGGCGGCCACGCTGTCCCGCAGCACGGCGTCAATGGCGGCGGGCCAGTGGTCCGACGGCGCTTCGGGGGTGAACCGGGGCGCCTGCCAGCGCCCAGTGTGCAGCCGCCCGCCGGAACTTTCCAGCCAGCAGCCGGGCAGCAGCTTTTTCACGCCGCGGAAAAAGGTCTCTTCCCCCGGCGAATACTGGAAGCTCAGATACAATTCAAGCTGTTCGGCGTTCAGCCGCTTTTCAAAGGCGGGATGGTCCAGGAACGCCTTGATCTCGCTGGCGAACAGCAGCGTGCCGTCCGCCGCCCGGTAATAGTACAGCGGCTTGATGCCGAAGGCGTCCCGCGCGCAGAACAGCGTGCCGGTCTGCCGGTCCCACAGGGCAAAGGCGAACATCCCCCGCAGCCGGGGCAGCAGGTCCCGGCCCCACTGCTCCCAGCCGTGGAGCAGCACCTCGCTGTCCGACCGGGTGGCAAAGGTGTGCCCGGCGGCGGTCAGTTCCCGGGTCAGGTCCTGGTAGTTGTAAATTTCGCCGTTGAACACCAGCGCCAGCCGTCCGTCCTCGTTGAACATGGGCTGCGGCCCGCCCTCCAGGTCGATGACCGCCAGCCGCCGGTGCCCCAGCGCGGCGGCCCCGTCCAGAAACACCCCCTGGCCGTCCGGCCCCCGGTGGGCGATGCGGCGCAGCATGGCCTGCAGCGCCGCGCCGTCCGCACAGCCTTTGGCGTTGATAAATCCGGCAATTCCACACATGGACGTCCCTACCTTTCCCGATGGCACTGCCTTATAGTATGCGCAGCGGCGGCCCGGCAACCACAGGCTGCCGTTTTGGAAAGCCGCGTTGCTGTTTTTCCGCAGCGGGCTATGGTATAATACAGAAAACAGACGAAGGAGAGGAGGCGGACGCGGTGACGCTGGGGCAGAACATCCAGGCCGCCCGCAAAAGCCGGGGCATGAGCCAGGAAGCACTGGCGGAGAAGGTGGGCGTCAGCCGCCAGGCGCTGGGCAAGTGGGAAAAGGACACCGCCCTGCCCGGTGTGGACAACCTGCAGGCATTGGCCGGGGCGCTGGGCGTGGGGGTGGAAACGCTGCTGGGCGGCCCGGAAACGGACGCGGGCGGCGGGCAGCCCGCCGTCACGCTGGACGCCCTGCGCGCCCTGCTGGAAGCGCGGGACGCCCGGGAAAAACGCCGCCGCCGGGTCTGGGGCGCGGGCGCGGTCTGCGCCGCCCTGTTGGTGATGTGCGGCTTTTTGGGCGCGGCGTTCCAGTATGACCGCCAGGTGCGCGCTTTGCAGCAAAGCCAGGAAGTGCTGCAGGCGCAGTTCGCCCGCACGCAGCAGGAACTTTCGACCCAGATCGAAGAGCTGCAGGCGGCGGTGCGCCAGGGGGAAAGCACGGTGCTGGACTGGGAATGGAGCGTGCGGTCCGTGCAATGGAACCTGCCGTCCCCCTGGGTGGAAGTGGGCGTGTCGGTGACGCCGCGCACCGTCTACGATGGGATGTCGGCCCGGCTGCTGCTGATCCATCAGGGCGGCGACTATGACGGCACCCGTGCGTGGGTGGATCTGACCGAGGGGCCGGACGGCGCCTGGTACACGGACGGTGCTTTGATCCTGAAGATGGGGGAGACGGCCCGGTTTATGGTCCAGTGGCAGAGCGCTGCCGGGACCACCGTGCAGGAAACGCTGGGCGAGGTCGTATGCAATGAGGAAGCCTTCCGCCTGAACTTCAACTGGGTGCAGGACACGGCGCTGTCCTACGGCTACCGCACCCGGCAGCAGGACGGCCAGACGATGCTGACGCTGACCAGCTGCCCGGTGGAGATCGAACTGGACCGGCCCGGCTGGATGCAGGTGCAGTCGGTGGAGATGGAACTGCGGATCGACGGAAAGATAGCGGCCACGATCCCCCTGGAACGCACCGGCGATGTGAGGGAAACGACAGACCGGGTATGCGAAGGCTGGCGCGGGAGTTTCCTGGACGGGGAAAACGAACAGGGCTGGCCCTACAAAGGCGAACATGCGGATATGATCGTGCGCGCGACCGACCAGAACGGCCAGATGTGGACCGATACCCGCGCCCTGGCCGAAAAACCGTAGGGGGCAACAACGGGTTGCTTGGCAGGGCTCGCGGGCCGTGGTACAATGAAGCCACGATGACCGACGGAAACAGCAAGGAGGTAGCATGATGGAATCCAAAGATGTGATCGTGGCTCTGCGAACGAAAAAGGGACTGTCCCAGGAACAACTGGCCAACCGGCTGTATGTGACCCGGCAGGCGGTGTCCCGCTGGGAAAACGGCGAAACGGTGCCCAATACCGAAACGCTCAAGCGGCTTTCGGCGGTGCTGGATGTGTCCATCAACACACTGCTGGGCGCGCCGCGCAAGCTGGTGTGCCAGTGCTGCGGCATGCCGCTGGAGGACGCCACCATGAGCCGCGAGCCGGACGGGACCTTCAACGAGGCGTACTGCAAATGGTGCTATGCGGACGGAAAGTTCGCCTATGCCAGCCGGGAGGAACTGACCGAGTTCCTGGTGGGCCATATGTCCAGCGAAGCCTGGCCCCCGGAACAGGTGCGCGCCTATCTGGAGGAGATGCTGCCGAAGCTGGACCACTGGAAAGAGGCCCCGTAAAACGCAAGACCCCGCTGTTCCTTAGTGGAACGGCGGGGCTTTTTTTGCGGCGGCACGCATAGCGGGGCCGGTTCTTCATACAATAGGGGGAGGGGGTGAGGGCGATGGCCGGGATACTGCCGGTTCTTCTGGGCGGCGACGCCAACGTGTACGGCATGGCGCGCAGCTTTTACGAAACCTGCGGCGCGCGCAGTGTGGCGGTCTGCCGCCGGGCGCTGCCCGCGCTGGCCCACAGCCGCCTGCTGCGGGCGGTGCGCCAGCCGGATCTTGATAAGGACGAAGCCTTCGTGCGCACGCTGACCGCCGTGGCCCACGCCTTCCCGGAACGGCAGCGGCTTCTGGTCCCCTGTGACGACGGCTATGTGATGCAGCTGGCCCGCTGCCGGGCGCAGTTGGAACCGCTGTACCGCTTTGCCTGCCCGCCGCCGGAAACCGTGCAGCGGCTGGGCACCAAGCCCGGCTTTGCCGCCGTCTGCGCCGCGGCCGGGCTGCGCACGCCCCAAAGCGTTGTGCGCCCTTTCGGCGCGCCGGTGCCGGAACTGCCCTTCGGCGGGCCGGTCATCGTCAAGCCCGCAGACCCCGCCGCCTATAAGGCGTGTGATTTTGCGGGCCGCCGCAAGGTCTATCTGGTTCGGGACCGGGCGGCGCTGGCCCAAACGGTGGAGATGGTGGACCGCGGCGGCTACCGCGGCGCGCTGCTGTTGCAGGAATACATTCCGGGGCCGGATACCGCTCTGGGCGTAGTCAACGCCTACTGCGACGCGGGCGGCCGGGTGAACTGGATCGTGCAGGCGCAGGTGTTGTTGCAGGAGCGCACGCCGGAGGGCACCGGCAACTATGCCGCGCTGCTCATCGAACCGGCCCGGCAGGACCGGGCGCTGCTGGACGCATTGGCCGGTCTGCTGCGGGCAAACGGCTGGCACGGCTTTGCCAACTTTGACTTCAAGTATGACCGGGCCGGGCAGCCGGTCCTGTTCGAGATGAACCCCCGCCAGGGGCGTTCCTCCTACGCCTGCGCGGCGGCAGCGGCCGGTCTGGCCCGCCCGCTGCTGGAGGACCTGACCGCCTGCAGCGCCGTCACGCCGCCGGCGCTGCGGGCGGCGGTCTGGTACACGGCCCCCTGGGGCGTCGTGCGCCGCTTCTGCCCCGACCGGCGGCTGTTCCGCCGGGCCGATACGCTGCGCCGCCGGGGGCGCGGGTGCCGCCATCTGCTGGCGGAAGGGGAAGGCCCGGCCCGGTATCTCTGGTACGGGATGCGGCAGGCGGGGTACTGGCGCAAGGTGGCGCGGCAGGACCCGGACCCCGCGCCGTGAACGGAAAGGAGGCCCGCCATGTGCGGTCTTGTTGGCTTTAGCGAACCCTGGCACGATCCTGCCGAAGCCCGGCGCACGGTGCAGGCCATGGCGGACCAGATCCGGCACCGCGGCCCCGACGGGGAGGGCACCTATGCCGACGCCCGGACCGCGCTGGGGCACCGGCGGCTGTCCATCATCGACCGGGAGGGCGGCGGCCAGCCCATGTTCAACGAGGACGGGGAGCTGGTGGCGGTGTTCAACGGCGAGATCTACAACTACCGGGAACTGGCCATGGAACTGGAACAGGCCGGGCACGTTTTTGCCACTCGCTCGGACACCGAAGTGCTGCTGCACGGCTGGGAACAGTGGGGCGACGCGCTGCCGGAACGCCTGCGGGGGATGTTCGCCTTTGTTTTGTGGGACCGGCGCACCTCCACGCTTTTTGCCGCGCGGGACCTGTTCGGCATCAAGCCGCTGTACTATTACCAGCGGGGCGGCCTGCTTTTGTTCGCCAGTGAGATCAAGGCGTTTCTGGCCCACCCGGCCTTTGAAAAGCGTCTGAACGAGGAACGCCTGGGGGACTGGCTGAGCATCGAGTACCTGCCCGGCGACGAAACGATGTTCACCGGCGTGCGGGAACTGCTGCCGGGGCATTGCTTCCGCTGGCAGGACGGCAGGCTGGAGCTGCGCCGCTGGGGCGTGCCGCAGTTTGCCGTGCAGACGGGCCGCCGCCTGGGGGATTGGGCCGAAGCCATTGACGCCGCCTTTACCGGCAGCGTCCAGGCCCACCGCCTGGCCGATATGGAGGTGGGGTGCTTCCTTTCCGGCGGGGTGGACTCCGCCCTGACCGCCTGCAAGGCAGCCGCCCAGCAGGAAAAACTGCGCTGTTTCTCGGTAGGGTACGGCGAAGCGGACTGTTCGGAACTGCCCGCGGCCCGCACGGCCGCCGGGCTGCTGGGCGTCCCCTGTGAGGAAACGACCCTGAACGCAGGGGACTTTTTCGCCGCCGCCCGCGCGGTCCAGTGGGCGCTGGACGAACCCATGGCCAACCCGGCGGAGGTGCCCCTCTACTTTTTGTGCCGCAGCGCCCGGCGGCAGGTCAAAGTGGTGCTTTCGGGCGAGGGGGCCGACGAACTGTTCGGCGGGTACCCGCTGTACTGCCAGGGCGTGCATGCGGCGGCGTGGCAGCGCCTGCCCGGCGGGGCAAGGCGGCTGGCGGCCCGCGCCCTGCCGGGGTGCGGGTTTTTCCAGCGGGGCGCGCTGGAACGCTGGCAGCGCAGCGCCCGGGCCAACTATGTGTTTTCCGGCCCGGCGGAACGGGACCGCTACCTCAAACATCCGCCGGATCATACCCCGGCGGACTGCTTCCGCCCGTACTTTGACGCTGTGCGGGAACTGGACGAACCCACCGCCCTGCAGTGGGTGGACCTGCAGACCTGGCTGCCGCGGGACATCCTGCGCAAAGCCGACCGCATGAGCATGGCCCACGGGCTGGAACTGCGGGTGCCCTTCCTGGACCGGGAGGTGCTGGCGGCGGCCATGGCCCTGCCCCGGCCGCTGCGCTGCACCCGGCGCAAAAACAAGGTGGCCCTGCGCGCCGCCGCGGCCCGCAGCCTGCCCGCTGGTCTGGCCCGCCGCCCCAAGCGGGGATTCCCGGTGCCGCTGGCGGCCTGGCTGCGGCAGGAACCCTGGTACACCCAGGTGCGGGCGGCGCTCACAGGCCCGGTGGCGGAGCAGTTTTTCCACACGCGGGCGCTGGCGGAACTGCTGGACGCCCACCGCGACGGGCGCGTCAACGCCATGACGAAAATCTGGAGTTTTTACTGCTTTGTGGTGTGGTACGAACTCTATTTTTTGGGGTCCTGGCCGCCCCGGTTGCAAAAAATCTAAAAAAATAGGGAAAAACCTCTTGACTTGTGGGGTGCTATCTGTTATAATCATCCACGCAGCATGCCCCTGTGGGCAAGAACCGCGTGCGCCCGTAGCTCAGCTGGAGAGAGCAACTGCCTTCTAAGCAGTGGGCCGGGGGTTCGAGTCCCTTCGGGCGCACTTCGTGGTGCCTATGGCGCAGTTGGTTAGCGCGCCAGATTGTGGCTCTGGAGGCCGAGAGTTCGAATCTCTCTAGGCACCCCACCAAAGACCGTGTAGGCCCAGCCCTGCACGGCCTTTCTTTTTTCGATGGGCCGTCGCCAAGCGGTAAGGCAGAGGACTTTGACTCCTCCATCCGTCGGTTCAAATCCGGCCGGCCCAACCAAAACAGCGTTGCGCTTTGCGCGGCGCTGTTTTTCTTTTGCCGGGGCAGGGGGCCGCGGCCTTTCCGTATATCCGCCCCGCCTGCGGGCACACTAAGCCCGGAGGTGTTTGCACTATGGTCTATTTGGATTGCGCGCAGTACGACTGCTGCCACAACAAGGCGGGCGGCTGCTGCCTGGGCGGCATCAAGGTGCACCATACAAAGGGCGCCGATGCCGTCTGTTCCAGCTACCGCAACAGCGAAGGCTACGGCAACGTGGCTACCGACAACGCCCCCGCCACGGCGGAGACCGAGATCCGCTGCGACGATAAGGGCTGCCGGTATCTGGAAGGCCGCTGCTGCTGCGCCGGGCATGTGGCCGTGGATGAGGACGGCTGCGGCCCCCGCTGCGCCACCCGCTCGCCCCGGCCCGACACGCGCCGGTAAAAGCAGCAGGGCGCTCCCCTTGCAGGCACGAAAGGGGAGCGCCCTGTTTTACGGTTGCGAAACGGCGCAAATCGTTGTATAATGGGACGGTATAGTAGGCACACTGTGCCTGCCGCAGATTATTTGTGAAATGAGGCGTGCCATTTATGCCCAATCAGCCGATCACGGTGCCTTTTGTATCCTTCCGCCCGATGGAGCGGGAACTTGACAGCGACCTGCACGCGGCCTTTGCGCGCGTGCTGCAAAACAGTTGGTACATCGAAGGCCGCGAGGACGAAGCCTTTGAACAGGCGTTCGCCCGCTACTGCGGTTCTTCTTTCTGCGTGGGCTGCGGCAACGGGCTGGACGCGCTGGTCCTGATCCTGAAAGCCTTCGGCATCGGCCCGGGGGACGAGGTCATCGTGCCTTCCAACACCTTCATCGCCACGGTGCTGGCCGTCAGCTATGCGGGCGCGACGCCGGTCTTTGTCGAGCCGCGGCTCGAGACCTACAACATCGACCCCGACCGCATCGAGGCCGCCGTCACCCCGCGCACGAAGGCCATTATCGCCGTGCATCTCTACGGCCAGTGCGCCCAGATGGACGCCATCCGCACCATCGCGGACGCCCACGGGCTGAAGGTCATCGAGGACGCGGCCCAGGCCCACGGCGCCACCTGGAAAGGCCGCCGCGCGGGCAGCCTGGGGGACGCCGCCGGGTTCAGCTTCTATCCGGGCAAAAACCTGGGCGCGCTGGGCGATGCGGGCTGCGTGACCACCAGCGACCCCGACCTGGCCAAAAAGGTCCGGGCGCTGGGCAACTACGGCAGCGACTTCAAGTATCATCATATTTATAAGGGGCAGAACTCCCGCCTGGACGAGCTGCAGGCGGCTTTCCTGGCGGCCAAGCTGCCCCATCTGGACGCCATGAACGCCGAGCGCCGCCGCATTGCGGCCCGCTACTGCGCGGAAATCGCCAACCCGGCGGTGGTGCTGCCCACGGTGGCCGAAAACTGCGAACACGTGTGGCATATCTTTGCTGTGCGCTGCGCGGCCCGCGACGCGCTGGAAGCCCACCTGACGGCCTGTGGCATCGGGACCAACAAGCACTATCCCACGCCGATCCACCTGCAGGGGGCGTATCAGGAACTGGGCATCCCCAAGGGGGCCCTGCCCCTGGCCGAGGAGATCTCGGCCACTGAACTGAGCCTGCCCATGTACTACGGCATGACCGAAGAACAGGTGCAGGCGGTCATCGACGCGGTCAATTCGTTCCGCGCATTCGCTTCAAAGGGGACAACAGTCGCCTACGGCGGTGCCTAAGGCTCCTGTTTAGCGGGTTGCGGTTCCCGCATCCCGCAGCGCGCCTTGGGGCGGCGCTTGCGTTCTGCGACCGCTGCCCCTGCTCCGCCTTGCTGCATCCGCCGCAGGCGGCGCGCGGCTCTGCAGCCCTTTGGATTCCCCTTCGACAAAATTTTACCCAAAACCGCGCACGCGGCCCGACGGGCCTTGTACACAATTTTGGGAAAAATTTCCCTGATTGTGTCACTGCCGTCGGCACATGTCCGCCGGCAGTGACGGATTTTCGAAGATTTGTATGTAAGGAGTAACCATGCCAAAAGTCGGGATCGTCATCTCCAACTACAACGGCTGGCAGGACACGGTCCAGTGCCTGCAAAGCCTGGAAAAACAGACCTATCGGGATTTTGAGATCATCCTGCTGGACGACGCTTCCCCCAATGACTCGGTGGAGCGCCTGCGGGAACACCTGCCGCCGAACACGGTGTTCCTGCCCCAGCAGCAGAATCAGGGCTTTGCGGCGGTGAATAACATCGGTATGCGCCGGGCGCTGGCCGACGGCTGCGACTGGGCGCTGTTGCTCAACAACGATACGGTGGCGGCGCCGGATTTTCTCGAAACGCTGTTGCGGCAGACCCCCGAAGGCGCGGTGAGCTGCCCCAAGATGCTGTTCATGGACCCGCCGGACGAGATCTGGTTCGCGGGCGGTGAGCTGGACCGGGCCACCGGCCGGGTGCGCCACCTGGGCGGCCATCAGAAGGACGGCCCCGCTTTCGCCCAGGCAAAGCAGGTCAACTTCATCACTTTCTGCTGTGTGCTGCTGCCCCGCGCCGTCATCGAGCGGGTGGGCTATCTGGACGAAACGCTGTTCATGTACTGCGAGGACGTGGACTACTGCATGCGTCTGGGGGACGCAGGGGTGCCCCTGTGGTTCCTGCCCGATGCCAGGATCTGGCATAAGGCGGGCGGCAGCGCCGGGGGGATGCTGTCGGTCTATTACATCACCCGCAACACATTGTATCTTACCTGTAAAGGCAAAAGCCGGGCCTATGCGCGGCGCAAGACCGTGGTGCCGCTGCTGACCGGTGCGGCCCGCTACGGCCTGACCAAACTGCTGGGCCGCCGCAAGGGGCGCAGCTATGGGGCGTTCCGCGGCGCGCTGGATTTCTGGCGCGGCCGTATGGGGCGTATGCAGTCTTGATAAAAATTCTGGCGCAAGGGAGCGACCTGTCATGGAAAACCTGCTGACCATTCTGGTGGCCCAGTACCGCCCGGACCCGGCGGCGCTGCGGCGCACGCTGGCTTCCCTTGTGATGCAGGATACCCGTGCGTTCGGGGTCATCCTGGCCGACGACGGTTCGCCGGAACCCTGTTTTGAGCAAAGCCGGGCGTATCTGGCGGCCAGCGGCATCACGGAAGTACAGACCAGCCCCATGGCGGAAAACGGCGGCACCGTGCGCAACGTGCTGTGCGCCGCGCAGAAGGTGCGGACCCGCTGGGTGCTGACCCTTTCGCCGGGGGATTATCTGTACGATGCGGGCACGGTGTCCTGGTGGCTCGAACGCCTCCAGGCCGACGCCCCGCGGGTCGCTTTTGCGCGGCAGGCGTACTATACGCCCCAGCTCGCGCCTGCGCCCGTCCCGGGGGAAACGCCTTTCGACCGCACCCCCTATGACCCCGCCCGGTATGACGCGGCGGCCGTCAAGCGCAACCTGCTTTTGTATGACGATGGCGTGAGCGGCTGCGGCATGGTGTATGAGCGGGACCTGCTGGTGCAGGCGCTGCAGACCATGGCCGGCCATGTGCGTCTGGCGGAGGACTTTTCGGTGCGGCTGTTCGCCGTGCAGGGGGTCCGGATACGGCGGTATGACCGGGTGGCCGTCTGGTATGAATATGGCGGTGGGGTCTCCACCAACGCGGCCGCGCGGCAGCGCATGGCGCAGGAATGGCGCGCCATGGTGGAACTGCTGCACCGGCTGTACCCCAACGACCGCACGGTGCGGCTGGCCTATGCGTACTTTTTCAACGACCGGCATAAAAGCCGCCTTGTGCGCGGGCTGGTAGGGCGGCTGATCGTGCCGCAGAACCACCCGTTCAAACGCGCGCAGCGCGCCTGGCAGCCCCCGGTAAACGGCGACGCGGACAAACTGCGCGCCATCTACGAGGCGGCCGGGGCGTAAGTTGAGCGAAAGTAATAAGAGGAGTCCTTTGCTTATGCGAGAGTTTCTGGATACAGTGGAACAAAAGGCGTGCGCTTTCTGGGCACGGGTCGATCGCCGTCTGTTGTGGACCGTTTCCCTGGCGGCGCTCGCCTGCATGTTGCTGGCGCACGGCTTTGCGTTCACCAATCTGTTCCCCAATCATGACAGTACCATTGTGGTGTACGATGCACAATGGACCATGTATGTATTGGGGCGCTGGCTGCAAAATCTGTACTACCCGCTGATTCGTGGAAAGATTGCCGCGCCCTGGTTGATCGGTGCGTTTAGTACGGTATTTTTGGCGTTGACAGGGTATTGCGCGGCGCGGCTGCTGCATCTGAAGCGCTGGGCGGCAGCCTTGCTGACAGGTTTGTTGGCGTGCTGTGCCACTGTGGTATCAGCGTTAAGCACATATAATTTGTGGACGGATGCATATATGCTGGCCATGCTGCTGGCCTGTGCCGGTGCGTGGTGTGCTGAACGGTGGCGCAGTATTCTGGGGCTGCTGGGCGCAGCTGTCTGCTTTTGCGGGTGCTTGGCGCTGTATCAAAGTTATATCCAGTTTGCGGTGGGGCTTTTCCTGCTGCTGATGATTCGTCAGGCGATACAGGGAACATCCTGGCGGGAATGGCTGGGGCACGGTGTATATGCGCTGGTTTCCCTGGCGCTGGGCGGCGGCCTGTACTTGATCTCTGTCAAGGTGTCGCTGATGCTGACCGGATATCAGTTGGCCGATACCGGCAATGGCCTGGCCCAACTGACGAGGCTGGGGCCGGTTTCGATCTTGGCAGGCATCCCGGCGGTTTATCAAAACTTCTTTTCAGAACTGTTGGGTCATTCCGGGTGGAATGACCGGGGGATGCGGGTGGCGACGGCATTGCTGCTCGCGCTCAGTGTGTTGGGCCTGATCCTTCTGCTGCGCGGCAAGGGCGTCCGCGCTGCCGTCCAGGCGGCGATTGCAGTGCTGCTTTTGCCGCTGGGGCTCAATGTGATCTACCTGTTGACTTCCGGCAATGTGTACATCCTCATGCAGCATGCGCTGTTCCTCATTTACGCGCTGCCGTTGATGCTCTTTTCGTTCGGTGGGACAGGCAGTCCCCGAAAGTTGTGGGGCTGGGGAGCCGCGCTGCTATGCGCGTTTTTGATCTTGCGTATGGTGATCTGCGCCAACGGCGCGTATGTGTATACCAAACTGGTTTATGACCAGACTGCGCGGCAGGTGACGGCCATCATGGCAAAGGTCCAGCAGCTTCCCGGTTATGAGGAAGGCGTGACGCCGGTCGTTTTCGCTGGTGAGTTCACCGATTCCGATTTCGCGTATCAGGACCCGGGCTTTGGCCGCTATGAGGAAGGCGATCTGCATCAGGTCAACTCCGCATTGACCTATGACGGCACGATCAAATGGTGGTTCCAGCATGTGATGGGCAGTACCGCCAACGTGGTGGCGGATCAGGCGCAGCTTGATCAATGGGCGGAGGACCCGCGGGTCCAGGCGATGCCGGCGTACCCGGAAGGTGCGTACTGCGCGATGATCGACGGTACGGCCGTCGTTCGGATTTCCTGAAGAAAGGCAGAAAAGGCATGATTATTCAGACGATCAGCATCAAAAGCGTAACGGCGGAGGGCATGGGGACGCTCTCGGTCTTTGAGGCCGGGCGGGACGTGCCGTTCGAGATCAAGCGCATTTACTATATCCACGGCGCCCCGGCCGGGGTACAGCGCGGAGGCCATGCCCACAAGGCGCTGCGCCAGGTCCTGTGGTGCCCCTACGGCAGCATCCTGATCCGCCTGGATGACGGCCATGAAAAAACGGAAGTTCTGCTGGACGACCCTGCCAAGGGCCTGATCGTGGAACACTACATGTGGCGGGAAATGATCTGGCAGCAGGAGGATTCCGTCCTGTGCGTGGCGGCGGATTCCTACTATGACGTCGACGATTATATTCGGGATTACGATGAATTTTTGCGTGCTGTGACGGCTGAAAAGGCAGGACGTTCATAAGGGAGGCAAAGCGCATATGCAGAAAAACAGCCCGGTGCAGCAAGGGGAAAACTGCAGGGTAGGCAGCCAGGCGGTTATCGGCGAGGGGGTAGTTCTCGGACATAACTGTGTGATCGAAGACGGCGCGACGCTGGGTGACCATGTATTTGTGGACAGCAACACGATCATACGCAGCGGCGTGACGCTGGGCGAAGGATGCTCTGTAGGGGCTAACTGTATTCTGGGCGAGTATCAGATGGACTTTTTCCTGGACCGCACACCGCATATGCATCCGCTGACGATCGGCCCGCAGGCGCTGCTGCGCAGCGGCACGGTGCTGTACGGCGGTTCTACGATCGGGGAAAACTTTCAGACAGGGCACCATGTGACAGTCCGCGAGGGATCAAAAATCGGGGACCATGTGAGCGTGGGGACCCTTTCCGATATTCAGGGAAACTGTACGATCGGGAACTATGTCCGCCTGCACAGCAATGTGCACATAGGCCAACTGTCCCGTATCGACGATTTCGTATGGATCTACCCGTATGTCGTGCTTACCAACGATCCAACGCCGCCGTCGGAAAACTTTTCCGGGGTTCATGTGCATAGTTTTGCCATTCTGGCTACCGGTACGATCGTGATGCCCGGCCTGGAGATCGGACAGGACGCCCTGGTGGCCGCGGGAGCAATCGTTACACATTCTGTCCCGGATTACGCGGTGGCGATGGGAAATCCGGCCCGCGTGACCTCGGATGTGCGCAAAATTAAGAACCGCTCGACAGGGCAGATCGCTTACCCGTGGCGGAATCATTTCAAGACCTATATGCCGTGGCAGGACAGCGATTTTGAAAGCTGGTATCACGCACTGGACCTGGACGAAAAACAACATTTTGGAATCGAGAACATTGAGACAGAATGATCCAAAGGAAATGAAACTTTATGGAACAGCATCCCAAAGTCAGCGTACTGATCTCTTTCTATAATTTGGAACCCTATGTCGACCAGACGCTGGAAAGCGTGCTGGCCCAAAAGACGGATTTCCCCGTGGAGGTGCTTTGCGCCGACGATGGTTCCGATGACGGCACCATCGACAAGCTGCGCGCATGGGAACAGCGTTACCCGGACTCGGTACGGGTGTTCGTCATGAACCGCATTCCGGGCGCCAAGTATGAAGCCAATGAGCGCATTCAGCGCATGAACGCCATCCGCGGACGGCTGTTCTATGAGGCAAAAGGCGACTACGTCTGTTACCTGGACGGCGACGACTTTTATACCGATGCGCATAAACTGCAAAAGCAGGCGGACATTCTGGATGCGGACACCGAACACCGCTATATCGGTTGCGGGCACAACGGCTGCTACTACTGGGAGAGCACCGGCAAGACGCAGCCCATTGAAAAGCCACTGCGGGAATGCAGCCTGACGGCAAAGGAATACTGGAGTTTTCTGTATATCCACACCAATGCCATGATGTTCCGCAACATCGGCCGGCAGGGGATCGACCCCTATACCAGCGGCGTGCAGATCATCGACAATATGTTGACCTTCCAATTCCTGCCCTACGGCGGGATCTACTACCTGCCGGACTGTATGTTCAACTACCGCCAGATGGAAGGCAGTACCTACCACCGCCGCAGCGTGTACCAGAACTATATTCTGAATGCGCTGATGCTTTACCAGCAGGCGGCCATCTGTAAGGGATTCTTTGCCAGCGGGCTGGTGCGGACGATTTTTGAATACCAGCAGTTGTTCGCTGCGCGCAAGGAACCGCAGTTGACAAAGGAAGCCCAGACCTATATGGAAAACATCCGCACCTACCGTGCGGGGCGTCTGCGCCGGATCGTCAATTATAACAATGAGTCCTGGCCGGTGCGCCTGTGGTGCGAGATCGAAAACCCGGCATGGTTTTTCATTACAAAGGTCTGCCGCCACTTTATCTGGAAACCGAAGGTGCGCGCCCTGCTGGAAGAAGCGCGCAAAAAGCAGGAACAAGCGGTTTGAATGAGGAGAATTGCCAATGGAAGACATGCATGAGCTGACGGCAGAGCAGCAGGCCGAACTGCTGCGCCATGAACTGGAAGCCGTCTATGGCTCCTCGTCTTACAAAATCGGGCGGGCGGTCACCTGGCTTCCGCGCCATGCGGCGCGGGGGCTCAAGTATCTGCTGCACAACGGCCCGGTCACCAGCGTCAAGTATATCATCACCTATCTGAAATATCATAAGATCGCCAACAAAAACTATGCCTATTGGGCGTGCCTGAAAGAAAAGGACTACCCGGAAGCACTGAAAAAGTGGTTCTTGGAGACGAACTATACCCATACGCCGCTGGACCTGGAACATCCCCGGACTTTCAGTGAAAAGACCCAGTGGCTCAAATTGCATGACCACCTGGATGAAAAATACATGCTGGTGGATAAATATCTGGTACGGGAATGGGTCAAAGAAAAAATCGGAGAGGAATACCTCATCCCGCTGCTGGGGGTCTATGACCATTTCGACGAGATAGACTTTGACAAGCTGCCCGATAAATTCATGCTCAAGACCAACCACGGCGCAGGCTGGAATATCCCGGTGCTTGATAAAAGCAAGTTTGACCGGGCGGCGGCAAAAGAAAAAGTGGAGACCTGGCTGAAGCTCAACTATTGTTACCTGATGGGCGGTCTGGATCGCCAGTACGAAAAAATACGCCCGCGCATCCTTGTGGAGCAGTACATCGAGAACAGCGGCGGCGATTTGTACGACTACAAATTCTTCTGTTTCGATGGCGTACCCAAGATCATCCTGTATATCACGGACCGTTACACGGACGGCCAGGAACGGATGATTTTCTATGATACCGACTGGAATTTGCAGCCCTTCAACTATGATATGCCGCTGGAACAGCCCCAGGATATTCCGCGCCCATCCAACCTGGAAAAGATGGTCGAGATCGCGCGGGTGCTCAGCGCCGGATTCACGCAGGTGCGTGTGGATCTGTATTCGCTGCCGGATGGAAGCATCAAGTTCGGCGAACTCACCCTGACTACCGAGAGCGGCATCTCCCGCTGGCACCCCGAAAGCGCCAACCTCTATATGGGAAGCCTGATCCATCTGCCCGGCGTGGATGATCCCCCGGCCTCCGCACAGTAAAAGGAACTGCCTTATGTTGGAAGAAAAACCAAAAATCAGTGTGATCGTGCCGGTCTATAAGGCGGAAACGACGCTGGACGCCTGTGTGCGCAGTATTCTGTCCCAGACGTTCGATGATTTTGAACTGCTTCTTGTGGACGATGAAAGCCCCGATTCCTGCCCGGCGCTCTGCGATTCCTGGGCCCGGCAGGACCGGCGTATCCAGGCATTGCACCCGGCCAAGGACGGGATCGGGCCTTCGGGCGCGCGCAATGCGGGGCTGGAAGCGGCACAGGGCGAGTGGATCACCATGGTGGACAGTGACGATGTGGTGAGCCCGGACCTTTTTGCCACGCTGTATGCGGCGGCGCAGCAGAGCGGAGCCGGTCTGGTGATCTGCAACGGCTGCCAGATGCTGCCTGACGGGACAACGCGCAAGCTGCCGGAAGAACAGCGATTTGAAAAAGATACGATCCTGACGGAACCTGAGTTCTGGGATGCCTTCAATACGCCGTGGATCAGTCAGTTCACCGGCACGGCGCACCGGCTGTACGCCGCCCGCCTGTTTGAAGGCGTGCGGTATCCCGTGGGGATGCTGCACGAGGATTATTATGTTTTGCCGGATCTGATCGCCCGCTGCGGCAAGATCCAGTGCCTGGCCTATACCGGGTACTATGTGCGGCAGCACGAGGGCAGCATCACGGCGACAGGCCGCCATGAACTGCGCCTGGCGGTGACCAGCGGGGACATCCACCGCGCCGAGTATTTCCTTTCGCGCGACTGGTACGACCGTGCCGAAGGGGCGCTGACCGATGCGGCGGAGTTCCTGTACCGCAACAGAAAGGCGCCTGATCTGCAGCAGTTGGACCGCCGCGCGGAGTTTGCGGAAGTCCGCGTGGAACTCTGCCGGGTGTATGCGGCGCTGGCCGCCCGCAAAGGCAGCTTCTCTTTGAAGGTGCGGGCGTTGGCCCTGCGCGCGGGGCTGCCGGTTTTCCATGCCTATACCCGGCTGCTGCGTGCGCGCCGCCCATGACCCTGTACGGAAAGGAGCCTGCTGTATGCCTGCCATCAGCGTGATCGTCCCGGTCTATAAAGTGGAACGGTATCTGGGTGCCTGTGTGTCCAGCGTGCTGGCGCAGACCTTCGAGGATTTTGAGGTCATCCTGGTGGATGACGGGAGTCCCGACGGCTGCCCGGCCCTGTGCGACGCCTGGGCGCAGAAGGACCCGCGGGTCCGTGTGATCCATCGGGAGAACGGGGGGCTTTCGGCGGCGCGGAACACCGGCATCGAAGCGGCAAAGGGGCGGTTCCTGACCTTTCTGGACAGTGACGACAGGCTGGAGCCGGACACGCTGCGCCGCGCCTATGACGCACAGCGCCAGCATGACGCCGATCTGGTGATTTTCAACCTCGTCTATGTGGACGAGCAGAACACGCCGCTGCCTGCGCCGGACTTTACCGGCTTCCGGGACGAAGTTCTGGACGCAGACGGCGTATGGCAGCGTTATTTTGCCCTGGCGGAGCAGAAGATCTATTATGTGGTGGCCTGTAACAAACTCTATAAACGGGAATTGTTCGCCACGCTGCGCTATGCCGTGGGCAAGCGGTACGAGGACCAGTTCCTGATGCCGCGGCTGCTGGGGCAGTGCAAAACGATTGCCTGCCTGGCCTACCAGGGTTACCGCTATGTGCAGCGGGGCGGCAGCATCATGGCGCAGGGGTCCAGCCGCAATTATCTGGACCGCAGCGAATTTTTGATCGAATGGTGCGGCTATTTTGCCGGGAAGGGCGACTTCCTGCGGGCGGAAGGGCTGCTGAACGACGCCATTCGGAATCTGGGCGAAAAAGAACGGTTCGATCTTTCCGCCCCGCAGCAGCAGACCCGTTACCGGGCGGACTGCCGCGCCTGCGCCGATGCGTATGCGGATCTGGCCCGCCGCACGGGGCAGCGGACCATGTGGCTGCGTGCAGCCCTGCTGCGAATGGGGCTGCCCGTATACCTCAAATTTTTGCAAAGTAAAAGCGGGCAGTGATGTCCGCATCCCGGCGCGCAGCGCCGGCATAGAAGGAGTATGATTCATGGAACAGATGCAGAAGCAGTACCATGTGCACTACAGCCCCGCCAAGGATTGCGTATTTATGAGGTTGCATTTGCACGGTTCTTGTAGTAATACGTGATTTTTGCTCAATAAACAGAAGCTCAGGATGTATATCTTAAGTAGTGATGGAGATAAAGCGTATATGAAAAACAACCACAATCTCAGAAAAAACAAAAGGAACTCTAAATCAGAAGTGGTAGAGAGTGCCAGGTATACTGAACAGGAGCTTAAAAGGCCGTACTGCCTGTCAATAATTTTACTGTTGTCTTGTATTGTGCAGGCGTGGTTGTCAGGTGAAATATATACAAAACCGAAATTTCCGGAAAATGGGGAAAGAGAAAGCTATATTCATATTTCGGTCGACGATACAATAGAAATATTTAAAGATTTGACATTAAATGGGGGGGTACAAAAGTATATTTGACCAGCCTGAACTAAAGTATTGCAAGTTTTTGCATGACCACTATGGGATGGTTTTCAGCTTTTATTGCTTCTTTTCCGAAGATAAGGAAAATGCTTTTACATTACAAGATGTTACTGAAAAATACAAAAGTGAGTTTTCTGATAATTGCGAATGGATGAAATTTGGGTTCCATGCGAAAGATGGTAGTGCATATAAGGAGCTAAATGCAGATACTGAAGTACGGTATTATAATCGGACATTAGAACAATTGCTGAGAATAACAGGATCGGAAAAATGTATTGACACAGGATTTATTCGATTGGATCGCTATTGCGCCTCCAAAGAAGTTGTGGAAGCCCTGAAGCGACTGCCCAACGGACCGAAAGGACTGCTTTGTGCAGATGATCCGACAAGAGTAAGTTATGATCTTTCCGCCGAAGAATCAAGTATTTTACATCGGTATGACTGGTATCAGAGAGAGAATAGCCTATGTTATACACCGACCGATGTACGTGTTGAGAATATTCAAAATCCTTTGGATTTCTATAAGGTAATCCGGAAAATTTCGGGACAAAAAGTGAAGATAATTTTCACCCATGAGGTGTACTTGAAGGACGAAACGGTGCGCAAGTATCTTCAATGGATCGGAGAATATGCTACTGCTACGAATTGTATTTTCCGATACCCGAGCGTTCAGGATGGTTCTTTGCCAGCATAAAGAAAAAATCCAGCCTTACGGCTGGATTTTTTTATCGGTAATCGATCGGCAGGGTCGGCAGGCCGTTGAGGGTCCAGTCGGCCAGGTTGCCGTCCTGATACTCGTGATAGCCCTGCGCCGCGATCATGGCGCCGTTGTCGCCGCAGTATTTCAGCTCCGGCAGGTAGATCTTCGCGCCCAACTTCTGGGCACCGTCGTTGACAAGCTGGCGCAGCCGCCCGTTGGCCGCCACGCCGCCCGCCAGGCAGATGGTGCGGGCGCCGGTGTCGGCGGCCGCGGCCAGCAGCTTTTTGGCAAGGATCTGGTCGATGCGCTCCTGGAAGCTGGCGGCCATATCGGCCACGCGCACCGGTTCGCCGCGCTGTTCGGCGTTGTGTACTTCGTTGATGACGGCGGTTTTCAGACCGCTGAAACTCACGTTGTATTTGCCTTCCACATGGGGCACCGGCAGCTTGTAGGCGTGGGGATCGCCGCCCCGTGCGGCGGCGGCCACGCTGGGGCCGCCGGGGTAGGGTAGGCCCAGCGTGCGGGCCACCTTGTCGAAGGCTTCGCCCGCGGCGTCGTCCACCGTGCGGCCCAGGACCTTGTAGCGGCACCAGTCCTCCACCATGACGATGTGGCTGTGGCCGCCGCTGGCGACCAGGCACAGGAACGGCGGGTGCAGCGCCGGGTGGGTCAGGTAGTTGGCCGCGATATGCCCGCGCAGATGATGCACCGGCACCAGCGGTTTGCCCGCCGCATAGGCGAGACCCTTGGCAAAGTTGACGCCCACCAGCACCGCGCCGATCAGCCCCGGCGCAAAGGTGACGGCCACGGCGTCCACGCCGGCAATGGTAAGCCCCGCGTCGGCCAGGGCCTTGTCCACCACGGCGCTGATGGATTCCGCGTGGCGGCGGCTGGCGATCTCCGGCACCACGCCGCCGTAAAGGGCCTGTTCCTTCACGCTGGTGGCGATGACGTTGGACAGGACCCGGCGGCCGTCCTCCACAAGGGCGGCCGCGGTCTCGTCACAGGTGGATTCGATTCCTAAAACAATCATGGATCTGCAGTTCCTCTCAATGTGCGTCCAGCCAGGTCTTGCCGGTGCCCACCTCGGTGGTCAGCGGCACGCTGTACTGTACGACCTGTTCCATTTCCTCGCGCAGAACGCGCTTGACTTCCTCGACTTCCCGTTCCGGGGCTTCCACGATCAGTTCGTCGTGGACCTGCAGCAGCAGCCGGGCTTCCAGCCCTTCGTCCCGCAGGCGCTGCCATACGTGCACCATGGCCAGCTTGATGATATCGGCGGCCGTGCCCTGGATGGGCGTGTTGCGGGCCATCCGCTCGCCGCTGGACCGCACCTGGAAGTTGGAACTGGCCAGTTCCGGCAGCGCCCGGCGGCGGCCGAACAGCGTTTCCACATAGCCTTTCTCTTTGGCGTGGGCGATGCAGTCCTGCATATAGCCGTCTACCTTGGGGAAGGCGGCCAGATAGGTCTTGAGGAAGGTGTCGGCTTCTTTGACACTGATGCCCAGGTCCTTGCTCAGCGAATAGGCCCCCTTGCCGTACATGATGCCGAAGTTGATGGCCTTGCTGGCGGAACGAAGCTGCGGGGTGACTTCACTTTCGGGGATGTGGTAGATCTTGGCGGCAGTCGAACGGTGGATGTCCGCCCCCGAACGGAACGCCTGCTGCATGGCTTCGTCCCCGGTGATGTGCGCCAGGATGCGCAGTTCGATCTGGGAATAGTCGGCGTCCACCAGCAGGTTGCCCGCGCCCGCCACAAAGTAACTGCGCAGATGGCTGCCCAGTTCGGTGCGGATGGGGATGTTCTGCAGGTTGGGTTCGGTCGAAGAAATACGCCCGGTGCGCGCTTCGGTCTGGATAAAGGTGGAATGGACCCGCCCGTCGGCCGCCTGGGCCGTCAGCAGCCCGTCCACATAGGTGGAAAGCAGCTTGGAATAGGTGCGGTATTTCAAGATCTGGTCGATGACCGGGCTGTAGGGGCGCAGGCTTTCCAGCGTTTCGGCGTCGGTGGAATACCCGCGGGAATTTTTCTTGCGGGGCGGCAGGCCCAGTTTGTCGAACAGGGCTTCGCCCAACTGCTTGGGACTGTTGACGTTGAATTCATAGCCCACTTCGGCATAGATGCTTTGCAGGATGCCGTCCAGTTCGCCGCGCAGGCTTTCGCCAAAGGCGCGGATGCCCGCGGCGTCCACCGCAAAGCCGATGCGTTCCATGTCCGCCAGCACCCGTGCCAGCGGCAGTTCCATCTCGTCGTGCAGCTTGCGCTGGCCGCTCTCGTCCAAAGCGGCGGCCAGCTTGTCCAGCAGGGCCGTCAGCACCCCGGCGTCGGGGGCGGCTTCGCACAGGAAGGCGGCGGGCACGCCGTATTCCCCGGCCAGATTCTTCACAGCGTAGCCGCTGGCCGACGGGTTCAGCAGGTAGGCGGCCAGCTTGCCGTCAAAGCGGATGGCCCCGCCGCAGCCGCCGTGGTCGAGGGCCAGGCGGTAGAGGGGCTTGGCGTCAAAGACCCACAGTTCGGCGCTGCTTTCCAGCAGGGCGGCCAGGCGGTCGGCGTCGGGCAGAAAGACCTGCCCGTTCTGCACGGCGTACCATTCGCCGTCGGCGTTTTGGGCCAGATACAGTCGGCCTTCCACCAGCAGCGGCATGGGTTCAGGCTCCACGCTGTCAAGCGCGGCGGCCTGTGCGGCGGCGGGGGCGCCGCCGTCCTCCAGATGCCAGCGGTCGATGAGCTTGTGCATCTCCAGCGCGGCCAGCAGCCGGATGGCCGCGGCGGCGTCGCCCGGACGGCGCGCGTAGGCGGCAGGGTCGGTGTCGATGGGGGCGTCCTTGCGGATGGTGCCCAGCATATAGGAAAGTTCCGCCTTGTCCCGGTTGGCGCCCAGCTTGGAGCGCTGGCCCGGCTTGATGGCCGGGTCGTCCAGGTGGTCGTAGACGGCCTGCAGGCTGCCGAACTTCTGCACCAGCGCCAGCGCCGTCTTTTCCCCGATGCCGGGCACGCCGGGGATGTTGTCCGACGAGTCGCCCATCAGGCTTTTCACGTCGATGAGCTGGACGGGGTCCACGCCGTATTTTTCCCGGATGGCGGCGGGGTCCATGGGGATCGTTTCCCGGTTGGTCGCCAGTAGGACGGTGGTGGCGTCGTCCACCAACTGCAGGCTGTCCCGGTCGCCGGTCGCCAGCAGCGTGGTGCCGCCCTGTGCCTCGCAGGCGGCGGCCAGCGTGCCCAGAATATCGTCGGCTTCCCACCCGGCGCGGCTGACCTGCACGAAGCCCAGATCGTCCAGCAGCTCTTTCAGCACCGGCATCTGCTGGGCCAGTTCCTCCGGCATGCCGTGGCGGGTGGCCTTGTAGCCGTCGTAGGCGTTGTGGCGGAAGGTCGGGGCCCGCTCGTCCCAGGCGATCGCCACCGCGTCGGGCTGGTGCGCGGCAAGCAGGTTGAGCAGGATGTTCTGGAACCCGTAGATCGCGTTGGTGTAACGGCCGTCCTTGGTGGTCAACAATTTGATGCCGAAAAAGGCCCGGTTGACCAGACTGTTGCCGTCCAGTACCATCAATTTCATAGAAAAGCTCCTTTGGCGCAATTTACATATAAACAAGTATACCACAAACGGCGCAAATGTGGTAGAATGAAATGCGAAATTGATGCGGCGCGGCAGCATACTGCCGTACCGCAAGGGGCACGCCCGGCTGGCTGCGGGCCTGTGTTCTGCGGCTGCCGCCCGGCCCCGCGGCGCTTTGGCGCCCTTTCGACGATATTTTCCCCCGCACGGCCCGCCGCCGGGGGAGATCCTGAATGAGGTATTCCATGCAATTAAAACAGCTGCAGATCCCGGCGGGGGCGGTCTTTGCCCCCATGGCCGGTCTGACCGACGCTTCCTGCCGCCGCCTGATGGCGGACCACGGGGCGGCCTGGACCGTCAGCGAGATGGCAAGCGCCAAGGCGCTGACGTTCGGGGACCGCAAATCCTTCGCGCTGCTGCGCGACCCCGACCCGCACGGCATTTATGCGATCCAGCTTTTCGGCGCGGAGCCGGAAACGCTGGCCAAAGCCATCCTGCTGGTGCGGGAAAAGGGCATTCCCTTTGATATTCTGGACATCAACATGGGTTGCCCGGCGCCCAAGATCACTTCCAGCGGCGCGGGCAGCCGCCTGCTGCTGGACCCGCCGCTGTGCGGGGCCATGGTGGCCGCCGCCCGCAAGGCCCTGGGGGACGACACCCCGCTGACCGTCAAGATGCGCGTCGGCTGGGACGCCGACCACATGACCGGCGTGGAGGTGGCCAAACAGTGCGAGGGCAACGGCGCCGACCTGCTGGCGGTGCATGGCCGCACGCGGGAGCAGATGTACATCCCGCCCATCGACGCGGCGGCCATTGCGGCCATCAAGGCGGCGGTGGGCATCCCGGTGCTGGCGAACGGCGACGTGACCACCGCCGAGGGCGCGCTGGATCTGCTGGCAAAGACCGGCTGCGACGGCGTCATGATCGGCCGCGGCGCGCTGGGCGACCCCTGGCTGTTTGAGCGGGTGCGCGCGGCGCTGCTGGGGCAGCAGCCGCCCGCAGAACCCACGCTGAATCAGCGCATGGCCGCCCTGCGCCGCCAGATCTATGAAATGTGCGAGGAAAAAGGGGAGTGGATGGCCATGCCCCAGGCCCGCAGCCAGGCTATGCACTACATGAAGGGGCTGCGGGGGGCGGCGTCGCTGCGGCGGTACTGCTCGATGCTCGAACATTTTACGGATGTAGACAAACTGATCGACGCAGCGTTCCGTTTGCAGGAATAAGCCCGGCTCAGAACCGGCCGCGTGTCAGTTCGTCCAGATTCTGGGCGTAGCAGGGCAGCATGTGCGCGATGAAATATTCGGCTTCGGGGCAGTCCATGGCGTGCAGCGCCTCCAACTGCTGGGCGCGGGCGGCTTCAAATTCCCGGTTGCCGCCCTGGCCCTCCTCGATACATTTGATAAGGGCCGAAAGCCGGTCCGCCGCTTTCAGGATCTTACGCTCAGCGTCGTTGAGGATGCTGCCCGTCAGGTAGGCTTCGGTCTCGCCCTGCAGTTCGGCAGGCAGCAGGCTCGCCATCAGGCGGGCGCTCTCCCGCTCCACGGCCTTGTAGGCCGAGCGCAGCGCGTCGCTTTTGTACTTGACCGGCGTGGGCATGTCCCCGGTCAGGATCTCCGGCGCGTCATGGTAAAGCGCGGCGGTGGCCACCACCTCGGGGCGCAGCCCCGCGCCGGTGCCGGTGCATTTCTGTGCGATCAGGCAGAGCATGTGCGCCAGCAGGGCCGTATCGGCCGTGTGTTCGCTCAGGGTCTCGGGGCGGCCGCTGCGCATCAGGCTCCAGCGGGTGATGTACTTCATGCGGCCCAGCAGGGCGCTCAGGGGATAGGTTTTCATCTTCATGCGACCTTTCCTGTGTGGTATATTTTTTAGTATATCACGATTTTACCACAAACACAGTACGTTAGACGGGATTCTATCGGAGTTTTGGATATGCAGCTTACACTTCCCCAACAAAAATCACGGTATTGGCGGGTGTTCGGCCTCTGCTTCCTGCTGGCCGCCGCGCTGTTTCTGCCCCACTGCATCGCGGACGCGGTGGCCGGGGGCGGTTATTTCCACTACGCGGGGGACTTCAACGACCAGCAGATCAACTTTTACCAGTACGCCAACGCCTTTGTCAAACAGGGCGGGTCCTTCAGTTGGGCCACCGACCTGGGCAGCGGCTTTGTGAACGCCTACTCTTTCTATCTGCTGGGCAGCCCCTTCTTCTGGCTGTCGCTGTGGGTCCCGGCCCGGCTCATGCCCTGGATGATGGTGCCGCTGCTCTGTTTGAAGATCGCAATGGCCGGGGCCGGCGGGTATCTGTGGGCGCGCCGCTGGGTGCGCAACGAGGACTGGAGCGTCGTGGCCGGGTGCCTGTACGCATTTTCCGGCTTCACGGTGTACGATATCTTCTTCAACCACTTTCTGGACGTGGTGGCGCTGTTCCCCTATCTGCTGGCGTCGCTGGATGACGCGGCGCTGGACGGCAAGTGGGGGCGGTTCCCCGTATGGGTGGCGCTGAACCTTGTCAACAACTACTTTTTCTTTGCCGGGCAGGCGGTGTTCCTGATCCTGTACTTCCTGTGCATGCTGGCGGCCCGCGTCTACCGGGTGGGGCCGCGCCGCTTTGCCGCCCTGGCGGTCGAAACGCTGCTGGGCTGTGCGATGGGCTGCGTGCTGCTGATCCCGGCGGGGCTGTCGCTGCTGCAAAACCCGCGCACGATCGACCCGTTCAGCGGGTACGGCTACCTTCTGTACAGCAATCCCCAGCAGTACGGGGCCATCCTGTACAGCGCCTTCCTGATGCCGGACGCCCCGTATTTCAAGGATATGTTCCAGGAGGGCGTGCTCAAACACACCAGCATGACGGCCTACCTGCCGCTGGTGGGCATCGTGGGCGGGCTGGCGTTCTGCCGCGGGCGGCGCAGCCATCCCTTCACCTACATTCTTAAAGCCTGCATCGTGTGCGCCTTCGTGCCGGTGCTCAACAGCGCGTTCTACGCCCTCAATTCCAGCTACTACGCCCGCTGGTACTATATGCCGGTGCTGGTGCTGTGCGGGGCCACGGCCTATGTGCTGGGGCGGCCCCATCTGGCCGGGCGGCAGGTGCCGCGCGCCTGGCGGCTGACGGCGCTCATCACGCTGAGCGCCGCGGCTTTCGCCCTGGTGCCCAATGCCGACGAGGACGGCAACTTCAAGCTGGGCGTCGTGGACCTGCAGCCGCGGTTCTGGGGCATCTTCGGGGTGAGCATGCTGGGGGTGCTGCTGTTCTGGCTGCTGTGGCGCACGGCGCGCAACCGCAAGGAATGGCCGCAGATCATGCTGGCCGGTATCCTGGCGTTCAGCTTCCTGTACGGTTCCGTGCATATGTCGCTGACGAAATACCCCCAGTGGAAGACCGACAGCGACCTGATCGCCCAGACCTATGACTCGGTGGCGGAAATCGAGCAGACCCTGCCGCGGGATACCTTCTACCGCATCGACGCCTACGGCGCCCACAACAACCTGGGCCTGTGGTTCGACCGAAGCTGCCTGCAGTTCTTCAATTCCACCGTGGCGCCCAGCATCATGGAATTTTACCCCTCGGTGGGCGTCACGCGGGACGTGAACTCCAAGCCCAGTGTGCAGAACGACGGGCTGCGGGGCCTGTTGAGCGTGCGCTATATGCTGGTGGCGCGGGACAGCGCCGACGACTGGAACGGCGAGAACCTGACCGGCTGGACCCCCTGCGGGGAGACCTCGGCCTACCTTTTGTACCGCAACGACAACTGGGTGCCCATGGGCTTCACCTATGACTACTATATCACCGAGGACCAGTTCGGTTCGGTGCCCGAAGAGGAGCGCGCACGGGTGCTCATGCGGGCGGTTCTGCTGGACGAGGACCAGATCGAACGGCTGGACGGCCTGCTGCAGCCCCTGCCCACCGAGGAACTCGCCGACCGCGGCGACGGGCGCTATGCCACCGACTGCGGCGACCGGCGCGCCGCGGCTGCTGCGGACTTTACCGCCACCCGCACCGGCTTCACGGCGCATACCGCCTATGACCAGGAAGAACTGGTGTTTTTCAGCGTGCCCTATGACGACGGCTTCACCGCCACCGTCAACGGGCAGCCCGCCGCCATCGAAAAAGTGGACCACGGCCTGATGGCCGTGCGCGTCCCGGCAGGCGCGGCGGAGATCGTCTTTACCTACCACACGCCGGGGCTGGCGCTTTCCGCCGGGATCAGCCTGGCGGGTCTGGCCGCCTACGCGGTGTATATCATGCTGCTGTATCGCAGAAGAAAGAGGAAAACGGAATGGCAAATCATGCTGAACAACTGGCCGCAGAACTGAACCTGAGCGTCAAGAACGTGCAGGGGGCCATTGAACTGATCGACCAGGGCAATACCATCCCCTTTATTGCCCGCTACCGCAAGGAGGCGACCGGCTCCATGGATGACCAGGTGCTGCGCGATCTGGGCGACCGCCTGGAATACCTGCGCGGGCTGGACAAACGCAAGGAGGAAGTCACCGCCACGATCACCGAGCAGGGGGCCATGACCCCGGAACTGGCCGCCGCGCTGGAAAAGGCCGGCACCCTGGCCGAAGTGGAGGACCTCTACCGCCCCTACAAGCCCAAGCGCAAGACGCGGGCCAGCATCGCCAAGGCGCGCGGCCTGCAGCCGCTGGCCGACGCTATCTTCCGGCAGGACCCCGCGTTCGACCCCGCGGCGGCTGCGGTGGACTATCTCAATGAAGAAGTGCCCGACGCGGACGCCGCGCTGGCCGGGGCAAAGGACATTCTGGCGGAGATGATCTCCGACGATGCGGCCTGCCGCGCCGAACTGCGCCGGTACTACCGCGCCTTCGGGCGGATCGCCAGCGCCAAAGCCAAGGACGAGGACAGCGTCTACGCCCAGTATTACGACTACGCCGAACCGCTGGCCAAAATTCCGGGCCACCGGGTGCTGGCGCTGGACCGCGGCGAGCGGGAAGGCTATCTGAAAGTGTCCATCCAGGTGGACAGCGAGCGCGCCGGGGCCATCACGGCCTGGATGTTCGCCCGCAAAAAGACTGGCGGGGCCAGCGCGCTGCTGGTCGAAGCCGCCGCGCTGGACGCCTACAGCCGCCTGATCCACCCCAGCCTGGAAAACGAGCTGCGCGGGGAACTGACCGACGCCGCGGCCGAGGGCGCGATCAAGGTCTTTGGCGACAACCTGCGCCAGTTGCTTCTGCAGCCGCCCATCCGGGGCAAAACGGTCATGGGGCTGGACCCCGGCTACCGCATGGGCTGCAAGGTCGCTGTGGTGGACCCCACCGGCAAAGTGCTGGATACCAACGTGGTCTACCCGGTGCCGGAATTCAAGCGGGTGGACCAGGCCAAGCGGATCATCAAGGACATGGTGCTCAAAAACGGCGTCGAGGTCATGGCCATCGGCAACGGCACCGCCGGTCACGAGACCGAGGAATTTGCCGCTGCGGTCATCCGCGAACTGGCCGAGGAAAAGGGCCTGCATTTGCAGTATATGGTAGTCAGCGAGGCCGGGGCCTCGGTGTATTCGGCCAGCAAGCTGGCGGCCGAGGAATTCCCCCAGTTCGATGTGAACCTGCGCAGCGCGGTGTCCATCGCCCGCCGTTTGCAGGACCCGCTGGCCGAACTGGTCAAGATCGACCCCAAGGCCGTGGGCGTGGGCCAGTACCAGCATGATATGCCCCAGAAGCGCCTGAACGAAACGCTGGACGGCGTTGTGGAGGACTGCGTCAACAGCGTGGGCGTGGACCTGAACACCGCCAGCGCGCCGCTGCTGCGCCGCGTGGCGGGCGTTACCGCCGCCACGGCCAAGAACATCGTGGCCTGGCGCGAGCAGGAGGGCGCATTCACTTCCCGCGCCCAGCTCAAAAAGGTCAAGGGGCTGGGCCCCAAGGCGTTTGAACAGTGCGCGGGCTTCCTGCGCCTGCCGGAAGCCAAGAACCGTCTGGACGCCACTGCCGTCCACCCCGAAAGTTACCCCGCCGCCAAAGCCCTGCTGGATGCCTGCGGCTATACCGCGGCCCAGATCGGCACCGAGAGCATGGCCGGCCTGCCCGCCGCCGTCAAGGCGCGGGGGGAAGGCGCGCTGTGTGAAACGCTGGGCATCGGCGCGCCCACGCTGCACGACATCGTTTCGGAACTGTGCAAGCCCGGCCGCGACGTGCGCGACAGCCTGCCCAAGCCCCTGCTGCGCAGCGATGTCATGGGTCTGGAGGACCTCAAGCCCGGTATGGAACTCACGGGCACCGTGCGCAACGTCATCGACTTCGGCGCTTTTGTGGACCTGGGCGTTCATCAGGACGGCCTGGTGCATATTTCCCAGATCAGCGACCGCTTCATCCGCCACCCGCGGGAAGTGCTCAAGGTCGGGGACATCGTCCGGGTCAAGGTCCTCAGTGTAGATACGAAGAAAAAGCGCATCGCGCTGACGATGAAGGGCCTGTGAACTGGACGGCGCGTGCAAAACGGCGCTGAATATGTGCTTTTGTTGCATCCGCGTAAAGAAAAAGACCGGTTTTTGGGTGCGAAATAGGGCCTGAAAACCCCTAAAAAGCGGAAATTTGCGCTAAAAACATAAAATCAGCTTTGCAAAAACATAAAAGATGTTAAGAGGATGTCTCCGGGCCGGAAAAATGTGAGCAAACTCACCAAATCCCGAAAATACGGCTTTGCGCGTTTTGTGCAGGAAATGGAAAAAACTGCCTTTGTGCATTTCCTACAAACAAAGCGGCAAAAATTATGCTATAATGCCTAATGCAGGGACGGAAAACCGGGCATGGTGGCCCGGCGGGCTCTGCAGGCGGACCGTGCGCACGCCCCCGAATGAAAGGGCGTCCGCGGCATCGGGTCTGCTTTAGGGAAAATGTCTGGAGGTCATTACCATGGTGAAACAAGTCAAGGTTTCCAACTTCACGGAGGTTAAGGGAATCGTGTCTGCTGCCGCCAAGTGCTACAACGCAGTCGGCGTGCACGACATGAAGGGCAGCATTGCCGATGCCAAGAGCATTCTGGGCATGATGAGCCTCGACTACAGCCATCCTGTGAAGATCGTCTGCGAGGACGAGGGCGACTTGAGCCGCATCGTCGACGCAATCAAGCACTAAATCAAAACGGAAACCCGGGGCCCGGCCCGCTGCAGCAGTTTTGCTCGGCGGGCCGGGCTTTTTTGCGCGCAGGCAAGCAGCGGTTTTGAAAAAAATGGAAATGAGAAAACGAGAGAAAATGAAAGAAAACAGGAGAAAACGAGAGTGAGCCCGGAATAAATCAAAATTTGTGCCCAAAAGCGTTGACTTGGGCGGGGCTTTCTGCTATAATCACACTTGCGCGAAAAAGCGCCGCCCCGGCCCTGTGCCGCCGGCGCTGTATGATACCGTTTTTTGAACGGACGTGTTAATTTTTCAATGGAGGTCCCTACTATGAGCACGACTCTCGCTAAGCCCGCTGAAATGGCTGACCGCAAGTGGTATGTGATCGACGCCGCCGGCAAACCGCTGGGCCGCGTCGCCGCCAAGGCTGCCGTCATCCTGCGCGGCAAGAACAAGCCCACCTTCACCCCCAACGTTGATTGTGGCGACCATGTCATCATCATCAACTGCAACGATGCGGTCCTGACCGGCAAGAAGCTGGACAAGAAGTTCCACCGCACCCACTCCGGCTGGATCGGCGGCCTGAAGGAGACCCAGTACAAGACCCTGATGGCTGAAGCCAGCGACAAGGCCATGACCTACGCGGTCAAGGGCATGGTCCCCAGCAACACCCTGGGCGCCAAGGCCATGACCCGCCTGCACTGCTACAAGACTGCTGAGCATGCCCACGCTGCCCAGAAGCCTGAAGCCGTCGAGATTTGAGTTGAGGAGGCAATAGAAGATGTACGAGACGAAACCTTATTTCTACGGCACCGGCCGTCGTAAGCATTCCGTTGCCCGTGTGCGTGTCTACAATGGCACCGGCAAAATGACCATCAATGGCCGCGACATCGACGATTACTTCGGCCTGGAGACCCTGAAGCTGCTGGTCAACAGCCCGCTGGTCCTCACCGAGACCGAAGGCAAGTTCGACGTGGTCGTCAACGTGGTCGGCGGCGGCTGCTCCGGCCAGGCTGGCGCGATCCGCCACGGCCTGTCCCGCGCCCTGCTGCAGTTCAACCCCGAACTGCGCGCCACCCTGAAGAAGGCTGGCTTCCTGACCCGCGATCCTCGTATGAAAGAGCGTAAGAAATACGGCCTCAAAGCCGCCCGTCGCGCTCCGCAGTTCAGCAAGCGCTGATCCATTCTTCGGACTGGTCACAATATGCTCAAAAACCCCGGAACCGTATGGTTCCGGGGTTTTTACTTTGCGGTGGAAAATTCGGCCCGCAGTGTGTGTCGTGCAGGCAGGGAAGGTCGCGCGCATTTTTTGCCGGAACAGCGGCAAAATTTACACGACGGCGGGCGCGCGGCCCCCGTCCGGGCGGCCCGCGGGGGAAAAAACGGCGTTTTTTTACGCGCTGGGATAATTCTGCGACATTTTCGTGCTATACTGTTTAGAAAACGACCCCAGGGAGGAACGGGTATGCGGGAACTGCTGATCGTGGAGGATGACGCCCTGCTGGGCGGCACGCTGGCGTACAATCTGACGGCCGAGGGCTACCGGGTCACCACAGCGCCGTCCTATGCGGAAGCGGCGCGCTGCGTGCGGGAACGGGAGTTCGACGCCGCGCTGCTGGACATCAACCTGCCGGACGGCAGCGGCCTGGACCTGTGCGCCGAGATCCGGGCGCGCGGGCACCACACCTACATTTTGTTCCTTACGGCCAACGACCGGGAAAGCGACGTGCTGCGCGGGTACGAGGCCGGCGGCGCGGACTACATCACCAAGCCTTTTTCGGTGGCGGTGCTGTGCAAAAAGATCGCCGCCGTTTTTGCCAACCTGGACCTGCGCGCGCCGCGGCACGACCGCTTCGACGACGGCTTTTTGCAGATCGATTTTTCCGCGCAGACGGCGGCATTGGGCGGGACGCCGCTGGAACTCACGTCCAAGGAATACGCCATGCTGGCCCTGTTTGTCAAGAACCCCCGCATCATCCTGACCAAGCGCCAAATACTGGAACGCCTGTGGGATGTGGACGGCGACTTTGTGGACGACCACACGCTGGTCTCCATCATCAGCCGGGTGAGCAAAAAGATCGAGGGCGGCGGCCGCAAATATATCCGCACGGCCTACGGTGTCGGCTATCAATGGATCGGGGGTGAACAGGCATGAAGACCGGGAACCGGACGCTGCGGGGCACGTTCCGGCTGTGCGCAGCGGGGGCGGGCGTGACCGCCGCGCTGCTGCTGGCGGCGCTGTTCCTGCTTACGCGGGACGGATGGGCCGTGGCCTGCGGGGCGGCGCTGGCCGCCGGGCCGCTCGTGTGGGCGGCGGTGTTCCTGCGCCGGGTGGAGCGGGAGATCTCCCGCGGGACCGACGAACTCTGCCGCACGCTGGACGCCATGATGGACCGTGCCGAACGCCCCGGGGACGCCCCGGCGGCCGAGACGGTGTTCGCCCGCATCCACCACCGGCTGGAACGGCTGTACAGCGCGATGCAGAACGACCGGCGCACGCTGGCCGAACAGAAAGCGAACCTGCAGGGGCTGCTTTCGGATATTTCGCACCAGACCAAGACCTCGGTCGCCAACCTGAAGATGATCGACGATACCCTGCTGGAACGCCCGGTGCCCGAACCGCAGCGGCGGGAGTTCCTGCTGGCGATGAAAAGCCAGTTGGACAAGCTGGAATTTCTGATGCAGGCCATGGTCAAGACTTCGCGGATGGAGACCGGCATGATCGCGCCGGTGCCCCGCCGCGCACCGGTGGCGGACACGGTGGTGGCGGCGCTCAACGGGGTGCTGGCGCCCTTGGAACAGAAGGGCCTGACCCTGACGGTGGACTGCCCGGAGGACCTGACGGCCTGGCACGATACCCGCTGGACGGCCGAAGCCCTGTTCAACCTGCTGGATAACGCCGTCAAATACACGCCGTCCGGGGGCAGCGTGCGCGTCAGCGCGCGGAACTGGGGCAGCTACCTGCGGGTCGATGTGGCGGACAGCGGCCCCGGCATCCCGGAATCCGAACAGGCCGCGGTGTTCCGGCGCTTTTACCGCGGGCAGGCCACCCGCGAAGCCGAGGGCGTCGGCCTGGGCCTTTACCTGGCCCGGCAGATCGTCATGCGGCAGGGCGGGTATATCGCGCTGGACTCGGCCGAAGGGCGGGGCGCGGTGTTTTCGGTCTTTCTGCCGCAGAACGGCCCGGCCTGAACCGGGCGACCCCGCGGCTGGGGCGGCGGGGCGCGGGGCGGCGCGCCGCTTTTTTTGTACACAGGGGCGCGCTGGGACAATTCTGCGACATTTGGGGGATACCATATTCCCAAAATCAAGGGAAGGACGGGATCTGTATGTGTATTCTGCAAACCACAGGACTGAAAAAATATTACGGCGAGGGGGCGAACCTGACGCGGGCGCTGGACGGCGTAGACTTTGCAGTGCAGGAAGGGGAGTTCGTGGCCGTAGTGGGGGCTTCCGGCTCCGGCAAGTCCACCCTGCTGCACATGATGGGCGGGCTGGACACCCCCACCGCCGGCAGCGTGCGGGTGCGAGGGCATGAACTGGCGCAGATGGGCGACGAGGAACTGACCATCTTCCGGCGGCGCAACATCGGCTTTGTGTTCCAGAACTACAATCTGGTGCCGATGCTCACCGTCAGCGAGAATATCGCCCTGCCGGTGGAACTGGACGGCGGCACCGTGGACTGCACCTTTATGGGGCAGGTCGTGGATATGCTGGGGCTGGGGGATAAACTGCGCGCCATGCCCGCGGAACTTTCCGGCGGGCAGCAGCAGCGCGTGGCCATCGCCCGCGCGTTGATCGCCAAACCGGCCATCGTGCTGGCGGACGAACCCACCGGCAGCTTGGACAGCCGCAGCAGCGCCGACGTGATGGGCCTGCTGCGCCACACGAGCCGCGCGTTCCACCAGACTTTGGTGGTCATCACCCACAACAACGGCATTGCCCAGATGGCCGACCGCATCGTCCGCCTTGAGGACGGGCGGATCTGCTCGTGAAGGGGGTGGGAGTATGACGCTGCCAATGGAAAATAACACCACCGCCGTGGTCACAAAACTGGCAGGGCGCAGCCTGCGCCACCAGAAACGGCGCAACTGCATGGTGGTCGTGGCGGTGGCGCTGGCGGCCTTCCTGCTTTGCTTTGCGGCCGCCCTGGCGGTATTCACGTCCAGCGCGCTCAAAGAACAGGTCGATGATACCTGGGAATTGGTTTATAGCGACGTGACGGAGGAAAACATCGCCGCCCTGCAGGAAGTGCCGGACTTTGCCACGGTGGGCACGTACTATTTGGCCGGTTCAGAGAACGATGCCCGCGGGGGCGAGATGACCTTCGTGTACAGCGACGCCGAGACCTTTTGGATGTTCCGCAGCCAGATGGAACTGGAGGAGGGCCGCCTGCCCGAAGCGGCCGACGAGATCGCCGTCAGCAACGACTTTGTGGAGCGATACGCCCCCGGTGCGGGCATCGGGGACACCGTTCAACTGGATACCGAGGGCTTCCGGGGGGACTATGTGCTCAGCGGCCTGCTGGAAAGTGCGGTGGAGAGCGACAGCGCGACCGTGCTGATCTCCCACGCGATGCTGGAAGGCTGGGCGGGCTATGACCCGGCCAACTACCGCGGCTATGTGCATTTTTCGGGCAATGTCGAGCCGGACGAGGACGCCATGCTGGCCTATGGGCGGCAGACGGCGGAGGAACTGGGGATCGCTGTTCCCGGCACCAACGTCATGTATTTTCGCTATTACAGCGGGATCGACGCCAGCACGCTCCCGCTCGTCGGCATCGTGGCCCTGCTGGTCCTGATCGGAAGCTGCGTTGTGATCCAGAGCATCTTCCGCATCTCGGTCCAGGATAAGATCCAGAGTTACGGGCAACTGCGCACCCTGGGCGCGACCCGGCGGCAGATCAAACGCATCGTGCGGCGGGAGGGCCGCCTTCTGGGCCTGACCGGCAGCGCGGCGGGGGCGGTGCTGGGCGCCGCCGTGGCGGCTGCCGTAATGCCCGCGGGCTTCCGGCTGCTGCCCGCTTTGGGCGTTATGGTGCTGACGGTCCTGCTGTGCCTGATCGTCGTCGCGCTTTCCATCCGCACGCCCGTCAAGATCGCGGCGGGCATCTCCCCGCTGGAAGCGGTCCGCTATGCCCCCGGACGGGAACCTGCCCGCAGGCGCGGTAAGTCCGGGCGGCTGGACCCTGTGGCGCTGGGCGTCAGGAACTTTGCGCGCGACGGCAAACGGGCCGCCAGCATCACGCTTTCCCTCAGCATAGGCGGCATTCTGCTGCTGGTGGTGTCTTCCATTCTGCTGATCCGCTCGCCGGAAATGCAGGCCCGGCAGAGTTTCCCGGACGGGGACTATAAAATTTATTTGGACGCCGGGCGGCCGGAATCCGAAGTCATGGCCGAAGGCAACCCGCTGAACGAGGAATTGAAGCAGAAGATCCTTGCCATCGACGGCGTGACGGCGGTGCTGCCCAAGCGCCAGTCCATGCACGCGGAATATTTTACCGAAAGCGAATCCGGCACATCCATGTGCGATATGCCATAATTCATGGTGACGAGTTCAGTTGCCTTGAATAACAGATGAACAGGGACACGATCAACTGGATTCGGATAAAACGAAAACAGGAGGTCGCTATGGAGAAATTGAAAAAGCATATCCATGATGACAGTAACGGTCTGGACTATGTTCTGGTCGGAGACTACTATATTCCAGACTTACAGCTGCCGGAGGAAAGCCGCCCAATCGGACGGTGGGGACGGATGCACAGGGAATATCTGCAAGAGTATTGTCCCGACCGGTACAATGAATTGCTTCTGTCTGGAAAGCTGTGGACATATCTTGCCAATCTGGATGAGCAGGCACAGAACCGTCTGGATTGTACCATTGCCCAGATAAAAGAAACAGAGGGAGTCACGGAGGAATTGAAAGCAAAAGACCAGCTTGCATGGGTCGGTCACATGAACAGCATACGCCACCGGGCAGAGGAAGTCATTCGGTCTGAGATGATTTTCGTCTGAGAAGGTGGAAAAACTGAGGCCATTCACTTTTATAGTGGACGGCCTTTTTGCTACCTGCGCTTTTTCTTTTTTGGCATATAATACGGCTGTGGCTTGGCTTTGCCCCGCATATTGTTTGGGTTTTTAAGCAGTTTGGACAGGCTCAGTATCCGCAGAAAAGCAGAAAAATCCTCGGATGAAATTTTTTCAAAAGGAATCTGCATTTTATCACAGAACTCATGGATCATAGCTTCTGTGTCGGTTCCCATCTGTATGGCCTGTTCAAAATTCTCTTTGACCTCATCCAGCGTTGGCTGTGGGTCAGCTGTGGTCTTGTCTTTCAAATGAGCTTCCCGTATATCCCGGACAATGCTGTCCAGATCATCATGAAGGATATGGCTGTAAAAATCGTTCTCCTGTACCTGACCCAATTTCAGCGTCCGCATATACAGATCATTTTCTCCAGGTGCGTGTTCTTTCAGAATGGTCTGCCGGGTAGCTTCCAGAATCAGATTCATCTGGTTCACCCGCATATCAGCGATCCGGTCAATAAAGATTTCCATATCAACCATCAGCCGCAAAAAATTCGGATGGGTCGCCAGTTCACAAAGCAGGCGGTTGTTGATCTTTCCGCTGCTCAAAAGTTCCACCATAGCGTCACTCAGATGCAGAGCCTGAAGCTCCGTGTTTGGGTGATTTTTATTTTCTGACACGCCCATCAGATAATCAGTGGACACTCCGTAAAACTTTGCCAGTGTCGCAATCGCAAATGGGCTGATGTCTTTGTAGTCATCGCTCTCATATTTCCCCAGTGCCGACTTAGACAGACCGGTCTGTTCTGCCAGCTGTTCCAGCGTCAGGTGCTTATCCACCACTCGCAGGTCTTTGAGCCGTTCCGGGATTGACAGTTTTGTGTACATCAAAGCACCTCCTTGCCAACGGTTTTTGTTTTTCATTATAGCACATTTCCGAGAGCGTGGAAATATGCGGTTTTCATGTGTTTTTCCTGCGTCTTGGACATACGGGAGCAGCCCTCTTTTTTCGGTAAACTGGTTCTTGTCAGGAGACATAGAACCTTGAAAAATGAATGACCGACTGCAAGGGGGGATGACCTCCGGGGAAGTGACGCCACGATAAGAGCGCACCAAAGAGGACAATACGCTGGGAGAGAATCCGGGTAGGAATATTTTGCAGACAGACCGGCAGACAGAAAAATAAACGATGCGGAACATACCGCATCAAATGAATGGAGGTAGATCATTATGAAACTGAATATGAAGGAAAAGAAAATTCTTTACGCTTACGCCTGCCCCAGCCATCACAACACAGTGACAAGGCTGAAATGGCTGACAGCATTGACTGTTGACCCGGAGGCGAAAAGCCAGATGCTTCATCTTGCTCGTAAAATTGAGACAGAGACAGAGGAAAGGTGGTACGAAGCCTTTTACCATCATCTGCGTATGGAGATGGACGAATACCGCCGGATTAGACGCAGTCTGCGTGCGCTGAAAGCAAACACCGATTATGAGGAGGAACTGTATGAGGAAGCTGTCTAAATATGAAAAAGAAACCATCATCAATTGGAATGAGGGCGAGACGATTGCCAGTATCTACACCTTCAATGCCAGCTTGAAACGCAGACTGGAGGATTTCAGCCGGAAGTACCCTCTGCTGTGCCGCTTGGAACGCAGTACGCCGGAAGGTAGCGTGACCTATGTACTGGACAAGTCCCGACTTTCGATCCGGCTGGTGCCGCCGTACAGTGAAGAACGGCTGGCAGCTGCAAGGGAGTACGCAAAAGAGCATGGCTTTCAGGTCATACAGACAGAAGAAAAAATCGCTTAAAATGAGGGCGATTTACGAAAAAATATCGGGTCTGCACCCGTTGTTTTGATCGGCAATTTCCGCAGGTGTATTCTGTATCCACTTCTCGCCTATGGACGCAAATGTGCGGATACGGAGCCGGTGAAACTGGCAAAAACCGCTTCTGTGGTGAAGGCCAGCTTCGCCGGTGCGGGAGTACAGAGGGCAGCCAGCCCTTTGTGCCAGGGTGCAGGGGCGGCAGCGCACTGCTGGGGTCAAGGGGCAACGCCCATTGGCGGGTTGAGGGCAGCCAGCCTCATCGGGTCAAGGGTGAAACGCCTTGCCCAGGGAAAGTTGATGCCTGCGTCAACTTATACTGGGTATTACCTGACGCAACACTTCGCAGGTCTGGCGGCTTTGCCGCCCTCCCCAGCCCGGAACATCTTTGCAGGAAGGAGGAAAAATGTTTGAAATTAACAAGGCACAATGGACGATCCGGGAAGCATGGCACTTACAA
>SAMEA3387515__coassemble_1762_pt1 | contig 53448 bp, 43 predicted proteins | sample SAMEA3387515__metabat2_high_PE_016 | metagenome-assembled genome bin SAMEA3387515 (sample SAMEA3387515) | Felis catus | biome: Faeces | place: United Kingdom | collected 2012
GCCCTCGACCGCCTGGCCGAAGTCCTGGACCGCTGGGACGCCGCCGCCCCGCCGCCGCCCGCCGCCGCGGCCATCCTGCCGCCCCCCGGCCCGGCGGAACTGCCCATCGGGCAGGCGCTTCTGCGCCCCCGGCAGACCGTGCCGCTGGCCGGGGCCGTGGGCCGCATAGCCGCCGAATACGTCTGGGCCTACCCGCCCGGCGTGCCCCTGCTGGCCCCCGGCGAGCGGGTCACTCCGGCTTTTGCGGAAGCCGCCGCCCGCCTGCGGGAACTGGGCACGGCGCTGCACCACAGCGCCGGCGGCGCCAGCGGCACACTGGCCGTGCTGGCATAAACGCAGGGCGCGCCCTACGGGGTGCGCCTTTTGCCTTGCGCCCGCCCGGCGCGCCGCCGGATTCGACAGGGAACGGTTGCACTTTCCCTGTAAAAATGCTACAATGAACCAGTATATTTTTTAAGAAAAATTCGGAGGACCAACCCTATGGATTGGATCGACAAACTGGAACGCCGCTGGGGCCGCTACGGCATCCCCAACCTTGTCAACGCCCTGATGATCGGCCAGCTGGCAGTGGGCCTGTTCATCCTGATCGTGGACTGGCGCGCCCTGACGTTCCTCAGTCTTGACCGCTACGCGCTGCTTCATGGCCAGATCTGGCGTCTGGTCACCTTCCTGTTCCAGCCTATCTGGCTGGGCGGCTTCCTCGGCATCCTGAACTTGTTTTTCTATTTCTGGATCGGCAACTCCCTCACCCGCGTCTGGGGCGACTTCCGCATGACCCTGTTCCTGGCGCTGGGCATGGTGGGCGCCTGGATCAGCTGCCTGCTCACCGGCGGCGCGTCGCCGGACGCCATCTTCCTCAGCATGCTGTTCGCCTACACCTGGCTGTGGCCCAATCAGGGGGTGCTGCTGTTCGGCATCATCCCGTTCAAGATGAAGTATCTGGGCTGGTTCGAGCTGGCCGTCTGGGTGTATAACTTCATTTTCTCCAGCAACATCACCCGGCTCAGTCTGGTGCTGGGGCTGGCGGGCTTCCTGGCTTTCTTCGGGCGCGAGATCTTCTACTGGTGCAAGGACACCATCATGGGCTACAAGCGCCGCCGCGACTGGGAAAACCGCTACCGCCGCTGAACCATCAAAAGGGGCAACAGTCGCCTACGGCAATTGCCTAAGGCTCCTGTTTCCCCTCTTTGGAATCCCCTTCGACAAAATTTAGCCCAAAATCGCGCACTCGGCCCGCAGGGCCTCGCACACAATTTTGAGCTAAATTTCCCTGGCGGTGTCTCCATCGTCGGCACATGTCCGCCGATGGAGACGGTTTTAATTCCGCCCCTATACTATATGGTCTGTAATTTTGCAGTAGTAAAGGAGGAACTGTTCCTATGAAACTCATCACTGCTATCGTCAATAAAGAAGATTCCCGCGTTGTCTGTAACGAACTGGTCAAGAACAAGTTCTACGTCACCCGCCTGGCGACCACCGGCGGCTTCCTGATGGCGGGCAACATGACCCTGCTCATCTGCACCGAGGACGAGCGCGTGGACGAATGCATCGGCATCATCTCCAAGTTCTGCAAGCAGCGTACTGAGATCGTGCCCGGCACCGCGACCCTGGGCTTCGGGTTCGAGAGCGCCATGCCCATGGAAGTCACCGTGGGCGGCGCCACCGTCATGGTCACCAACGTGGAGCGTTTTGAAAAGCTGTGATGCTGGACCGTCTGGCGGGGAATGCGTCCCTTAAAGCCGAGCTGGGCGCCGCGCTGCGCACCGGCCGGCTGCCGCATGCGGTGCTGCTGGTGGGCGAGGAAGGCTGCGGCGCGGGCTTTGCGGCCCGCTGCCTGGCGGCCGACTACCTCTACCCGCAGGGCGGCCCCCACGCCGAAGCCGTGCTGCAAAAGGCCGATACCGAATGCCTGACCCTGCAGGGGGAGGGGGCTTCCGGCCAGATCCCCGTCAAGCGCGTGCGGGAAATGCGGGAAGCCATCCAGCATTCCGCCCTTTCCACCGACGCGGCGGGCCGGGTGCTGTTCATCTACGGCGCCCAGAACCTCAACGGCTCCTCCGCCAACGCCATGCTGAAGATCATCGAAGAACCGCCCGAGGGCGTGCTCTTTCTGCTCACGGCGTCCAGCGCCGCCGGGGTGCTGCCCACCATCCGCAGCCGCTGTGCGGCCTATACCGTGGTGCCGGTGCCTGCCGAAGAGTGCGCCGCTCTGCTGCGCAGCCGCGGCCTGCCCGAAGCGCAGGCCGATGAACTGGCCTTCCTCTATGCGGGGCACATCGGCAACGCGCTGCGGGCATTCTCCGACGCGGCCACCCGCAATGCGATGGCCCAGGCCCGCACCCTGTGCGGCTACGCCGCCCAGAACGATACCTACCGCGCCCTGGCCCTGCTGACCAAATATGAGCGGGACAGGGAGGGCATGCAGGCGCTTTTGTGGCAGCTGGACCAGTTGTGCAGCGCGGTCCTGCGCCGCCCGGACTACGGCCCGCGGAACTGCGGCGGCCTGACCCCTGACCGCGCGGCCATCATGCTGCGCGCCGCAGCCGAGACCCGCCGCACGCTGGCCGCCAACGGCAACCTGCGCCTGGCCGTGGCGATCCTGGCCGCGCGCGTTGCCTAAAAGCCCGCCGGTGGGCCGGGGGCGTTCTGCCGCCTGCCCCGCCGGAAGGAACACGATAAAGGAACGAACATGAAAGTCATCTCTGTCAAATTCAAGGAAAACGGCCGGGCCTACTACTTCGACCCCGGCACGCTGGAGATCCGTGACGGCGATTTCGTCATCGTCACCACGGCCCGCGGCACCGAATGCGGCGAGGTCGTGCGCGGCCCCCACGAGGTGCCCGGCTACAAGCGGGAAGTCAAACCCGTGATCCGCATGGCCGACGCCGTGGACGTGCGCCGTATGCGCCAGAACCGCGCCGACGTGCAGCAGGCGTTCCAGGTCTGCGAACAGCGCATCGCGGCCCACGGCCTGCAGATGAAGCTGGTGGACGCCGAATATACCCTCGACCGCAGCAAGCTGGTGTTCTATTTCACCGCCGACAACCGGGTGGACTTCCGGGAACTGGTCAAGGACCTGGCCGCCCAGTTCCATACCCGCATCGAACTGCGCCAGATCGGCGTGCGCGATGAGAGCAAGATGCTGGGCGGGCTGGGGCTTTGCGGCCAGCCGTTCTGCTGCAGCCGCTTCCTCAAAAACTTCCAGCCGGTGTCCATCAAGATGGCCAAGGAACAGGGCCTTTCCCTGAACCCCGCCAAGATCAGCGGGGCCTGTGGCCGCCTGATGTGCTGCCTGGCCTATGAACAAAAAAGCTACGAATACCTCAACTCCATCACCCCCACCCCCGGCAGCATCGTGCGCACCCCGGACGGCGAGGGCACCGTGGTGGAGGTCAATGTGGTGGCCGGTACGCTGAAAGTCCGCTCCAACGTCGAAAGCCTGGCCCCCCGTATCTATAAGCGGGACGAATGCGTCTACATCCGCGGCGGCAAGCGCGTGCCCAAGGCCCCCGACCCGTCGGACCGGTAAAAAAAATAGTGGTCGATTGCGGGTTATTTTAGAAAAAACGCAACATATGGCACTTGCGGATTTTTATACAATGTGTTACACTAAGGGTAACGCAGTAGGCAGATCGACCCGCTGTGCAACCCTACCGGAAGGCAGCCGTGCAGGGCCGGTAGGAAAGATCAATCAGCACGGAGATAAGGAGTTTCACGATGGCTCATACCGTTACCAGCGAGTGCGTTGCTTGCGGTGCATGTGTTGACACCTGCCCCGTCGGCGCGATCAGCATGGAGGATAAGGCTGTGGTCGACGCCTCTTCCTGCGTCGATTGCGGTGCCTGCGAGGGCGTCTGCCCCACCGGCGCTATCCAGGCTGAATAAGCAATTTTGCCACTCTGCGCGGCCTGCAATGGCCGCGCTTTTTTTGTCGCTTTGCGGCCTTGCCGCCGTTCGGCGCTTTCTTCGCAAGATCTGGCCCCGCCGCACACGGTCCGGGTCCCTGTTTCCCTGTACGGGCCGCCGCTGGCGGCGCGCACGATACGCCGCTGGCGGCGGATGACGGCATACTGCCCGCCAACGATCTTACTGCTTGTATGCGCAGGAGGTACTTTGCTATGAAAAAAACACGCCTGGTCCTGGTGCTGGACGCCCAGGGCGGCGGCATGGGGGCCCAGTTGGTCCGTATGCTGGCGCCCGCGCTCCCGCAGGACTGTGAACTGCTGGCCGTGGGGACCAACGTGCTGGCCACCAACGCCATGCTCAAAGCGGGGGCGTCCCGCGGTGCTACCGGCGAAAACGCCGTGGCGTACAACGCGGCCCGCGCCGACCTGATCCTGGGGCCCATCGGCATGATCCTGGCGAACGGCATCCTGGGCGAGGTATCGCCCACCACTGCCTGCGCGGTGTCCGGCGCGCCGGGCCGCAAGATCCTGATCCCGTCCTCCCATTGCAGCGTGCAGATCGCGGGCACCCAGGACTGCCGCATGGAGGAATACCTGCAAAGTGCGGTGGCTATGGCCCTGCAGGAGTTGCAGGCATGAGCGCGGCGGTATTTCCCGGGGCGCAGGACGTGCTGGCCGCGGCCCGGCGCCTGGCGCAGGGGGACGCCCCGGTGCTGCTGGCCATCGACGGGCGCTGCGGCAGCGGCAAGTCCACGCTGGCGGCCTGGCTGGCGGAACAGGTGCCCTGCCATCTGGTGCATATGGACGATTTTTACCTGCCCCTTGCTGCGCGCCGTCCCGACTGGACCGAACATCCCGGCGCCAATATGGACTTTGCCCGCCTGCGCGCCGAGGTGCTGGACCCGCTGCTGGCCGGGCAGGCGGCGGCCTACCGGGCCTATGTCTGCCGGTTGGGGCAGTTGCAGCCTGCCGTGCCGCTGGGACCCCGGCCGCTGACCATCGTGGAGGGCAGCTATGCGCTGCACCCGGCGCTGGGCGCGCCCTATGCCTGCCGGGTGTTTCTGACCTGCACGCCGGACTGCCAGCGCGCGCGGCTGCAAAAGCGCGAGGGCGCGCACTACCCGGCTTTTGAAAGCCGCTGGATCCCGTTGGAGGAAGGCTATCTGGCCGCCGTCCACCCGGAACAGGGCTGTGATTTTGTGCTGGACACCACTGCCGCATCGGTGGTATAATAACGGAAGTTCCTTTGAAAAAAGCCAGGAAGGTGAATGGCAGCCCAGAAGGGCTGCGCCGGAACACTTTTGGATAAGGAGAGATCGTTTGAATGAATACCCGCGAAAAGACCCGTAAGATCGTGCTGTCGGCGCTGTTTTTGGCGCTGTGTCTGGTGCTGCCCATCATCACCGGCGGCATCCCCACCATCGGCAACATGCTGCTGCCCATGCACATCCCCGTGCTGCTCTGCGGCCTGATCTGCGGCTGGCCCTATGGGCTGGTCATCGGCTTTGTGGCCCCGCTGCTGCGCTCGGTGCTGTTCGGCATGCCCCCCATGTACCCCATCGCCATCGCCATGTCGTTTGAGCTGGCGGCCTACGGCCTGATCATCGGCCTGCTGTACGCTCGCGTCCGCCGGCAGAGCATTGCGACGCTCTATGCCAGCCTTCTGGCTGCCATGGTCGGCGGCCGTCTGGTCTGGGGCCTGGCCGAGATCGTCCTGCTGGGCATGGGCGGCAACGCCTTCACGTTCCAGGCGTTCCTGTCGGGCGCGCTGCTCACCGCCGTGCCGGGCATCATCCTGCAGCTCGTTTTGATCCCGGCTGTCATGGTGGCGCTGGACCGTACCGGCGTCCTCAAATTCCAGCAGGCCCACGCCTGAAACAGGGCACCCATCAATTTTCACAATTCGCCGCGCAGAAGCGCGGTCTTTTTTTGTCGTCCGCCGCGCTTGTCAGTCTTTGCAGGAATGTGCTATACTGGAGAAAACGATTCGTCGGAAAGGGGAATGCGCTGTATGGGCCTGATCGCGGCCATCCAGAATAAAACTGAACAGGCCCGCGCCAAGGAACGCATCCGGCCGCTGCTGGAAAGCCGCATGATGCGTGATATCCTGCTGGAGATCGGCCAGCGCGGCACCGAGAAGCTGGACCCCCAGAGCGTACCGCTGGCCCAGCGCCCCCGCGCGGCCAAGCTGGCGGCCGAATGCGGCACCGCCGGGCTGTACCAGAGCGTCATCCGCGAGGTGATGCTGGATGAAGCGGGCATCACGCTGTACGCGGGCAGCGACGAAGTGACCTTCCGCTACTCGGACTATAACTATGAGGACATCGAGGATACCGACTGCCTGCCCGCGGTGGCGCAGTATCTGGTGCAGCATCTGCGGGGGTATTACAACATCAGCCGCACGTTTTACACGGTGCCGAAGCACGGCGGCCGCAGCGTGACCGAAAAGACCCGCCAGGTCTTTATCCGCCGCCATCATGAGGACAGCCCCTTCGATCCCACGCCGACCCATAAGCAGCATCTGTTCTGATGTGCCCCGGCGGGGCGTGTTTTTGCGCCGCTTTGGCGATTTGCGTTGACAGGGCGCGCGGCTTTTGCTATAATAAAGTGTATGCCGCCCGTGCGGTGTGCCGATAAGATAGGGAGCATTACTCAAGAGGTCGAAGAGGTCGCACTCGAAAGGGCATGACCCACTGGCCGGTTTGTCCGCCGCGAATGGTGTGACGGCGGGATTTTCCCGGGGTATGCATCCGTTTTTTATCCGCTTATCTTGCATCGAAATCTTGCATTTTCCCGAAAGGTTTGCAAGGCGGTGCTGGACAATTGAATATGGAGATGTACTCAAGAGGTCGTAAGAGGGAGCACTCGAAAGTTTGCAGCCCGCTGGCCGATTCGTCCGCCGCGAATGGCGTGACGGCGGGATTTCCCCGGGGTATGGTTCCGGTTATTATCCGCTTATCTTGCATCGAAATCTTGCATTTTTCCGAAAGGTTTGCAAGGCGGTGCTGGAAAATTGAATATGGAGATGTACTCAAGAGGTCGTAAGAGGGAGCACTCGAAATGCTTTAGGTCTCGAGAGAGGCGCGTGGGTTCGACTCCCACCATCTCCGCCAAATGGGGAGGCAAGGACGGAAACGTCCTTGCCTCCTGTTTTTTGAGGAGGCAGAAATGGCACCTGTTACCAAAGAGCAAGCCCTGAAAAGCGCGCTGGCATCTTCTGCGATGGAAGGTTTCCCGGTCACACCGGAAGTGACGCGCAACTGTCAAAGGTTGCTGAACGGTGAAGTGAACGTCGACAGTCTTGTGAAGGAAATTCTCAACAAGCGGCAAAAGGGGTAAACTATGCCATATACCGTGGATGCGGCTACCAGCGGCTGCTATGAAGGCACAACCGTTCTAATCAACAAATTCGGACTGCGGGATGCGGAAGCGCTGGCAGAGGTAGAAGCTGCGGTAGTTCCCGCCAAGGCAGCCATGTGGGAAGCAAAGCCCCTATGTGAGACCTTTGATTTTGCGCATTATAAAGCCATCCACCGCTGGTTATTTGAAGACCTGTATGAATGGGCTGGGGAGGTCCGTACCATTGATTTATCGAAAAAAGGCACAATGTTCTGTCCGGCCGGGGAAATAAACCGTGTTGCCCAGGCGATTTTTTCGCGTTTGAAAGAGGAGAAGTTTCTGGTGGGGTTGGAAAAAACGGAATTTGTTTTACAGCTCACAGATTTTTACCAACGTACCAATGAACTGCATCCTTTTCGGGAAGGCAATGGCCGAACGCAACGAGTTTTTCTCTCTCAGCTATGTCGCCATGCGGGTTATCATCTGGACTTTTCCCAGTTGGATACAGACTTACTGATGATTGCCACCATACAGGCATCGCAAGGTATGGATATGCTGCTGCGGCAGGTTCTGGAACAGGGAATCGAACCGGAAATGGATTGATCACAAAGCGGGAGCTGGATTTTCCGGCCCCCCGCTTTGTTTATGTCTGCCACCGATTGGTCATTCTACTCTCCGGCAGCGGCAGTGCCTGTTCCATCGTGGCGGCGCTCAGCTGCTTAGACTGGGAATCCAGGTGGGCGTAGATGTTGGCCGTGGTGGAGATGTCGCTGTGACCCAGCCATTCCTGGATCTGCTTCATGGGCACGCCTTGTTTCAGCAGCAGGCTGGCGCAGGAGTGGCGCAGATCATGGAACCGAATCTTCCGCAGGCCGTGGTCGGCCAGCAGCTTGGCGAAGCCGTCGGTCACCGCGTTGGGGAGGATCAGATTGCCCATCTCGTCCACGAAGAGGTAGCCCTTGTACTTCTGGTTGTAGCAGTTGCCGCACAGCTTCTCGTTGTAGGCCTGCTGCTCCTTCAGCGCCCGCAGCCGCTGGGCGAAACTGGCCACCAGCGGCAGGGTGCGCAGGCTGGACTTGGTCTTGGCCCGGTCGGCCTCCACCAGGACGTGTTTGCCCTCCAGGTTGGTACTGGTTACGATGTGGCGGATGGTCAGGGTACCCGCCTCAAAGTCTACGGCATCCCACCGCAGGCCCAGCACCTCGCCCCGGCGCAGCCCGTAGAAGGCTGCGAACTGGATGATGAGTTCCAGCCGATGGCCACGGGCGGCCTCGAAGAGCTGCTCCATCTCCTCGGCGGTGTAGTAGGCGGCCAGGTACTTCTCGGGCTTGGGCCGTTCTACCTTGTCCACCGGGTTGCCGGGGATCAGATCCAGCTTCACGGCGTATTTCAGAGCCTTGTGCAGGTTGGCGTGCAACCGCAGTACGCTGGTGGCTTTCAGCGTTTCCAGCTCGTGGAGGTAGAAACTCTGAATATGCCGTGCCTGCAGCCCGCCCAGCGTGATGCCGGTGGGCTCGAAGTAGGGGACGATGTGGTTCTTCACATTGAAGTTGTAGGAGGACCAGGTGGTCTCCTGCACAGCGGGGCGGATGATCTTCAGCCAGTAGAGCATATAGTCACTGAACAGCATATCGGGGCTCAGTTCCTCTTTGCGGTTGGGTTTGGGCGGCGTGAAGCTGCGGCGCAGTTCCCGCAGCATCTCCTCCGCCCGCTTTTTGTTGCCCTTCACAGACAAGCCAGTGGCGTGCCAGGGCTGTTTGCGCTTGCCGTCGGCACCGGTGTAGCTGAGCACCATGTAGTAATATCCGTTTTTCTCTTGCAGTCGGCCTGCGACCATAGGCATTTCTCCTTTCATACTCGTTTGTACGGGGTTCCGGGTCCAACACAACAATACCCGGAATCCCTGGCAAAAGCTATTCACAAATCTACACAAGGATACGCCCTTGTTTTGGGTACAAATCTACCAAAGCGCCCGCGTCGGGAACTCCCCGGCGCGGGCTTTTGGTATGGTTGTGGTTCAGCGCTCCCGATCGCGGCGGCGTTTGCGGTGGCGGGCTTTTTCCTCGGCCCGCTGGCGGGCCTGCTCCGCCAACGCCTTGCGGCAGGCGGTGGTGGCTCGTACCCTTCGGAGAATCCTGTCACAGACTTCATCCTCGTGCCGCAGCTTCTTGATCTGGCGGGTCAGTCCGGCCCGGCGTTCGGCGGTGCCGGGCGGCGGGACCTTGTGCCGTAGCAGCCGGGCACAGTCGGCACGCTCCTTGCAGAGGGCGTCAATCTGCGCCGCCAGTTCCCGGCGGCGGGCCTCCACCTCGTCGGTGGTGTGGAAACCCCGGTCAAAGCAGAGGTGCATCTCCTCCAACGTGCGCTCCACGTTGCGCCAGATCGCTTCGATCTCCGGCCAGTTGATGGACGCCCGGGAATTCGGCTTGGCCTGTACCTTGTACCGGAAGTAGAGATACTTCTGGCCCAGGTGGGGTTTTCCGAAGAGCTCGTCCAGCAGCCCCTTATACCGCACCTTTGCCCAGGAACGACAGACCGGGCGGCTGGGGCGGTCATACCCGCCGAACAGGCTGTAATAGTGAGGGCCGAACTGGTAATAGTGGGCGTCCAGCACCCGGGCCAGCGCGGGCCAATCGAACTCCGGGCCCAGGCGATGCACCCGCACCGGACGGCCACCGTCCACCGAGCGAAGGGTGGCATATTTGCGGCCCTCTTCCCGCCGCCACAGGTAGCCCATCCGCCGCAGAGCCAGGGCAAAGTCCTCCTCGGTGCTGGTCTGATGGAGGGCGGAGCGCAGTGCCTCCCGCATCCGGTTGTAGCGGGTGGGTTCGCCCCGGTGCTCCGCTTCGTAGAGGGGGCGCGGTGTGCTCTTGCCGGGGGTCTGTACCACCGACAACCCCTGGGCCCGGCAGAGGGCGTCGGAAGCGCGGCGCAGTTCCCGGTACTGGCTGCGGCGCTGTTCGTACTTTTTGCCATCCACATAAGACACCGCGTTGATGACAAAGTGGTTGTGCAGGCAGTGGGTGTTCATGTGGGTGGCAACCAACACTTGGAAACGCCCGCCCCATACTTGCCGGGCCAGCTCCACCCCGATGGAGTGGCACTGTTCCGGGGTTACCTCGCCGGGCTGGAAACTCTGGTAGGCGTGCATCGCCACCACGCCCTCGGTCTTGCCGAATTTCCGCTGTACCGCCCGCATATCCGCCCAGGCGGTTTCGGGGCGGCAATGGATGCCGCTTACCAGATGCGCGGTTTCCTGCAAGGTGGTCTTGGCGTCGTTCCCGGCGTAGTGCAGCGCCTGGGCCAGGGCACCGTATTCGGTTTTCTCCGGGTTGGCGGCGTAGTCCACCACCCGGCGCAGGTTGTCCCGCACCGGCCAGATCTTGGTGACGGCCAGGAATTACTCCTTCGGCAGCAGGGCATCCCGGATCTGGTCTGTGGCCGCCCGGCAGGGGAGCGCGTCCCCGGGCGGCAGACGGTCCGCCAGCGCGTCCAGTTCTTCCAGAGCGGAAAATAAAGACGCGGGCGGATGAAACTGCGGTGTGTACCCCAGTGCCTGCTGCCGGAGATATTCGGACAGCGTCAGACCGCAGCGCCGGGCGGCGGTTTCCATCCGGTGTTTTTCAGCCGGTGTCACCCGCACGTTGATGCCCACGGTGCGGTTTCTCACGAGGCAGCCTCCCGTGAGAAATCGGGGCTCGGGGTCGTCCCCGTAGGAGCGGCGGCATACGCTGCGGCGAAGGGTTGCCCGTCGGCAACACAAAGCCCATGCTCGCTACCGTGATGCGGCCCCGGTGACGGTGATGACGATGATGACGGTACGGGGGCCGCACCCTCTTCACCAGCCGGTACCGTACCAGACGGTAAAGGGGATCTGCCGGGATCATCGTCACTACCGTCATGACCGTCATCCCTGTCACAGGTGAAGCACAGCAGCCGGGTGTTGGAGGTGCGCCGGGACTGGTAGCAGATGCCCTGCGGGGCGAACACCGTGTAGAAGTGCTCCACCAGTTTGCGTGTGAACTGGTTGGGCTGCACACCGGTAATGCCCGCGGCGGTCAGCAGTTCGGTGGCGGTGCCTGTCCAGCTGCCGATGTGCTGGATAAAGTCCGCCGCCCGCCACAGATAGTCCGGAACGGACTTCCGGACCTGCTCCTCGGCGGTTTCCTCCTCCAACAGCTGCCAGATGCAGTCCCGGGTCTGCAGGTGGAGGGTGCAGCTGTCCATGTCACGGCCCGTCACCAGAAGCCGGGCCGTGTCGCTCATCCGCTGACGCTGGAGCAGCCAGATGGTGTCGGCGGCACCCATTAGGCCGTTGGACCCGGAAATATGCTGGAACGGGTCGGATGCGCCCTGTTTGCGCAGATGATGCACCAGCAGCAACCCGATGCCGCGGCGGTCCGCCAGGAATTTCAGCGCACTCATATCCTGGTAATCGCTGGCGTAAGCGCCGTTGTTCGGGTCGGCGGTGCGGACCTTCTGCAAGGTGTCGATGACCACCAGCCCGGTTTCGGGGTGCTGGGACAGGAATTTCTCAATCTGGAGTTCCAGCCCGTCCCCGATGGCGCAGCTTCCGGTCTGGAAGTACAACCGGCTGGGAACGGAATCCTCGGTCAGGCGGAACAAACGCCCCTGGATGCGGGCGTAGGTGTCCTCCAGACAGAGGTACAGTACGGTCTGTGGCTGGGTGGTGCGGCCCCAGATCTCGCCGCCCCGGGCCAGCTGCAGGCAAAGCCACAGACACAGCCAACTTTTGCCTGCCTTGCTGGCACCGGCCAACAAGGAAAGCCCGGCAGGCAGCAGGCCGGGAATCAGCCACCGCACCGGCGGCAGCGGGGTGGAAAGTAGAGTTTCAGCATCAATAGGTTCGTTTCTCTGCATGGCATACGCCTCCTTCTTGCTGGGCCACAGGCCGCCAAACGGGGCCCTGTGGCGCGACCTTTGCGACAATGCGGGTAACGTGCCCGCCGCCCGGCGGAGCGCGACACGGCGCGGATTTGGGCGGAGGTACAGAGTGAATCTTAATAAGATTCACTCTGTCGGGAAAATTGATTGCGTGAATCTTGTTAAGATACCTTTGGCCGCAATACAGCAGAAAGTGAATCATGCTATGATTCACTTTTCCTGCGGCGGATTTCCAGTGAATCATGCTATGATTCACTTTGCAGGTCTTGCCCGGCAAAACCCGCCCCTTGTGCATTGGTCAGCAGATAGCGGATGACGTTGATTTTGGGAATCTTGTAGGCGTTGCCCAGTTTGAGGGCTCCGATTTCCCCTTCTCCCAGCAGATCATACGCCGCATGACGGCTGATGCCCAACATAGTTTGCAGCTGCCGGACCGTCACCACATCGGGATAGTCGGCAAACAGCAGGCCATAGCAGGCTTTCAGCTCTTTTTCCGGGATGAGGCGTTTCGTAGACATGCGACCCTCATAGAATGGAAGTGTACGAATTGGATAATCATAGGCAAATTTCCTTTCTGTAATCATTTGCGGATGTTCTGTTGAACTTTCGCAAATTTGATAATGATATTATAGTTCGCAAAAACGCGAACGTCAATATATTTCGCAAATTTGTTACAATTTCCTTGTAAATCGGGAACGGGTAGGGTACAATGAATACAAAAAGACGCGCCCACGGGAAATCCGTGGACGCGATAACAGCTTGGAGAGGAGCAAAACCGTGACGACCGGTGAGAAAATCAAGCGGATACGCCGTCATCGGCAGATGACGCAGAAGGAACTGGGCGAAAAGATCGGGCTGGGCGCAGGCGGCGCCAACCGCATTGCCCAGTATGAGATGGGGTACCGGATTCCCAAAAAGCCACTGCTGGAGAAAATGGCTGAAGCGATGAATGTATCTTCGATGGCTTTATCGGAAGGCGGGAACGGTGCAGCAACCGATATGATGGAACAACTGTTTTGGCTGGATGAGGAAGTGCCCGGCATCATCAATCTGGTCCGTACACAGCGGTCCGATACTCGGTACAACGCCAATCCGGATTTTTCGTTGCGCTATGATGACAACGATGACTGGCCGCCAGACAGCCCTGTGGCCATGTGGTTCGCTTCGACGATCTTGAACGATTTCCTTAAAGAGTGGGCAGAAGTGCAGCGGAAGCTTCGCCAGGGGGAGATTTCCGAAAAGGAATACTTTGAGTGGAAGATTTGTTGGCCGGAGAATGTAGAGTAGTACCAGTAAAGCTGACGGTTTTCGCAAGGTGCGGTGCGGACAAAAAGGAGGATCGTAAAGAGATTGGGTTCGTATGTTTCCAGCTTCTGCTTTTTTCAGCCGGGTAAGAAATTTTCGCGGGAAAAATTCAAAAACAAAAATGAGTTGTATGAACCAAATCTCCGGAAAGCTCCGAAGAGAGTTTCATACGGCTCTTAGGGTATATAATGCAAACACACGCTATAGAAAACAGGAATTTGTATATTTTCTCAACAGATGATCGAAAACCGTTTTTTGCGATTTTCAAACCATTGGAACCAAGAAGCACGATAGGAAAAATCAGCGGGAGCGGGAAGGTGAGGAGACCCTTCCCGCTTTTTGTTTATCCTCTGGCCGGGTCCCGGGCTTCCCTGCGCAGATAGTTCCGGCAGCAGAAGTAGGGCAGGAGGGATCCGGCCACAAAGGAGATAGGCCAGCCCAGCCAGACCACATCCAGGTTGTGGAACACCCAGGCACCAAGGGCCACCGTGAGGATTTTGGCCAGCAGCTGCATGATTCCCCCGGCCAGGGCCTGGTTGGGGCGGTTGACCCCCCGCAGCACCTGCTGGTACACCTGCATCACCCCGGCCAGGATGCTGGGAACCGCCGTAATCAGCAGATACCGCTGCACCACGGCGATGATCTCCGGGGACGGGGCGGTCAGGAACAGACCGGCCAGGGTGCCTCCGGCCGCCAGCAGGACCAGTCCCAGCAGGGTGCTGGTCACCAGGCAGAGCAGCAGGGCCGCCCGGATGCCCTGGCGGATGCGGCCCCGGGTACCGGCACCGTGGTTCTGCCCCGCATAGACCGACAGGGCGGAGGCGATGGTCTCCACCGGCATCAGGGCGATGGTGCCCAGCCGTCCCCCGGCGGTGTAGGCGGCCATGACCGTTTCCCCGAAGGTGTTGATGCCGCTCTGGGCCACCACGTTGCTCAGGTTGTTGAAGGCAGACTGCACCGCAATGGGTACGGCCATACCGGCAATGCGCCGGAACAGCCGGGGGTCAAACCGCCAGTCCGCCCGGGTGGGGCGCACCTCCGGGCAGCGCCGCCACAGCAGCACGGCGGCAAAAATGGCGGACATGGCCTGGGCCAGGGCGGTGGCCCAGGCGGTGCCGGGCACGCCCCAGTGGAAGACCGCCACAAACAGCACGTCCAGCCCCACGTTGCCCAGGGCCGAGACGATCAGGCAGTACAGGGCGGTGCGGCTGTCCCCCATGCCCCGGAACACGCTGGAAAACAGATAGTAAAACAGGGGGCAGACGGCGGTGATGAAGTTGATGCGCAGATAGGCCACCGCATTGCGCAAAGGCCCCTCCGGGGTGCCCATCCACCGCAGGATGGGCTCAGCCAGGCTGCCGCCCACCACCGCCAGCACCGCTGCAATCACCAGCCCCAGATACAGGCTGTTGACCATGGTGCGGCGGATGCCCTCGTAGTCATGCCGGCCGAAGGCGTGGCTGATAAGGATGCCCACCGCGATGTTGACCCCGATCATCAGGGCGGCCAGCAGCATGACGACGGGGGCGGTGCAGCCGGCGCTGGCCAGGGCGGTCTGCCCCAGAAACCGCCCCACCACAATGCTGTCGGTGATGGAGTAGGCCTGGTGCAGCAGATTGCCGGCCAGGGTAGGTAGGGCAAACCGCAGCAGCAGGGGCAGGGGACGGCCGGTGGTCATATCCAGGGATTTGGTCATGGAAAAACTCCTTTCGGCGGCAGAAATAAGAAAATCCCCCGGAGACACCGGTACCGGGTCCGCCCCAACAACAGGGGGGTCCCTGGCACCGGCATCCCCGGGGGATGCTGTGCTTTCTTATCCTTATTATAAAGGACCCGGCCCGGACCGTCAAGGAAAAAGCACGCCGAAAGGGCTATTTCCCAAAAATGGAATACCTGCCCAAAAATCCGCACCATGCCAAAATGCGGGAAACAAAGCAGGGAAGGGAAATCCAAAAACATGCCGATAGACACTGTCCCTCCGTCTCCGTATACTGAAAACCAGAACGAACCGGCCCTGTTTCCGGTTCCCAGTCATTTCGGATAGGAGGAATACCACATGGCACAAACGGCGGCAAAGGCGGCATCGGTGCCAGCCCTGCACAAGCAGGGGCTGGGCGACCGGCTGCGCAAGGACTTCCGCAAAAACTGGATCCTGTATCTGATGGCAGTACCGGCCATCATCTACCTGATCATCTACTGCTATGCGCCCATGGCAGGCTTGTACATCGCCTTTACCGATTACAAGATCACCGGCGGCATTTTTGAGGGCGACTGGGTGGGCCTGGACTGGTTCATCCGCTTCTTTCAGGGCCCCTACTTCGTGCGGCTGATGCGCAACACCCTGCTCCTCAGCCTGGAAACCCTGATCTGGGGCTTCCCCATTCCCATCATCTTCGCTCTGGTTCTCAACGAGATCCGCTCCAAACCCTTCAAGCGGGTGGCTCAGACCATCACCTATCTGCCCCACTTCATCAGCATCGTGGTCATCTGCGGCCTGGTCATCGACTTCACCAGTCTGGACGGCCTGTTCAACACCATCATCCAGGCCTGCGGCGGTGAACCCATCGCCTTCCTGACCAAGCCGGAATGGTTCCGCACCGTGTATGTCAGTTCTGAAGTGTGGCAGACCTTCGGCTGGAACAGCATCATCTTCCTGGCGGCGCTGACCGGCATCGATATGCAGCAGTTTGAGGCCGCACGCCTGGACGGCGCCTCCCGGGTGCAGCAGATGTTCTATATCTCGCTGCCCGGCATCCTGCCCACCATTGTCACCGTGCTGCTCATGCGGGTGGGCCACCTGATGAGCATCGGCTTTGAAAAGGTCTTCAACCTGTACAGCCCCGCCACCTATGAGACCGCCGACATCATTTCTACTTATGTATACCGGCAGGGTATTCTCAGCGCCAATTACAGCTCGGCGGCGGCCATCGGCCTGTTCAACAGCGTCATCAACCTGATCCTGGTGGTCATGATGAACCGCATCAGCCGCAAGCTGACCGAAACCAGCCTGTGGTGAGCCGAAGGAGGAAACAAACATGTTCCATTCAAGAACCCGCATCCGCTACACAAGGGAAGATATCATCTTCAATGTGATCTCCTACTCCATCATCACCCTGCTGATCCTGGCCTGCCTGTACCCCATCTGGTATGTGGCCTGCGCTTCCATCACCAACCCCACCATTGTGGCGGCGGCCAAGGGCATCCTGCTCTGGCCCCGGGAACTGACCTTTGACGCCTACAAGGAGGTGTTCAAGGACGCCGAGATCTGGTCCGGCTACGCCAACACCCTGCTGTACACCGTGGTGGGCACCCTGCTCAACGTGATCTTCACCGCCATGGTGGCCTATGCCCTGGCCCACAAGAACATGATGTTCAAAAAGCCCCTGACCATGTTCATTACCTTCACCATGTTCTTCAACGGCGGCATGATCCCCACCTACCTGGTCATCCGCAACATGGGCCTGCTGGATACCCGCTTTGCCGCGATCCTGCCCGGCATGGTCAGCGTTTTCAACTTCATGGTCATGCGTACCCAGTTTGAGTCCATCCCCATTGCGCTGGAGGAAAGCGCCGAACTGGACGGTGCCAACTACTGGACCATCTTCACCCGCATCATCCTGCCCCTGAGCGGGGCCACCATGGCCGTCATGGTGCTGTTCTACGGCGTCACCCACTGGAACAGCTGGTTCAACGAGATGCTGTACATGCCCAACGACCGCACCAAGTGGCCCCTGGCCCTGATCACCCGGGAAATCATCGTGGCCAGCTCGGCGGCGGCGGTCAGCGAGGGCGGCGTCATGACCCAGGAAAAGGCGGACGCCATCAAATACGCCACCATCATCGTCTCCACCCTGCCCATCCTCTGCCTGTATCCCTTCCTGCAGAAATACTTTGTCAAGGGCGTGATGGTGGGTTCGGTCAAGGGCTGATCCCGCAGCGCTTCCCATCCGTCCCGCCAACAGCCCGGGACGCACAAAGGCTATTCACCCTGCGGCTGCCGCTATATGCGGCGGCTGCAGGGGTTTAGCCGTTTATAGGAGGAATCTGATGAAACCACCCTTTGAATCCCATGACCTGTCCCTGCCGGACTGGGGCCCCTACACCAAAAAATACAGCGGTATCTCCCATATCCCGGCTGCCCGGGACGGTGTCCGGTTTGATCTGGCCGTTTTTCCGGGGCTGTACCGCCGCCGGGTGGATGTTCCCAATGTGACCTTCGAGAGCGGCTACCATGTGTGGCAGGCTGCCCCCGATCTCTCCTGCTACACCCTGCGCCATGAACTGGAATGGAAGGACCGGGTGTACGGGGATATCTCCTTCGCGCCTCTGGGGGAGGATGCCCGGCTGATCCGGGCGGAGCTGTGCAACCGCACCGAAACCGCCCAGAATCTGGTGCTGCACTATATGGCCAGTGCCTGGGACCCCCAGCCCGGCAACGGGCGGTTTTCCATCCCGGGGGCAAAGATCTGCCTGCCGGAGGGGGCGGCTTTCCTGCAGGCCAATGAGTATGATGACCTGCAGTTTGCGGTGCCCCGGCCCATGGACCACCTGGTCTTTGACGGCCTGCGCCGGGCCGAGGAGGCCGTGGAGGGCTTCTGCACCGGATACGGTGTGGGCGGTGGATTCGGCGGCCCCGGCGGACGGGGCCGGTACGGCCAGCAGATCCCCGACGGCAAAGGCGACTGGGTGCGGTATACCTTCTATCTGGCTGTGCAAGTCCGGCAGCCCTGTCTGGGGGTGCGCTACTGCAACCCCGGCACCCAGGCGGCGGTCTTTGTCCTGGACGGCGGCGGCAAACTGGTCCTGCCGCCCGCCCCCACCCCCACGGTGGCCTGGGCTTCCCTGCCCGGCCCTCTGCCCGCCGGGGACTTCTCCCTGACCCTCACCGCCGAGGGCACCGGCAATGCCAAGCTGGACTGTCTGGTGGTGTGTGAGCAGTCCCGGCAGCAGGAATTTTCCGTAACCCTGCGGCAGGACGGGGCCCGCCCGGAGATCTTCCCCTATGAGAAGGAAAACTTCCTGGTGCTGCGGTATCCCCACATCCGGGAATGCTATGGCGTTCTCTGGACCTGGAACCCCACCCAGGTGCGGGAGATCGAAAATGATGAGCTGGACATCTTCCTGCGGTATACCGTGCAGGATCATGTCTCCTCCGTCCTGCATGGCAACGGCCGGGGCCATTATACCAACGTGTTCCAGCGGCCTATCCCCCTGGCCCCCGGGCAGGCCCGGGTGGTGTACGGGGCGGTGTGCTGTGCCCCCACCCCGGAAGCCGCTGCCGCCCGCTGCCGGGAACTGCTGGCCGGGGCGGAAGACTTTCCGCAAATCTGGCAGAAGGCTTCTGCCGCCATGACCCTCGCCGAATCTCTGCCCGAAGGCAAACCATATGCCCTGAGCCAACAACTCATGCAGGCAGTACTTTGCACCAATGTGGTCTATCCTGTCTACACCCGGCGGCAGTACATCCGCCACAACACCCCCGGCCGCTGGTGGGACAGCCTGTACACCTGGGACTCCGGCTTCATCGGCATCGGGCTGGCCCAGTTTTCGGTACAGCGGGCGGTGGATTGCCTGAACGCCTATCTCACACCTGACGGGGATGAGGAAGCGGCCTTTATCTTCCACGGGTCCCTGGTCCCCACCCAGTTCTATCTGTTTGCCGAACTGCTGAACAAGACCGGCGATCCTGCCCTGGCCCGGCGGTTTTATCCCTCCCTGCGGCAGTATTACCGCTTTTTCATCGGCGCAGCGGAAGGGTCCACCACCGCCAACCTGGCCAGCGGCCTGCTGCGGCCCTGGGATTACTTCTACAACTCCGGCGGCTGGGACGATTACCCGGCCCAGCAGGAGGTGCGCCGCCGCCATCTGCAGGCCCGCTACACCCCGGTGGTCACCACCGCCCACGGGGTGCGCTGCGCCCGCATCCTGGCCTACACCGCCCGGCTGCTGGGCCTGACCGGGGAAGCCCTGGCCTGGCAGGCGGATGCGGAGCGGCTGACCAGGGCGCTGCAGCAATATGCCTGGGACGAGGAGGCCGGGTATTTCGGGTATGTACTCCACGACGCCCAGGGCAAACCGGAGGGATTTCTCCGGGATGAGAAGGGGGTCAACTTCAACCAAGGAATGGATGGGGGCTCGCCCCTGTTTGCGGGGGCCTGTACCCCGGAGCAGGCAGATCGTCTCTGGGACCACCTGCAGGACCCCACCCGCCTGTGGACCGGCTGCGGCCTTTCCGCCGTGGACCGGAGCGCGCCCTATTACCGCACCGACGGCTACTGGAATGGTGCGGTGTGGATGCCCTACCAGTGGATCTTTTTCAAGGCGGCGCTGGATGCGGGCCGGGGAGACTTTGCTTTCCGGATTGCCAGCACTGCTCTGGACCTGTGGCAGGAAGAGTGCGCCCAGTCCTACCAATGCTTTGAACATTTCAGCATCCAGACCCGCCGGGGGGCGGGCTGGCATCAGTTCGGGGGACTGTCCGCGCCGGTGGTCCATTGGTTTGCGGCCTGCTACCGGCCCGGCACCCTGACCACCGGGTTTGACACCTTTGTGGCGCATACCCACTGGCTGCCCGGCAACACCGGTCTGCGGGCCGAACTGGACTGCACCCGGGCGGGGCGGTTCTGCGTGCTGGCCGTTCTGGCCCCTGGTCGGGTGCAGGCGGAAAGCACCGTCCCCATGACCTGCCGCCAGCGGCACGCAGGGCTGTGGGAACTGACCTTCACGGTACAGATGCCCGGCAGGGTGGACTTCTCCCTGCTGCCGTAAGGCCGGCAACAAACCTTTTGCGGAAGCGGCAGAAGCGGGAAAAACAACCTGGCGGTTTTTCCTGATTTTTGCTATACTAGAACATGCATTTGGAATTTATCCCCCGGAGGAGAAGTGAATCATGCCTACGATTCCCAAATGGGTCAATCGGCTGAAAGGACGGGTGCAGCGTCCCCACAGCGGCCCTGTGTTCAACCGGCTTCTGGCCAGCTTTCTGGCCATGCTGGTGCTGCCTTTTGCTACCCTGCTGTTCAACTATCTGTATGCCCGGCAGCTGCTGCGCCAGGAAAACCTGAACTACCAGAATGCCGTTCTGGTGCAGGCCCAGATGATGGTGGACGAAAAGCTGCAAAGCCTGCAGCAGTTTGCGCTGGATATGCAGAACGACCAGACCATCAGCAGTTTCCTCACCAGCAAGAATCTGTCCGGCAGTGAACTGCAGATGGAAATCTGGCACCTCTCCCAGTATCTCAGCGGCTATGCGGCCACCTACCGGGAACTGTGCGAATGCTTTTTGTATTCCATCCACTATGATTACCTGATCAGCGCCCGCAGTGCGGATTCCGGGGTCAGCTCCCAGGTCATCCGCATGGACAGCTGGGAACTGAACCGCCAGCTGCAGCAGCTGCTGCTGGAACCCCGGCAGTTCTGCCGGTATTCTGTGCTGCGGGACGGGGAAAGCAGCGCCCTGGTCATGCTCCACTCAGTCCCTCTGTGGAGCACCGGCCGGGCGGAGGACGGCACCATCTGCCTGCTCATTGACACCGACGGGCTGTTCCGCAACATTGCGGAGATGAAGGAACTGCAGTCCGGACTGGTCTGCCTGCTGGACGAGTCCGGCCAGGTCATTGTGAGCACCGGGGACGAATCCCTGCAGCAGAGCCTGTCCCAGGCGGTGGCCCTGGGGGAAGGGTTCCTCTCTATCGGCGGAACCCGGTACACCGTGTCCACAGTGAAATCCGCCCTCAACGGGTGGAGCTACCTGTCCATCCAGCCCCAGCACGTCATGCTGGCCCGGCTGCGGTTCACCCGCAACCTGAGCCTGGGCATCTTTGCGGTGGTGCTGGCACTGGGGGTGGCGGCGGCCTACCTGCTCTCCCGCCGGAACTACCGCCCGCTGGAAAACCTCATGGCAGCCCTGCGCCGGCAGTCCGGGCTGCTGCGGGAACAGGCGGACGGGGACGAAAACGAGTTCCACTTCATCGAGCGCTCGGTGCAGAACATGACCGCCTCCATGGGGGCGGTGAGGGGGCTGCTGCAGGATGAGCTGCCCCGCATCCAGGAGGGGATGCTGCTGCAGCTGCTGCGCAACGCCGTCACCGATTATGACGCTTTCGGGCAGACCCTGGCCGAAATGGGGATCCTGCTGCCCTACCACAAGTTCGGGGTGGTGGTCATCCGTCAGCCGGAAAACGAAAACTTTGAGGAACAGGCCATTGTCAACGTGATCGTCAAGGACCAGCTGGTCAAACTCATGCCGCCCGCCATCCCCTTTGCCACGGTGGGGGTGCAGAGCGATATGCTGGTGGTCATCCTCAACAGCGATGTGGAAAACTTCGAACAGCAGGTAGCCGGGATCATGCAGACCCTGGCGGATACCCTGCGCAGTGAGTTCTCCCGCATGGTGGATATCTATGTCAGCCGTGTGGTGACCGGCATCCAGCGGGTGCCCCATGCCTACTACACCGCCGCCCAGGTCCAGGCCTCCCGCCCCGGAGGAACGGTGCTCCTCCTCAGCCAGCAGGCCCCCGCCCGGGTGGAGCAGAGCCTGGATGAGATTGCTACCCCGCTGCGCAACTACATTGCCACCGGCGACGCCGACCGCGCCCGGAAGCTGCTGCAGAACCGGTACCATTACGGTGTCGAGGGGCGGGCCCTGGCCTCCCATGCCCTGCGGGGATATTATGTGGGTCTGCTGAACCTGATCCTCAGCGCCTATACGCCGGAGGAGGGCATCTCGGTGCTGCCGGACGGCGCCGACCCCATGGCCGCGCTGTTTGTTCAGCCCACCGCCGCCGAGATGGAAAATACGGTGGAGCAGGTGGCCGAAAGCCTGTGCCGGGCGGTGCAGAACAACCAGAAGACCCATGCCGCCCAGCTCACCGACCAGATCCTGGCCTTTTTGCAGAAAGAATACGCCAACAGTGAACTGACCCTGTCCTATGTGGCGGATCACTTCTACATTACCTCCAGCTATCTGTCCACCTTCTTCAAGGAAAATGTGGGAGATACCTTCCTGAACTATCTCACCCGGCTGCGCATTGACCACGCCAAGAACCTGATCCGCACCACAAACCTGCCCATGGGGGAGATCGCCACCAAGGTGGGCTACGCCAGCGGCAACACCTTCACCCGGATTTTCAAGAAAACCGAGGGCATCACCCCCACCCAGTACCGGGAAAGCAGCCAGAAATAAAACGTAGCTGCGAAAAAACCAAAAAACGGCACCATGAGGTAAAAAAATGGAAGGTCCCCAGGAAAGGAAAAAGGGGGACGCAATCCAAAAACTTGCCGCTATACAAAATCATCGCTGCGCCGCATAATGGGGGCAATCCGGCACGGCCATCGGGCCGCGCCGCAAAATCCCAACGGTAAGGAGAGAATGCAAACGATGAAACAAAGAAAACGGATCCTTTCCCTGGCCCTGGCCGGCGCCCTGGCCGCCGGGTGCCTGACCGGATGCGGCGGGACAACCGAACCCGCCCCGGAGAGCGGAGCCAGCGCCGAGACGGCGCAGCCCTCCGCCGCGCCGGTGGAAGCCGTCTATCCCCTGGCGGACGGCGACAAGACTCTGACCGTTTACATGAAGGACGCCACCAGCGGCGCTGTGGGCAACTGGAGCAACATCAAAGCCTTTCAGGTGGCAGCGGAAAAACTGGGGGTGAACCTGGAATTCATCCATCCCGCGGTGGGCAGCGAGGCGGACCAGTTCAATTTGATGATCGCCTCCGGCGAATACCCGGACGTGATCCTGTGGGATTTCCGCTCCAGCGCCATGAGCCTGGAACAGCTGGTGGATGCCGGGGTGCTGGTGGATATGAATGACCTCATCCGCACCTACGCCCCCAACTATCTGCAGGTACTGGCAGAAAATGAGACCTTCCGCAAGGAAGCCACCGCTGACAACGGAGAATACCTGGCCCTGTATTCCTTCTCCGGCCGGGCACCGGTGTCCAGCGGCCCGGCCATCCGGGCAGATCTTCTGCGGGAGTATGGCCTGGAAGTGCCCACCACGGTGGATGACTGGACCAATGTGCTTACCGTCATGAAGGAAAACGGCCATGCCTACCCCCTGACTACCGGCCAGAACCGGGATGGGAGCGTCTGGTTTGAACTGCTGCTTTCCACCTATGATACCTCCAACAGCTTTTGCCTGGACCCTGCCACCGGGGAGGTGGTCTACGGTCCGGCCACCGAAAACTACCGCAGCTATCTGCGCAAGCTCAACGAATGGTACGACGCCGGCCTGATCGACCCCGAGTTTATGGCCAATGACGGCACCGCCATGAATGCCAAACTCACCGACGGCCGCAGTGTGGCCGGCAACCTGATGCTGTCTTACCATATCGCCAACATCACCAACGCAGCCCGGCAGAACAACCCCAACTTTGAGTTCGTGGGCTGCCCCTGGCCGGTGCTGCAGCAGGGGGAGGAACCCAAGCTGATCTTTATCAACGGCGGGCAGTACTATTCCGGCAGCCAGGCGGCCATCACCACCGCCTGCGAGGACCCCGAACTGGCCACCCAGGTGCTGGACTATTTCTACTCCGAAGAGGGCAACGACCTGCTGTGCTGGGGGATCGAAGGGGAAAGCTATACCGTCAATGAAGATGGGACCAAACAGTACACCGATGCCATCATGCATGACCCCAACGGACTTTCTCCCCAGGAGGCCATCCTGCAGTATGCCATTCCCCTGTACAACTTCTCCGACGTGATCCTCAACGATTCCTATGTGCAGATGGCCACCACCCTGCCCGAACAGGCCGCAGCGCGGGATACCTGGCTGGATGCAGACCTGAGCCAGAACATGCCCAAACTGACGGTGGCCGCAGAAAATCAGAATGATTTCAATATGATCATGAATGATGTGACCACCTATGTGCAGGAAATGTACATCCAGTTCCTTACCGGACAGGCGGACCTGGATGCCGACTGGGAAACCTATGTGAATACCCTGAATGGAATGGGGCTGGAAACCGCCGTGGGTTACGAGCGGGATGCTTACAAACTGTACCAGGCACGATGAGGTGCAGCTCCGGGCAAGGCGCGGAGCTGTGCCGAAACCCAACAAAAAACAAACGATAAAACGTTCTTTGCAAAAAAGCTGACGGCAAAACCAAAAAATAGCCGGATGCCGCTTTCCGGCACAGAACGAAAAAAGGGCGACTCAATCCAAAAACTTGCCGATATACAAATCCCGCTGCTTTGCCGCATAATAAAGGCAGCCAAAGGCGCAGCGGGTTTGCAGCGCCAAAACCAAACGTAAAGCCATATGACAAGGAGAGAAGACAGATGAAACGTAAACTTCGCATGCTTCCCCTGGCGCTGGCAGGGGTTATGGCAGTGGGTTGCCTGGCCGGCTGCGGCGGGTCCGGTTCCTCCGAAAGCACAGCGGCCGAAGGTGCCACCAGTGAGGCGGCTTCCTCGGACGTGGAGCCGGTGCAGGCCACCTATCCGCTGGCAGACGGGACCAAGACCATCAGCGTATACATGAAGGATGCCACCAGTGGCGCCGCCGGCGACTGGGGCAACATCAAGGGCTTCCAGAAAGCGGAAGAGATCCTGGGCGTGAACATTGAGTTCATCATGCCCGCCGTGGGCAGCGAGTCTGACCAGTTCAACCTGATGATTGCCTCCGGCGAATACCCGGACATCATCATGTGGGACTTCAACTCTACCCCCATGACCCTGGCCGAGATGGTCAACTCCGGCATCCTCATTGATATGGATTCCTACATCCGTCAGTATGCGCCCAACTATCTGGCCCTGCTGCAGACCAACGAGGAATACCAGAAGGAAGCGGTGGCGGACAACGGACACTACCTGGCCGCTTATGGCTTCAACCAGGATCTGCCCATCTCCGGCGGTCCCACCATCCGCGGTGACCTGCTGGAAAAGTACGGCCTGGAACCCCCGGTCACGGTGGATGACTGGACCAACGTGATGACCACCATCAAGGAAAAGGATCCCGATGTGGAATATCCCCTCACTGTGGGCAAGAACCGTGACGGCAGCGTCTGGTTTGACCTGCTCCTGCCCGCCTACAAGACCGGCCAGAGCTTCTGCCTGGATGATGAGACCGGCGAGGTCGTGTATGGACCCGCCACCGATAACTTCAAGCAGTATCTGACCAAGCTCAACGAATGGTACAACGCCGGCCTCATCGACCCCGAGTTCATGTCCAACGACGGTACTTCCATGAACGCCAAGCTGACCGACGGCCGCAGCATTGCGGGCAGCCTGCAGCTGAACTATCACATTGCCAACATCACCGCCGCCGCCCGGGAAACCAACCCCGACTTTGAGTTCGAGGGCACCACCTGGCCGGTCCTGAACGAAGGCGATACCCCGTCCTATCCCATGGGCAACGGTGTCTACTACTCCGGCGGACAGGCTGCCATCACCTCCGCCTGCGAGGATCCCGTTCTGGCCACCCAGTTCATCGACTTCTTCTACTCCGAAGAAGGCCAGCAGCTGCTGGGCTGGGGCATCGAGGGCGAAAGCTACACCGTCAACGAGGACGGCACCAAGTCCTACACCGACTACATCATGAACAACCCGGACGGCAAGACCCCGGCACAGGCCATCCTGGAGTTCTCCATCCCGATGTATGGTTTCTGCAACCAGATCCGCACCGACTCTTATCTGCCCATGGTCACCACCCTGCCCGAACAGGCCGTTGCCCGTGAGCGCTGGCTGGACGCCGACAACGGCGTGAACATGCCGCGCCTGAGTGTGGCAGCCGATGTGCAGAGCGACTACACCATGCTGATGAACGACATCACCACCTATGTGCAGGAGATGTCCATCCAGTTCATCACCGGCCAGTCCAGCCTGGAGACGGATTGGGACACTTACGTCAACAGCCTCAACGGCATGGGCCTGGAAACCGCCACCCAGTACATGGCGGATGCCTACGCCCTGTATCAGCAGCGCTGAACCTTGAACTGAATCAAACCCAGGGCGTCTGCGGGAGGGTCCCGCAGGCGCCCGATTTTTTAGGAGGTGTTTTGCCATGGGCAAAAATCCCGAAGCCCAGTACCGCCGCTACCGCCCGGATTACAGCGGCATGACCCTGCGGGAGCTGACCTTCTGCATCATGCCCGACCTGTCCGGCCAACCGGTGGAACTGCAGACCGACCTGATCACCCTGGAAGGCCCACCCTCCCCCACACCGCTGCCGGTGGTGGTGTTTGTGCACGGCGGCGGTTTCATCGAACCCAACGACAAGCGGCAGGCGTACATTTCCCGGTTTGCCCGGGCGTTTACCGCCGCCGGGTATGCGGTGCTTTCTCCCGATTACCCCCAGTACGCGGATCAGGAGGAAATGGATGCCCACGGGGACGCCCTGAAAGCCATGCGCACCGCCGGGGAGGCAGTCCACCGCCTGTACGAATTTCTTTCCCGGGAAGGGGCATCCCTGGGCCTGGACGCCGGCCGGGTGGCCCTGATGGGCGGCAGCGCCGGGGCCATGGCCGGGTTCTACGCCATCGCCGGCCATCCCGAAGACCACTACCGTATGTTCGGCAACCTGTGGGGCACACCGGACCCCCTGCCGCCTCTGGGTGGCTTCCCGCCGGTGCTGTCGGTTCACGGCACCGCCGACCCCCTGGTTTCCTTTGACCGGGAAGCACCTTTGCAGCAGGCCCTGGAAGAGCGGGGCGTGCCCCACACCCTGGTCCCGCTGGAAGGCGCCGGCCATACCCCCATCGGCCAATGGGATCAGTTCATGCCGCCCCTGATGGACCTGCTCAATCAAACCATGCAATAAAAGGAGAGATCCCATGCGTACCAAAACGATTCTGACCGACGGCTGGGAATACGCCGTCTGCACCCCGCAGGGAGAAAACCTGCCCGCCGCCGACTCCTGGCAGCCGGTGACCCTGCCCCATGTATGGAACATGGACACCCCCACCGCCGAAGGTCCCCGGGCTTACCGCTGCACCCTGGCCATGACCCCGGCGGAGGACCGCTCCTTCTTTTTTGCCTTTGAAGGGGTGGACGGCGCCTGCATGGTCTGGCTCAACGGGATCCTGCTGGGCCGTCACAAGGGCGGGTATTCCCACTTCTGCCTGCCCGCAGACAAGGCTGTCCGTCCCGGCCCCAACGAACTGGTGGTCCTGACCGACAACACCCGGGACGGCAGCTGGATTCCCACCGGCGGTGACTTCAACAATTTCGGGGGCATCTACCGTCCCGTCAGCCTCATCGAGACCGCTGCCGCTCACTTTGACCTGTTGTACTACGGTACCTGCGGGGTGGAGCTGGACGCTGACCCGGCGGGCACTGTCACCCTGAAAGCCCGCCTGACCGGCCCCACCGAGGGTACACAGGTGGAGTATACCCTCTGGGACGGGCCGGCCCTCTGTGCCAAGGCGCTGTGCCCGGCGGCCGCCCCGGCAACCCTTCTCCGGGTGGAGAATCCCCACCTGTGGGACGGCATCCGCGACCCGCACCTCTACCGCTGCCGCGCCCGTCTGGTGCGGGGCGAGGAAACCCAGGACCAGGTAGAGCTGCCCTTCGGCTTCCGCAGCATCAAAATGACCCCGGACAGAGGCTTTTTCTTAAACGGTAACCATATGACCATCTGCGGCGTGTCCAAGCACCAGGATCGGGCGGGCTGCGCCTGCGGCGTCACCGAGGCAGACCAGGCTGAGGACATCGCCATCATCCGGGAGCTGGGAGCCAACGCGGTGCGTCTTTCCCATTACCAGCACCCCGCCCATACTTATGATCTGTGCGACGAGGCTGGTCTGGTGGTCTGGGCCGAGATCCCCCTGCTGGCTCTGCCCGACGGCAACGAACCCCTCTTCGAGAACGCCCGCCAGCAGCTGGCGGAGCTGATCCTGCAGAACAAACATCATCCCAGCATCTGCTTCTGGGGCCTGGAAAATGAGATCGCCATGCACGGCGAATCCCTGGAAATGTACCGCAAGGTGGAAGAGCTCAACGCCTTCGCCCACAAACTGGACCCCAGCCGCCCCACCACCCTGGCCAACCTGTACTGCGTGCGCAACAACAGCCAGCTCAACCAGATTTCCGACATGGTGGGCTACAACATCTACTACGGCTGGTACTACGGCAAACTCACCGATTACGGTCCCTTCCTGGACAAGTTCCATGCTGACAACCCCAACGTGCCGGTGGGTATCTCGGAATATGGCGCCGACTGCTCGGTGAACCTGCACCGGGACGACCCCAAGGTGGGGGACTACTCGGAGGAATTCCAGTGCGTCTACCACGAGGCAGCCTATCCCGCTTTCCGTGCCCGGGACTTTGTGTGGGGCAGCTTTGTGTGGAATATGTTCGATTTTGCCAGTGGCATCCGCAACATCGGGGACATGAAGGGGCTCAACTGCAAGGGACTGGTCACCTACGACCGCAAGACCCGCAAGGACGCCTTCTACTACTACAAGGCCTGGTGGTCCCAGGATCCTTTCGTCCATCTGTGCGGCCGCCGGTACGCCCGCCGCTGCGGCGAAACCACCACCGTCAAGGTGTACTCCAACCAGCCGGAGGTGACCTTGGCGGTGAACGGTCAGCAAGTGGGCACCCGGGCGGGAAACAAGGTCTTTGTGTTTGAAAACCTGCCCCTGCAGTGGGGCGAGAACACCGTCACCGTCACCGCGGGTGCCCAGCAGGATACCATGACCCTGACCCGGGTGGCGGAACCGGAAAAGAGCTATATCTACGACAACCCCAACCCCGGTTTCAATGTGGAAAACTGGTTCACCCTGGAACAGGGGGAGGAGGATCTCTTCCCGGCAGACCGGTTCTCCATCATGGATGAGATGGGTGTTCTGTCCGCCGATCCGGATGCCTGGGCCCTGCTGAAGGCCGAAGTTCCTCAGATCACCGGCAGCCCCCGCAGCCTGGCCATGCCCCGCATGAGCCTGCTGCGCATCATCAACTACATGAGCAGCCAGTTCACCGAGGAGTTCGTGAAGGAACTGAACCGCAAGCTGAACCAGATTCCCAAAAAGGAAGGTGCGGAATCATGATCGAGATCCGGAATACCCCCTGCGGACCGGTGCGGGGCACAGCGGTCGGGGCAGGTGTCACCGCCTATAAGGGCATCCGGTATGCCACGGCGGGACGCTGGCAGTATCCCACCCTCGTCACCCACTGGGACGGGGTGTACGATGCCACCCAGTACGGCCCCAACGCCATGCAGCCCAACGCCATCGTGCCGGAAAAAGAAAACGGCCGCAATCCCTTTTTCTATCATGAATTCCGGGAAGGCCTGGACTACCGGTACAGCGAGGACTGCCAGTATCTGAACGTCTGGGCCCCGGACAACGCCGAAAAAGCCCCGGTCATCGTGTATATCCACGGGGGGGCCTTTATGAGCGGTTCCGGTTGGGACAAGGTCTTTGACGGTCCCCACTGGACCGCCCACGGGGTGGTGGCGGTGACCCTCAACTACCGCCTGGGACTGTTCGGATATGCCTGTCTGCCCCAGCTGGCTGCCGAGAGCGGTCACACCGGCAACTACGGCCTGTATGACCAGCTGGCCGCCCTGCAGTGGATCCACGACAGCATTGCGGCCTTCGGCGGCGACCCGGACAACGTCACCCTCATGGGCCAGAGCGCCGGGGCCCGCAGCGTGCAGATGCTTTGCAGCAGCGCGGCTGCCCGGAACCTGGTACACCGGGCGGTCATGTCCAGCGGCGGCGGGGATGACTCGGTGCTCTTCCGGGGCGACTGGCACATGGAAAGCAAGTACGCTTTCTGGCAGGACTGGTTCACCGAAACGGGCGCCGCTGACCTGACAGCCCTGCGGGCCCTGCCGCCCAAGGCCCTGTTTGAGGCCATGAACCGCTGCTTCGGCCGGTACGGCTTCGGCAAGGTGATGGAAAATTTCGGCCCTGTGTGGGATCACGCAGCCTTCCCGGCGGATGCGGGCTGGCTGGACATCCCCTATATGGCTGGTGCCACCAGCGAGGATATGCGCCCCGAACTGGCCGGGGATGCCCTGCGCTGGTGCCAAAAACAGCCGGTGCCAAGCTACGCCTGGTACTTCAGCCGCCAGCTGCCCGGGGATGACAAGGGCGCCTGGCATACCGCCGACCTGTGGTACTGGTTCGGCACCCTGGACCATGCCTGGCGGCCCTTTACCCCGGCGGACCGGGCCTTGTCCGACGCCATGATCGGGTATCTTGTGAACTTTGCCCGCACCGGTAACCCCAACGGTGCCGGATTGCCCCTTTGGGAACCAGCGCAAACCGGCGGACGGGTGCTGAAACTGGACATCCCTGCACCCCAAATGGCACACCCCACGGTGGGGGAAGCCGGGGTTTTTGGCTGGTAAAGGAGAAAATCATGAACAAAATCGATGTACATATTCACAGCGCCCTGCACAAGCAGATGCACCGGCCCAGCCCCCGCAATCCGGAGGACTGCTACCTGGCCGAGCCGGAGGAACTGCTGGAACACCTGGGTACCCAGGGGATCCAGCAGGCCATCCTCATGAGCAGCGGCACCGCCGACCCGGAGACCGGCAACGACGCCTGCTGCCGTATGGCGGCGGAACATCCCGGCCGTCTTTTCTGGATGGCCAATATCGACGGGAATACCCCGCCGGAACAGGTGGCCGGGATTCTGGAAGACTGCAAGGCCCAGGGCGCCGTGGGCGTGGGGGAACTGGCCGTCAACGAATGGATGGACAGCCCACGCTTGACCGCAGTCTTTGCCGCGGCCCAGGAGCTGGGCCTGCCGGTGACCTGCCATATGAGCCCGGAACCGGGCTACAACTACGGCGTCTGTGACCGGCCGGGCCTGCCCCTGCTGGAACAGACCCTGCAAACCTATCCCCAACTGAAATTGCTGGGTCACAGCCAGCTGTTCTGGCTGGAAATTTCCGGCGACTGCCCCAAAGAGGGCAACGACGCCCGCAACGCCATGGGCCGGGGCCCGGTGGCCCCCGGGGGACGGGTGCCCCAGCTGTTTGCGGCTTACCCCAACCTGTACGGGGACCTGAGCGCATACAGCGCCTCCTGCGCCATCCTGCGGGATGAGGCCTTCGGCCTGACATTCCTGGAAACCTACCAGGACCGGCTGCTCTACGGCACCGACACCCTAAACAAGCACCAGGTCTTTCCTATGGGACAATTCCTGGACAAAGCCGTGGCCGACGGCCGGCTCAGCCGCACCGCCTACGAAAAAATCTGCCGGGAAAACGCTGTAAAACTGTTCCACTTATAATAGGAGGATGTCCCATGGTGAATCTGAAAGCCAAACCCTTTGAACTCGACGACGCCCAGATCCAGTGGGTGGAGGATTCCATTGCCGGCATGACCCTGGACGAAAAGATTGGCCAGTTGTTTATCCTGCTGCAGGCCCAGCCCGGTTTCGGGGAAGGACAGATCCAGTCCATGCTGGCCCAGTCCCACATGGGCGGCCTGCGCTGGCAGAACGGCGGCGGCAAGGCGGATATCTACAAGCAGCTGGCCACCTTCCAGAAGCACAGCAAGCTGCCGCTGCTCATCGCCGCCAACTGTGACGACGGCGGCAACAGCGCCGCGCCGGAAGGTACCTTTGTGGCCACGGCGGTGGAGTGCGGCGCCGGGCAGGGCACCGACAACGCCTATCACCTGGGCCTGGTGGCCGGGCGGGAGGCCAGCGCCGTGGGGGCCAACTGGATGTTCAACCCGGTGGTGGATGTGTACAAGAACTGGCGCAACACCATCGTGAACACCCGCAGCTTCGGTTCCGACCCGGACAAGGTCATCGCCAACGCCCGGGCCTACATCAAGGGCATCAAGGACGCCAACCCCCACATGGCCTGCACCATCAAACATTTCCCCGGCGACGGTGTGGAGGAGCTGGACCAGCACCTGGTCATGGGGGTGAACAACCTGAGCGTGGAGGACTGGGAAGCCAGCTTCGGCAAGGTCTACCGTACCCTGATCGGGGACGGTGTGGACGCGGTGATGGTGGGCCACATTGCCCTGCCGGAAATGAGCCGCAAGCTGCGCCCCGGCATCCAGGACAAGGATATCATGCCCGCCACCCTGGCCCCCGAACTGCTCACCGACCTGCTGCGGGGGGAACTGGGCTTCAACGGCCTCATCGTCACCGATGCGTCCCACATGGTGGGCATGACCGCCCGGGTCAAGCGGAGCCAGGCGGTGCCCGGGGCCATCATCGCGGGCTGTGATATGTTCCTGTTTGCCAACGACATCGAGGAGGACATCTCCTATGTGCGGGCCGCCTACGACCGGGGCGAACTCACCGAGGAGCGCCTGTCCGACGCCCTGCACCGCATCCTGGGCCTCAAGGCCAAGCTGCACCTCAACGAGCAGCGCATGCCGGCGGAAAGCGCCCTGGACTGCATCGGCTGTGAGGAGCACAAGGCCTATACCGCCCAGGCGGCGGACAGCTGCATCACCCTGGTGAAGGACACCCGGGGCAACCTGCCCATCAACCCCCAGGCCCAAAAGAGGGTGTTCCTGGTGTATGTGGGCACCACCCCCAACTCCAAAGGCTACCAGGGTGACCCGGTGAAGCAGGTGGTGGTGGAAGAGCTGGAGTGCGCCGGCTTTGCGGTGGATCTGTGCCCCAACTACTACGACCTGGAAGTGAAGAATGGCGTTTCTCCCATAAACTTTGTGAAGATGCTCAGCCATGAAAGCCGCAAGAGCTTCACTGATACCCACGACTGGGCGCTGATTGTGGTGAACGTGAAGGGCTATGCCCAGGAAAACGAGGTCCGGCTGCGCTGGAGCTGCAACCACAGCATGGAGCTGCCCTGGTACAATGAGGAATTGCCCACCGTGGCCATGAGCCTGAACTACACCAACCACCTCATTGACCTGCCCCAGGTCCACACCTTCATCAACGCCTACGCCCCCAACCGCACCCATATCCGGGCCGCCATTGAAAAGCTCACCGGACAAAGCCCCTTCCGCGGCACTGCGGACGAGAGCGTGTTCTGCGGCCGCTGGGATACCCGCCTGTGAGGAGAAAGACCGATATGAAAGATTTGCAGCATTTTACCCCCAAAACTCCCTGGCTGGTCTGCGTGGACAGCGACGGCTGCGCCATGGACACCATGGACATCAAGCATTTCCGGTGCTTCGGCCCCTGCATGGTGGAGGAATGGAACTTGCAGAAGTGGGAGAAGCCTATTCTGGAACGGTGGAATGAGATCAACCTCTATTCCATGACCCGGGGCGTCAACCGGTTCAAGGGCCTGGCCATGGCCCTGACCGAGATTGACCGCACTTACTGCCCCATTGAGGGAGTGGCGGAGCTGGCCCGGTGGGCCGAAACGGCCCCCGAGCTGAGCAACCGGGCGGTGGAGCAGGCGGCGGCCACCGCCGAAGGCCCCTGCCTGGCCAAGGCTTTGTCCTGGTCCCGGAAGGTCAACGCCGCCATCAAAGCCCTGCCCGAAAGCGAGAAGAACCCCTTCCCCGGCGCCGCCGAAGGCTTGGATGCCGCCCACGCTGTGGCGGATGTGGCGGTGGTGTCCAGCGCCAACCGGGAGGCCGTGGAGGAGGAATGGGCCCGCTGCGGTCTGCTGGACAAGGTGGATGTGGTTTGTTGCCAGGACACCGGCAGCAAGGCAGACTGCATTGCCGCCCTGCTGGGCAAGGGTTACGCCCCTGATCATGTGGTGATGGTGGGGGATGCCCCCGGGGACAAGTCCGCCGCCGAGAAAAACGGGGTGTGGTTTTATCCCATTCTGGTGCGCCACGAATCCGAAAGCTGGGCCGAATTGGCCGCGGAGGGGCTGAATTGTCTCCGCAGCGGGAATTTTGCCCGGTATGCCGGGGAAAAAGGACAACAATTCGAACAAAATTTGGAGAGATAGGCGGTGGAAAAGGCGGAGCCTGAAGCTGAAAAAGCACATTTGTGCATCATCAAAAATGATTCGCCTCCCGTATCATCCCGTAGTGCTCCCCGCTCTTTCGGGTGATGCGGTTATAGTCCTCGGAAGTGAGGAAATCCAGCAGCCACATTTTCGGCACCATAAACCGTGGGCGGCGCTGGATGGTGCGCAGGCGACCCTCGGTGCACCAGCGGGAGACCGTGTGGAGCGTGTAGCCGGTAAAGCGGGCGATCTGCTCCACGGTCAGTACGTCGGGGGCGTCGGCCAGCTGTTGTTCCAGATGGCGGCGGAGGAGCAGGCGGCTGACGATCTCGTAGTCGAGGGTACGGGTCAGGGATACAGCAGGCGGCCTGCGCTGGGGATAGTTCTTGTACCACCCGCTGGGAGGAGCGTAATACTCCGGCTCGGTCAGGCGGCGGCGCAGATAGGCGGCCACGTCCGCCTTGGCAATCTTGTAGCAGCGGGTGCGCTTGCCGGTGTGGATGCAGGGCACCAGCCCGCTCTGGAGCAGATACAGGGAAGTGCGGGTGCCGATGTGGCAGGCTTGGCGAAAGTCGTTGCGGCTCATGGGATCGGGATAGGGCGCCAGGAGCGCGTCGATCTCCTCTGCCAGCCGGTCCTGGAAAATGGTTTGTTCGTTCATGGTCGGATTCTCCTTTGATGAAATTCGGACCCGGAGAAACCGTATCAGCGCGACAAGATTCTTGAATTTTGGAGTGATTTTCTCGCCCGCGGGGAAATTTGGCGCCGGGATAATCCGGCCAGAACCAGCCCCGGCGGGCCAGATGCCCTGCCGGTTATCTTGCACGGCATCTTGCATTTTTCCCGGAAGGCGTTGCTTTTCGCCCCGAACGGTGGTACTATACTTTTACTTGTACCCACGCGGTTTTGCGGGCGGATGCGCCGGAAATCCGCGTGGTGTGGCCAGAATGGGCGGGACGAAACGGCCTGTTTTGACCCTGGGGGAGCACAGACGGCATTCGGGACACAAAACTCGAAATGCGATAGGGCGTTAACAGCGCCGCCAGAGTTCAAATCTCTGATGCTCCGCCAAATGTGGAGGCAAGGTTGGAAACGACCTTGCCTCCTGCTTTTTTTTAACAGGCTGTATCTGATGTGACAGGAGGGCACCCCATGACGATCCACAGCATAGAACCATCCAACGTGCGCGCGGTGGCGGCGCTGATGTCCACAATAAAGCCGGACTGGTGGGATCTGGAAGATGCTGGCCGCCAGTTGCAGGACGTGGGCCTGCTGGCAAAACTGAAAGGCTGGTATCTCGAACAGGACGGCGCGCCGAAGGGCTGGGTCCTCTGTGCAGAATTTCCAGGCTATTCCACCATGACCATCGAAAATCTGGGCTACGACGCGGACGGCGTCTTTGTGATGGAAGAACCGCTGGGGCCGCTGCTGCGGCAGGCGGAACAGTACGCACGGCAGAAAGGCTACCGCAATTTGAAGTATGTGATCGGCTCCACGGGTATGTCCTGCCATGGGCGGCCCCTTGGCGATTTCGCGGAAGAATTGCGCACCCTGCACGCCAACAGCCGCGCGCATTTTGACTATTTTCGCTCCATTGGCTTCCTGCCCGCCGGTTTCCTGCCCAACTGCTACGGGGAAAACTGGCACGGCATCCTCATGGTCAAGCCGCTGCTGTGAATGACCCGGAATCCATACGGAACCCATACGGCGGCGCGCCCCCGGCTGCGCCCGCCCTCCGCATCGTGAAAGGAACTGCCATGTCATACCGCATTTTTCTTATCGAGGACGACCCCGTCATCGCCCGCACAGTGCAGGCGTATCTGGCCCGGCTGGGCTATACGGTGGCCTGCGGGCAGAATTTTGCCGATCTGGCGCCGGAGTTCGCCTCCTTTGCGCCGCAGTTGGTCCTGCTGGACCTGTCGCTGCCCTATCACAACGGATACCACTGGTGCCGTGTGTTCCGGGAGATCTCGCAGGTGCCGATCGTGTTCCTCTCCTCGGCAGTGGACAACCTCAACATCGTCACCGCCATGGAACTGGGCGCCGACGACTACATCCCCAAGCCTTTTGATCTGGAAGTGCTGGGCGCCAAGGTACAGGCGGTCCTGCGCCGGGCCTACGCTTATGCCCGGCCCGCCGATCTGGTGGACTGCGGCGGCGGGGTGCTGCTGGATCTGGGCGCCGGGGCGCTGAAAACCCCGGACGGCGCGGTGGAACTGACGAAAAATGAACTGCGCATCCTGCAAACGCTGCTGACCCGGCGGGGCAGCACCGTCCCGCGGGAGGACCTGATGACCGCGCTGTGGGCCACCGACTGCTTTGTGGACGAGAACACCCTGACGGTCAACGTGGCGCGGCTGCGCAAAAAGCTGGAAGCCGCCGGGCTGCCGAACTTTATCCACACCCGGAAAGGCGAGGGGTATCTGATCCAATGAAATCGTTTTGTGCGTATTTGTACACCCAGCGCCGGGCCGTGGCGGTCTGGGCGCTGACGGCGGCGCTGTTCTGGCTGGTGAACGCCCTGTATGGGCTGTCGCTGGAACCTTTCGGCTATGCGGCGGTGCTGTCGTTCGTGCTGCTGGCCGGGGTGCTGGCGGCGGGCTGGCCGTCGTGGGCGCGCCGCCGCAGGGCGGCCCGGCAACTGGCCCGGACCGTGCCCGGCCGCGACCTGTCGCTGCCTGCCCCCGAAGGCGGGGAAGCCGGGCAGGAGGCCGCCTATCAGGACGCCCTGCGCACGCTGGCCAACGCCCTGGCGGACCAGGCGGTGGCCGCGCGGGCCCGGCAGGACGACAGCCTTGACTATTTTACGATGTGGGCGCATCAGGTCAAGACGCCGCTGGCCGCTATGCGCCTGCTGCTGCAGGCCGGGGAGGACGCGCCGCGGGGCGAACTGGAAGCGGAACTGTTCCAGACCGAGCGGTACGTGGATATGGCCATGAACTACCTGCGCCTGGGCAGCGAGAGCAACGACCTTGTGCTGGCAAAAACGCCGCTGGACCCCGTGGTGCGGCAAAGCCTGCGCCGTTTTGCGCGGATGTTCATTCTGAAAGACCTGTCGCTGCGCTATGCGGGCAGTACCGCCGCCCCAGTCACCGACGCCAAATGGGCGGGTTTTATTCTGGAGCAACTGCTTTCCAACGCGATCAAGTACACCCCGGCGGGTGGCGCCGTGACCGTCACGGCCGAGGGCCGCACTTTGCAGGTGACCGATACCGGCCCCGGCATCCGGCCGGAGGACCTGCCCCGCATTTTTGAAAAAGGCTACACCGGCTGCACCGGCCACGCCGAACCCACTTCCAGCGGGCTGGGGCTGTACCTGTGCAGCCAGGCCGCCCAAAAGCTGGGCTGCACCCTGACGGCCGCCAACGCGCCCGGCGGCGGGGCGCGGCTGACCCTGACCTTCCCGCCTGAGGGCAGTCTGTACGAATGAGTATGTGACAAAACTGTAAGGTTGCTCCCGCCTTTTGTAAGGCTGCGCCATGGCAGGGCGCCATGCGGCTGCGGTACAATACAGAGGCAGCAGAGAAAACGGCGGTCCGCCGCCGTCCTGCCGCCTGTCCCCGCGGCCTGCGGGGACGGCGATCTTTGTACCATAAAAAGGAGCAGATCATGCCACTACTTGAGATCCAACACCTGGAAAAAACATATGTTACGCGCTTTGGCGGGGCGAAAGTGCAGGCCCTGGCCGACGTGAACTTTACCGTGGAACCGGGGGAATACCTGGCGATCATGGGCGAATCGGGCGCGGGCAAAACGACGCTGCTCAACATTCTGGCCGCTCTGGACCGCCCCACCGGCGGCGCCGTGCTGCTCAACGGCCGGGACATCACCCAGATCCGGGAACGGGAGATCGCCGCGTTCCGGCGTGACCACCTGGGGTTCGTGTTCCAGGACTTCAACCTGCTGGACACCTTCTCGCTGAAGGACAACATTTTTCTGCCGCTGGTGCTGGCGGGCACCCCCTACCGCGAGATGGAAAGCCGCCTCGCGCCCATCGCGCGGCAGCTGGGCATCACGGACATTCTGGCAAAATATCCCTATGAGGTGTCCGGCGGGCAGAAGCAGCGGGCCGCGGTGGCCCGCGCGCTGATCACCCGCCCCGAACTGGTCCTGGCCGACGAACCCACCGGCGCGCTGGATTCCCACGCGTCCGACAGCCTGCTGGAACTGTTCGGCGCGATCAACGCGGGCGGGCAGACCATCCTGATGGTCACGCACAGCGTCCGGGCCGCCAGCCATGCCGGGCGGGTGCTGTTTTTGCGGGACGGCCAGGTCTATCACCAACTGTACCGCGGCCGCCTGACTACCGAGCAGATGTTTGCCCGCATTTCGGACACGCTCACCGCGCTTTCCGGGGGTGAGGGCCATGCGTAAACCGACGCTGTATCTCCGGCTGGCGGGGCAGAACCTCGTCAAAAACCGGGCATATACCTTCCCCTTTTTCCTGACCGGCACGGCCTGCGCGGCCATGTGCTACCTGATGCGCTTCCTGGCCGGCAACCCCAGCGTGCAGGAAATGCGCGGCGCTTTCTATGTGCAGCTCATGCTGGGGCTGGGCAGCGTCATCATGGGCTTTATGGTCATCTGGATCATGGCCTATGCCAACGGGTTCGTGATCCGTCGCCGCAACCGGGAACTGGCGCTTTACAACATTCTGGGCATGCAGAAAGGCCATGTGGCGGCGGTGCTGGGGCTGGAAATGCTGGCCCTGTGCGCGGGCTGCATCGCGGCCGGTGTGGCGGTGGGGGCGCTGTTCTCCAAGCTGGTGCTGCTGGCGCTGCTGCGCCTGATGCAGTTTGAAGCGACGATGGGGTTCTATTTCAGCGTTTCCGGCGCGGCCGAAACGGCCGCCGCCATGGGGGCCGTGTTTTTGGGCCTGTATCTGTTTGATGTGCGTCAGGTGCAAAAGTCGGACCCCATCACGCTGCTGCACGCCGACCAGACCGGCGAGCGGGAACCCAAAAGCAACTGGCTGCTGGCGGTTTTGGGGGTGGCCGCGCTGGGCACGGCGTATTATCTGGCTGCCACGACCCAGGACCTGCTCTTTGTGATCCTGTATTTCTTCCTGGCGGTGGTGCTGGTCATTGTGGGCACCCACCTTCTGTTTGGCGCGGGCAGCGTGGTGGCGCTCAAACTGCTGCGCAAAAATAAACGCTTTTATTACCAGCCGCGGCATTTTACCGTGGTGTCCGGCCTGATCTACCGCATGAACCAGAATGCCCGCGGTCTGGCCAATATCTGCATCCTGGCCACGACGGTGCTGGTCAGCGTGGCGACGACGGTGTGCCTGTATGCGGGCATCGAAACGTCGGTGGATGCCATGTACCCCAACGCCATTGGTATGCAGGGCCGTTGCAGCGACAGGGCCGCGTACCGCAGCGCCGACTTCACCGAATGGGACGCCCGGCTGCGGCAGGTGGCCGCCGGCTACGGCGTGACCGACGAGGAGATCGCCAGCTTCGGCCTGCTGATCGTCGATACCCACTATGAGGACGGCGCGTTCGTGGCCGATCTGTCCGCCTCCGAGCGGGACCTTACTTCCTGGAGCGTGCGCGTCATGCAGGCGGGGGACTATGCCCGCCTGACCGGCAGCACGGTGACGCTGCAGCCGGGGCAGGTGCTGGCGGATGGCCTGCCGGAAGGCGTGACGGACTTCACGCTGGGCGGCGTGCCCCTGACCGTGGCAGGCCCCTGCGAGACGTTCCCGGCCATCGACGGCGAGTTTGGCGGCAGCCATACCGTCTGTCTGGTCGTGAGCAGCCAGTCCGCGCTGGCCGATCTGACCGAACAGATCACGCCGGCCGGGGACGGCTTCGTGCCGCCGGTGCGGTGGTTCCTGACCGTGAACCCCGCGGCCCTGGACGACAGGCAGACGCAGGAATGTGCCGCCGCCATGCAGGCGGCCGCCCAGCCGCTGCCCGCCGGTATGGACAGCGTGACCTTTTTTACCCACAGCGATATGCTGTGGCAGACGTACAGCATGAACGGCAGCTTTTTGTTTTTGGGCGTCTTTCTGGCCGTGATGTTCACGGTGGCGACCGTGCTGATCATCTATTACAAGCAGCTTTCGGAAGGGTACGAGGACCGCAGCCGCTTTTTGATTCTGCAGCAGGTGGGCATGAGCACCGCCGAAGTGCGGGCCACCATCCGCGTGCAGGTGCTGATGATCTTCTTCCTGCCGCTGGTCATGGCGGCGATCCACCTGGCGGCGGCCTTCCCGATGCTGATGCAGTTGATCTCGTCGCTCGGCGTGGCGGACCAGTCGTTGTTCATCGCCTGCTGCGTCGTCACGCTGGCAGCCTTCGCGGTGTGCTACGTTGCGGTCTACCTGCTAACGGCCCGCAAGTATTATAGCATCGTAAAAATGTAACAATGCCCGCCCGGAGGGGGCTGCGTATGGCAGCCCCCTCCGGGCGTGAGTTTATGTTTTGGGGAGGGTAAAATAAAAATCGGTTTCGAGTATAGGACTTATATATTAAATCGACAGTGACATGTGACAAAACACAGCAGAAAAAACGGCAGCAAATCAAAAAGTGCGCAAGGCGACCTCACTTTTTCGTGAGGTCGCCTTGCGCATACAGAGGAATATGAGATACCAGAAAACGGGAATCCACTGGCATCGGGAAATGGCAAGGGGAGAAAACGTGGGTCGGCGTGGGCGTTTGGCGAGGTCTATTGAAAAACGCTACGCCGGGTGGCAGAAGTCCCGCCAGGTGCGAAGAAGCAAAATCAGGGCGATGATGACCGAAGCGATATCGGCCACAGCGCGGGCGGCGGCCAGGCCCGGCAGCCCCATCAGCGCGTGCAGCAGATACAATGCCGGAAGCAGCAGCGCGCCCTGACGCAGCGCCGACAGAACCGTGGCCGGTGCGGCCCGCCCGGCTGCCTGCAAAAAGTTGACGCCGAGATAATAGAAGCCTAAGAGCGGGCTGCCAAGCAGCAGCAGCGGCAAAAGCTGCCCGCCCAGCGCCAGCGCCTCCGCATCGGAGAGGAAAAGCCGCAGCAGCGTATCCTTGCCCAGCAGGCAGGCTGCCGCAAAAGCTGTGCCAAAGGCGAACGTCAAGAGCAGTACGCGGCCGATCACCGCGCGCAGGCGGGCCCGGTCCCCGGCGCCCACGTTATAAGCCAACAAGGGCTGTACGCCCATGCAGATGCCCATCTGTACCAGACCGATCACCATCGTGGCCTTGTCGGCAGCGGCCATGGCGGCCAGGGCCGCCGTGCCGTACCCTGCCAGCAAGCGATTGCTGAAACTGCCCGCGCAACCGGCCAACAGGCTGCTGACGCCATTGGGCAGCCCCACCGCCAGCACGCGCCCCAGCCGGGACGGGCGGCGCAGTGCATCGCCCGGCGCCAGGCTGAGCACCTGGGAATGACGCAGCATATATTCCAGATAAAAGGCGCAGGCCACTAGGTTCCCCAGCGCCGTCGCAATGGCTGCCCCCGCGATCCCCCACTGAAACACAAGGATGAACAGCGGGTCCAGGAGCATGTTCGTCAGGCTCCCGGCGAGGTTGCCTACCAGCCCGCGGCGGATCGCGCCATCCGCCCGCAACAGGGAAGCGGATGACACCGAGAAAAGCATGGCGGGCGCGCCGAGCGCCAGAAAGCGCATATAACGCTGTGCATGGGGAAGGATCTCGGCGTTGGCGCCCAAAGCTTTCAAAATCGGATCGCACCCCAGGTTCAGCACCAGCGCCAAAGCCAGGCCGGTCAGCACCGCGCACCAACTGCACAGGCTGGACACCGTGCGCACGTCCTGCCGGTCGCCCGCACCCAGGGACGCCGCCGCCACAGCGCAGCCGCCCATGCCCAGCGTGGTGGCCCCGGCCGAAACGAGGGTGAATACCGGGCCTACGAGCGAAACGGCGGCAGTCTGGGCCGTGTCGTGCAGCAGACCGATGAAAAACAGGTCGGTCATATTATAGATGACCATGACGAGGACGGACAGTATCGACGGCCCAACCAGCGAGAATATGGCCGCCCAGACCGGCTTGTCCCGGAACAGTGCTTCGCTTTGCATAGAGGGCTCCTTTCTGCACGGTGTATCAAACAACACGGGGAACGTTTTGCAACATATGTTGCTTTTCTTTCTGAAACATAGTATACTAAAGAAAAGAACGACATACAACCGTTACTTTCCGTGCATTTGTCCGCTGCGCAACACAAAGGAAAGAACTGTTGCAGAAAGGAACACTTCCATGCAAACTGATCTGCGTACCCGATATACCCGTCAGGTGATCACCGACGCCTATTTACAGCTGCTGCGGCAAAAGCCGGCGGCGCACATCACCGTCAAGGAGGTCTGCACATTGGCGCAGATCAACCGCAGCACCTTCTACCGCCAGTACAGGGACTGTCTGGACCTGCAGGAACAGCTTGAGCAGCAGGCCCTTGACGCGATGGAAGAAATGCTGGACAGCATGGAGGCGCACGGTGCAGAAGCGGTTGTCACCGCCATGCTGCGGACCCTGCGGGACAACGAGAGCCTGCTGGGCGTGCTTTCGCGCCAGGGGCAGAGTGAACGCTTTCTATATGCGATGACCGGGCGCTGTTTTCGTTATATGGATGAGCGCGCCGACCGCATGGCGCCGGTGCCCGGCCAGCGGCAGCAGGAAATGCGCAGCGCGTTCCTGGCTGCGGGCAGCGGCGGCGTGATCGAATACTGGCTGCACCGGGGCACGCCGGAACCGCCGGAACAGGTGGCTGCGGTTATCATTGCCTTGTGTTCCGGCGCCGCGGGGGCGAAACTGCCCCGATGAAGCAGGGAAAAAGCCCGGCGACCGCCGTTTTTGCGGCAGGACGCCGGGCCTTTTCCGGGAGAAAAAACAGGAAGGCTCAGCGGGCAGCATAGCTGCCCAGGTAGGCCAGGCTGGGTTTGGGAATGCGGGTCTGCCCATGCGCACGGTCGACGGCGATCAGGCCGAACTGCATCGCAAAGCCCTTCTGCCATTCAAAGTTATCCATCAGGCTCCAGTAGCAGTATCCCTTGACCGGCAGACCGTCGGCCACACAGCGCCGCACGCCCGCAAGCGCCTGTTCGATAAAGGCCACGCGGCGGGTGTCGTCGGCGGTAGCAATTCCGTTTTCGGTCACGATCAGTTCGCCATGGAACTTCTCGGCCACGCGGCGGATCACATGCTCCAGTGCGGCCGGGTAGAACTCATAATTCATCTGGGTCAGCTCGGCGCCCTCGGGGGCGGTCATGCTGCCGTTGGCGTCGTAACGGGCGCGGGTATAGTTCTGCACACCCAGGAAGTCATCCTCCGCGATGACGGGCAGGTAATGGGTGAATTCTTCGTCCCAGACCCTGGCCGCTTCCTCTTCGCCGCCGGGCAGGGCCTGGATGTCGTGCAGGCTCAGGGTAAGGCCGACTTTGACACCGGGGCAGACTTCACGGATGACCGCCCGGGCGGCTTTGTGCGCTTCCATCACCAGCTCATCGCCGCGCGCGGTGCGCGGATTGGTGAAAAATTGGGGATGCGCTGTGCCGAACACCTGCAGATTCTCGGCTGCGGCGGCTTTCTGGTTTTCCATCATCTTTTGCAGATTCATCCCCATCTGCACACCGGCCTCGGCCTTTTCGCCGCCGGCCTGCTGCATCTGGGCCATCTGCGCCATCATCTGTTTTTTGTACCGCTCTGCGATGGCGGCCACCTGTACGCCCATGTTGGCCTCGTTGATGGTGCAGACATAGCGCAGCTCGCTGCCCAGACGTTCCATGACATAACGAACATAGCGGGCAAAATCCGCCGGGGTGCTTTCGGCTTCCCAGCCGCCCTTGCAGATCAGCCATTTGGGGCTGGAAAAATGGTGCAGCGTGACGATGGGTTCCACGCCATGCGCCTTGCAGCAGCGGATCACGTCACGGTAGTGTTCGATCTCCGCCTCGTCAAAGCGTCCGTCCTCCGGCTCGACACGCGCCCACTCGATGCCAAAGCGATAGGCGTTGAGCCCGGCTTCGGCCAGCAGGCGGATGTCTGCGGCATACTGATGATAGTGGTCGCAGGCATCCAGCGAAGGTTCGGTGTAGTTCGTATGCTGCATCTGTTCGGCTGCCCAGCAGTCGCTTTTCGTATTATTTCCTTCCACCTGATGGGGCGCGGTGGCGGCGCCGATGAAAAAGTCTTGAGCCAGGGGCGTCATGGTCGATCCTCTCCTTTATATCCTATATCCTGTATGCCGGGCTGTTTGGAGCCCGGGCGGCAGGCGGGGGCAGGGCCCCGGCCCGCTGCGCTTTCTATGCCTTCAGTATACGGCAGGGCAGAAACACTTGACAACCATTTATTTGATTGGAAAGTCAAAAATTGAATGTCTTGCTGCAAGGTGTCCAATAATTGATTTTTTGCAATATTTTTTGTGTTTTTACTTGCGGCGGTGTATGGTAGGCTAACAACAGAAACCCGGGAACCCACGGCAATACATCGAAACAGGAGGAATATTTGTGGAACGCAAGAAGAAATTATCCCAGAGCGAGATCGACGGCGTACAGTACCGACGCGTGCCGACCTGGTGCATCGCCATCGCAGAAATGCAGGGCGGCGCCGCCATGGCGTTTTATTCGCTCGTCGGACTGATGAGCTATGTTGCCAGCGAGGGCTACGGCATTGCGCTGGCGGTCGCCGGCGTCATCCTGACGGCCACCCGCTGGTTCGACGGCCTGATCGACCCGTTCCTGGCTGTCTGGATCGACAAGCTGCACACCCGCTTCGGCAAGCTGCGCATCCTGATGCTGCTGGGCCTGACCATCCGCAGCATTGCGATGCTGATGCTTTTCGTCTGGTTCAGCGGCCGCACCGACAATGTGGTGCTGTTTATCGTTTTGTACATGGTCAGCATCGTGGGCAACTCGATCTTTGACATCGCGGGCAACATGCTGCCGGCCGTCATGACCAACGATCCCCGCCAGCGCCCGACCGTACAGGTGTGGGCCACCATTTACAATTACATCTTCCCCACGGTCCTGGCCATTGTTTCCGTCATGATCATCCTGCCCATGTTCGGCAACCAGTACACGCGGGAGATGCTTTCGCTGACCTGCATCATCAATGTGACGGTGGCCTGGGTGCTGACGCTGATCGCCTGCATCGGCCTGACCCCGGTGGATAAGCCGGAGAACTTTATGGGCATCACCGCCGGCGGCGATGATGTGAGCCTGAAGGATATGGGCAAATTCCTGGCGCACAACCGCCCGTTCCAGATGTATGTTATCGCCGCAGTTTCGGACAAGCTGGCCCAGCAGGTCAACAGCCAGACGATCGTAAGCACGCTGCTGTTCGGTATCCTGATCGGCAACATCCAGTTCGGTACGCTGCTCAGCACGTTCTCGATGCTGCCCTCCATCGTTTTTGCAATTTTTGGCGCCCGCTACTGCGGCAAGCATGGCAGCCGGGAGGCCACCGTCACCTGGACCTGGGTATGCACCATTGTGGCTGTCATCAGCGTTGTGTTCTGCGCGGCCATCGATATGCGCAGCATTTCCACGAACATCGTGCTGACCGTCGTGTTCTTTGTGCTGCTGCTGTTGATGAACGGCGCCAAGATGTGCGTGACCACGGCCAACGGTTCGATGCGTGCCGACATCGTGGACTTTGAGCTGGACCGTTCCGGCAAGTACATTCCGGGCATCGTCACCGCCACCTACAACTTTATCGACCAGCTGGTCTCCTCCCTGGGCGTCACGATCGCCACGCTGTGCGTGGCCGCCATCGGGTATGTGAACACCGTACCCCAGCCCACCGACGCCGCTACGCCCGCCATCAAGTTCATGGCGCTGTTCCTTTACTTCGGCATGCCGCTTCTGGGCTGGATCTGCACCCTGATCGCCATGCGGTTCTACAAACTCACCAAGCAGGAACTTGTGGGCGTACAGAAACGCATTGCGGAAAAGAAAGCGGCCGTCCTGGCGGAAAAGCAGAAATAAGACGCTTACTTTCCACGCCACTCGGTGGGCGTCTGCCCGGTGACGGCGCGGAAACATTGAATGAAGTAGCTGCGGGTGGTAAAGCCGAGGGCATCGGCAACCGCCTGCACGCTCATTTTGGTAGAATCCAGCAGCACCTTGGCGCGCTCGATCTTGGCGAACTTGACATAGTTGGTCACGCTCAGCCCGGTCTCCTTTTTGAAACGGCGGGTCAGATAATATTCATCGTACCCCACCGCACGCGCCAGGTCGGCCGCCTGGATCTTATCGGACAGGTTCTGTTCAATGTAATCCACACATTTTTGGATGGCGGTGCTGTAGCGCGGATTGGTCCGGCAGCGATGCACGCGGCGGATAAAATCCGCATACATCGTGGCCGGCAGATGCAGCAGGGATTCCTGTGTACGGGCATTCTCCACGCTTTGGATGTAGGCGTCCCCCAGGGAGTACGCCTCCTCCGGCGAAAGGCCGCCCTCGATGGCGGCGCGGCAGACCAGCGAGGTGAACACGATGCAGCTGGTCTTTGCCTGCCGCAGCGGGTCCGGCCCCGATACACGGACGCCGCTGCTCACGCTGATGGAATGGCTCAGGGCTTCCTGGTAGTTCATATCCCCGTTGCGGACCATGCCCAGCAGCGCCCGTTCCGCGGCATAGACCTGGTAGCGGTCCCGTTCGGGCGCGCTGCGCTCCGGCAAAGGATGCAGGTCTTCGGACGGCAGAAGCAGGTCGCTGATGTTCAGCCGTTCGCCCGTCAGGCCAAAATGCAGCATCAGCAGGTAGCGCCCCAGCAGCACGTTGGAAACGACCGGCAGCCGCGCCGCCGCCTGCATGAACTGCTCTTTCCAGGCAAGGCTCAGTTCCAGGCCCTGATAGTTGCCATACCCCAGTTCAAGCTGCCCCATCGAAACGGTGGAGTAGAACACGGGGCCCAGCAGCCAGCAGCGCCGCAGGGAACCCTGGGCATCATGCTCAAAATCGGCGCCGTATACAAGCCCGATGGCCGTTCCCAGCAGGACCGGCCGCCTGCCTTCGGCGGCCGCCAACAGGCGGTTCTTGATGCCAAAGGCAGAAAACGCCGTGTCCAGTACGGTCTGGTCCGGGCAGTTGGTGGTGAGCATCGTGCCGTTGGCGTCATAGCACCAGGTAAAAACATTGTCGCACAGGCCGAACAGATCCTGCATCAAAGAAATTTTCTGATCGGTGGACATGGATGATTCTGCCATGATCGCGCCCTCCCTGTTCTGGTTCATTCATTTTCAGATATTGTAACGCATTTCCGGCGGGCTGTGCAACCATCCACGCCCCGGGCCTGCAAAGAAAGAAGGAGACAGTCTATGGATCCTAAAAAGATCTTGTCGCAGTTGACACTGGAAGAAAAAGCGGAACTTTGTACCGGCGGCGATTTCTGGCATACCAAAGCCGTCGAACGGCTGGGCCTGCCCGCCGTGATGATGAGCGACGGCCCCAGCGGCCTGCGCAAGCAGAACAACGCCGCCGATCATCTGGGCCTCAACGACAGTGTCCGGGCGGTGTGCTTCCCGGCATCGGCAAGCGTGGCCAGCAGCTTTGATGTGGACCTGGCCCGCCGTCTGGGGCAGATACTCGGCCGGGAGTGCCAGGCTGAAAAGCTGGCGATGCTGCTGGGCCCCGGGCTGAACATCAAGCGCAGCCCGCTGTGCGGCCGCAATTTTGAATATTACAGCGAGGACCCCGCCCTGGCCGGTCAAATGGGCGCCGCGCTGGTAGAAGGGCTGCAGAGCACCGGCACAGGCAGTTGTATCAAGCACTTCGCCGCCAACAATCAGGAGACCGACCGCATGGTGGGCGACAGCGTGGTGGACGAGCGCACCCTGCACGAGATCTACCTGCCCGCGTTCGAGACCGTGGTCAAACAGGCCAGGCCCCGCGCCGTCATGTGCGCGTACAACCAGCTCAACGGGACCTTCTGCAGCGAAAACAAAGAACTGCTGACCGATATTTTGCGCACCCGCTGGGGATACGAAGGCATGGTGGTCACCGACTGGGGGGCTGTCAAAGACCGCGCCAAGGGTGTGGCCGCGGGCCTTGATCTGGAAATGCCGGGCGGCAGCCGCCGGGGCATCGACCAGGTGCTGGCGGCGGTGAAAGCAGGCACCCTGCGCGAGGAACAGGTGGATCAGGCGGCGCTGCGCGTGCTGGAATTTGTCTGCGATTCGTTGAAAAATGCGGATGAGCAGGCTGTGTTCGACCGCGAAGCGGATCATCAGGCCGCCCGCCAGATCGCTGCAGAATGCGCCGTCCTGCTGAAAAACGAGCATGACGCCCTGCCGCTGGCCGAAGGACAGACCGTGGCGCTGATCGGGGACTTCGCCGCCACGCCCAGATATCAGGGCGGCGGCAGCAGCCATGTGAACAGCGCCCGCGTCAGCGCAGCCCGCGACGATATGCCTGTCGGGATGACCTGGACGCGCGGCTATGACCAGGCGGCGGACCTCCCCGACGAAAAGCTGCAGGCCGAGGCCGTCCGCGCCGCACAGAGCGCCCGTGCGGCGGTGATCCTGGCCGGTCTGCCGGAACGGTACGAGAGCGAGGGCATCGACCGTACTTCGCTGGATATGCCTGCCAACCAGAACGCACTGATCGAAGCGGTGGCCGCCGTACAGCCCAACACCATCGTGGTGCTGTATAACGGCGCGCCGGTGACCATGCCCTGGCTGGACAAGGTCGCGGCTGTGTTGGAAATGTACCTGCCGGGCGACGCCGCAGGGGAAGCGACCCTTGACCTTTTGTACGGCCGCGCGAACCCCAGCGGCAAATTGGCGGAAACCTTTCCCAAAAAGCTGGCGGATACACCGGCGTACTTGAATTTCCCCGGCGAGGACGCGGTGACGGAATACCGTGAGGGCGTTTTTGTCGGGTACCGCTACTATGACAAAAAGCAGATGGAGGTGCTGTTCCCGTTTGGGTATGGGCTGTCCTACACAAACTTTGCCTACCATGATCTGACGGTGGACCGGCAGGCGCTGACCGATGCGGACACGCTGACGGTTCGTGTGACGGTCACCAACACCGGCAGCCGGTTCGGCAAGGAGGCGGTGCAGCTGTATATCGCGCCGCCGGCGGGCATGCGGCAGCGCCCGGTGCGGGAACTGAAAGCCTTTGCCAAGGCGGCGCTGGCGCCCGGGCAGAGCCAGACCCTGGAATTTACACTGACCGGCCGCGATTTCTCCTATTACGAGCCGCTGCTGCATGATTTTTATGCCGAAAGCGGCCGCTATGGCATCGAGATCGGTGCCTCCAGCCGGGACATCCGCCTGCGGACCGCCGTTGAACTGACCGCCACGCGCCCGCTGCCCCGCACCTTTACCGAATATTCGAGCCTGGGTTCCGTCATGAAGGACCCGCGCGGCGCGGCCCTGATCGGCCCCATCCTGCAAAAGATGGCGGCTGCCGCGGGCAGTGCCACCGGGGCGGACACCGCCGGCTCGATGCAGATGATGCAGGGGATGCTGCTCAACACGCTGGTGTCCTTTGGCATACTGACGGAACCGCAGTTGCAGGGCATTCTGCAGCAACTGAATCAATGATTGAATACCACGTCAAAAAAAGAGAGTGAGAAACGATGCGTACGATCCAAAACCTGAATGATAACTGGATCTTCCATAAAACGGAGGACCCCACGGCCGACGCCGGGGCGGCGGTAACGCTGCCCCATACCTGGAACGCCGAGGACGGCCAGGATGGCGGCGACGATTACTACCGCGGCAAATGCTGGTACACCCGCCATCTGGATGCCGCCGAACTGCCGCACCTGGACGCCGGGGCGCGTGTCTGGCTGGAATTTGAAGGCGCGGCCATGGAAGCCGAGGTATTCCTCAACGGTCAAAAGCTGGCGGCGCATGCAGGCGGGTATTCGGCTTTCCGGGTCGAACTGACCGGGCGCCTGGGCGAACGCAATGTGCTGGCGGTCTCCGTCAGCAACGCCCGCAGTCAGGCTGTCTATCCCCAGCAGGCCGACTTCACCTTCTATGGCGGTTTGTACCGCGAGGTGCATCTGATCGTCGTGCCCGAAACGCATTTCAGCCTTTCCTACTACGGCGGGCCGGGCCTCAAGATCACGCCCTGCGTGGATCTCGCAAGCCATAGCGCCGCCGTTACGGCCGAAGCCTGGGTCGAAGGACCGGGGGCGGACACGGCGCAGGTCACGTTCAGTCTGGCGGGGCAGACGCAGTGCGCCGCCGTTGTGAACGGGTGCGCCAGGGCTGACTTTACCATCCCGGATGTCCACCTGTGGGACGGCCTGAACGATCCGTATCTTTATACGGCGGCCGCCAGCCTTTCCAGCGGGGACGCCGTCCAGACCCGTTTCGGCTGCCGGAAATTTGAGATCGACCCGCAGCGGGGCTTCCTGCTCAATGGCCGTTCCTACCCGCTGCGCGGCGTATCCCGCCACCAGGATCGCAAAGGCGCGGGCAATGCGCTGACCCCGGCCATGATGGAGGAAGATATGGCCATCATCAAGGAACTGGGGGCCAACACGCTGCGCCTGGCGCATTATCAGCACGCCCAGTATTTCTATGATCTGTGCGATGAAAACGGCCTTGTCGTCTGGGCCGAGATCCCCTATATCACGATGCACATGCACGGCGGACGGGAAAACACCCTCAGCCAGATGACCGAGCTGGTGGTGCAGAACTACAACCACCCCTGCATCGCCGTGTGGGGCCTCTCCAACGAGATCACGGCGGCCAGCGCGGTCAATGAAGAACTGCTGGAAAACCACCGCGCCCTCAACGACCTGTGCCACAAACTCGACCCCACCCGCCCCACCACGATGGCGAACGTCTTTATGCTGGAGACCGACAGCCCGATCCTTGCGATCCCCGACGTCAACAGCTATAACCTCTATTTCGGGTGGTATCTGGGCGAACTGGAACAGAACGATGAATTCTTTGACGAGTACCACGCCAAATATCCCGACCGCTGCATCGGTTTTTCGGAATACGGCGCCGACGCCAACCCTGCCTATCAAAGCCCGACCCCGGAGAAAGGCGACTACACCGAAAGTTACCAGTGCGTCTACCATGAACATATGCTCCGCATGATCGAGGCCCGCCCCTGGCTGTGGGCCACCCATGTGTGGAACCTGTTCGACTTCGGCGCCGACGGGCGCGACGAGGGCGGCAAGCATGGCGAAAACCAAAAGGGGCTTGTCACCTTTGACCGCAAGCTGAAAAAGGACGCCTTCTACCTCTACAAAGCCGCCTGGAACCACAAAACGCCCTTTGTCCATCTGTGCGGCAGCCGCTATGTGGACCGTGCGGAGGATGTGACCGAGATCAAGGCGTACTCCAACCAGCCGGAAGTCAGCCTGTACGTGGATGGCCGACTGTTCGCCACTGTGCAGGGGCATGTGGTATTCACCTTCCAGGTGCCGCTTACCGGCGAACACACCATCGAGGCGCGGGCGGGGGAGTGCCGCAGCGTTATGCTGGTGCGCAAAGTGGCCGAGCCGAACCCGGCCTACCGCAAGCCCGGGCGCGCGGCCTCGGCCAACGTGACCAACTGGTTTGACAAGGGCGAGGCCGACCCCACCTGCTACTCCATTCTGGACACGCTGGGCGAGATCCGCCAAAACCCTGAAGCGGGCGCGATCATCGACCAGATGATGGCCAAGGGGGCCGAGAGCCACGGCGAGGTGGCCGAGACCGTCAAGGATAACCCGGCCCTGCAGCGCATGATGAACCGCATCACGCTGGTCAGCCTGCTCAAACAGTCCGGCGCGGATGAACAGAGCATCAAACAGCTCAACCGTATTTTGCAGGGCATCAAAAAGACGGAAAACTGACAGACGCGCAGCGCCTGAAACAAAGCCGCCGAGGCGGGCATGGCACCAAGGATCATGACCCGCCCCGGCACTTTTGGGGTCGGCGCGGACAACAGAAAAGGAGCCAAGCATGAAAACATACTGCAACCCGTTGGATCTGCCTTATCGCTACCAGCATATGAACGAAAACGGCCGCCGCTACGCTTTCCGTGAGGGGGCCGACCCCACCCTGGTCCTGTTTAAGGGCACTTACTACCTCTTCGTTTCGATGTCGGCGGGGTTCTTCTACTCGAACGACCTGCTTCACTGGGATTTCCACGCCGATCCCGACCTTGAAATTTACGACTATGCGCCCGATGTGCGGGAGATCGACGGTTTTCTGTACTTCTGCGCATCGTCCCGCAGCAAGAACTGCCCCATCCTGCGCAGCGCCGACCCGCTGCATGAAAAATTCGAGCAGGTAGCCGCGCCGTTCCCGTTCTGGGACCCGAACCTGTTCCTGGACGATGACGGCCGGCTGTACCTGTACTGGGGCTGCACCAACACCCAGCCGATCTGGGGCGTAGAACTGGACCGAAAGACGCTGCAGCCCATGGGGGAAAAGCAGGCTTTGATCGCGGGCGACCCGGAGCGCCTGGGCTACGAACGCCCGGGGGAAAACGGCGTGGTGGACAAGACCAACAGCGTGATGTACCGCAGCCTGAGCCCGCTGTTCGACCCTGAGACCCAGACCCTCAAGATCCCGCCCGCGCTCGCGGAGCAGAGCGGCTATTCGGCTGAAGTGCTGACGCGCATTTTCCTGTCCATCGGCCAGCCGTATATCGAAGGCGCCTATATGACCAAGCACGGCGGGCGTTACTATCTGCAATACGCGGCCCCCGGCACCCAGTACAACATTTACGCCGACGGCGTGTATGTGGGCGAAAGCCCGCTGGGGCCTTTCACCCGGCAGGCGTCCAACCCGTTCAGCGCGGTCCCCGGCGGGTTCATCACCGGCGCGGGCCACGGCAGCACGATGGCCGATGCCCACGGGAATTACTGGCATACCGCCTCGATGCGTATCAGCGTCAATCACGACTTTGAACGCCGGGTCGGGCTGTTCCCGGCGGGCTTTGACGCCGACGGTGTCCTGTTCTGCAACCAGAATTTTGCCGATTACCCGCACCGCATTCCGGAAGGAACGTTCGATCCCACGGACTGGCAGCCCGCGTGGATGCTGCTCTCGTATGCAAAACCGGCGTTCGCCTCCTCTACGGCGGCTGGCAGCGACCCGGCCCGGGCCGTGGATGAGAACATCCGCACCTGGTGGAGCGCCGCCGATGCCGCCCCCGGCCAATGGCTGGCCGTCGATCTGGGCCGGGCGATGGATGTGCGCGCCGTACAGGTGAATCTGGCCGACGAGGGGATCGCCGTCGATTTCCCGCCGGAAAGTTATGGCGACGACCGCCACACCCGCCAC
>SAMEA3387515__coassemble_1769_pt1 | contig 50800 bp, 42 predicted proteins | sample SAMEA3387515__metabat2_high_PE_016 | metagenome-assembled genome bin SAMEA3387515 (sample SAMEA3387515) | Felis catus | biome: Faeces | place: United Kingdom | collected 2012
ATGGTATAATAGGAAAAACACAAACGCCGAAAGCAGGTGGGAACCATGAAGATCTTTATCATCGAGGACGACGCGGGCATCCGGGAAGAACTGGCCCGGCTGCTGCAGAAGTACGGCTATGAATGTACTGCCGCCGACGATTTTGAGGCAGCCGCCGCCCAGGCCCTGGCCGCCCGGCCCGACCTGATCCTGCTGGACATCAACCTGCCCTGCGGGGACGGCTTTCAGGTATGCCGCCAGATCCGGCAGCAGTCCCGGGTGCCCATCCTCATCCTGACCAGCCGCAGTTCCGACTTTGACGAACTGCTGGGGCTGAACCTGGGCGCCGACGATTATATCACCAAGCCGTACAACGGGCAGATCCTGCTGGCGCGCATCCAGAAATTGCTGGAGCGTACCGGCGGCGCGCAGGCGGGCGCGCTGCTCATCCACAAGGGGCTGACGCTGGACCTTGCCCGCGCCGTCATGACCCACGGCGGCCGAGAAACACCGCTGACGAAAAACGAGCTGGGCATCCTGCGGCTGCTGATGCTGAACAAGGGGCGCGTGCTCCCGCGGGACGCCATCATCGACGAACTGTGGCAGAGCGAAGCGTTCATCGACGAAAACACCCTCAACGTCAACATCGTGCGCCTGCGCAAAAAGCTGAAAGAGATCGGCCTGCCGGATTATCTGGAGACCCGGCGCGGCCTGGGGTACTGCGTATGAGGGCGGCGGACTATCTGGCGGACCGGGCGGCCGCCCTCGCCTGCTTTGCGGCGGCCGGGGCGCTGGTCTTTGGGCTGCTGTGGCTGGTCGAAGTGCGGCTGCTGTTCATCCTGTTCGTGGAAGGCATCCTGCTGCTGTTCTTTCTGGCGGCGCTGGCATGGGACTTCCACCGCCGTCGCCGCTACTACGGGCGGCTGCTGGCGCTACTGGAACACCTGGACGAGAAAACGCTGCTGATGGAAGTGGCCGAACGCCCCACCTTTCTGGACGCCCGGATCGTGGCGGACATCCTGCGGCGGAACAGCAAGTACCAGAACGACCGGCTGGCCGAACAGGAACGCCAGTACCGGGAATACCGGGATTTTCTGGATAGCTGGGTGCATGAGATCAAAACGCCCATCACCTCGGCCCGGCTGATCGCCGGGAACGACAATTCCCCCGCCGCGCTGAAGATCGACGATGAACTGCGCCGGATCGACGCGCTGGTGGAACTGGTGCTCTACTACGCCCGCAGCGGCGACATGGAGAAGGATTTCCGGGTAGAGCGCACCACCCTGCGGGAACTGGTGAGCGCGGCGCTGAAAAGCCATTCCAAGCCCATCATCCAGGCGGGCGGCCAGGTGCAGATGGACGGGCTGGACCGGCCCGTCTGCGCGGACCGGAAAAGCTGCGTCTTTGTGATCGGGCAGATCCTTTCCAACGCCGTCAAATACCGGCAGGGGCCGCTGGTGCTGGAATTTTCCGCCGATACGGAGCAAAACCGCACCCTGCTGTACATCCGCGACAACGGCATCGGCATTGACGAAGCCGACCTGCCCCGCGTCTTTGACAAGGGCTTTACCGGGGCAAACGGCCGCCGCTACCCCAAAGCGACCGGCATTGGGCTGTACCTGTGCCGGGAACTGTGCGCCAAAATGAATATGGAGATCGCCGTCCGCAGCGAAAAAGGCCGCGGCACTACGGTGACGCTGGCTTTCCCGACCGAAAGCATGCTGCGGGGCGCGGGCCTGTGACCCGCGCCTTTTGCCTGCCTTACAGTTTTGTAAGGCAAACGTAAGGCAAAACGAATGGCAGCCCGCCCGCCGGTATGATATGGTAAAAGTACCATAGAAGCCATTCTGACAAAAAGGAGCGGAACGTATGCACAACACGATCCTGCGGGTGGAGGACATCCAGAAATACTACGGCAACCGGGGCAGCCTGACCAAAGCGGTGGATCATATCTCGTTCACGGTGGAAAAGGGCGAGTTCCTGGGCATCATGGGGCCGTCGGGCTCCGGCAAGACCACACTGCTCAACTGCCTTTCCACCATCGACACCGTGACCAGCGGCCACATTTATATAGAGGGGCAGGACATCACGGCCCTGCACGGCGGGCGGCTGGCCGACTTCCGGGGGCGCAAGCTGGGCTTTATCTTTCAGGACTTCAACCTGCTGGACACCCTGACCGCCTATGAGAACATCGCGCTGGCCCTGTCCATCGCTGGGGAAAAGCCCGCCGCCATCCACAAGCGCGTGACCGAAACAGCGGCCGCGCTGAACATCACCGATGTACTGCCCAAATACCCCTACCAGCTTTCGGGCGGGCAGCAGCAACGCATCGCGGCGGCCCGTGCCATCGTGACAGACCCGGCGCTGGTGCTGGCCGACGAGCCCACCGGCGCGCTGGACTCCCACTCGGCGCGGATGCTGCTGGGGATGCTGACCGAACTGAACGAACGGCTGGACGCCACCATCCTGATGGTCACCCACGACGCCTTTTCCGCCAGTTATTGCCGCCGCATCCTGTTTATCAAGGACGGCAGGCTGTTCCACGAACTGGACCGGGGCAATGCCGGGCGGAAAGAGTTTTTTGCCCGCATCCTGGAAGTGGTCTCCGCGCTGGGAGGTGAGCAGCGTGATCTCCTGTAAGCTGATCTTAAAAAACGTGCGCAAGAACGTGCAGGACTACCGCATCTACTTCCTGACGCTGATGCTGGCGGTCAGCCTGTTCTACGCCTTCAACTCCCTTTCCAGCCAGCCCGCCTTTACCGAGATGAGCCTGACCCGCGCGCTGCTGTACGACCAGTTGGACAAGCTGCTGGCCTCGCTGTCGGTAGTGTTGTCCCTCGTGCTGGGCTTTCTGATCCTGTACGCCAACCAGTTCCTGCTCCGGCGGCGCAAAAAAGAACTGGGGCTTTACCGCCTGCTGGGTATGCGGCAGGGGCGCATCTCCCTCATTTTTGCCGGGGAGACCCTCTGCATCGGCGCGGCCGCCCTGGCTGCGGGGCTGGTGCTGGGGCTCGTCTTTTCCCAGGGTGTTTCCCTGGCGGCGCTCCGGCTGTTCGCCATCGACCTGGCGCAGTTCCGGCTGGTGTTCTCCCCCGCTGCGCTGCGGCAGACCGTGCTCTGCTTTGCGGTGATCTTCGGCGTCGTGATGGTGTGCAACGTCTGGACCGTTTCCCGCGTGAAGCTCATCGACCTGCTGACCGCCGGGCGGCAGAACGAAACGATGACCGCCGACGCCGGTCCGCTGCCGGTGCTGGGGTTCCTGGCGGCCCTGGGCTGCATCGGCACGGCGGGGGTGCTGTTCGCACGCAACGGCCTGCTGCCCTCGCAGGAAAACCACAGTTTTGAGATCGCCGCCGCGGCGCTGGTGGTGGGGACCGTCCTGCTGTTTTACTCGCTGGCCGCGGTATTCCTGCGCGCCGCCCAGGCGGACCGCCGCTTTTACCTGCGCGGTCTCAACGCCTTTGTGGTGCGGCAGATCGGCAGCCGCATCCGCACCAACTACCGGCTGATGGCGGTGGTCTGCGGCCTGCTGACCGTGACGATCTGCGCCGTATCCATCGGCGCCAGCACGGCCCTTGCCATGAACGAACTGTCCCGCTCGTCCACGCCCTACGATCTGAACGTGCTGTCCGACGTGGAAAAGGACGGGGACGGCAGCATCGCGGACTATCTGGCAGACTGCGGCATCCCCATGGCGGACTACGCCGAAGGCATGGAACAGATCAGCCTGTATGAAGCCGATTTTACCTACGGGGAACTGTTCGCCGGGCAGTCGCTCGATCTGTGGCCCATCGACGAAGCCGTGCCCGAATGTGCCGTCACCGTAGTTACCGTGAGCGACTTCAACCGCGCGCTGGCTTTGCAGGGCAAGGCGCCCGTGACGCTGGGCGAAGGGCAGTACCTTTTGAACTGCAACTACAAGGGCACTTATTCCTATATAGAGGAGGCGCTGCAGACCCACACCACGCTGACGGTGAACGGCGTAACGCTGGAACGGGCGGACGTTCACCCGCTGGAAGAAACTTTCTTCATGACCCAGGTGGGCAACAACGACCGCGGCAGCCTGATCGTGCCCGACCGGGTGGCGGCAGGGCTTGCCAAGGACCTGAACGTGCTGCTGGTGTGCTACCGGCCGGACACCGACCCCGACCAGGTATTGCAGCAGATGGTCCCCATCGGCCTGGACGACGCCCACGGCTACCGCTACACCGAAAAGACCATGATGTACGATATGTTCTACGGCATCAACGCGCTGGTGACCTTTTTGTGCTGCTATACAGGGCTGATCTTCCTTTTGATCTGCGCGGCGCTGCTGGCGCTGAAACAACTGACCGAGACCGCCGACAACCTGCACCGCTACGGCCTGCTGCAAAAGCTGGGCGCCACACGGCGGCAGATCGACCGCGCCCTGCTCGCCCAGACTGCGGCTTTCTTCGTCGTTCCCCTGCTGGTGGCCGGGGGCTACTCGGTGCTGCTGGTGGGCAAGGGCATCGAACTGGTGGAGGAGTTCATGAACCTGCACATCGCCGCGAACGTCGGGTTCACCGTGGTGCTGTTCCTTGCCGTGTACGGGACCTATTTTCTGGCAACCTGGCTGTCCTGCCGCCAGATGGCGGCAGAACCCGCCGAAAGGAAAGAATGACCCGCTGCCCGCACCGGAACGCTGTGTTCCCACCCGTTGCCGCCCCCCGGCTGCCGCAGCCTTGCCGCATAGCCGGGCAGACGGCGCAAATCCCCCCTGCCCTTTCAACGCCCTTCCGGCCCTGCCGGGGGGCGTTTTTTGCGTCAAAACGGCGGCGGTACAGCGGGGTTGAATCGGTTCCAGTTTTTTTCTTCCCAAGACGGGCCATATCTGCTATACTGAAAAAGCGATGCCATTTTTGCGCAGAAACGCCGGGGCGCAGCGGCCCCGCGCCCTGCCCTTTTTGCAGACTGCGCTACAGGAGTGAATCAGTGATGAAACGAATTCTGGTCGTGGAGGACGATCTGGCACTCAGCACCGGCCTCTGCTTTGAACTGGACGCCGCGGGGTATGCTTCCCTGCCGGCCTACAACTGCGCGAAGGCGCGCTGCCTGCTGGCCCAGGACGCGCCGGACCTGGCGCTGCTGGACGTGAACCTGCCCGACGGCAACGGTTTTGACCTGTGCCGGGACATCAAGGCAGTGCGGCCGGAACTGCCGGTCATCTTCCTGACGGCCAACGATTTGGAAAGCGATATGCTCAACGGCTTTGACATGGGCGCCGAGGACTATGTGACCAAACCGTTCAATATGCAGATCCTGCTGCGCCGGGTGGAAGTGGCCCTGCGGCGCAGCAGCCAGACCGCGGCCCCCGCCGCCGAGCGTTGGAGCGACGGCTGGCTGGCGCTGGATTTTTCGGCCCTGACGGCCCGGCGCGGCGGCGAAACGCTGGTCATCACCCCCAACGAGTACAAGCTGCTGCGCTTTTTGACCGACCACACCGGCCAGATCCTGACCCGGCAGCAGCTTTTGGACCGCCTGTGGGACAGCGCCGGGAACTTCATCGACGACCACACCCTGACCGTGACGATGAACCGCCTGCGCGCCAAAATAGAGGATGACGCCCACGCCTACATCAAGACCGTGCGCGGCATGGGTTACATCTGGACGGGAGGCAGGGCATGAAACACCGCAGCATGACCGTGATGCGCTCCGGGATGTTCCTTTTGTCCGCCGTGCTGTTCGCCGCCCTTGCGGCGCTGCTGTGGCAGACCATCCCCTGGGCGTCGGTGCGGTGGAGCATCCTGACGCTGTGCGCCGCCATCTACGCCGTGGTGGGGCTGTGGGCGTGGTACCAGCGGCGGCAGGTCAGCCTGTTTGCCGATGACCTGTGCGAAACGCTGGACGCCCTGATGTCCGGCCGCGAGGTGGAGGGCTACGAGCCCTATGAGGACAGCCTGACCGCCAAGGTGCAGGGCAAGCTGATGCAGTATTTTGACATTATGAGCGAGGGCCAGCGCCAGAGCCGCCGCGACAAGGAAACGATCCAGGGGCTGGTGAGCGATATCTCCCACCAGGTCAAAACGCCCATCGCCAACATCAAGATGTTCACCGGCATCCTGCGCAGCCACGACCTGCCCGCCGAAAAGCGCGCCGAGTTTCTGGCTACGATGGACGGCCAGATCGACAAGCTGGATTTTTTGATGCAGTCGCTCATCAAGATGTCCCGGCTGGAGACCGGGACCTTTGCGCTGCACCCGGAACAGGCCGTTCTGGCCGATACCATTGCCCGCGCCATGAGCACGGTGTGGGCCAAAGCGGAAAGCAAGGACATCCGCCTTAGCGCCGCGTGCGACGGCAGCATCACGGTCCGGCATGACCCCAAATGGACCGCGGAGGCCCTGGGCAACATTCTGGACAACGCCGTCAAATACACGCCGCCCGGCGGCAGCGTGACCGTGACGGTGCGCCCCTGGCAGTTCTATACCCGCGTGGACATCACCGATACCGGCATGGGCATCCCGGAAGAACGCTATAACGACATATTCCAGCGGTTCTACCGCGCGCAGGAGGCCGCCGCCGAGGAGGGCGTGGGCCTGGGGCTGTACCTTGCCAACGGCATCATCACCCGGCAGAACGGCTATATCAGCGTGAAGTCCTGCGTGGGCAAAGGGACCACGTTCTCGGTCTATTTACTGAGCTGAGCCGCCCCCAATCAAGCATTATCCAGAACAAAGGAGAAGTATGATGAGCAAAAAGAACGCCCCCCGTCCGATTTCCTGTGGTATGCCCTGTACGCCTTTGCCGGGCTGGGGTTGGAACTGGTGCTGCTGGGCGCGGTGGAACCGCTGCTGTTCCACGGCGCGGACAGCAGCGCCTACACGGCGGGCCAGTCCATCCTGCACTGGCTGCTGACCTGCCTTTGCTGGGGCGGCATCGCCGTTTTGCTGGTGCGCGGCGCCAAGCGGAAGTTGGGCTTCACGGTCCTGTGCCGGGAGCGCCCCACCCGCCGCGGCGTGGCGCTGGCCGCCGTGCTGGCGGCCCTGTGCGTTCTTTTGAACGCCCTGGACTGGGGCACGCTGAAGATCATCGGGGAATTTACCAAAAAGGGGCCCCTGCTTTTTGCGTTCCAGTATCTTTATTATCTGTTCGAGGTCGCCCTCGTCTTTCTGATCGTGGTATTCGGCCAGCAGTTTGCCGAGCGCCTGCTGGGCCGCGCCAGCCGCATTCCCTTCGGCGGGGCGGTGCTGTGCTGCACCTGGGGCGCGATCCACCTTTTGACCCAGGGCGGCCTGTCCGGCGGCGCGGGCGTCATGGTCTTTGCGCTGCTGTACGGGTGCATCTATCTTCTGCTGCGGCGCAACGCCGCGCTTTCCTACGGCATGATGGCGCTGGCCTTCGTGCTGTGACCCTGCCATAAAGAAAGAGGTAACGAACCATGAAAACGATCATCCTGTACGGCAGCGAATACGGCACTACCCGCCGCTACGCCGAAAAGCTGGCCCAGTTGACCGGCATCCCCGCCGTGGACTATGCTGTGGCCGGGGACCTGCACGGCTATGAACGTGTGGTCTATCTGGGCGGGCTGTATGCGGGCGGCGTCAAGGGGCTCAAGCGCACCGTCAAGCGGCTGCCCACTGGAGTCAAGCTGATTCTGGTCACTGTTGGTCTGGCGGATGTGACAGACCAGGAAAACCTCCGCAACATCCAAAACGCCGTGCAGCGGCAGCTTCCGCCCGCCCTGTTTGCCAACACGGTCCTGTTCCACCTGCGGGGCGGTATCGACTACAGCCGCCTGAACCCCCTCCACAAGACCATGATGACCCTTTTGTACAACAAGGCCCGCCGCCTGCCCGAAGAAAAGAAAACGGCGGAGATCCGCGCCATGATCGAAACCTTCAACCAGAAGGTGGATTTTGTGGACTTTGATTCCCTGCGGCCGATCGTGGAGGCGATCGGTCAGACTCTACCATAAGCGAGGCATTCCACCCATGAACATCGTGACCGTACATAACGTGAAAAAATACTTCGGCAAAGGCGAAAACCTGGTCAAAGCCCTGGACGGCATCGACCTGGAGATCGAAAAAGGCAAGTTCACCGCCATCATCGGGGCGTCCGGTTCCGGCAAGACGACGCTGCTGAACATGATCGGCGGCATGGACGTGCCCGACGAGGGCGAAGTCATCGTGGACGGCGTGAACCTGCGCGGGCTGAAAGAAAAGCAGCTTGCCGTGTTCCGCCGCAGCAAGGTGGGCTTTGTGTACCAGAACTTCAATCTGGTGCCCACCCTGACGGTGAAAGAAAACATCCTGTTCCCGCTGAGTCTGGCGGGCAGCACCCCCGACCCCGCCTTTCTGGAGGAGATCGTCACCCTGCTGCACCTGAAAGACCGGCTGGCGGCCTACCCCGGCGAACTTTCGGGCGGCGGGCAGCAGCGGGTCGCCATCGCCCGCGCGCTGATCGCCAAGCCCGCCATCATTCTGGCGGACGAACCCACCGGCAACCTGGATTCCAAGACCGGGCAGAACGTGCTGGGCCTGCTGAAACTTTCGGTCGAGACCTACCGCCAGACCCTTGTGATGATCACCCACAACCTGGAACTGGCCCAGATGGCTGACCGCGTCGTCCGCATCGAGGACGGCCGCATCCACGCATAAGGGGGACGGCGGCCATGCTTGCGAACAACAACCTGAAGATCTGCTGGACCCTTGTGCGGCGGGACTTCCGCTTTCACCGGGCCAAAAACGCCCTGCTGACGCTGGCCGTGGCGCTGGTCACGGGGCTGTATGCCTTCGTGTTCCTGCTGGGCGGCGCAGTGGAAGGCGCGTTTTTGCTGAACTACCAGTACACCTACGGTTCCACCAGCCACATTCTGTACAGCGGCCTGACCGAACATCAGGCCGAACTGCTGGCCCAGCACCCCAACGTAAAAAGCGCCGTGCGGCTCAGCACGCTGGGCACCCTGTCCGACCCGATGATGGGCCAGCGGTCGGTCAAACTGGCCGTCACCGACCGGGATTATGCGGCGACCGTGCTTTCGCTGCCCACCACCGGCCGCCTGCCGGAACAGCCCTATGAGATCGCGCTGGACGAGTACACCATGGGGTCCTTAGGCGTGACGTATGAGATCGGCGCGCCGGTGGACCTGCAGTGGACCGACCCCAGCGGGCAGACCCACACCGACCGCTTTACGCTGTGCGGCTGGTGGGCCAGCCCCACCAACTTTACCGAAGCCTGCGCCTGGATCACCAGCGGCACCGCGCAGGAATTGATGCCGGGCTATGACGGCGCGGCGGCCGCCAACATCACGCTGGGCGTCACGCTGCACCAGCCCCGTGACCTGGAACAGCAGGCCGCCCAGTTGCTGGCGGACCAGGGCCTGCCGGAACTGCCCTTTACCACCAACCTTGCCTACAACGACGCCCGGATGGACAGCGCCAACGAACAGGCCCGCCCCTACTACGCCCCCGCCGTCATGGTGCTGGTGTGCGGCTTTTTGATGGTGCTTTCCATCGTGCAGGTGACCTTCACCCAGGACCGGGCCTATTTTGCCGGGCTGAAAGCACTGGGCTTTTCGCCCCGGCAGATGCGGCGCTACCTGCTGGAAAAAGGCGCCGCCGTCACGGTGCTGGGCCTTGTGCCCGGCTTCCTGATCGGCTTTGGGCTGAACCTTGCCATTACGCCGCAGGTCGTCATCGGCATGGAGCAGAACCCGGCCCTCTACTTTTTGAACTGGCAGCCCCTTGCGGCGGCGGCCGTCTGTTCACTTTTCACCGTGCTGCTGGCCTACCTGCTGCCCACCCTGCGTCTGGCCCGCATGACCCCCGCCCAGGCTTTGCGCAGCAGCGCCCCGCAGACCGCCCGCGGCAGCGGCAGCCGGAACGGCGTGATGACGCTGCCCCGGCTGGCGCTGCGCACGCTCAAACGCGGCATGGGCCGCACGGTCCTGTCGGCGGCGGCCCTGCTGGCGGCTGTGCTGATGCTGACCGATACCTGGACCAAATACACCAGCCTGCAGGAAGACCTGTACCTGGCGGCGCTGTCCCCGTGGGACTACTCCATCGCGGACGCTTCCACCGCTTCCACCTACCAGTGCTACAACGAGCGCAACCAGGGCATCACCGAACAGATGGTGCAGGACCTGCGCGCCCGGCCCGAAGTGACCGACGTGAGCGCGCTCAAAACCCGCGAAGTGCCCATGACGGCGGACGAAACGCTGCGGCAGCGGGTGGTGGACTACTACAACCAGCCCTACGACGACACCATGACCCTCAAAGACACCCAGGCCGCCTACCCGGACTGGACCGCCGGGCTGGAACGCTTTACCCGGGACGGCAGCTACACCGCCATCGTGGTGGGGCTGGACAACCGCTACCTGGACTATGTGCTGGAATACTGCCCCCTTACCAGCGGCAGCTTTGACGCGGACGCCTTTGCGGCAGGCGACACCGTGCTGGCGGGCGGCGCCTACCACGAGGGCGTTTCCTGCCTGGCGGCGGGCGAAAGCGTGACGCTGGCAGGCCGGGACTTTACCGTGCTGGCGTCCCTGATGCACGACAACACCTACATGGAGGGGTCCAACAGCCCCGAAACGTCCTTCACATTCTTCTATCTGGTGCCGCTTTCGGTCTTTGACGAACTGTTCCCCGGCCAGGGCTACCGCCAGCTTGCCGTGAACATCGACCACAGCCAGCAGGCGTCCTTTGAGGCGTATCTGGACCAGTACGAACAGGGCCTTAACCGTGGCATCAGCGTCACCCTGCGCAGCGATTACCAGCAGAACTTCCAGAACTCCCGGCTGAACATGGTGCTGGTGCAGGGGCTTGTGGGCCTTGTGCTGCTGGGCATCGCGCTGCTGAACTTTTTGAACCTGCTGGCCGTCAAGACCATCAGCCGTCGGCGGGAGTTCGCCGTTTACCAGAGCCTTGGCATGACGCTGGCCCAACTGCGGCGGCTGGTCCTGCTGGAGGGGCTGTTCTATGCGCTGGCCATGGCCGCGGTGCTGGTGCCGGTCAGCGTCGGCTTTGCGCTGGCGGTAATGCCCGGCGTGATCGCGGACTTTTCCTGGGTGGCGGTCTACCACTTTACGGTCGCCCCGCTGTGGGCCGCCCTGCTGGCGCTGGCCGTGCTGGCCCTTGCCACGCCGCCCGCCTGCCTGCGGTTCGTCACCCGCGGCACCATCCAGGAGCGGCTGCGCACCGGGGAATGACCCGCGCCCCCGCATCCATCACTTTCTGTTGAGAGAGGAACGATACCCATGGGTTTGCCATTTCGTTTAGGCACCGTGGCCTTCATCATGGCGATGATGGCCCTGGCGCTGTATATTTTGACCGCGGGCATTCTGGGGCGGAAGATCCACGCCAAATCCCTGGCCCTCTTTTTCCTGTGCGGCGAGGTGTTCCAGTGGGCGGCGATGATGCTCTACGCCCTGTATGTCTTTGGCACCGGGGACGAGGATATGCCCTCTGCGCCGTTCGATACCGTCTGCTATCTGCTGATGGCGCTGGTGCTGGGCATCATCATGACCCGGCTCTACCGCATCCCGCTGCTGCACACCTTCACGGCGGCCGTCCTCTGCACATTCGTAGTCAGCACGGCCAACGCCACCATGGTGGACGTGGTGGAGGAATACTCCCCCCTGTTTGACCGGATGTATTTTCTGGCCTTTGTTCGGCTGGATGTGCCCTATATCCTGACTGTCGGCGTCGCCCTGCTGGTGGCGGCCATTTTGAAAAAATCCGAGTTCTACCGCTACTTCTCGGCGCTGTTCCGCAGCCGCAGCCGGGGCATCCTGACCCTTGTGGTCTGCCTTGCCCTGCTGTTCATCATGCCGCTGCAGCAGCTTTTGTTCCCGGACCTGACGCCGGACGCCAGCTACGCCACCTTCTTTTTTGCACTGATCGTGGTGGGGGTGTTCCTGATCCAGTTCGCCGCCATGTACACTGCCGGGCAGGACCGCATCAAAGCGCAGGAGGAGACTATTCTGCAGCAGCAGGCCCACATGGCGCTGCTGGAAGAACTGCAGCAGGAGATCCGGGCTTTCCGCCATGATTTCACGAACCTGTTCTCCGGCCTGGCGTTGCAGGCGCAGGAGGGGGATCTGGCCGGTATTCAGGATTTCATGAAACGCACCAGCAGCTACTTTGACGAGAAGCTGGGCAGCGAGATTGCCCAGATGGACGGGCTGAACAACATCCAGCTCTACCCGCTGCGCAGCCTGCTGGCTACCAAGCTGGCAAAAATGCGGCAACTGCACATCAAGGGCACATTGGAAGCACTGGCCCCCGTGCGGGACGGTCTTGCCATGGATACCGACGATTTGCTACGGGCGCTGGGCATCCTGCTGGACAACGCCATCGAAGCCGTGCCCACGGGCGGCGGCCAGGTGCGTGTGGTGCTGTTACAGGAAGAAAAAGAACTCTATTTGGCCGTTGCCAACAACTACGAGAAAGCCCCCGACCTGACCGCCCTGACGAAAAAGGGCTACACCACCAAAGGCGCCGGGCACGGCACGGGCCTTGGCAGTTACCGGCGCATCGTGGCCCGCTGCCGGGGCTGCGCGGCCCGGACCTTCCTGCAGGACGGGATGTTCGTGCAGGAACTGCACATCCCTACCCTATGACCCAAGGAGGAACCGCCTGTGATCCCTGTATATATCTGTGACGACGAACCGCCCATCCGCAAAAATCTGGAACAGATCGTGGCCGGGCAGATCCTGATTCTGGACAGCGACATGGGCCCGGTGCGCGCGCTGGACGACCCCGACGAACTGCTGCGCGCCCAGCGGGAGGACGCCGTCCCGGCCATCTATTTTTTGGACATCGACTTTCCCGGCCGGATGAGCGGGCTGGAACTGGCCCAAAAGCTGCGCCGGTACGACCCCCGCGGCTTCATCGTGTTCATTACGGCGCACAGCGACCTTGCGTTCGAGACTTTCCGCCTGCGGCTGGAAGCGTTGGACTACATCGTCAAGGGCGACCGCGACGCCATGACCGTGCGGGTGCAGCACTGCCTGGAAAGCATCCGCGAGCGGATGCAGGCCCAGCGCCCCGGGCAGGGCGGCTACTGCACGGTAAAAATTCTGGACACGGTGCGTCACATCCCGGTGGACAGTATTCTTTATTTGGAAGCGGTGGGTCTGCGGCATACGCTGCGGCTGCACATGGACGGCGAACTGCTGGAATTCAACAGCAGCCTGGACCATTTTGCCGCCCAGTTGGGCGACGGGTTCTAGCGCTGCCACCGCAGCTTTCTTGTGAACCGCGCCCGCATCCGGGCCGTGCATTTGAAAGAGCAGACCGTGGAACTGGACAACGGCGAAATCTGCCTGCTTTCCCGCAAGGCAAAAAGCGAATATCAGGCGCAGAACCGCGGCTGAGCAATCACCGGGAGGGACCGGCCGGTCCCTCCCGGTGGTTTTTTGTTTTCCCAGAAATTAAATTTTATTTTCCTCTTGACTTTAATTTTATTTATGTTATATTGAATATAATTAAAGAAAAAGACAAGGGAGATTTGAAATGGAAATTGACAAGATCCCACAGTGGCTGCTTGCTCTGGAGCCGGAGGACGTGACGTTTTTGAAAAACTTTGTTTTGAAGTCCGGCTCACTGAAAGAGATCGCACGCTTGTACGAGGTCTCTTACCCGACAGTCCGCCTGCGGCTGGACAAACTGATCCAAAAGATCGAACTGAGCGACCAGAAGAAAGAGGAACCGTTCGCCGCCTTTATCAAGGGGCTGGCCGTGGATTCCCGCATCGACCTGGAGACCGCAAAACTCATCATAGACAAATACAAACAAGAAAAGGAGAATTGAAAATGTACGATGTAACAGTCTGGGAGCTGCTTGTCGGTTTTGCCGTTGCGCTGGCCCTGATGGTAGCCGAATACCTTTTATGTACAAAACTGAAAAGCCCTTTGTGGGGTGGCATCCTTCCCTGCCTGATCCTTGCGGGGAGCATCTGGGTCTTTGCCAGCGGCGCGGTCCCGCTGGAACTGCGCACCGTTTTCCCCTTTGTGATCCTGAACGCCCTGTTTTTCGGGGACTGGGGCACCGGCCGGGACAAATACAACAAGCTCCGGCAGGAGGAAATGGAACGCATGAAAGCGAAAGATTTGTAAGAAAGGGGCTGTTCCTACCATGAAAAGCGTCCTCGTTCTTATCGTCACCGTTGCCCTGCTGGCCGCGCAATACCATTTCGGTCTGCGCAGGCGGAAGCTGCGGGGCGCGGTCCTTCCCGCGGTCATGGCGGTGCTGTTTGCCGTTTTGAGTTGGATGGAAAAGACCGCGCAGTATATCCCCACCGGGCTTGCCTGTGTTCTGGCGCTGGCCGCCGTATGGGCGGTCGGGTATTTCCGCGCCGCCCGGTACGAAAAAGAAGAACTGGAAAAAATGAAAGCCAAAGATCTGGAATAACAGGCGCACCGGCTGCGCGCGTTTTCCCTTCTTAAAATCCCCCAAAAAAGCGGCGGGCCGTTTCGCGGTCTGCCGCTTTTTGCATTTGGCGAAACGCAAAATACCATTGGCGAAAGAAACGGCGCATCTCCCCTTTTGTCTGCTATACTCAGGACAACAAAAGAAAACACCCCAAAACAAACAAAGGAGATGCCTGTTATGCCTGCTGAAAAATTTGTTCATGACTTTGTGAAAGAAGCCGGATTCGACCCCATTCCCGACCGCGCCATCATCGTGACCTACGCCCCCGCCACCCTGATCGAGAAGGTCGCCAAGTTCTTCTCCAACGAGTTCTTCGCGCTGCAAATGTGCAAGGATTCCCTGGTGCTGCTGCCCTTTGGGCGGATGTCTTACAGTCTGAAAAAGGACGTGGCGCTGGAGATCCCCTACGCCAGCATCCATAATGTCGCCGTTACCGAGGACCTGTTCAACTGGCGTATTGAACTGGACACCGACGAAGGGCTGATCGCCCTGTCTGCCCAGCAGAAAGAACTCAACGCCCTGCGCACGTCCGGCACGCTGTCGGTGGGCATGAGCGGTTACGGTTCGGGCGTGACCCGCGAAGGGATCACCAAAAAGGACAACTGGCACCGGGCCAACCTGGACGCCACGCTGGCCGCGCTGAAAGCCCTGCCGGGCCGGAAGGCGACGGCATGAAGCCCCCGACCCCCCGCCTGGCAGAACTGCTGATCGCGGGCTGGCGGGCCGTCCCCTGCACGCTGACCGCTGCCCAGACCTGCCTGTGGGGCACCCTGTTCGCCCTGCCGTTCCCGCTGCTGGCGGGTGGGCTGTACCGGGCGTTTTTGCTGGAACGTGCTGTGCTGCCGGGCCATACGGGGCTGGTCCTGCTGGGCGTCGCCGCCGTCAGCCTGCCTTTGCACGAAGCCCTGCACGCGCTGGGCTGGAAGCGGGCCGGGCGGCTGGGGCGCGGCGAAGTGCGGTTGCTGCTGCGCGGCGGCCTGCCCCGGTGCGTCTGCGGCGCGGTGCTGCCGGTGCGGGCCTACCTGGCGGGGCTGCTGTTCCCCTTTGCGGTGCTGGGCGGCGGCAGCCTGCTGTTCATGGTCCTGTGCCCCGGCACGGTGACGGTGCTGGCGGCCCTTGTGAACCTGACGCTGCCCGGTGCCGACCTGCTGCTTGCCTGCCGCCTGCTGAAAAGCGACGCGGTCCTGGTAGTGGACTGCCCGGACCAGACCGGGTTCATCGGGCTGGAACGGGTCGGCTGACCCCGCCGGGCGGTTCATCTGTTCTCTATCGTTTTTCACGGTTCCCTGCAAGGGAGCCGTATTTTTTTTGCCAAGTTACAAAACTGTACCTTTGCTGTACCCCACCTGTGACTTTGGGTTGGTATCCTGATTCCAGAAACCCGGAGAGCGGCCCCGGACCGGCGGGACCGCTGCCGCAGGAGGAGGAACCTGATTTTGAAAAACATGCTGGATATTCTGGCCCGGCGCAGTTTCCGCGCCGGAAAGATGCGGAACCTGATTGCCGTGCTGGCGATCATGCTGACGGCGGTGCTGTTCACCACCGTCACCACCATCGGGATGGGCGCTGCGGATTCCCTGACGCTGACTATGCAGATGCTGAAAGGCAGCCGGGCGGACGGCGACTTTCGCAACATGAACGCCGAACAGTATGCCGCGCTGGAACAGGCCGACTTTATCAAAGAATACGGCCTGCGGATGCCGGTGAGCTTTTTGAGTAACACCACCCGCCATAATGTGGAGTTCGACGTGCTGGACCCCGTGCAGGCGGACCTGACCTTTTGTATGCCCACCCACGGCAGCGTCCCGCAGGCTGCTGACGAGGTCGTGACTTCCGACGCGGCGCTGCGGGACCTGGGCATCGAGCCGCAGGTGGGGGCCACGGTCCCTGTCCGCTTTACCGCCCACGGCCGGGAATACGAGATGGAACTGGTGCTTTCCGGCTGGTTTGAAGCCACCAACGAACAGACCAGCATGATGTGGGCGGGCACCGCTTTCCGGGACGCACACCCCGATATTTTCGCCTTCACCTACGACAAAGACCGGGAAATGGCCGGTACTTACTACGCAGACTTTACCGCCACCGGTACGGCGGGTCTACAGCAAAAGCTGGACGACTGGGTACGCCGGATGGGCGGTGACCCTGCGGACGCAGCCTCCGGCGGGGTTTCAGCTTCCATCAACACGATGACGAACCCCACGCCGGACCCTACCACCCTGGCACTGGGCGCGGTCGTGCTGGCCCTGTTCATGCTGTGCGGGTATCTGTTGATCTACAACGTGTTCGACATCGCCGTCATGCAGGAGATACGCCGCTATGGCCTGTACCGCACCACCGGCATGAACCGCCGGCAGGTGCGGCGGCTCGTGAACCGGCAGGCCCTTTGGCTCACCTGCATCGGGCTGCCGCTGGGGCTGATTGTCGGGTTCTTTGTGGGCCGGGCCGCGCTGCCCCACACGATGAACATTCTTGCGGTCAGTTATGAAAACCTTGCCGTGCGGGTCGAGCCTTCCCCCGTGATCTTTGCGGGCGGCGCGGCGCTGACTGCCCTGACGGTGTTCCTTTCCACCCGCAAGCCGGTACGGATCGCCGCTGACACCCCGCCGATGGAAGCGTTCCGTTATGTGGAAGCCCCCGTGAACCGCAAGGCCCGGCGCCGCACGGCCCGCCCCACGACGATGCCACGGCTGGCGCTGGCGAATCTGGGCCGCAACCGGCGGCGCACCGCCTTCATCGTTGCGTCGCTGGCGCTCTGTGTGGTGCTGCTGAACTGCGTGGGCGTAGCCGCGGCCAGTGTGGACGTGGAAAAGCAGGTAGCCTACAGCATCCGCACCGACTTTGCGGTGGTGAACGCCGCCAGCACCAACAACCTAAAGGGCTTCACCCTGCGCGAACAGGGGTTGAGCCGGGACGTGATGGACGCCGTCAACGCGCAGCCCGGCGTGCAGGATGCTTCGGCCATTTACAAAAATACACAGGACGACCGCAATGTGACCTATGACTTCCCGGTGGAATACACCGACACCGGCGAAGGCACCGCCTTTACCGACGAAGGGATTTTGTTCCGGCTGGGCGATGATGGCCGCCCCCTGTGCAATGTGTACGGCATGGAGGAAGTTGCCCTCGCCCGCATGGACCTGCAGGAGGGCGAAACCGACGCCCATGCGCTCTATGAACAGATGGCCGCCGGGAAAGGGCTTCTGCTGGGGGTCAAGTCGGAGATGGGGACTTCCCTGCTGAACCCGGTATTCGACCTGTTGGAAATCGGCGACATCGTTACGGTGTACAAGGACGGTCAGCCGGTTATGGAACTGCCGGTACTTGCCAAAGCCGCCCTGAACGGCGACGACGAGGAAATCGGCTTTACTTCCAACGGCCCCCTGGAAGTGGGCGGCGACGGGCTGTTCTTCTACCTGCCCGCGAATGTGTACCGGGAACTGTACGATGAACCGGCCGTGTACAAATATTCTTTCAATGTAGCGGAAGCCGACCGCCCCGCCATGACAGCTTTTCTGGAAGATTATGTGACCCAGACAGCCCCGGAACTCAACTATGCTTCGGCCGAGGACGCCCGCCAGGACGCCATGGCCACCCGCACCATGCTGCAATTTGTGGGCGGGATGATCGGCGTGATCTTCGGCGTGGCCGGGGTGCTCAACCTTGTGAACACGCTGGTCACCACCATTCTGACGCGGCGGCATGAGTTCGCCACCATGCAGAGCATCGGCATGAGCAGCCGCCAACTGCGCCGCATGATGGTGTGGGAGGGCGTGTTCTACGCCGTCATGGCCTGCGCCGCCGGGCTGGTGCTTTCCATCCTGCTGGGCTTCACGGTGGTGCGGCTGCTGACCGGGGGCATCTGGTACTTCACCTTCCACTTTACGCTGTGGCCCGCCGCGGCGGCCTGCGCGGTGCTGCTGCCGCTTTCGGCGCTGGTGCCCGTGCTGGCGCTGCACCTGTTCAACCGGGGCAGCATCGTGGAAAAGCTGCGCACGCTGGACTGACCTCATTTTTTGACAACGATAACAACGATTTTTTCCAATATCTTCAAAAAACAGGAGGACTTTATCATGACGAACGAGATCATTCTGCAGGCCCGCGGGCTGAAAAAAGTGTACGGCAAGGGCGAGACCGAGGTGCGCGCGCTGGACGGTGTGGACCTGGACATCGAGCGCGGCAAGTTCACCGCCATCATCGGCACGTCCGGCTCCGGCAAATCCACGCTGCTGAATATGCTGGGCGGGCTGGATACCCCCACCGAGGGCAGCATCCGCGTGGGCGGCACCGAACTGGCCAGCCTGAACAGCGAACAGGCCACCATCTTCCGCCGCAAGCAGATCGGCTTCGTGTTCCAGAACTACAATCTGGTGCCGGTCCTCAGCGTGTGGGAGAACATCATCTTCCCCATCTCGCTGGACGGCCGCCGCCCCGACAAAAAGTTCATTTTGCAAATCGTCAAGCTGCTGGGGCTGGAGAAAAAGCTGGACAGCCTGCCGGGCAATCTTTCCGGCGGGCAGCAGCAGCGGGTCGCCATTGCGCGGGCGCTGGCGTCCAAGCCGTCCATCATCCTGGCCGACGAACCCACCGGCAACCTGGATTCCAAGACCAGCGACGACGTCATCGGCCTGCTGAAGATGACGAGCCAGGCTTTCGACCAGACCATCGTTATGATCACCCATAACCCGGAGATCGCCGCCATGGCTGACCGCGTCATCCGCATTGAGGATGGGCGCATCGTATCCCAGTGAGGTGAAGCACCGTGAACGTACAGAAGAAAAAGAAGATCTTCCGCCCCATCCCGGTGCTGACGCAGCGGATGTTCCGCGCCAACCGGGGCCGGAATCTGGTGGCCGTGCTGGCGATCCTGCTCACCACCATGATGTTCACCACCCTGTTCACCCTGACCCAGAGCATGAGCCGCACGCTGGTGGAAATGACCTTCCGCCAGACCGGCTATAATGCCGAAGCGTCGCTGCGCGGCCTGACCGAAGAACAGGCCGACCTGCTGGAAGCCCACCCCGACGTGGAAGCCCTGGGCCGCAGCATCGTGCTGGGCCTGGCGGAAAACCCGGAACTCACCGGCCAGTCGGTGGAGATTCGCTGGGCCAACGACATCTATGCGGAACACACCTTCGCCGCGCCCACCACGGGCCGCATGCCGGAAGCGGAAAACGAGATCGCGCTGGACACCCTGACGCTGGACCGGCTGGGCATCCCCCACGAACTGGGGCAGACCGTCACGCTGGAATGGCGCAAGGACCTGAACAAAGAGGAAACGACCACGTCCACCTTTACCCTGTGCGGGTTCTGGGAGGGCAACCAGTCCAGCTATTCTTCCATGGCGTGGGTCAGCCGCGCCTATGCCGACAAGATGACCGGCGGCGTTTTTGCCGCCGACGACAGCCAGGTGCTGGGGCTTTACATGGTGCATGTGAACCTGTACAGCGACCACAACATCGACGCATCCATGGAACGCATCCTGACGGACACCGGCCTGGAAGGGCTGGAATACAGCGTGAACCTGGCCTACACCCCCGAGATGGGCGCCATGGCCGCCCAGGAAAGCCTGCCCATGTACCTGGGCATGGTGCTGGTGTTCGCCGCCGGGTACCTGATCATTTACAACATCTTCCAGATCAGCGTCACCGCCGACGTACAGTTCTACGGCCGGCTGAAAACGCTGGGCACCACCGCCCGCCAGCTCAAAAAACTGATCTACGGCCAGGCCAACCGCCTGTGCGTGCTGGGCATCCCGGCGGGCCTTCTGATGGGCTGGCTGCTGGGCGTGGTGCTGGTGCCGGTGCTGATGGGTTCGGTGGACGGCGCGCCGGTCGTTTCGGCCAGCCCGGTCATCTTCCTGGGTTCCGCGCTGTTCGCCTGGGCCACGGTGCTTATCTCCTGCCTGCGGCCCGCGCGGCTGGCGGGGCGGGTCTCCCCCATCGAGGCCCTGCGCATGACCGACGCCGACGGCGGCCCCAAGCGCAAGACCAAGCGGCGGCAGGGCAGCGCGTCCCTGACCGCCATGGCCTGGGCCAACCTGTGGCGCAACAAAAAGCGCACCCTGACGGTGCTTTGCTCCCTGACGCTGGGGCTGGTGCTTTTGTGCAGCTTTTACGCCCAGAACGCCGCCTTTGACATGGACAAATACCTGGCCGACCTGATCCTGGCGGATTTTGAACTGTCCGACGCCACCAGCGAGGATTACCTGAACCTCTATGACCCCCACGGCGCCACGCTGACCGATACGCTGGTGCAGCAGGCCGAAAGTCAGGACGGCGTGGAAGCGGCCGGGCACCTCTACTCGGCTCAGATCGACTGGCAGATGGACGAAGGGACGCTGCAAAATGTGGCGGCCTTTTATACCGAGGATAAACTGGCTGACTGGGAGACCTACGACCCCACCGGCGCGCAGGCCCTGCGGGACGCGCTGGCGGGCGGGAACGCTTCGGCGGTCCTGTACGGGCTGGACGGCATCCCGCTGGACGCCATCACCCAAAGCGACTGCATTCTGGAAGGCCGCTTTGACGCGGCGGCCTTCGCCACCGGGGATTACATTCTGGCAGTAGGCCCCAGCGTGGAGCGGGGAACGGAATACCCCGTGCTGCCCGCCCCCACCGCCGGCAGCACGGTGACGCTCAACGGCCGCAGCTACACCGTCATGGCGGTGGTCTATCCCCTCAATCCAGTGACCCAACTGCCCGACCAGCAGGGCGCGGGCGGCAAGTTCAGCCTGAACTTCATCCTGCCCGCCGATGTGTTCCGCGCCCAGTGGCCGGACCATACGCTGCGCAAACTGTTCCTGAATGTGGATGACGCCCACGTGGAAACGATGCAGGCTTTCCTGGACAGCTACACCGCTTCCACCGACCCCGGCCTGCCGGTGGCGTCCCGCCAGACCATGGCGGAACAGTACGAGGCCCAGACCCGTTCTTCGGCCGTTATGGGCAGTGCCGTCAGCGTGGTGATCGCGCTGGTGGGCGTGCTGAACTTCGTCAACTCGATGGTGACGGCCATCGTTGCCCGCAAACGGGAATTTGCCGTGATCCAGAGCGTGGGCATGACCAAGCGCCAGCTGAACCGCATGCTGGTCTGCGAGGGGCTGTTCTACGCGCTGCTGACGCTGGCGGCCTCCGCGTTGTTGAGCAGCCTGGCCGTGGGCGTCGTGGTGCGGTCCATGGTGGAGGGCGGCTTTACCACCTTCCGCTTTACCCTGTTGCCGCTGGCCGTATGCGCCCCCATCCTGCTGGTTTTCGCGGTGCTGATCCCGCATCTGTGCTTCCGCGGTCTGGAAAAGCGCAGCATCGTGGAACGGCTGCGGATGGACTGATCTTTTTCCGGCGTGTGCCCTTTCCGGGGTGCGCGCCGGATTTTTTTGCCCTGTCTTACAATTCCGTAAGGTCCGCCGGGCCGCCCGTATGCTATACTAAAGGCAGAGATATGAGCCGGGAGGAAAACACAATGCCTGAATTGCTGTTGTTGGAGGACGATCCGAGCCTGATCGAAGGGCTGACCTATTCCCTGAAGCAGGACGGATTTGCGGTGGACGTGGCGCGCACGGTGGCCCAGGCCATGGAACGGCTGGCGGACCCGTCGCGGTACGACCTGCTGCTTTTGGACGTGACGCTGCCGGACGGCAGCGGCTTTGCCGTGTGCGAAGCCGTGCGACGCCGGGACGCGGCCATCCCCATCCTGTTTTTGACGGCGTCCGATGAGGAAGTCAACATCATACGCGGCCTGGACGCGGGCGGCGACGATTACCTGACCAAGCCCTTCCGTTTGGGGGAACTGTGTTCCCGCATACGGGCGCTGCTGCGGCGCAGCGGGCGCGCGGCCCAGCCCGGCACCCTTGCGGCGGGGCCGGTGCGCATTGACCTAGCGGCCAGCCGCGTGTTCCTGCACGGTGCGCCGCTGGAAGTGACCGGCATGGAATACCGCCTGCTGTGCCTGTTTTTGCAGAACGCCGGGCTGACGCTGCCCCGCCAGCGCATCATGGACGTGTTGTGGGACGGCAGCGGCGACTTTGTGGACGACAACACCCTTTCGGTCTACATTCGCCGCCTGCGGGAGAAGATTGAGCCGGACCCGTCCCACCCGGTCTGGCTGGTGACGGTCCGGGGATTTGGCTACCAGTGGAGGAGGGACGTGCCGTGAGTTTTGTGCGTGAAAAACAGGCCCGCCGGTATTTTCTGTTCGTGCTGGGGGCCGGGCTGCTGCTGATGCTGGCGGCGCTGGGGCTGGGCTTTCTGCACGCGGCCGAAGTGCAGCGGGCGCTGCTGGAACGGGAGCGCACCGTGACCGCCGCCCTGCTGGACCAGGGCGTGCCGGGGCCTGACATTGCCGCCGCGCTGCAAAATACCGCGCCTTCGGCCGCGGGGGACGCCCTGCTGGCCCGCGCGGGCCGCACCGAAGAGACCCCGCTGCCCCTGCTGGCGCTGCCTGCCCAAAGCGCGCTGCGCTTCGGCGCGGCGGCATTGGGAGTCGCCGCCCTGTTTGCGGTGACGGTCGCGGCCGTCACGGCGTTGTGGCTGCGCCGCCGGGAACAACTGTACCAGAACGTGATCGACACGGTGGCCGAATACGCCGAGGGGCGGTTCCGCCGCCACCTGCCCCAGAACGAAAACGGCACGCTGTACCAGATGTTCGGCGGCATCGAGGAGCTGGCCATGGCGCTGCAGTCCAAGAGCGAGAGCGAACAGGCGTCCAAAGCCTTTTTGCGGGACATGATCTCGGACATTTCGCACCAGTTGAAAACGCCGCTGGCGGCCCTGGGCCTGTATGCCGAGATCCTGCTCAACGAGCCGGACCGCCCCGAGACCGTGACCCACTTTGCCGGGCAGGCCCTGCAATCGCTGCAGCGCATGGAGCAGTTGATCCAGTCGCTGCTGAAGATGGCCCGGCTGGACGCCGGGAGCATCCACTTTGACCGGCAGCCCCACCCCGTGCATGAACTGGTGGAGCGGGCGCTGGCCCCCTTTACCGCCCGGGCCGCGCAGGAGGGCAAGCGCCTTTTGACCGAAGGCGCGCCGGACCAGGTTCTTTGCTGCGATCTGGAGTGGACCGGCGAAGCCCTGGGCAACCTTGTGAAGAACGCGCTGGACCACACCGAACGCGGCGGGACCGTGCGGGTACAGTGGCAGAGCGCCCCGGCGCTGTTCCGGCTTTCGGTGTGTGACGACGGCAGCGGCATCCCGCCGGAGGACCTGCCCCACATCTTCCAGCGGTTCTACCGAAGCCGGGCTTCCGGCGACCCCAACGGGGCCGGGCTGGGCCTGCCGCTGGCAAAGTCCATTGCCGAGGGGCAGGGCGGCCTGCTGACCGTGGACGCCACCGGGCCGGAGGGCACGACCTTTACCCTGAGCTTCCTGACGAACCTTACAAAACCGCAAGATACGATTCACCCGGAAGTAAGCTGACCCTGCTATGATAAAGCCATGCCCAAAGGGGCCGGGCATCCCGCCGCCGGCGGATGCGCCCCGGGCAAAAGGAGGCATACCGCTATGGAAATTTTGAACGTGCAAAAACTTTGCAAGACCTACGGCCGGGGCGAAGCGCAGGTAGAGGCGCTCAAACAGGTCAGCTTCACGCTGGAAAAAGGCCAGTTCGCCGCCGTGGTGGGCGAGTCGGGTTCCGGCAAAAGCACGCTGCTGCACTGCATCGGCGCGCTGGACACCCCCACGTCGGGCAGCATCCACATCGACGGGCAGGATCTGTTCGCCATGAAGGAGGAACAGCGCACCATCTTCCGGCGGCGCAACATCGGGTTCGTGTTCCAGTCCTTCCAACTGGTGCCGGAGCTGGATGTGGAACAAAACCTGATCTTCCCCCTGCTGCTGGACTACAAGCGCCCCGACCCCGCGCGGGTGGAGGAACTGCTGGAGGTGCTGGGCCTGACCGAACGGCGGCACCATCTGCCGGGGCAGCTTTCGGGCGGGCAGCAGCAGCGGGTGGCCATCGGCCGCGCGCTGATCACCCGGCCCAAGCTGATCCTGGCTGACGAACCCACCGGCAACCTGGACAGCAAAAACAGCCGCGACGTGATCGACCTGCTGACCCAGGCATCCCGGCGCTACCGCCAGACCATCCTGATGATCACCCACAACCCCGCCCTGACTACCGCGGTGGACCGCGTCTTTCAGGTGCGGGACGGCGTTCTGCAGGAGTTGGGGGGCTGAGTGCATTGAACAGTTACCTTGCACTGATCCCCCAATATGAAAAAGCGCACCGCAAAAGCAACCGCATTTCGGTCATCTGCATCGTGCTTTCCGTCCTGCTGGTGACAGCCATTTTCAGCATGGCTGATATGGCGCTGCGCGCGCAGAAAAACTACTTTATCAAAACAAACGGCGAATACCACATCAGCCTGACGGGCATCGACCGCGAGACCGCCGAACTGATCGCCTCCCGCGTGGACGTGGCGCTCTGCGGATGGGCCTGCCAGGGCAGCAGCGGCACCATCGACGGCCACACGGTCAGCTTTGCCGGGGCCGGGTGGGACACCTTCTCGACCCTGACGGAAATGCGGCTGGAAAGCGGGTCCTACCCCGTCCGGCCCGACGAAGCACTGCTGAACCATTCGGCTTTGGAACAGTTGGGCCTTGCGCCCGGCGATACGGTGGCCGTCACCGTGCCGGACGGTTCCCGCCGGGAATACCGCATCACGGGGGTGCTGGCCGATATGGGCAGCCTGCTCAAAGCCGACGTGTACGGCATGGTGCTGACCGAAGAAGGCTTCCGCCAGATCGCGGACGAAAACGCCGCGGACGGCACCACCTTCCGCGTGCAGTTCAAGGACGGCGTCAACATCCAGCGGGCCATGGATTCCATCCGGGAACAGTACGGCCTTGCGGACGGCCAGATCAGTGAAAACACCGCGCTGCTGGGCCTGATGGGCCAGAGCGAGAACAGCACGATGCAATCGCTGTACATCGTGGCGGGGGTGCTTTTCCTGCTGGTGCTGATTGCCGGGGCCGTCATGATCGCCGCCAGCTTCCACACCAACGTGTTGGAACGGGTTCAGTTTTACGGACTTCTGCGCTGCCTGGGCGCTACCAGGTCCCAGGTGCGGCGCTTCGTCGTCTTTCAGGGGCTTCGCCAAAGTGTGAAAGGCGTTCCCCTTGGGCTGGTTGCGGGGCAGCTCGTCACCTGGGGTGCCTGCCTTCTGCTGCGCTCCATCAGCGGGGAACGTTTTTCCGAGATACCGCTTTTCCAGTTCAGCGTCAGCGGGCTGGCCGCCGGGGCCGTGGTCGGGTTCCTGATCGTCCTGCTGGCTTCCCTCTCCCCCGCCCGGCGGGCTGCCAAAGTGTCCCCCATCACAGCGGTCAACAGCAGTTCGCAGTTGAAGCAGGACCAGCATGCCGTCCGCGCCGGGCGCGCCCCCATCGAGATCCGGCTGGGCGTTTTCCATGCGCTGTCCGGCAAAAAGAACGTGTTTTTAATGACCTGTTCGTTTGCCGTCAGCATCATGATGTTCCTGTCCTTCCAGGTGCTGGTGGTCTTTCTCGATCAGGGGATGCCCGCGCTTTCGCCGTCTGCGGCGGATGTGACCGTCACAGGGAACGATGTCCCGCTGGATACGGCGCTGGCGGACAAGCTGCGCCAGACGGCGGGCGTCGCCCGTGTTTTCGGCCGCATGGAAGCCACGGGGCTTCCGGTTTCTTCCCGCATGGGGGAAGGCACCGTCACGCTGCTTTCCTATGACGATCTTCAGTTCGGCTGGGCCAAGCAGGACCTCAACCGGGGCAGCGTCGCGCCCGTGCAGGAAAACACCGGCGCCGTTCTGGTGGCCTATCAGGACGGCGCGGACTGGCAGGTGGGCGATACCGTGGTCCTGCACACGCCTTCGGGCGACAAGACGGTGACGGTCGCCGGGGTGCTGGCGTCGGTTTCGGCGGGGGCGATCCACGGCGCAGGCGGTTCCATGATCTGTTCGGAACAGACCTTTGCCGCCCTTATGGGCGATACAGGGTATGCCACGCTGGACGTGCAGCTTTCCCCCACCGGCGGGGACGATACGGTCGCCGCCATCCGGGGCATGGTCCCGCCCGGCAGCACGGTGTCCGACCAGCGGATCACCAACGCCGAAGCCCAAAGTTCCTACTGCACGGGCGCGGTGTTCATCTACGGGTTCCTGCTTATCATCGCGCTCATCACGGTGTTCAACATCTTCAACAGCATGAACGCCAGCGTGGCGTCCCGGACCCGGCAGTACGGCGTTATGCGTTCCATCGGGATGAGCGTGGCCCAGCTTGACAAAATGATCGCGGCCGAAGCCTTCACCTATGCGCTGCTGGGCTGTGCAGCCGGCTGCGTTTTGGGGCTGCTGCTGAACCGGCTGGCGTTCCAGTTCCTGATCGCGGACAAATGGGGCACGCCCTGGCAGGTCCCCGCCACGTCCCTTCTGTTGATCGTGGCCCTCTGCCTTGGTTCGGCCGCCATCGCCATCCGCCGCCCCATGCGGCTGATCGGCCGGATGACGGTCGTGGATACGATCAAGCTGCAGCAATAGCGCGCCGGGCCGCAAGCCCCCGGCGGCAGGCGGCGGGACCACGGCCCTTTTTCAGCGGACGGCGGCCCCGCCGTTTTTCCTTCCCGCCGAACCTTGCAAAAATGCAAGGCAGGATTCACCGGGAAGTAAGCTGACCCTGCTATGATAGAGCCATGCCCGAAGGGGGGCGCACACCGCCCCCGCAAACGCCCCGGGCCAAGGAGGCTTTTATGAAAACTTTGCATCTGCACAAACCGCATCCGCCCTGCGCGCAAGGCTGCACGGCGCGGGACCGCATTCCGCCAACGAAAGGAGGGGTGCATCCATGATGAAGCATTATCTCGACCTTGCCGCCCTGTCCGACCGGGCGCACCGGCGGCAGAGCCGCATGACCCGCCTGTGCATCGTGCTGGCGGTGTTTCTGGTGACGACGATCTTCGGCATGGCGGATATGTTCATCCGTAGCCAGGTCCTGCAGGCACAGCAGGAATACGGGAACTGGCACATCGCCCTCCAAAATATCAGCAGCGAGGAAGCCGGTATCATCGCTTCGCGCCCGGATGTGGCCGTCCTTTCGCCCTACGGCATCCTGAATTACCGCGGGGACGAAGGCTATACCCTGGGCGGGAAAAGCGTGGCCGTCTGCGGCTGCGACGAAGCCTACCTGACCGGCATCTGGCCGATGGGGTTGGGGGAAGGCGCCTTTCCCCGGAAGCCCAACGAAGCCCTGATCACAGAAAACGCCAGACAGCGTCTGGGCATTGCGATCGGCGACGCCGTCACCGTGGCCGCCCCGGACGGAAGCACGCGGACGTTTACGGTATCCGGGTTCCTGGCAAACACAGCGTCCGTTATGAGCGGCGATTCCTACGCCCTGATGCTGCGCACCGAGGATTACTGCGCCCTGTACCCTGTATCCGGCGGGGAACCTGCCGACTACGGCCTGACGTTTTTTGTTCAGTTCGCGGGCACCGCAAACATCCAGGGGAAGATCGAGCAGCTCAAAGAACAGTTCGGCCTGACCGATGCGCAGGTCTCTGTCAACAACAATCTGCTCGGCCTGCTGGGGCAGAGCCGCATTCCCTTTATGTTACAGATCTACGCGGCCGCGGCGATGCTGTTCGTGCTGGTGCTGCTGGCCGGTATCATGATGATCGCCAGCAGCCTGAACAGCAACGTGGCCCAGCGCACCGAGTTTTTCGGTCTGATGCGCTGCATCGGCGCAACGCCCCGGCAGATCATGCGGTTGGTCCGGCGCGAGGCCCTGCGCTGGTGCCGCTCTGCGATCCCCGCAGGGGTCCTGACCGGCGTTCTTGTCATCTGGGGCCTGTGCGCCGTGCTGCGCGCCCTCAGCCCGGAATATTTTGCGGCCATGCCCGCCTTTGGCGTAAGCGTTCCCAGCGTGGCGGCGGGCGTCCTTGTGGGGCTGCTGACCGTTCTGCTGGCCGCCCATGCCCCCGCCAAAAAAGCCGCCAAAGCGTCCCCCATCGCGGCGGTCAGCGGCAACGTCACAGCGGCGGGGCCCGTCCGCAGCGCCGCCAATACCCGGCTGTTCAAGATCGACACGGCGCTGGGGGTTCACCACGCCAGGGCAAGCCGGAAAAATCTGATCCTGATGGCGGGGTCCTTCGCCCTCAGCATCATCCTGTTCCTGTCTTTTTCGGTGACGGTGGAGTTCATGCAGCATACGCTGACACCGCTACAGCCGTGGACCGCCGACCTTTCCATCATCAGCCCCGGCAACACCTGCGCCATCGACGCTTCGCTCCTTGACGTCCTCCAGCAGAACCCCGCCGTGGATGCCGCCTACGGGCGGATGTTCGCCTATGAGGTCCCCGCCGCCGCGAACGGCAGAGAGCAAAAGGCGGACCTGATCTCCTACGAACAGCGGCAGTTCGCGTGGGCCGAAGAATACCTGCTGGAAGGCTCGCTGGAAACGGTACAGACGCAGAGCGGGACCGCTTTGGTCGTGTACGACCCGCAAAGCCCGCTACAGATCGGGGACACTGTGGAACTGAACACAGACGGCCAGACCCGGCCGCTTACCATCGCGGGGGTGCTGTCGGACTGCCCGTTTTACAGCGCCGACGGCGTTGCGACCCTGATCTGTTCCGAAGATACTTTCCGCCAGATCACCGGCGAGTCCCGCTACACGATCCTGGACGTGCAGCTTGCGAAAGGCACCGGTGACGGGGACGTATATGCGATCCGGCAAATGGTGGACCCCGCGTTCACTTTTGCCGATGAACGCATGAGCAACAGCAGCACGCGGGGCACCTATTATTGCTTCGGGCTGTTCATCTACGGGTTCCTTGTGTTGATCGCGCTGATCACGGTGTTCAACATCATCAACAGCATCGCCATGAGCGTGTCCGCCCGGCTCCGGCAGTACGGTGTGTTCCGCGCCATCGGCCTGAGCACCCGGCAGCTTGCCAACATGATCGTGACCGAAGCCTTCACCTATACCCTGCTGGGCGGGCTGACCGGCACCGTTCTGGGCCTGCTTGCCAACAACGTGCTGTTCCGGCTGCTCATCAGCTACCGCTGGGGCGATGCCTGGACGGTCCCGCTGCCAGAACTGGGCATCATCCTGCTGACCGTCCTGTTCTCGGTGCTGGTGGCCGTGCGCGGGCCGATCCGCAAGATCCGGCGCATGTCGATCGTCGATACCATCAGCGCGCTGTAAAACAGCCGCCCGCCGTGTTTTTCCCTTCCCGCCGGACCCTGCAAAATCCACCGGGAAGCAAGCGGGGCCTGCCAAAACGGCCCCCGGCCCAAGGAGGTTTGCATATGAAAATCGTACCGATACCAAGCTCCTGCCCACCCTGTGCGCAAAGCACGGCGGCGCGGGGCCGTATTCCGCCAACGAAAGGCGGGGCGCAGCCATGATGAAGCACTATCTCGACCTTGCCGCCCTGTCCGACCGGGCACACCGGCGGCAGAGCCGCATGACCCGCCTGTGCATCGTGCTGGCAGTGTTCCTGGTGGCCGTCATGTTCGGCCTGGCGGATATGTACCTGCAGGGCATGGTCATCGAGACCCGGCAGCAGACCGGGGACTGGCACTGCCGCTTCACGGCCATCGACCGCGAGACCGCCGCCTTTGTGGCGTCGCGGCCGGAAGTAGACTTTTCCGGCTGGCAGGGCGCCGTGATCGCCGAAACCGGCTGCACGCTGGCGGGGCAGCCCGCCGCGCTGGCCGGAATGGACGAAGCCCTGTTCACCCGCGTGTATTCCGGCACGTTCCCGCAGGGGCGCGCCCCCGCGGCGCAGGAGGAGATCGCCGTCAGCGACACGCTGGCCCGGGCGGCCGGGCTGACCGTTGGGGACCGGGCCGCGCTGCAGGGGCCGGGCGGCACCGTGTACCGCACAGTCAGCGGCATTTTCCCCGCGCAGGCCGGGCAGTTGGCGGCGGGCAGCGCCAGCGCCGTGCTGATGACGCCCCAGGCCCTTGCCGACCTGGCCCCCGTATGCACCACCCCCGCCTGGCAGTACATGGTGCAGTTCTCTCCCCTGTGCCGCATGGCGGACGTGATCGACGACATCACCCGTACCAACGGCCTGGACGCCGGGCAGGTCGTTGTGAATGAAGAACTGTTGAGCATGCTGGGGCAGTTGCCTGGTTCCAACGTGAACCAGATCTATGGTATGGCGGTGCTGCTCTCGCTGGTGGTGATGGCGACCTGCGTTCTGATGATCTCCAGCAGCCTGAACAGCAATGTGAGCCAGCGCACCGAGTTTTTCGGCCTGATGCGCTGCCTGGGCGCTACCCGCCGCCAGACCGCGCGCTTTGTGCGGCGGGAGGCCCTGCAATGGTGCGTGACCGCCATCCCCGTGGGGCTGGGGCTGAGCGTGCTGGTCGTCTGGGCGCTGTGCGCCGTGATGCGGCATTTCAGCAGCGTATGGTTCGGCTCCATCCCGCTGTTCGGCATCAGTTGGCTGAGCCTTTGCGCCGCTACCGTGCTGGGGCTTCTCACCGTGCTGCTGGCGGCCCGTACCCCGGCCCGGCAGGCGGCGCAGGTCAGCCCGCTGGAAGCCGTCGCAGGCAATCCGGGACAGGCGCTCCCCTTCCGCCACGCCGCCAACACCCGCCGCTGGCCGGTGGAGATCGCGCTGGGCGTCCATCACGCCCGGTCCCGGCGGCGCAGCTATCTGCTGATGACCAGCGCGTTCGCCCTCTGCCTGACGCTGTTCCTGGGCTTCTGCACGCTGGTTCCCTTTATGAAAAACGCCTTTGCCCCCAAGGCATGGACGCCGGACCTTTCCATCGTCAGCGAAACGAACACCTGTTCCATCGACCCGGCCCTGCTCGACGCTGTGGCCGCCGAGCCTTCGGTCCAGCGGGTGTACGGGCGGATGTTCGCCTACGATGTGCCGGTGCAGATCGGCGGGCAGGAACACCGCTGCACGCTGGTCTCTCTGGATGCACAGCAGTTGGAATGGGCCGTGCCGCAGCTTGCAGCGGGTTCCATGGATTCGGTATCCGCCGCGCCGGGGCGGGTCCTGTTCGTTGCCAACACCGGCACACAGGCCGCCGTCGGCGACAGTCTGACCCTGACGCTGGACGGCCGCCCGCAGACAGTGACGGTGGGCGGCCTCCTGACAGACCACCCGCTGGCGCGCACCGAAGGGGCGGAAACACTGCTCTGCTCCGAACAGACCTTCACCCGACTGACCGGCGCGGACGGATACACGATCCTGGATGTGCAGTTCCGCTTCGGCGCGGATGAAAGCGACGTGGCCGCGGTGGAAGCCCTGTTCACAGGCGGCGTTACTTTCACCGACGACCTGCCCCACACCCAGCAGCAGTGGGGGCTGTACTACGCTTTCTCGGTGCTGGTGTACGGGTTCCTGTCCATCATCGTTGCCATCACGATGTTCCACATCATGAACACCGTCCGCATGGGCGTGGCGGCCCGGTCCCGCCAGTACGGCGTGCTGCGCGCCATCGGCATGAGCGGCCGCCAGCTTACCCGCATGGTGGCTGCGGAAGCCGCTGCCTATGCCGCCGGGGGCGTGGTGCTGGGGTTCGTCCTGGGGCTGTGGCTGCACTGGTTTTTGTATTCCAGTCTGGTCACCCGCACCTTCGGCACGCCCTGGACCGTCCCCTGGCCGGAACTGGGACTGATCGCCGCCGTGATTTTGCTGACGACCGCGCTCTCGGTCCACGGCCCGGTCAAACGGCTGCGGGCGCTGTCCATCACGGATACCCTCACCGCCCAGTGAGCGTTTTCCCAACAAAAACCGGGACCGCTGCCGCCTTTCGGCGGGCAACGGTCCCGGAATTTTTGTTTTTATCAGGTGTTGTTCATTACGACGCGCTCCACCGTGTCGGCCACATGTTCGCAGGCGTCCATGCAGCTTTCCAGATAGTGGTACACCTCGCGCCAGGCAATGACCTCGATGGGGTCGGTGCAGGTCTCGTGCAGTTTGCGCATGCTGGCCAGGAACAGCCGGTCGCCCTGCTCTTCCAGGTCGTTGATCTTGACCACATGGCCGTGCAGCGTCTTGGAATGTTTGAAGTCCGCCAGTTCTTTGACCAGCAGTTTGACTTCCTCACAGCACTGGATGACGCTCTGGGCCATTTCCAGCGCGTCGGGGCGGATGGACTGGATGTTGTTGCAGTAGATGCGCTGGAGCACGTCCTCGATCTTGTCGATCACATCGTCGATGTTGCCGGACAGGGTGGCGATGTCCTCCCGCTCGATGGGGGTGATGAACGCCCGGATCAGCACGCTTTGCAGTTCGTGCTTCTTTTCATCGGCGCTGTGCTCGATCTTGTGGATCTCGTCCAACTGCTGCCGGATCTCGGCCGGGCGGAAATCCTGCATCACCGCTTCCAGCAGGTGGGCGGCGCGGCAGGCGTCCTCGGCACAGGCCGAGAAGGTGTCAAAATAATAGGAATCCTGAACTTTCGCCATGATCGGTTTCTCCTTACTTTCTATCATCGGGTGGTTCGCAGCATAGCCCGTGTGCCGGGCGCTTCGCTTCTCAGAAAAGGAACATGAACAGCTTGGCCATGGCAAAGCTGATCAGGCCGCAGCCGGGGAAGGTAAACACCCAGGTCAGCATCATATCCTTCACCACGCCGTAGTTGATGGCCGAAAGCCGCTTGACGGCGCCCACGCCCATGATGGCGCTGGTCTTGGTGTGGGTGGTGGATACCGGGATGCCGAACAGGCTGGACAGCAGCAGGCAGAACGCCGCCGACAGGTCCGCCGCGAAGCCCTGGTATTTTTCCAGCCGGACCATGTCCATGCCCACCGACTTGATGATCTTCTCGCCGCCGACACTGGTGCCCAGGCCCATGACGGTGCTGCACAGCAGCATCAGCCAGACCGGGATCACCACGCCGCTGACGCTGGTCTGCCCGTTGCAGAAGGCCATGCCCAGGAACAGAACGCCGATGAATTTCTGGCCGTCCTGCGCGCCGTGCATAAAGCTCATAGCCGAAGCGCCGAAGATCTGCGCGTAGCGGAAAAAGCCGTTGGCTTTGCGGCGGTCCAGCCCGGCGCACAGGCGGGTGAGCAGTTTGCAGATCAGCCAGCCGGAACCGAAGCCCAGCAGCAGGCTCATGACCAGGCCATACAGGACCTTGACCCACTCGGCCCCATTGACGCCGCCCAGACCGTTGTTGATGGCGATGGCCGCGCCGGTCAGGCCGGCGATCAGGCTGTGGCTTTCGCTGGTGGGGATGCCGAACCAGGAGGCCGTGACGCTGTATACCACGATGGAAAACAGCGCCGCGCACAGCGCGATGAGGGCCTCATGGGTGTTGCCGCCGAAGTCCACCATGTTGGAGATGGTGGACGCGACGGATGCGTTGATGCGGGTCATGACCAGCACGCCGAGGAAGTTGAACCCTGCACTGAGCAGGATCGCCGGGCGCACCCGCATACAGCGGGTACTGATGCAGGTGGCGATGGCGTTGGGGGCGTCCGTCCAGCCGTTGACGAAGATCACGCCCAGCGTGAGCGTCACCGTCAGCAGCAGGACGGGGTTGGACCCCATCTGCTGAAGAAAATACGACAGCGTTACATCCATGTACGAGTCTCCCTTGTGTTCTTCTCTTTTCCGTATTCTTTTGTCATAGGGGCGGGCATTATGCCAAAGCCCACCGATAGTATCATACCAGAAACGCCGTCATTTTACAACGAAATTTTACATGATTTTGACCGCCCTCTTACCCGGCGCGGTGCGCGGGCGGCGTTTTTCCGCCCCCGTCCCCTGCCCGGCCTGCGCTTTTTTGCATACAGCGTCCCCGCGCACTTGCCCCGGAGCGCCCGACCCTGTATAATGCAGAGGAAGGACTACGATGAACGCGCGGCCCGCCGCGCACCAAGGAGCGTCTACGATGCGTATTCTCATGCTGGGCAACAGTTTTACTTCCGCCCATGATCTGCCCCGGCTGCTGGCCGACCTGACCGGCGCCGAAGTCGTCCCCCACACCCGCGGCGGGGCGCGGCTGGCGGAACACCTCAATCCCGGTTCCCGGTTGGGCGCGCTGACCCAGGCCGCCCTGGCCCGGGAACGGTGGGACTATGTGGTGCTGCAGGAGATGAGCCACGGTCCGCTGACCGCCCCGCGGAGTTTTGCTTCCAGCGTGGCACGGCTCTGCGCCCTGATCCGGCAAAACGGGGCGGTCCCCGTCCTGTACGCTACCTGGGCCTACCAGAAAGGCAGCGCCAGGCTGGCCGCCAAAGGCTGGGACTACGACGACATGGCCCGCCGCCTGGATGAAGCCTACCACTGCGCCGCCCAAGAAAACGGCGCGCTGCTGGCCGCTGTGGGGCGGCATTTTTACGAACAGGCCGCGGCCTGCGACCTTTACGCCGCCGACGGCGTCCACCCCAACGCGGCGGGGGCGCGCCTGGCCGCCGAGGGGCTGGCAGCCGCCATACAGAACAAGGAGGAACCGCGATGATCCGCGAAATTTGCAAAGACGAAGCCTTTCTGGCACAAAAAGCCGCCCCCGCCGGGCCGGAGGACCTGCCCGTGGCGGCGAACCTGCTGGAAACGCTGGAACACCACAAGGACGGCTGTGTGGGCATAGCCGCCAACATGATCGGCGTCAACAAACGGATCATTGCCGTTGACGACGAGGGGCGCTATCTTCTGATGTTCAACCCCGAAATTTTACAGAAGTCCGGCCCCTATGAAGCGGAGGAAGGCTGCCTGTCCCTGACCGGCGTGCGCCCCGCCAAACGCTGGAAAACCATCAAAGTCCGCTGGCAGAACGAGAAGTTCCAGACGCGGATCAAGAATTTTACCGGCTGGACCGCCCAGATCATCCAGCACGAGATCGACCACTGCGAAGGCATCCTGATTTGAACGCGCCCGCTGCGCCGTCAGGACGCCCGCAAAACAGAAAGGCATCACCATGAAAACACAAACCTTCTCCCTCGGCACTGTCCCCGCGATCCTGTACGGCGAGCCCTCGGACCGGGGATACCTTTTCCTGCACGGCCAGATGGGCCGCAAAGAGGAAGCGGAATCTTTTGCCCGGACAGCCTGCCCCAAGGGTTATCAGGTCTTGTCCATCGACCTGCCCGGCCATGGGGAACGTCAGGGGCGCGGCGAAGAACTGACGCCGTGGGCGGCCGCTGCCGACATCGAAGCGGCCCTGCGCTGGGCGTCCGCCCACTGGCAGCACTGCGCCCTGCGCGCCACCAGCATCGGGGCATATTTTGCCGGGCTGGCGCTGGCCGTCCCGGACCGGGCGCTGCTGCTCTCCCCTGTTTTGGATATGGAGGCGCTGATCCTGACCATGATGGGCTGGGCCGGCGTCACCGAGGACCAACTGCGGGAACAGGGCGAGATCTCCACAGACTTTGGGCAGGTCCTTTCCTGGAAATACCTGTGCTGGGTGCGGGAACATCCCGTCCATGCCTGGTCCTGCCCCGTCCACATTCTGTACGGGAGTCGGGATAACATGGTCCCGCGCCAGATGGTGGAAGCCTACGCCCGGCAGCATAACGCCCGGCTGACCGTGATGGAGGGCGGCGAACACTGGTTCCACACGCCCGAACAACTGGCCGTGCTGCATGACTGGGAGGAAGCGTCCTGCTGACGTTTTTCCATGTGCCGCCCTTCCCCGGCCATTTTTCGCCATGGCGACGGCAGGGCGGCCGGCAGACCAGGAATTCCCCCCGCCTTTTCGTGGGGCCGCCTGTTCTCAAGGCTGCACTGAACTGCTCCGATTTAAGCGGACAGCACAAGAAACACCCAATAGAAGTAGGAATATTAGTTTTTGTTAGGCGAGGAATCGCGCAAACGGCGCCTCTTCTGTCTTTAACTGGACGCTCTCATGGTTGTAGAAGTAGATATATCGGTCAATCATCTCATTAGCTCAGCATGGGTATTATCGCTGTCAGCGAAGCTCTGCAAATAGCTCTCGTCGACCTCGTGAAAGGCAATAATGCCATATAAACCGGCCATTTGAATCACTTTCACCAACATGTGATAATCATAGCTGTTTAAAGATTCATCGCCAGACCTCTTTCATGTCATACCGCTCTGCGTCAACACCAGAAACACAAAGACAGGCCTGGCAGCCGAGTAAGCTGTCAGGCCGAAAAAACAATGTAATTGTTCTTACATCGTATTTCTTTTTGTTGGTGAAATCCGTAATGCAATCTATGACTTATTGGAGATCAGATGCGTTTCAGTTACACTGTTCTAAATAAATTCGAGCCTCGTATGGTTTCAAATTGGATTCTTGCTCTGCATAATTGCTGATTAGCAGACTCCCTTTTCTATATTCTTCAGGAATCGCCTTATTCAATTCCTTCGCGTGGAAATTGCATATAACATAAAGTATCTGCAATTTCCACGTTCTTTTGTAAGCAAATACATCCGGATCATCCCCCATAAGAAGTTGATAGTCTCCCTCAGCAAAAATGGGATATTTTTTACGAAGAGCAATGAGGGCTTTGTAATAGGCAAATACGGAATCTGCGTTACTACACTCTTCTGCAGCATTGATTTGCAAATAGTTTGGATTTACTTTTAGCCACGGTTCTCCAACAGTAAAGCCAGCATTTTTACTGCTATCCCACTGCATAGGGGTTCTAGCGTTGTCACGCCCTTTGGCGTAAATAGAACGCATGACATCTCCCTCAGCGTAGCCTTCTGCCAGTCTATCCCGGTAAATGTGCAACGTTTCAATATCACGATAATCCGATATATCATACGGCGCATTGGTCATGCCCAGTTCTTCGCCCTGATAAATATAGGGCGTTCCTTGCATACCGTGCAGCAGAGTAGCAAACATCTTTGCAGATTCTACACGGTATTTCCCATCATCGCCCCAACGAGATACAATTCGCGGAAGATCATGATTATTCCAAAATAGGCTGTTCCAGCCGCAGCTATGTAGCCCGTTTTGCCATTTGCTAAGGACTTTCTTTAGTTCCATCCAATCAAGCGGTGCCAAATCCCATTTTTCTTTTCCGGGAATCTGGTCTAAACCAATGTGCTCGAATTGAAAAACCATAGAGAACTCCCGGCCACTGGGGTCGCTGTAGATTTTCGCGTTATCTACATTAGCTCCCCACGCTTCGCCCACTGTCACAAGGTCAGTCCCCCCGAAAGTATGGCGATTCATCTCCCGGATATAAGCGTGTAGCATAGGCCCGTTATTCGTGATTTTCAAATCCGGTTCTTTGGCAATCTGATCAATCACATCCAAACGAAAGCCTCCGACACCACGTTCAATCCAAAAGTTGATGATTTTATAGATTTCCTCACGGACTTTCGGATTATCCCAATTCAAATCAGGCTGCTTTACGGAAAACTGGTGGAAATAGTATTGCTGCACATCCGGCACCCAAGTCCATGCAGAACCGCCGAAGCAGGCTTTCATGTCGTTTGGCGGCACTTCTTCGTTCCCATCCCGCCAGACATAGTAATCATGAAAAGGATTATCCCTGCTTTTCTTTGCTTCCAGAAACCAAGGGTGCTCATCCGAGGAATGGTTCAATACCAAATCCATAATGATACGGATATTCCGCTTCCTTGCTTCACCAATCAGCGTATCCATATCGGCCAGCGTTCCAAACATAGGGTCAATATCACAGTAATCTGAAATATCATAGCCATTATCATCTTGCGGTGAACGGTAGACCGGGCTGAGCCAAATGGCGTCGATTCCCAAATCGGCTAAATAGTCTAGGCGACTGGTAATGCCCTGCAAATCGCCGATTCCATCGCCGTTGCTGTCTTGGAAACTGCGTGGATAGATTTGATAGATTACCGCACTTTTCCACCACGGACTTTTTGAGGTTGCCATAGTTGCTCACACTCCTTTAAGCGGATTTGGAAATATGAACGCAGTCAAAATTGATGTATCCGTCATCTGCATTGCCGCAGTAAACCACCATACGTTGAATACCCGCACGGAGATGAACCGTAGTTTCGCTTGTATTCCATTCCTCCCAATTGCTTGTTGCCGGGAAAGAAATGCTGTCATATCCATATGCGTTGATATACAATTCACGTTTCGGCGTTCCATCAACAGCAGCGGAATAGACAAAGGAAAGTTTATAGTCCCCGGTCTCAGGGACAAAGAAGTCCATCGTAACGGCATCTCCAGCTTTGCCATAAGAATCAACAAAACCAGTTCCAGAGTATCCTCCGTGATTGTTGTTCGTGGATACATTCGTAAGAATCGAATTCTCCGCTTCGACAGTGTCCGTCAAGGTATTGTCGTTATAGCGGATATAAATCATATCCCAATATTCAAGAGACGGAACCTGAATTTCGACATACTTGCCGACATCATCTGTTTGCACATTGTATGCCAATGCATTGCTGATGCAACCTGTATCAGGGGAAGCACAATAAACTCCACTTATATCCTTGTATTGCGGGATATAGTACTTTACAGTCAAATTCTGCTTTGCATTGGGGGTGCCAGTGACATTTCGCCAATCTTCATCGTTTTCGCCGGTCAGGTTAATTAGATGAATCAGACCATAGTCATTGCCCTTGTTTTTAATGACGTACCAAATCGTACCCGGCTTCGCATCGCCAGAAATAGTTTCGTTAGAAATGCTGATGTTTTGGAATCCTGTATCCGAAGGCAGAACGTTTGCATCATAAAGCAAGTTTTCATATGCAGTAATGAACTGATACTGATTATACATTGCCTGCTCAAGGCTAGAGGTCATCGACTTTGCCGCCTTGGGATAGTACGGATTTCCAAGCAGGGATACATCGTTGAAGTTTTCTCCGCTGTTTGCTGTTGTAGACATTCCGCTGCCCATCTCAATGTGCATCGCACCACTTGCTGCAATTGCCGCGTTGGTCAAGCGGACAGAATTTTCGTCATACACGCCAAGAGTAACTGTCTGAAGGCGAATGTCTCCACCCTTATCATCAGCATCTTGCTGGATCGTCAACGTATGCGTTCCCTTTGTCAGATACAGATTTTTAGGTGCAGTAAAAGATGCATCATAAGAATAATAATACCAGTCCGGCTCTGCAGGGATAACACCGTTTCTTGTAGCATCAAAGTATGCGGTCATGTATTTTGTACCATCAAGGTAGATGCTTTTACTTGCTTGCGTATCCGTTCCATTCGCGGCCAAGAAAACGAGAGAATAGTTGCCATCTTCGGGAGCTTCAATCGTTATTTCTGCACGGTCTCCAACCTCATCGAAACCTGTAATGTAGGTGACACCGTTCTCGCTGTTTGTATGAACACCGGTCAGCTGCGCATTGCTATAAGAATAAGTAGTGCCATTGATGTCATACTGGTTCATATATGCAGCCAGCACAATAGCCTTGCCGCCGTCCTGCATCTTCTGCCAGTTAATAAAGTCATTTACTTTTTTATAGCTATCGCTGTTGCCCCACAGCTCACTAAACGCAAAATCAGTATTTGCCGTAGAGATAATACTATTTGACGAGAAGTAGTCTTCCGAGCCACCATTAACAGCGTTCATTGTAACAATATTCTTTGCGCTGTTGTTTTCTGTGAGCTGACGCTTGATTGCATTTGTAAACGGTGCAAAAGATTCGCCCAAATTCACATAATTGCCATCGTAATCATAATATTGTGCATCCCTGCCCCAGAAATCACCCATCTGATCAATCTGAATCCCATCGAAGTCCAAAGTATTTATGGCACCTTTATATTGGTTTGCCATAAAATTTTGCCAATCCGTATTTAAGGGATTAAACGTCATGAGCAGCGGCGCGGGCTTTCCTTCCAACGGGAATAGATACTGATCAATTCCAGAAATTGTGCTGTTGTCAGAAGGATTGTAATCGATATTATGATTCGTTTGGCTGGAATACAGCCCCCACTTCGGATCTACACCATTTTCTGTGTATCCTTCACGTGCCATATAAGACATCTGGTAAGCCATTGCCTTTTGATTATAGGCGTGACCGGCATCAATGCGCTGCTGAATCGTCTGCCTTGAGAGGGTATGTCCAAACATATCGACCCACTCATCTCCCTCATCCGGAAGAATCTTTTCATGCCGATACATCCAGTCATAATATTGAACGATATTGACATGGTAGACCTGTGCGAGTTCTTTCATCATCGCATCGCTTTCAGCGGAAGTCTCACCGGGCATAAAATCGACACTGTATCCATAGCGGGGATAAGTTGTCACATCACTGGACACATCAATTGCCGTCACGATTTGTTTTCCATCAATCGTAATTGACACTAAATATCCCTGATGATCCGTTGTCGGCGGAGTCCAGCTGATCGGAACTGTCGTTTTTCCGCCGTTTGCGGTAAACGTCACATCATTTTCCCAAACAGTCTCATTTAGATGAGTAATTTGGATATGCGCCGTCTTCGTTCCAGTCGCGCCATCAACATCAACGTAAATCGTTGCCGCCTCCCCCGGCGCATAGGTGGCTTTATCAACATATGCCTTTGTGATGGTTGTTGCGTTGGCATCATCGGCAAACGCTGTTGCAGGGAATGTACCCAGTGCAACGCAAAGAGAAAGTGCAATGGAAGACATCTTTATAAAATGATGCTTTTTCATATTGTTTCCTTTCTTGTGTCGATCCAAATGGTTGTCCAATAGTTCAGGCTTGGTACAGTAAAGTCAATAAATTTTCCGGTTTTTGTTGCTCTTTCTGTAAACGAAAGCTCTATTGCGTCCATGTTTTCCCCGTCGGGAGTGCTGAAGCAAATCTTTTCAATCGGGGTATCAACCTGCACGGTAAACTTTATATCCTTTTGGATGTTTGGTTCTTCTTTACCCTCGTTCCAGTAATCCTCGCTTTGGCCGCACAGGTTGAGTAAATAGATGCACTTGCGATAATCTTTTTCACGGAGAATCATCCAGATTTTCCCTGCTTCACCGTAGGAACTCACCTTATGGCTGGTGCATTGATACTCATAGTTATCCCACCCGGTATGGGTCATCGTCACGTCCTGCAATTCAGGATCAAAGAACAAATTTTCATACCGAATCATATAGTCGTAGTATCGTCTGATGGCTTCGGCTTCGGAATCGCTGAACTTTGTATAATCGCTGTAATACCCCTGTGTCAGAGCCGTTTGGTTTTCGCCGGTCAAAAGATGTGTGGCACCATTTGAGACAATGCTTCCCATCAGCAACTTGGCTGCTGGGAGGGCTTTTTCACGTTTGCCTTCCCGGAATGGTTTCAGATAGGCTGCCAAAATAGTGCTCTTATCATCTTTGGCATAAGTTCTTGCATCCCGGATAAGCTGCGCGATGCTTGCATACCGGTCGTAAGGAGGCCACACCTCAATATAGACAGCATCTTGCTTTCTATCTGCGGTTCTCTGGACAGGCCATGCTCCGACATTGTTAAAAATCAAATAAGGTTCTTCCTCACCGTGTACATTTTCGCGCGTTTCATCAATGAGAGTGGGAAGTTCGTTTTCCAATTTGATTTTCTTCGGGATTGCATCCAAATGAGAATATGCCGTTTTGGGAAATCCATAGGTGTCCATGTGGATGCCGGAAAATCCCATCATGCTAATTGCACTTTGGTATTCTTCAAAAAGATGTTTCCTCCAAGGCGAGCCCTCCGCAATATTCATGATATAGAACACATCAATAAATACAAACGGTTCCTGACAGGAATTGTAAAACGCCCATGTCGGATGCTTTTCAAAAAATGGTTTGCTGGCAGCGTACACAGCACCGTATGCGGTTGGGTGCATCCCCAGCGCTTTTGCCTTTGCGATTTTTGCTTTAACTGTACTGCCGGAGATTTCCTTGCCCATCATATCATGGTAATCTTCTTGCGGAGCCACAAGAGAATCGTGGCGGTAAGACCAGTCATAGAATTGTACCAGATTGATGTGGCATTTTAACAGCCATTCCAATGCACCATTGTCTCGGTCTTTTTCCGTGAAGTCGCTTAAGAATCCATACCGTAAAAGTTTTCTAGGAGATTCTGCAACATCAAAGGCGGTCTGCAAAATTGGTTTTTCCAAATCATTCTGCTGATAAACATTTACGCCATATCCTGCAAAAGTAGCAGAGAAAGCGCCTATGGATACCGTTGTTTTGTTCTCGGTCAATACAATGTTTTGCTCCCATACCGTTTTGGAGAGGAGCAGTACCCGGATATGGACAGAGATGGGCAGTACATCATCACAGATAAGGCAAAGGGTTACAGTTTCATTTGTACTAAACTGTGCTTTTGACGGATAAATGTCCATTCTATAACTCCTTACCCCTTAATCGCACCTTCCGTAAGACCCTTCATTAGGCTCTTCTGGAAAATAAGGAAAATCACAACGACCGGCACAATGGCAATGACCGCCGTAGCTGCCATCAGATTCCATTTGGCTCCTGCGAACTGCTGGAAATAGACGGACAGTGCCTGCGGCACATTATGCTTTGCACTGCTTTGCAGGAAAAAGACCGCCTGCGAGTAGTTATTCCAGATGCCAAAGCCATTCAAGATGACAACCGCAGAAATGGAGGGCATCAGCAGCGGAAAAACAATACGCCAAAATGCCATAAAAGGCGTACAGCCATCAATAACGGCTGCTTCTTCAAGCTCTCTCGGCAAAGCACGGATAAAACCGGAGAACACAAAGACCGCCTGCGGCAATGCGAGTGTCGCACAAACACAAGCCATGCCCCATAAGGTATTTACCGCTTTGATTTTAATCATCAAAGTATAAAGCGGCACCGTATTGATAATGCCGGGAATCATCATGCAACAAAGCATAATGTTGAACACCATACGGTTGAATTTGTTCGGGTATCTGGCAACAGCATAACCGGCCATTGCTCCAAGGAAAACAATCAGCAGCAATGCGGTCAAGGTAATGATACCAGAGTTGATCATAGCTCGGCCAATATTGGATTTAGCCCATCCCTCTGCATAGTTTCCGAAATAGAAATCCGGGATCAGAACATTGCCATCGTACATGTTGCTGCCGGGTTCGTTCAGAGACAAAATCAGCAGCACTACGAATGGGCAAAGACAGAGCAGACAAATCAGAATAATCGCCAAATAGCGCGGGAAAGTTGCTTTCGATTTCATTTTAGCCACCACCAGTTATCAATCTTTCGTGCGTGTCAGGCGCAACGAAATCAAAACAGGAATCAGAACGATCAAGAACATAATCATAGCAACTGCCGTAGAATAGCCTGTTTTGCTGCCGTAGCACATACGCATAATGTAAATACTTAATGTTTCCGTCTGATAACCGGGACCGCCACTCGTCAGCGACATTACAATGTCGAACACGGAGAGCGAACCGATGATGTTGGTAACCACATTGATACGAATGGAAGGAACCAGCAGCGGCAACGTAATAAAACGGAAGCTCTGCCAGCCAGTAGCACCATCAATCATTGCTGCATCGTACAAATCCTGCGAGATGTTCTGCAAGCCTGCCAAATAGATAATCATCGTCATGCCAGCATACTGCCAAACATTCACGAGAACAAGCACAACGATTTCTGAAGTATAGCTGCTCATCCAGTTGGGGAACCATTCGGGATGCCCCATCTGATTCAGCAAATTGAAAATAACGCCGCGCCCCGGCTGGAGAAGCAGATACCAGATATACCCCATAATCAAGGGGCTGATGATAGCGGGCATATAGATGCAGGCTCTTGCAACAGATTTTCCTTTGAACTTACTGTTCATCAGAAGAGCATACAGCAAGCCGACAATGTTAAGTAGCGGCGCACTGCCTAACGCGAACAGAACGGTCGTCTTTATATCCGAAATAGCACGGCTGTCCTTGAAAAAGTCAACAAAGTTTTTCAGACCTATAAATTCAGCTTGCCCGTAGCCATTCCAGTTTGTCAGGCTCATGCCAATGCCTTTTGTCAACGGATAAATAAAGAAAAGGCAATACAAAGCAAAAGCGGGCACAGCCATAAATGTATGTAGACCGATTTTTCTATTTTTCATGTAATACACCTGCATTTACAAGTAAGAGGCGCACCGTGAATTATGCGGTGCGCCTCTGCTTGTATGTCACCTATTGAGATTTGATACGCACGACTTAGAAGGAGAAAAGAGTCGTTTTAAGATGCCATACCATCCGTCCAGGCTTTCTCATAAGCCTCGGCAAACTCGGTAGGAGTATACTGGCCAGCCAGCAGTTCCTGCACCATACGGCCTGCATCGTCACCAGAGAAACCGGCGGGCTTCTCATTGGTGAAGCCGATATTGGCAGCGCTCTTCAGGGCAGCATTGACTTCCTTCACGACGTTTTCAGGTGCCCACTCAGCATCAACATCGGTAAATGCGCTGGGAGCCTTGGCAACTTCGCTGTACTTCTTCTGATTTTCAGGGCTAAACAGGAAGTTCAGGAACTCGATGCACTCTTCTTTGTGCTCGGTCGTTGCAGAAATGCAGTAGCCGGAATCTTCAGCGCTCAGAACAACAGGCTTGGAGTTGGGCATATAAGCGGGATACGGTGCGAAACCGATCTTATCTGCCATATCGGGGTTGGCTTCAAGAACGCTGGACAGCGCCCACATACCATTGCTGAACATGGCGGCCTTGCCGTTTGCGAAGTCCTGTACGCAGTTGTCGTTCGTGGCAGTCAGCACGTCAGCGTTGATGAGACCCTTATTCTGGAGATCGACCAGATCCTCACCAAAAACAGCCATCGGACCATCTGCTGCTGCAAACTGGAGCTTGTCCTGATCGTTGGCCAAGAAAGCCTTCTTAGCGTCAACAGCGCCCAGCGTGGACTTGATGTAACCATGAGGCAGGAACTCAATCAGGTGGCCAAGGTGCCAAGCCTCACTACCGAAGATGAACCACGGAGTAACATCAGGTTCTTTCTCCTTGATGGTCTCCAGCATGGTTTCAAAGTCTGCCCATTCGGTCGGGAACTCGGTATAACCAGCTTCGCTCAAAATATCCTTGTTGTAGAAGAAACCGGCCATCGTCATGTTCGTGCAGATACGATAGACATTGCCAGAGCTTACATCCGTGCAAGCGGCCTTCATATCCGGGGACATACGATCCCAGAACTCGTTCAAGTCCGAGATGTCCATGTACTTGCCTTCATCGACAAAGCCCTGTTCGTAGGTGGTCATAATGTCAGGTACTTCGTTGGAGGCGAATTTGATCTTGATGACGTTGCTGGCATCTTTCTGATATTCTTGCTCAACAACGATATGATCCTGAGAAGCGTTGAACTCATCGATGATTTCGTTCATCACATCGATAGTTTCGATTTTGCCGGTAAAGAGCTTGATATTTACTTTTTCACCGGAGGTTTCGGTGCTTTCTGCCGTAGAGGTGCTTTCAGCTGGGGTAGAATCTGCACTGCTGGATGCCGTGCTGCTGGCTGCGCCGCCGCAACCGGCCAACGTGCCGCCGAGCATTGCCACTGCCATCGTCATTGCAGCGAACTTACGAAGTTTCATAGTATTCTTCCTTCCTTATGTGATTTGAATTTCAAATTGATCGGTTTGAAATTCGGAAAATCATTTGGAAGCGCGCCTTCCTTATGTCTCTATTGTACCACAGTCGTAATTGTAATAAATACCCAAAATTTTAGATAAAGGTTTCTCTTTTTTGGGAATTTGGCTTTTCCCATTGCACATTATGTCCTCATGAGTTTATAATTATTATGGAAGGAGGGTGCCGAAATTGACCCCTTACAAATCGAAAAAATCTTTTAAGACCCGGTTGGTCATTGCCATCAGTATTGTAAACCTTGCCGTCATTTTGGCGATTACTTACCTTACCTACCGTTGGAATGCACAACAATTACAAGAACAGACGATTGCCCAAACCCAACAAACAATAGAGCAGGCCGGAACCAACGTCAGTACTTATATGGACGAGTTGTATCGCCTTACGCTCACCCCTTATTATAATGATGAAGTTCTTTCTCAACTAGAGTATTCACCAACGAATTCCCGCGACAAACTAAATTCTAAGCGCATCGTAGAAGGATTTCTTTCCTCGGTTATGACTCTTCCGCGAAGTGAAATTCTTCGTGTATACATAGCAAACGATGATTCGCTTTACAGCTATACGCGCACCCCGAACGACATGCCAGACCTTGCCACTTATGCTGAAAGCTCTTGGTATAACGAAGCAAAAGAAACCACCAAACCTTTGTTTATTGAGCCGCACATGGAAAGAGTGTACGGTGAAAAGCCAACCACCGTATTTTCAGTCGTTCGCCAGCTCAGAAGCAAAAACGATAACAGCAAAACCATCGGCGTTGTAAAAGTCGATGCGGATTATTCCGGTATCAGTAAAATTTGCAATAAAATCAATCTAAATGCAGGAGGTCTGCTTTTAATTGTAAACTCGCAGAATCAGGTGTTGTATCGCTCTGCGCCTATTCCCAGCGGTTTGGAAGACGCAATGGCCGAGGGAAATAAAATCGGGCAATCCGGAACCATTACACTGAATGGCCAAAAATATCTGGTAAATGTGCTGTCGCTCTCCAATTACAGCATTAACATTGTGGCGTTGCACTCTTACCGCACATTGATGGCTCCGCTGCGCTCCAATCTTATGAAGAGCATTGCACTGGCGATATTCTGCATCATGCTTGCTGATATTGGCTTCTACATCATCATTCAGAAATTCACACAGCAGCTGTTTGAGATTGTTGCCCTCATGCACCATGTTGAGGACGGCGATTTAACCGTAAAAGCTCATGTCACAACAAACGACGAAATCGGCTACTTGGCTGAATCCTTCAACCAAATGACAGAGGCATTGCAAAATGTCATTGATCGAAATGCACAATTGGCAAAAGAAATCTATCAGGCGCAATATCTAGCAAAAGAAGCGCAGTACAATTCTTTGTGCAGCCAAATTCGTCCGCATTTCTTGTATAACACCCTGAACACAATTAGCCTCCTCATCAAATGTGAAGAATATGATACTGCAATTAGAGCCATCGAGTCCTTTTCTGCATTTTTAGGCGGCGTTATGAATGTTTCCAAGGACATTTCGTTGCAAAAGGAGCTTGACATTTGCCAAGCGTACTTAAAACTCGTACAACTACGCTATCAGGATCGATTGCAATATGACATTTCTGTTCCTGCCGAACTATATAGCGAACAAATCCCATCACTTACCATACAGCCCTTGATTGAAAACGCAATCAAATACGCCTGCGAACAAAATCGCGGGCAAACTGTAATCCACATCGTTTCCTGTGTAAGTCAGGACCGTTACTCTATCCAAGTATCTGATAACGGTCCTGGCATTAAGCCGGAGACGCTGGAGTCTTTGCAGCAACGTATCAGTACCCCCAGCCACGATGAAGCTGAACCGGCTCATGTAGGCAACATCGGCTTAGTCAATATTGCCAAACGGCTGCGGTTAAAATATGGAAACTCTGCCTCGCTGGACATTCTTTCCTCTGACAGTGGTACAACTGTCTCTATCAGCCTTCCCTTTACAAAGAATGAGGTAACTCAATGAACCATATCCTTGTTGTTGATGACGAGCCACTCATGCGAACGTGGCTTTCAAAAAGTATCCCCAAACATTCAACGTGCTTTGACGTTCCTAACACAGCGCAGGATGGAATCGAAGCAATCGAATATTTGAAACAGGCTGCTTACGATGTTGTGATCACAGACATTAAGATGCCCGGCATGGACGGGTTAAACCTTGCGAAGTTCATCCAAGAAAATTATCCTGACACCGTTGTCATCATCATTTCTGGTTTCAACGATTTTGCTTATGCCAGAAAAGCTATCCAGTATGGCGTAAAGGATTATCTTTTGAAGCCATTGGTTGATGATGATCTCATCAAACTGCTGAACGACATCAGCAAGCGCCTGCAAAAACATACGCCCACACTGCTCGCCAATCCCACCGAGGAAGAACGCGCCAACCCTCGCGCAATGCTGTTCCGTGCCATACTGGAGGATGACAGCGACGGAATCTATCAGGGTTATAAAGTCTTTTCCAGCACGGACACCGATCCTATGCTTCCGTATGCTTGTGTCATACAAGCGGCATTGCTACCTATTGCCCGCGACAATGCCGTTCTTCCTACGGAGGCACACTCTCGCAATTATCGTCAGAATCTCGCGGCTGTTTCTTTGTGTAAAAAATACAACTGGACACCTTTCTTCGGGAATAATGGTGACACTTATATTGTGGCTGAAGGCGAGACCAAAGCAGCTCTTATTGCAAATCTCCATGAATTTCAGAGTGACTTTTCGGCATCGTTCCGCTTTGCGCAGGATGCAAATTTATTTGCCGGACGCATAGTGGATGACAGTATGGATTTATCCTATTCCCTTGCAAGTATTGCCGGTTTGCGCTCGTTGCCGCTGTTCACATCGAACGAGCTACATTCTTACGCCCTACTAAGCGAATATCAGCAGCAGATCATCGAATTTGAAAAGGCAAATAAAAAGGTGCTTTCTGATTTTGCTGCTTCCCAAGAAACAACTCTGCGTACAGATATTGACCAGTTGTGCAGTCTGGTTCCGCACAAGAATTCCGCAGCACTTTGGGAAATGGGCTGTTATATGATTCAGAGCATTACTGACTGTTTTCTTATTGAGGATACACTTTTGACATCCGCTTGGAAAGAACTGACGGATTTTTGTACTTCTTGTGCTGGTGGCGTTTCTGATGCCAACTTCTCTCACGCTGTATATCAGTGTGTTTTTTGCCTTTTGGGAAAAGAGCAGACAATTACGCAGGATACGATGCCCGTCATAAAAATGGCAAAAGAGTATATTAACCAGCACTTCTGTGAAAGTATCTCCTTGTCCGAAGTGGCTGATTACTGCAACGTAAACAGCAGCTATTTAAGTAATCTTTTCCATAAGCAGCTAGGAATCTCGTATAGCAAATACCTTATGCAGATTCGCATGGAACGTGCAGCCGCTTACCTGAAGGATTCACCCGAAACCAAAATATACGAAATCGGCGAAAAACTAGGATTTGTATCCACAAAACATTTTATTTCCGTTTTCAAAAAATACTATGGTGTATCGCCAACCACCTATCAGAAAGAACAATACGGAAACTAATCGCTGCTTGTCTCGGTAATTGGTTACACCCCACTATTTTTATACGCGGTAATGATTCCCCGTCATTTCAAAACTTGTTAGCTTTCTCGTTCTTTGCTCTTTTCAGAGTGGTTTGTGGCACCAACGATTGTCGCAACATATCCGCAGTATTCGCCACATTTTTGAGAGTAATATATAGCCTTACTGTATCCCGTTTGATGGGATTTTCTTCAAGTAGAGCTTCCATCGTTTCCTGCAATTCGTCCAGTTTCCGTATGATACGCCTGTAATCTGCTGGCGGATATTCAGCGGGGATTGTGTCCGCAATCAAGCAGCGGATGTATTGTTCTCTGGACATACCTGTTTTTGCAACACGGCAGTTCAGTACAGCCAGTTCTTCCTCCGGAATGCGAACTTTTATATCCTTATATCGAGTCTTATCTGTTGCCACTGCCATGTCCTCCGCTATGTACGGTATGGTCATCACCGTATATGACAAACTTATCCAAATCCCGCAGGAAATGCTCAATCAGGTAGACGAACATATCTTCATCATCGGGGAAGCCGTACTTGGCACATAGCTTTGCCATTTTCCCGGAAAAGCACGTAACAAGCCAGATTTTGTCCTCACGATTATGTGCCTTTGCACCTCGCAGATGTTCTTCAAAACTCTTCACCATTGTGTTACTCCTTCAGCGCCTTCATCTTTTGAGCCAGCTTTTTTCGCTTTTCATAGACATTAGTATGCCCGCATCCAAAGTGTTCCTGAATTTCTTTGTAATTCATTTTCAGAAAGCACAGAAGCCATTCCTTTTCTTTTGGTGAAAGCCGCTGTACTTCCTGTTGAAGAGCTAGTTCAACTTCAACTTTCTGAAGCATTTGTTCGGCATTAATATCTGTCAAATGCTGCGGAGCCTGATCCAAGGAAATCGCAATAACTTTTGGTCGATTCTTGGCAGCATAGCGGATTGCGTGCCATTCCATTCGGCGGGTTATATAGCTCGTAAACTGTCCTTTCACGGTGCTTTCCTCATTCAGTTCATCGGGGCTGAATTGCTCAAATAATTCTTCGAACTCACGTTGGATCATTACACATCCTCCCAATTTTTTGTTGAAAACCAAAAAATTGGGAGGCGCTCGCGGAATGGCATCACCCGTATAATGCTCAACAAATGACAAAGGACCAGAAACACTGAGCACGATCGCCACTCTCCCTTCAAAAGGCAAGAGAACACGCCGATCGAATTTTTCCGGTCCTTTTTCGTTTTAATGTTTATAATCTATTTTAGCTATACAGTTTGGTATAGTTTAGCATCAACCAAAAATGCTCCCCGCACAGCACGACGCTCTTTTCATCGCGTTATGCCATGCAGGGAGCATTTCTATTTTTTCACGATACCCACTATTAAATAAATTTCATATTTTGATTTTAGAAATTCAGTAAGCGTCAAATAGAAATTTAGAAAAGCACAAGGGTGGAGTTTTGCCTCCACC
>SAMEA3387515__coassemble_1778_pt1 | contig 48517 bp, 37 predicted proteins | sample SAMEA3387515__metabat2_high_PE_016 | metagenome-assembled genome bin SAMEA3387515 (sample SAMEA3387515) | Felis catus | biome: Faeces | place: United Kingdom | collected 2012
ACCGCGATCATGATGACGTCCATCATGTCCGACCGCCTCCTCTCTTTTTTGTCCTGCAATATTGTAGCAACATTTTCGTGAAAGTGCCCTTAATGTTTGCCGCGAGACATTAAGATCGCATAAAGATACACGCAGCCCGCCATCCGCCGCAGCGGCGGACAGCGGGCGGCGCTTTTTGGGAAAATGGGAAAAAGATGGAAGAGAATGGTACGTTTACTGCCGGATCATCCGGTAACCCACGCCGATGTGGGTCTGGATGTAGCGCGGCGCGGCGGGGTCGCGCTCCAGCTTTTTGCGCAGGGTCGCCATAAAGACCCGCAGGGAAGGGATATCGGCCGCCATCGAGCTGCCCCACACTTCCTTTAATATATAGTTGTGGGTGAGCACCTTGCCGGTGTTCTTGGCCAGCACGCAGAGCAGCTTGTACTCGATGGGGGTCAGGTGCAGTTCGGTATCGCCCATGTAGGCGCAGCCGGCGGCGTAGTCGATGCGCAGGTCGCCGTTGCGGTAGACGTTGCTCTGGGCGGCGGCGGGGTCCGCCGTATGGCTGCGGCGCAGCGCCGCGCGCAGCCGCGCCAGCAGTTCGTCGATGCTGAAAGGCTTGGTCAGGTAGTCGTCGGCGCCGGCGTCCAGCGCGTCCACCTTGTCCTGGTCCTCGCTGCGGGCGCTGACCACGATGATGGGGGCGTTGCTCCAGCCGCGCACCTTGCGGATGATCTCGACGCCGTCCATATCGGGCAGGCCCAGGTCCAGGATGATGACGTCCGGGTTGTAGGAGACGGCGTCCAGCAGCGCGCCCGCGCCGTTTTTGGCCGTGTGGTACTGGTAGTTCTGGGTGTCCAGCGTGGTGCGCATCAGGTTGGTGATGGCGGGATCGTCCTCCACCACCAGGATCTTGGCTTTATACATGGTCTATGGGTACCTCCTCCAGGGGCAGGGTAAAGACGAACACCGAACCGTGGGGTTCGTTGTCATGCACCGAGATCTGGCCGCCGTGCGCTTCCACGATGGATTTGCACAGGCTCAGGCCCAGGCCCAGGCCGCGGCGGCTGTCCGGGCTGTTGCTGCCCGCGGTATAGAACATATCGAACAGATGCTGCTTGGCTTCGTCGCTGACGCCGGGGCCGTCGTCCGCCACGCGGACGCTGACCATCTTGCCCTCCTTGCAGGCGGAAAGCCGGATGTGGGAGCCCGCCGGGGTGTACTTGATGGCGTTGTTGACAAGGTTGACGATGACCTGCACGATCAGGCGCACGTCGATCTTGGCCATGAGCAGGCTGTCCGGGATGTCGGTGGTGATGCTGTGTTCCGAAGCCTTGCGGTCCACATGGGCCAGGGCTTCCTGGAACACTTCCTCCATGAGTTCGGCGTTCAGGCTCAGGTGCATGGTGCCGTTCTCGATCCGGGTGATGGAGAGCAGGTTCTCGGTCAGGTCCACCAGCCACATGGAGTCGTCGTAGATGGCCGTGTAGAGTTCCTGCTTTTTGGCGTCGTCCAGCGTGATGCTCTTTTCCATCAGGATGCCCGCGTTGCCGCTGATGCTGGTCAGCGGCGTGCGCAGATCGTGGGAGATGGCCCGCAGCAGGTTGGAGCGCAGGCGCTCGCGCTGGGTCTCCATCTCGACCTTCTGTTTTTCCATGCGCAGGCGGCGGCGTTCCATCGTCATGCCGCATTCGTTGAGGATGGCGATGGTCAGGTTCTTTTCAAACACGTCCATATCCGGGTAGAAGCGGGCGGGGATGCCGATGACGCCCAGGACTTCCTGGTTGCCGCGCACCGAAAGGTAGAGGTTCTGCGCCTTGGACAGCGTATCGGTGGTGGCGCCGGCCTGTTTGTTGTTCTTGACGACCCAGTCCGCCACGCCTTTTTCCTCCGGCGTCATGGCGCCCAGCAGGCGCGGGGCGTCGGCCTTGGGCGTGACCTGGAACACCGGCTCGCGGTCCTTCTCGACCATGGCGTAGAGGATGGGGCGGTCCAGCAGCGCGCGGAGCTGTTCGGCCGCCACGCGCAGGATCTCCTCCTCATTCTGGGCGCGCTGCAGTTTCTGGTTGCTGCTCATCAGCAGTTCCATATAATAGGCGCGCTGGGCGGCCTGCCGGGCCTGCCGCTTGGCGCGGCTTGCCAGCGAGCAGGAAAGCATGCTGGCCACCAGCATGATGAGGAAGGTGACCGGGTAGTTGGGGTCGGCCACTTTGAGCGAAAGGTGGGGCGCCGTGAAGAAGAAGTTGAACAGCAGCACGCTGAACAGCGAAGCCAGCGTACCGCACAGGTAGCCCTGCGTCCACACGGCGGTGACCAGCACGCCCAGCAGGTAGACGATGATGATGTTCGCTTCCCGCATGCCCAGCGCATAGAGCAGGAAGCCGATGCAGGTGGAGACCAGCATCGTCAGCAGCATCTTGCCCAGGTCCTTGGCGTTGAACTGGTACTGCGGCATACGGATCTGGAGCAGCCGCTTTTTGTAGTCGTGCTGGGAGTCGGGGATCACATAGATGTCGATATCGCCCACCAGCCGCGTGAGCTGGTCCACCAGCGCCTTGCTGCGCAAAAAGCGGCTGGCCTTGCGGTTGGTGCGACCCAGCACGATCTTGGTGATGCCGCCGACCTTGGCGTATTCGGCGATCTGCACGGCGGGGTCGTCGCCGTAGACCGTGGCGATCTGGGCGCCGAGCTGTTCGGCCAGGCGCAGGTTCTCGCGCAGGCGCTTGAGGCTGTCGCCCTTGAGTTCATGGGTGCCCGCGGTTTCAACAAACAGCGCCGTGAAGCTGCTGTGGAAGGCTTCCGACATACGCGCCGCCGCGCGGATGACCCGCGCGTTGGAGGGCGAACTGGACAGGCAGACCAGAATGTGTTCGCCCGCGCGGGACGCGGTCTCGCTGCCGGCTTTCTGGGAGCGGCGGCTCAGGCGGTCGGCCGTGCGGCGCATGGCGATCTCCCGCAATGCCGCCAGATTGTCGATGGTGAAGAAGTTGTCCAGCGCGCGGGTGGCCTGCTGCGCGCGGTAGACCTTGCCCGCCTGCAGGCGCTGGATCAGGTCGGCCGGCTCGATGTCCACCAGCTCGACCTGGTCGGCAGAGTCAAAGACCGAGTCCGGCAGGCGCTCGCTGACGGTCACATGGGTGATGGACGCCACCAGATCGTTGAGGGATTCCAGGTGCTGCACGTTGACGGTGGTGTACACGTCGATGCCCGCGTGCAGCAGTTCCTGCACGTCCTGGTAACGCTTGCGGTGGCGGGAGCCCTCGGCGTTGCTGTGGGCCAGCTCATCCACCAGGATCAGTTGGGGATGGCGGCGCAGCGCGGCGTCCAGGTCAAATTCCTTCAGTTCGATGCCGCGGTAGGGCACCACCCGGTTGGGCAGTTGTTCCAGCCCGTCCAGCAGGGCCAGGGTGTCGGGGCGGATGTGGCGTTCCACATACCCCACCACCACGTCCACCCCGTGGTCCTTGGCGCGGTGCGCGGCTTCCAGCATGGCGTAGGTCTTGCCCACGCCCGCCGCATAGCCGAAAAAGATCTTCAGGTGGCCTTTGACCGGCTCCTGCGCCCCGTAATAGTCGTTGTGTCGCTCATCGCTCATCGTATCGCCCCATTCCCTTCGTGTCGCTGTCCGCCGCCCGCCGCGGGGCGGCCCTTTGTCCGTATGCGGGGCACTGCCCGCTACCTTTATTTTATATGCACGCGTATGCGTCTGCAAGGGAACGCCCGCGCGGGCGTTCCCGGATGGCACAGCCTTCGGCAGAGCGCGCCGGCGGCCCGACCTGCCCAATGTACGTCCTTAGTATATCACAAACCGGCTATTTATCCTATAAAAATTGCCCGGCCGGGCATTAAGATTGCGTAAAGGCCCCGACTGCCGCCGGGACGGGGCGCAAAGATCGGACACAGTGTTCAAAAATTGCGCGTCCGCGCAGGCGTTTTGCCGCCGGGGCGCGGCGCGGGCGGGGCGGCGGCCGCGGGCGTTCCCCCGCCCGGAGGACCCGCCGCACGGGGCGAAAAACAGCCCCGGCATTGAGGCCGCATAAAGTTTTTGCAGGGCGGATTACCGCCGCGTTAAGTTTGCCGCAAATGCCTTGACTTTTCCTGCCCGGTCCCTATAATGGGGGCACGAACCGCGGGCATGGACCGCGGCCGCCCTGCAAGATCGGAAGAAATCCCTGTGTGAAGATATTGAGTGTAAGGAGATCTTTGATGATGAAAAAGACCGTATGCTCCCTGCTCGCCCTGGCCCTGACGGGGTCGCTGGCTTTGACCGGCTGCACGGCGCAGAGCAGCGCCAGCGCCCCGGACGACAACGTGCTGCGCGTGGCGTTTGAGTGCCAGTCCGTGCCGTACTGCTGGACCCAGACCGATGATTCCAACGGCGCGCTGCCGCTGACCGGCACCAACGAATACGCCTACGGCTTTGACGTGGCGATGATGAAGCGCGCCTGCGAGCTGGCGGGCTACGAGATCGAAGCCTACAAGATCGACTGGGACGGCCTGCTGCTGGGCGTACAGAGCGGCACCTACGACTGCGGGCTTTCGGCCATCGGCATCAGCGAGGAGCGCAAGGCCAGCATGGACTTTACCGACCCGTACTACTATGTGGACGTGGTCGCGCTGGTGAAGAAGGACTCCCCCTACGCTTCGGCCACGACGCTGAGCGACCTGAGCGGCGCGAAGTGCACCTCGATGCTGAACACGTCCTGGTACGCCGCCTGCTCCCAGATCCCGGACGGCGATGTGCAGCCCGCGCTGGAGAACTTCCCCGCGCTGCTGGTGGCCGTCAATTCCGGCGCGGTGGATATGGTCCTGACCGATACGCCGATGGCGATGTCGGCCATGATCTCCAACCCCGACCTGGTGATGGTCCAGTGCGACCCGTCGGACACCTTCCAGCTTTCCAGCGTGGACACCAACCTGGGCATCGCCGTTGCCAAGGGCAACGAGGAAGTGGTGGACCGCCTGAACGCCGCCCTGGCCCAGATCCCCCAGGAGGAGCGCGAACAGATCATGGAACAGGTGGTTGCGGTGCAGCCCCTTTCGGAATAAGCGGGAAAGGCTGGGTGAGATACAATGCCTGAAACATTCGTGGGCTGGGTCCTGCTGTATCTGCAGCAATACGGTCCCCTCTTCCTTTCCGGCACATGGACGGCCATCTATCTGGCCGTGCTGGGCACGCTGTTCGGCTGCCTGCTGGGCTTTGGCGTAGGCATCGTGCATACGCTGCCCAACCCCAACGGCAGCAAAGTCCGCCACGCCGCCATCGGCCTGGCAAAGATGCTGCTGCGCTGGTACGTGGGGCTGTTCCGCGGCACCCCGATGATGGTGCAGGCCATGGTCGTGTTCTACGGCGCCAGCTACATGGGCGTCCACCTGAACCCCATCGTGGCCGGCCTGGCGGTGCTTTCCTTCAACACCGGCGCCTATATGTCCGAGACCGTGCGCGGCGGCATCGAGTCGGTCGATCCCGGCCAAACTGAGGGCGCCAAGGCCATGGGCATGAGCCATGCGCGCATGATGTTCTCCATCGTGCTGCCGCAGGCGCTGCGCAACATCACGCCGCAGATCGGCAACACGCTGGTGGCCAACATCAAGGACACCTCGCTGCTGAGCGTCATCGCCGTGACCGAGCTGTTCTTTACGGCGCGCACGGCCAGCGGCACCTATTTGCAGTATTTCCCGGCGTTCTTCATCATCTGCGTGATCTACCTGATCCTGACCGCCGTGACCAACAAGCTGCTCCACATCCTGGAAAACAAGATGGACGGCCCCCGCAGCTACAAGCTGGCCACCGAGTTCATCCCCACCGCACAATGACCGTTGTGAACTGTTTGAAAGGAGTACACCGCTATGTTCTCTTCCGCTGCCGCCCGCATCCTGGAACCCCCTTTGCCACGGGAGCCGCTGCTGCTCTCGGAACTGCACGCCTTCCAGCATGAAGGCAAAGCCATCGAGATCCGCCACCTGAGCAAGACGTTCGGCGACCACGAGGTCCTCAAGGACATCGACCTGACCGTGAACTACGGCGACGTGGTCAGCATCATCGGCGCGTCGGGGTCCGGCAAGTCCACGCTGCTGCGCTGCATCAACCTGCTGGAACAGCCCACGGGCGGCTCCATCCTGCATGCCGAGAAGCCCATCCCCACCGAGGGCAAGGCCGTGCGCGACTACCGCGCCAAGATCGGCATGGTGTTCCAGAGCTTCAACCTGTTCAACAACATGTCGGTGCTGGACAACTGCATGTCCGGCTGCCGGTACGTGCTGCACAAAAGCCTGGAAGAATCCCGCGAACTGGCCCTGCACTACCTGAAAAAGGTCGATATGGCCCCCTACATCTACGCCAAGCCCGCGCAGCTTTCCGGCGGGCAGAAGCAGCGGGTGGCCATCGCCCGCGCGCTGGCCATGCAGCCCGAAGTCATGCTGTTCGACGAACCGACCAGCGCCCTGGACCCCGAACTGGTGGGCGAGGTGCTGGATGTCATGCACTCGCTGGCGCAGGAGGGGCTGACGATGGTGATCGTCACCCACCAGATGGAGTTCGCGCGCGATATTTCCACCAACGTGGTGTTCATGGCGGACGGCGTCATCCAGGAACAGGGCACGCCGGAACAGATCTTCTGCCACCCCCGGAACGAGCGCACCCGGGCGTTTTTGTCCCGCGCGCTGCACGAATAAACTTTTCCCACGGGCGGCGCGCGCCTTTTGCCAAAACGGCGCGGCTTTCCGCCCGCAGACCGGCGCCGCGCGGTTTTGCGGCCCACGCGGCGGCCGCTTTTTTCCGCCGGGTCCCCTGCACGGGGCCCGGCGGCTTTTGTTTTTTTTTGCGCTGTGTGCGTTCGACTTTTGGGCGGGTTTGTGGTATCATAGCGAAAACCGCCCCCCGCGCCCCGCCGGGGCCGGGCGGCGCCACGCAAGAGCTGAACAGGAAAGGAAGCGCCCGCAAGGTTATGAAACAGACTTATCAAACGCCGGTGTATGAGCAGGTGGCCTTTGACATCGCCGCCAAGATCGCCGCCGGGGAACTCAAAGAAGGGGACCGCTTCTCCGGCCGGTCCCTGATGGGGTCGCAGTACCGCGTGTCGGCCGAGACGATCCGCCGCGCGCTGGGCCACCTGGGGGACCTGGGCATCCTGTGCGTCAAATCCAACAGCGGGACGACCGTGCTTTCCCAGCGGCGGGCCGCCGAATATGTGGAGCAGCACCAGGCCAACCGCGACCTGCTGGCCCTCAAGGCGCGGCTGCGGGAACTGGTGGCGCAGCGCGACGCGCTCAACGCCGAGATCAACGCCACCTTCCAGCAGATCAGCGACCTGATGGAGCGGTTCCATTCCAGCGACCGGCTGCGCACCTACGAGTTCCGCATCCGGCCGGATTCGGCGGCGGTGGGGCGCACCATCGGGGAGCTGTGCTTCCGCCAGCGCACCGGGGCCACCATCGTGGCCGTGTGCCAGGGCGGCGGGGTGCAGCTTTCCCCCGGGCCGGGCGTGGTGCTGGGCCCCGGCGACACGCTGGTGGTGGCCTGCGAACTGGCCCAGGCCGAACAGGTGACCCGCCTGCTGGACCCGCCCGCCGCGCAGGGGTGAGCGGCGGGGGGCCGCGCCTTCCTTATGGAACCTTAACTTGACGAACTGCCAACCTATAGTATATGATAAGGTTGGCAGTTGCCCGCCGGGCCGTGCGCCCGGCGCAGTTCATTACAGAAAGGATGCGGCACCCCTATGAAACGACGCGCCCCGGCCTTTGGCCTGCGCTTCGCCGCGCTGACCGCGGCCCTGTTGATGACGGCGGGCACGGTATGCTACGCCGAAGCCCCCGCCGCCGAGGAAAAGACGACCATCACCTTTGCCGACGTGGGCTGGGATTCCATCAAGCTCAACAACGCCCTGGCAGGGCTGGTGGCCGAGGAAGTCTTTGGCTATACCTGGCAGGAAACGCCGGGTTCCACCCCCATCTCCCACGAGGCGCTGGTCGCCGGCGAGGTGGACGTCCACATGGAGGAATGGACCGACAACATCGCGTCCTACCAGGCCGACCTGGACGCCGGCAAGTTTGTGGAACTGGGCATCAATTTCAACGACAATTACCAGGGCTTCTACATCCCGCGGTATGTGGCCGAACAGTACCCCGACCTCAAGACCGTGCAGGACCTGGCCCGCTACCCGCAGCTTTTCCCCGACCCGGAGGACCCCGACCGCGGCATCATCTACGGCGGCATCGCCGGGTGGGAGATCACCGAGATCATGGACAAAAAGGTGTCCGCCTACGGCCTGGACCAGTATTACAACTACTTTGTGTCCGGCAGCGACGCCATCCTGAACACGGCCATGACCTCGGCCTGGGACAAGCAGGAGCCCATCGTGGCCTACTACTGGGAACCCACCTGGCTGCTGGGCATGTATGACTTTGTGCTGCTGGAGGACACCCCCTACGACCCGGCCACCTACCAGGACGGCATCGGGGCCTGCCCCGCGGTGACGGTGACGGTGGCGGTCAGCAATGATTTTGCGGCCTCCAACCCCGAATACTGCGCGTTCCTGTCGAATTACCACATGTCGTCGGCCCTCATCAGCGAGGCGCTGGCCTACATGCAGCAGACGGGTTCCTCGGACTACGGGGACGCCGCCCGCTGGCTGCTGACCGAATCCCACCCCGAACTGATCGACGAATGGCTGGAGCCCGCCCAGGCCGAAACGCTGCGCGCCGCGCTGAACGGCGGCGGCAGCGACGGCGCCGGGGCGCTGGACTGGCTGTTCGAGTTCCCGGCCTTTTTGCATCTGGACACCGGCGCCATCGACGCGGCGGTGCGCTCCTTCGCCGTGTGGGCCGACGGCGTGCTGCAGGCTATCCGCGCCGCGCTCAGCGGGCTGGTCAGCGCCATCCACTTTGTGCTGCGCCACATCCCCTGGCCGCTGTGGGTGCTGCTGGTGGGCCTGCTGGGCTGGCGCGCCCGCGGCAAGGTGCTCAGCGGCGTGCTGTATGCCGCCTTCTTCACGCTGATCGGCGCGGTGGGCTACTGGGACATGATGGAACTGACGCTTTCCATCGTGATCGCCAGCGTGCTGATCGCGCTGCTGCTGGGCCTGCCCGCCGGTGTGCTGCTCTCGGCGTCCGACCGGGCCAACCGGCTGGTGCGCCCGGTGCTGGACACCATGCAGACGATGCCGGTCTTTGTGTACCTGATCCCCGCGCTGCTGCTGTTCGGCACGGGCAACGCCTCGGCAGTCATCGCCACGGTCATCTACGCCGTGGTGCCGGTGATCCGGCTGACCAGCCTGGGCATCCGCCAGGTGGACAAAGAGATCGTGGAAGCCGCCAAATCCTTTGGTTCCACCCGCTGGCAGGCGCTGTTCAAAGTACAGATCCCCCAGGCCATGCCCACCATCATGACCGGCGTGAACCAGACCCTGATGATGGCGATGGCCATGGTGGTCACCACCTCGATGATCGGCGCGCGCGGCCTGGGCATGGAAGTGCTGGAAGCCGTCAACCGCATCGAGATCGGGCGCGGCCTGGTGGCCGGCGCCTGCGTGGTGATCCTGGCGATCGTGCTGGACCGGCTGACCCAGGGCTGGGCGAGCCATACCGGCAAGCCCAGGGGCCAGAAACGCAGCGAAGCGCCGTCCGCTGAAAAGCCGGCGGCGGGGAAGGAGGCCCGGTGATGGAAAAGGAACGGGACATCGTGATCCGGGTGGAGCATGTGAGCAAGCTCTACGGCCCCAACCGGGACGAAGCCGCCCGCATGATGCAGGACGGCGCAGACAAAGACGAAGTATATAAAAAGACCGGCTGCACCGTGGGCCTGTGGGACATCAACCTGGAGATCCCCCGCGGCAAGATCTTTGTGATCATCGGGCTGTCGGGTTCGGGCAAGTCCACGCTGGTGCGGTGCTTCAACCGGCTGAACACCCCCAGCAGCGGGCGCATCCTGTTTGAAGGGCGCGACCTGGCCGAGATGAACCAGCGCGAACTGCTGGAATACCGGCGCAGCAAGATCTCGATGGTGTTCCAGTCCTTCGGCCTGATGAGCCACCGCGACGTGCTGGGCAACGTGGCCTACGGGCTGGAAGTGCGGGGCATGCCCCGCGCCGAGCGCGAAAAGAAAGCCATGGAGATGATCGCCATGGTGGGGCTGGAAGGCTGGGAACACCAGAACTGCGGCGAGCTTTCGGGCGGGATGCGCCAGCGCGTGGGCATTGCCCGGGCGCTGGCCAACGACCCCGAAGTGCTGCTGATGGACGAGCCGTTCTCGGCCCTGGACCCGCTGGTGCGGCGCGATATGCAGTTTGAACTGCTGCAGATCCAGCGCAAGCTGCAAAAGACCGTCATCTTCATCACCCACGACATGGACGAGGCCTTCAAGCTGGGGGACACCGTGGCGATCATGCGCGACAGCAAGGTGATCCAGGTGGACACGCCGGAGGGGATGTCCACCCACCCGGCCGACGACTATGTGAAGGAGTTCACCGGCAGCGCCGACAAGTCCAAGGTGACGACGGTGCGCCATATCATGATCACGCCCGCCAGCCTGGCGCAGTTGCAGGACGGGCCGGGCTACGCCATCAAGTCGATGCAGAAGAACGCCCTTTCCACCGTGTATGTGGTGGACGACCGGCTGCGGCTGGTGGGCATTCTGACCATTCAGGACGCCATCCGCGCCCGCCGCAACGGCCTGACCATTGCCGACGTGGTGCGCCGGGACGTGCAGACGGCCTCGCCGGACGACCTGGTATCCGACATCATGCCGATGGCCGCCGAAGCCACCTACCCCATCGCCGTGGTGGACGCCGAGGGCCGCCTGAAAGGCATCGTCACCAAGGCCAGCGTGCTGGCCGCGCTGCTGTAACGCGCGCCGGGTATGCGGTCATAAGGTTCAAAATCCGTTGCCAGCGGCGGACCTGTGCCGACGCTGGCAACACATACAGGGAAATTTTGCGGCAAATCGTGTAGGAGGCCACCGGCCGATTGCGCGATTTGCCGCAAAATTTTGTCGAAGGGGAATCCAAAGAGCTGCGAAGCCGCGCGCCGCCTGCGGCGGATGTGGTAAGGCAAACAGTCTTTCCCCGCTTCATAGCCGCCTTTTCGGCGGCAAAATGCAGAGGTTCGCCCTTCGCTCATCGCTCCGGTCGTTGCCGCTTCGCGGCAAGGCCGCGGTCGCAGAACGCAAGCGCCGCCCCAAGGCGCGCCGCGTGATGCGGGAACCGCAACCCGTTAAACAGGAGCGTCAGGCACCGCCGGTCTCCGGCCCAAGCGCCGCCGCTCGCGCGGCGGTTGGCCTACGACACGGCACTGCGGTGCCAGCGCGCGACCGTTGCCCCTTTTGGAGCTTGTCGAGTTTCTCGACAAGCGCAAAGGGATTCACGGAATATTTACAAATATTTTATAGACGAAGCCGTCTGTAAGTGCTATGATGCACTTACAGACGGTTTCGTCTATATTTTTGAACAGAAACGCCCCGCCGCGCAGGGCCGCCCCACGGCCCCGCGGGCGGTCCCCGCTCTGTCCCGCCAAAGGAGTACTTGCATTATGAACTTCTTCCTCGATCTTCTGCGGCTGGCCGCGTCCGTCGCCATCGCCTTTGCCGCGGGCAAACTGATCGCCCGGTTCCGGCTGCCCGCCATTTTGGGCTGGCTCATCACCGGCATCGTCATCGGCCCCCACGCGCTGAACCTGCTGAGCAGCTCGGTGCTGGATTCCGGCTGGTTCACCGGCGCCGAAAGCCTGCTGGAATGTGTGTTCGGCCTGATGATCGGCACCGAAATGATCTGGAGCCAGATGAAAAAGGCCGGCCCGCAGATCCTGGTCACCACCGTGACCGAATCCCTGGGGACCTTCCTGGTGGTCAGCGCGGTGTTCGGCGTGATCTTCTGGTTCACCGGCGTGCCGGTGTATCTGGCGTTCATGTTCGGCGGCATTGCGCTGGCCACCGCGCCCGCGCCGTCGCTTTCGGTCGTGAACAGCCTGCGCACCGACGGCCCCGTGACCCGCACGCTGATCCCCATGGCCGCGCTGGATGACCTGGTGGGCGCGCTGGTGTTCTTCCTGGTCATTGCGCTGGTATCGGCGCATATTTCCACGGCGGGCATCCCGGTGGCGGGCGTGATCCTGCTGGTGTTCCTGCCGGTGGTCATCGGCATCATCACGGGCTTTGTGTTCGGCAAGCTGCTGCAGCACACCAAAACGCCGGGCGCCACGCTGGCGGTCATGCTGGCCGGGCTGCTGCTTTCGGCCGGGATCGGCTTCGGCATCAACAGCCTGCTGCCCACGCCGGTGCTGAACTTCATGCTCATCGGCATGTCCTACTCGACGGTATTCGCCAACATGGTCACCAAAGAGCAGTTGGACGGCATGATGCGGGTCATGAACCCGGTCATCGGCTTTGCCATGATCATCGTGATCCTCAACCTGGCCGCCCCGCTGGACTACCACCTGATCTTCGGCGCGGGGCTGTACACCGCCGTGTATATCATTGCGCGCGCCATCGGCAAATACAGCGGCGCTTACTTCGGCGCGTCGGTGACCCATGCGCCGGCGACCGTCCGCAAGTATCTGGGCTTCACGCTGCTGCCCCATTCCGGCGTGTCGCTGGTCTTTACGGGCATCGCCGTGTCGGTGCTGGAAGGCCCCGCCCCCGAATGTGCCCAGATCATCCAGGGCACGATCGCGGCGGCGGCCGTCATCAACGAGATCATCGCGGTATTCCTGGCGCGGCAGGGCTTTGCCTGGGCCGGTGAGCTGCACAAGGCGAAAGGGGCGGCGGACGCATGACCCAGAAGGAACGCCAGGAGCGCAGCCGGGAGCAGATCTACCGCGCGGCGCTGGAGGAATTCGGCACCCACAGCTACGACGCCGTGACGATGGAACGCATCTGCGCGGGGCACGGCATCTCCAAGGGGATGATGTACCACTACTATTCCGGCAAGGAGGAGTTGTTCCTGCTGTGCGCCGGGCGCGTCTTTGACGGGCTGACCGCGCGCATCCGGCAGGACCTGCGGGAACTGCCCCCGCGGGACGTGCTGAACACCATCAAGGATTACTTCATGATCCGCGAATACTACTTTGAACTGCATCCGCTGGAAAAGGCCGTCTTTGAGACCGCCATGCTGCACGCGCCCGCCGAACTGCGGGCGCAGATCCGGGAACTGCGCACCCCGCTGCGGGAACTGAACCGGGAATTTCTGGACGAACAGATCGCCCGCATGCCGCTGCGCCCCGGCCTGAGCCGCCGGGAGGTCATGCACTACCTGGAATGTGTGGAACACCAGTTGGGGGGCCTGATGCGGTCCTACCAGGAGGGCGAGGCCGTGGACCTGCACACGATGCTCACCAGCGCCGAACGGCTGCTGGACCTGCTGCTGTTCGGCGTTTTGCGGCAGGACGCCGGGGACGGCGCGCCCACAGGCGGCTGAAAGCCGCGCCCGCCCAAAAACGCACGACCCGCCGGGGCGCCCGGCGGCACAGAAAGGGGAACCGCCATGCTACCGGAACAGGACACCCGGCGCAAGGAGATCCTGCGCGACTTCTTCGGCGATCCGGCGCGGCTCGACCAGGAAGGCGAATGGCTGGAGAACGTGCTCCAGTTTGAGAACCTGATGATGAAGTACCGCGCCACCATCCGGGAACTGACCACCAAGCTGGAGGTGCTGAACGACGAGTTTTCGGTCAGCGCCAAGCGCAACCCCATCGAAACGATCCAGTCCCGCGTCAAGCGGCCCTACAGCATCGCCCAAAAGCTGCGCAACAAGGGCCTGCCCGTGCGGGTGGACATGATCCGCCTGCACCTGAACGACGTGGCGGGCGTGCGCGTGATCTGCCCGTTCCTGGACGATATCTACACGGTGGCCGGGCTGCTGCTGGCGCAGGACGACATCCGGCTGGTGACGCGCAAGGACTACATCCGCCACCCCAAGCCCAACGGCTACCGCAGCCTGCACCTGATCGTCGAGATCCCGGTCTTTTTCTCCCAGGGCAAGGAGTGGATGCGGGCGGAGGTGCAGATCCGCACGGTAGCGATGGATTTCTGGGCCAGCCTGGAACACCAGATCCGCTACAAGCAGGACCTGCCGGACGAACAGGACCTGCCCGCGGAACTGCTGGAATGCGCCAACTGCATCGCCGACGTGGACCAGCGGATGTATCTGCTGCGCCGCCGCCTGCAGGGCAGCGTTCCCGACGCGCCCGACGGCTGGACCGAAGCGGCGGACGCCCCGCCCCCGGCGCCGGGCCGGTGGAGCCCGCCCGGCAAACACGCCCTGCCGAACGGGGAATGACCCGCCGGGGCGCGCGCGCCAAACGGCACTTTTTACACACTTTTACACACAGACGGACCGGCCCGTGCCGAAAGCACGGGCCGGTCCGCCTTTTATCATCGTGTGCAAAACACAGGGTACGCCGGGGGGGCGTTACATCCCCAGGAAGAACCGGCAGAACAGCGCGGCCAGCACCGCCCCCACAAAGGGCGCCGTGCCGGGCACCAGCAGACCGTAGCGCCAGTCATTGTCCGCCTTGTTGCGGATGGGAAGAAGCTGGTACGCCAGCCGCGGCCCCAGGTCGCGCGCCTGGTTCATGGCAAAGCCGGTGGTGCCGCCAAAGCCCATGCCGACCGCCCAGACCAGGATGCCGACGCCCAGCGGCAGCCAGCTTTCATAGTTCTGGGCGATGGCCAGAATGGCCGTCAAAAAGACCGTGGTGGCAAAGGCTTCCACAAAATAGTTGCGGGGCAGGTCCCGCATCGGCGGATTGGTGGAGAAGATGTTGCGGACCGCAATGGGGTCCACCTCCTTCTCGCTGGCGCGGAACTGGTCGGCATACATCACATAGCAGATCAGCGCGCCCACGAACGCGCCCGCCATCTCGGCAAGGGAATAGGGGATGAAGGCGCTCCAGGGGATCATCCCCAGAATGGCCTGGGCCAGCGCCATGGCGGGGTTCAGGCAGACGCCGCCGAAGATCATCAGCACCACCGAGATGCCGAACCCCCAGGTGGTGATGGCGAACAGATGGCCGGACCCGCGGTATTTGCTGTTTTTCAGCACCTCGTCGCAGTGTACGCCGACGCCGAAAACGATCATCAGCCCGGTGCCGAGGAACTCGGCGATCACATTATGCAGCATGATACTCCTCCGTTATGGTTTACTGTACGACGACCGAAAGCCCGTCCGGGATGACCGCGACGCGGGCGTCCCCGCCTGCGCGCAGCAGGGCGCGGGCCAGTGCTTCGTCCACGTTGGGCGCCAGTTCCATATGCAGCGCGGCGGCAATGGCCGGGTCCAGCAGGTCGGACACCAGGATCACATGGTACTTGACCAGGATGCGGGCCAGGATCTGGCTGGTCCACTGTTCGGGGACCGTTTCCAGCCGCGGGGTGGCGGCGGCGCGTTCCAGGAACGCCTGCGGGGATTCCGCCCGGGCGATGTTGTCAAAGAACGCCTGGCCGCCGTGGCCGTCGCGGCAGCCCGCGACCATGATGATCGTGCCGCCCTCCCGCACGGTGGCTTCGGCGGCGGTCATGCCCTTGACGGCCTGGTACACGTTCTGGTCCAGCGGGTAGCCGCCGTTGGTGGAGATGGCGATGTCACAGGGGACTTTGTCCACGCGGGCCAGTTCCTTGACGAAGCGGCACCCGGCCAGATGGGCCTGTTCCATATCCCCGGCAAAGGAACCGATGATCTCTTTTTTCTCGTTGAGGACGACGTTGACGATGAAGGCCAGTTTGGCCGCGCGCGCCGCAAAGACCATATCGGCATGGATCTTATTGTGTTCCAGGTTGCCGGTGCGGCATTCCGGCGCGGCGATGAACGCGCCGCAGTGGTTGGCCTGGATGGTCTTGTAGCTGGCGATGCCGGGCAGGACGGCCTTGCGCCCGCCGGAAAATCCGGCGAAGAAGTGCGCCTCGATAAAGCCTTCGGCCAGCAGCAGGTCCGCTTCGACGGCGGTGCGGTTGATCAGGCAGCGGCCGCCGCTGGGCAGCGCGCCGATGTCCGCCATGGCGGCGTCGTCGCGGGCGTCGTGCATGACGATCTCCTCATGGTCCACGATCTCCCGGCCGTATTTGGCGACCAGTTCTTCGCGGGTCGAAGCGCGGTGGAAGCCCGTGGCGACCAGGATGCGGATGCGCGCGCCGGGCGCCGCGCTGCGCAGCCGCCGCAGCAGGATAGGCATGATGATAGCCGAGGGGACCGGCCGGGTGTGGTCCGAACTGATGATGACGATGTTCTTTTTGCCCCGGGCCAGTTCCTCCAGGCTGGGGGAACCGATCGGGTGGTCCAGGGAATCCTCGACCAGTTCGGCGCCGCTTTTGGGGGGCTGATAGGCCGCCTGGCGGGAGACCAGGACCCCGGCCAGGTTCTTTTCCGGCAGATGAACGGTCTGCGTTCCCGTGTCATAAGGCAGGCAGATCTCTTTCATGGACTGAACACTTCCTTTGGTGATCGTTGTATTTCCAAAACGCGCTATAGTGTACCATGGCGGGAACTGGACAACCACCCCAAAAGATGGTATCATTTGTTACACAAAGGAGGGAACAGGAACGATGGACCGTGACGCCTATCTGCTGGAACAGCTTCGGCAATGGGGCTATACGTCGGAGGAACGGCCCCGCCATGCCTACCTGGCCTACTGCGGGCTGGACCAGCCGTTCACCTATGTGCTGGCCTACGGGGTCGTAAAGACCAGCATCATCCTGAAAAACGGCAGGGAGTTCAACATCGCCTACCTGAAAGGGCCGTCCCTGATCTCGCTGCTGCGGGACGAAGTTTCCACCTTCACCAGCGCCCCCTTCAATATCCGGGTGGAGAGCGAAAAGGCCATTTTTTACAAGGTGCCGCGCGTTGCGCTGTGGCAGAACCTGAACCGGGACCCGGTGCTGCAGCAGTACGTCAAGGAGTATTACCGCCAACGCTGGAACGAAAGCATCCACAACCAGCAGCTTATGGCCATGAACAGCAAGCGCGGCGTCATCTGCGGGTTCCTGCTCAATCTGGCCCAGCAGTTCGGCCGCCCGGCCGAGGGCGGCACCCTGATCGACTTCGTCGTGCCGTATGAGGACATCGCGGGCTTCTGCGGCATTTCCACCCGCAACAGCGTCAACCGCCTGATCACCCAACTGCGGGCCGACGGGCTGCTGGAACTGCGGGACCACCACATCCTGATCCCCTCGCTGGAACGGCTGCGCGAACAGATCGCCGAATAGCCGGCCGCATGCAACAAAAATACAAACCGCCCCGGGCCGTGCAGGCAGCACGGTCCGGGGCGGTTTTGCGGTTTTTGCGGTTCGGGTCTGCCAGCGGCTTCACTTGCCGGGCAGGTAGTGGGTCTGGCGGTATTCGCGCGGCGAAACGCCGTGCACGTTCTTGAACGCGCGGGAAAAATGGAGCTGGTTGGAATAGCTGACCTGGGCCGCGATCTCGCCGATGGAAAGGCGCGTTTCTTTGAGCAGTTGGGCCGCGCGGGCCATGCGGTAGTGCAGCAGGTAGGCCTGCGGGCTTTCGCCCACCGCGTCGCGGAACACCTTGCCGAAGTAGCTGCGGTTCAACCCGCAGACCTCGGCGATCTCCTCGATGGAGATGTCCCGCTGGTAGTTGCGGTCGATAAAGACCAGCGCCTCCTTGATGTAAAAGTCCCGCAGGCGGCGTTCGCGCCCCTCCTGCCGGCCGGCCGAAGACTGCACCAGCCGGTCCAGGAACAGATACCCGTGCCCGATCAGGTGGATGACGCTGGCGTCGCTGTGGTTGACGATGTACATCATCTGTTCCTGCAACAGGCGGCCGTCCTTCGGGCTGCGGGGCGTATAGACCGGCCGCGCGCCGCTGATGCCCGCCAGGTTCAGGCTTTCGTGGGCGCGCAGGCCGTCAAATTCCAGCCAGACATACTCCCAGGGGGCCTCCTCGTCCGCGCGGTAGGTGGTGATCTGCCCCGGCACGATCAAAAAGCCGTGCCCGGCCGTGATGGGGTATTCCTGCTCGTTGGCAAGCAGCACGCCCCGGCCCGCGATCACATAGTGGAACAGGTAGTGGTTGCGCGCGTGCGGGCCGTACGAGTGCGCCGGGGTGGTGCGCTCCCACCCGAACTGATACAGGTTCAGGTCCACGAACCGTTCGTCGCGGAAAACATGAAATTTCAACTTGCTTACGTCATCGGTGCTGCGGGACATGGCGCTCCCTCCTTTTCCCTATTATATACCAGAATGCGTCCCGACTTCAACAGAATTGGGTGGTTTCCTTGAAAATGGCATATCAAATCTCGCATCCGGGTATTCTATTCCACCCTATCGGGATGTATAATATGGGCACGATCAGCAAGTAAAAATTGTGCAATGTGCACAATGCACAATTTTGAAAGTCGTTTTTTGGCGGATATGCCAAAAGCGGCTCCACTACCGAATGACCGGTCATGGCTTCCGAATCAACCGCAGCTCGAAAAGGAGATGGATCATGAAAAAATCACATCGCTTTGCCGTCGGCGCTCTTGCGGCGCTGCTGGCGTCCGGCCTGGCCGGATGCGCGGCGGATGACGGCACCGTGGACCTGACTTTCCAGATCTGGGACGTGGCCCAGCGCGACGGTATGCAGGCCATGTGCGACGCCTACACGGCCCAGCACCCCGACGTACACATCGAGGTCCAGGTCATCAACTGGGACGAATACTGGACCAAGCTGGAAGCCGCCACCATGTCCAACAAGATGCCGGACATCTTCTGGATGCACACCAACGAGATCCTGAAATACGCCGACAACGGCAAGCTGGCGGACTGCTCCGACATTGTGGACACCGAGCATTTTTCCGACATTTCGCTGTCCAACGCCAGCGGTTCGGACGGGGTGCTCTACGGCGTGCCCAAGGATAAGGACACCGTCGGCCTTGTGTACAACAAGGAGATGTTCGACGCCGCGGGCGTCGCCTACCCCGACGAGACCTGGACCTGGGACGACCTGGTGGACGCATCGCAGAAGATCTACGACGCCACCGGCAAGTACGGCTTTATGGCCTACGCCGACGACCAGCTTGGCTACTGGAACTTTGTGTACCAGGCGGGCGGCAGCATCCTGACGCCGGACAAGACCCGCGGCAACTTCCTGGACCCCGGCACCCGCAAGGGCATGGAATTTTACATCGGCCTGCAGCAGAACGACTGGTGCCCCGACCAGAACTATTTTGCCGAGACTTCGCCCGGCACGGCCTTCTTCTCTGAAAAAGGCGCGATGTTCCTGGAAGGCAACTGGAACATCCTGTCCGAACTGCAGAACTACCCCGACATGGTGGGCAAATGGGACGTGGCCGTGCTGCCCGCCTGCCCCGACCCGGTCAGCGGCGAGGGACGGGCCACGATCTCCAACGGCCTGAGCTACGCTACCGGCGCCAACAACCCCCATCTGGATATCGTCAAGGACGTGCTGAAATTCTTCGGCAGCGAGGAGGGCCAGCGCATCCAGGGCGAGAGCGGCGCCGCCATCCCGGCATACGAAGGGCTGGAGGACACCTGGGTGGGCGTGTTCGACGACTACCCCATCGACGTGGACTGCTTCATCGATATGTTCGACTACTGCGTGCAGAGCGTGAACAACGCCGCCCGCCCCGAATGGAAGACCGACGTGAGCGACATTCTGCTGAAGATCTACACCGGCGAACTGGACCTGGATACCGGCCTTGCCCAGATGCAGGAGGCCGTGGATACCGCCAGCGCTGAATATTACGAGGAGGATGCGTGATGCTGAAAACGTCCAAGCTGTCCCGCGACGGCGCCGTGTGGGGGCTGCTGATGGTGGCGCCCACCATCATCGGGCTGGTGGTCCTGAACATGTGGCCGTTCATCCAGACCATCTACATGAGCTTTTCCAAATCGCTGCCCTTCGGCGAGTTCGAGTTTGAAGGGCTGGAAAACTACGTGGAAATGTTCCAGAACACCGAGTTCTGGAAGGCCACCGGCAACACCATCCTGTTCTGTATCCTGACGGTGCCGGTGGGCATCTTCCTGGCGCTGCTGGTGGCGGTGCTGCTCAACTCCAAGATCCGCGGGCGCACCACCTTCCGGGCGATCTTCTTCCTGCCGATGGTCGTGGCCCCGGCAGCCGTCGCCATGGTGTGGAAGTGGATCTTCAACACCCAGTACGGCATCATCAACACGCTGTCCGGCCACAGCATCGGCTGGCTGACCGACCCCCATCTGGTGCTTTTGACCTGCGCAGTGGTGCAGATCTGGTCCAACATCGGCTACGACGCCGTGCTGCTGCTGGCGGGTCTGCAGAACGTGAGCCCCACGCTGTATGAGGCCGCCGACCTGGACGGCGCGTCCAAGGTCAAACAGTTCTTCAGCATCACGCTGCCGATGGTCAGCCCCACGCTGTTCGTGGTGCTCATCATGCGGCTGATGTCCTCGCTGAAAGTGTTCGACCTGGTCTACATGATGGTGGACGACGCCAACCCCGCGCTCAATGACGCCCAGACCCTGATGTCGCTGTTCTACCGCGAGAGTTTCATCGCAGGGGACAAGGGCTATGCTTCCGCCATCGTCGTGTGGACGGTGCTGCTGATCGGCGCCGTCACCCTTATCCAGTTTATCGGCCAGAAGAAGTGGGTCAATTACGAGGTGTAAAACTATGGAAACCAGTATGAAAAGCTCCCAGCGCCAGACCAGGTTCCTGACCTACGCCGTCCTGATCCTGGGCAGCATCATCATGATCTTCCCCTTTGTATGGATGGTGCTGACCTGCTTCAAGACCCAGGCCGAATCCATGGCGGTCCCGCCGCAGATCTTCCCCTCCCACTGGGACCTGGAAAACTTCGTCACCGCGCTGCAAAGCCTGCCCTTTGTCAACCTGTATGTGAACACCGCGCTGCTGATCTTCTTCCGCGTGGTATGCGCCGTGGTGTTCAGTTCGATGGCCGGGTACGCCTTTGCCAAGCTGAACTTCCCGTTCAAGAACTTTTTGTTCACCATCGTGCTGGTGCAGATGATGCTGCCCAGCCAGATCTTCATCACGCCCCAGTACCTGATGCTGGCGCACATGGGCATGACCAACACCATCTTTGCGCTGGTGTTCCCTGGCATCGTGTCGGCCTTCGGCACCTTCTTCCTGCGGCAGACCTACCTGGGCATCCCCAATGAGATCGCCGAGGCCGCCTACCTGGACGGCTGCTCCAAGTGGCAGACCTTCACCCGCGTGCTGTTCCCGCTGACGGGTTCCAGCTGCGCCGCGCTGGGCATCTTCACGGCGGTGTTCGCCTACTCCGACCTGATGTGGCCGCTGATCTGCAACACCGACCTGAACATGATGACCCTGTCGGCCGGGCTTTCGACCCTGAACGGCCAGTACACCACCAACTTCCCGGTGCTGATGGCCGGCAGCCTGCTGGCCATGATCCCCATGGTGATCCTGTACCTGCTGTTCCAGAAGCACTTCATCCAGGGCATCGCCATGACCGGCGGCAAATAACCGCCCCCTGCGGGGCGTTCCCGTACCCCACGCGGCAAGGCGGGCGGCGCAAAGTCCGCCCGCCCTGCCGTTTTCCCGATCTCACCCAACACCAGACCCCGCCCCGGGCGGCGGCCCCAAGGAGGCACTATGAGCATCACTTTTGATCCCACAGAGCGCATTTTCCGCCTGGAAACGCAGCACACCAGCTACTGCATGCAGGTCAGCGGCCTGGGCCGCCTGCTGCACCTGTACTACGGCAGCCGCATCGGCGCGGGGGACCTGCAGGCCCTCTACCAGCCTGTGGATATGGGCTTTTCGCCCAGTTACTACGAACACCGCACCGACCGGCTGGTCTCGCCGGACCTTCTGCCCCAGGAATACACCGGCTGCAACGTGGGCGACTTCCGCCTGAGCTGCCTTTCGGTCACTGACGAAAGCGGCGCCCGCGGCGCGGACTTCCTCTATGTTTCGCACGAGGTCACGCCCGGCAAGTACGCGCTGGACGGCCTGCCCGCCGCCCACGACGAGGACGCCGAAGCCCAGACCCTGACCGTGCGCCTGCAGGACCCCGTCACCGGGCTGACGCTGGAACTGCTGTACGGCGTGTTTGAAAAGCAGGATGTCATCACCCGCGCGGCCCGGCTGGTCAACGCCGGGTCCGGCCCGCTGCGCCTGTACAAAGCGGCGTCCCTCTGCCTGGACCTGCCCTTCGGCCAGTGGGACCTGATTCACTTCCACGGCCGCCACGCCATGGAGCGCCAGATGCAGCGCGCCCCGCTGGCCGACGCCATCCAGACCGTCGCCTCCACCCGCGGCGCGTCCAGCCACCACCACAACCCTTTCGTGATCCTCTGCGACCATCAGGCCACCGAGGACGCCGGGGCCTGCTGCGGCGTGATGCCGGTGTATTCCGGCAGCTTCCGCACCGACGTGGAGCTGACCCAGACCGGGCTGGTGCGGCTGGTGACCGGCCTCCATGACGAGGGCTTCTGCTGGCTGCTGCAGCCGGGCGAGTGCTTCACCGCGCCCGAAGTGCTGCTGGCCTGGACCGACCGCGGGCTGGGCGAACTTTCCCGCCTGTACCACCGCTTCGTGCGGCGCAACATCTGCCGCGGGCCCTGGCGCTTCGTGCGCCGCCCGGTGCTCATCAACAACTGGGAGGCCACCTACTTCGACTTCGACACCGACAAGATCCTGCATATCGCCGAGAAAGCCGCCGGGCTGGGCGTCGAACTGATGGTGCTGGACGACGGCTGGTTCGGCCAGCGCAACGACGACAATTCGAGCCTAGGCGACTGGCAGGTGAACACCCGCAAGTTGCCCGGCGGCCTGGACCCGCTGATCGAGCGCATCCACGCCCTGGGCATGAAGTTCGGCATCTGGGTGGAGCCGGAGATGGTCAGCATAGACTCCGACCTTTACCGCGCCCACCCCGACTGGGCGCTGACGCTGCCCGGCCGCCAGCCCGCCATGGGCCGCAACCAGCTTGTGCTGGACATGGCCCGCCCCGAAGTCGTGGACTATCTGGCCGGGCTGCTGACCGCCCTGCTGCGCGACCATGCCATCGACTATGTAAAGTGGGACATGAACCGCAACATGAGCGACGTTTACAGCCGCGCGCTGCCGCCTGAACGCCAGGGCGAAGCCGCCCACCGCTATATGCTGGGCGTCTACAGCCTGCTGGAACGGCTGACCCAGGCCTTCCCCCAGGTGCTGTTCGAGGGCTGCGCGGGCGGCGGCGGCCGGTTCGACTGCGGCATGCTGGCCTACTTCCCCCAGATCTGGTGCAGCGACGACACCGACGCCGTCGAACGCCTGACCATCCAGCACGGCACCTCTTTCGGCTACCCGGTGTCGGCCATGGGCGCGCACGTTTCGGCCTGCCCCAACCACCAGACCGGCCGCACGGTGCCGCTGGGCACCCGCGCCGTGGTGGCGATGTCCGGCACGTTCGGGTACGAACTGGACCTCAACCGCCTGACGCCGGAGGAATGCGACGCCGTGCGCGGCCAGATCGAGCAGTTCAAACGCTGGGCCGGGCTGATCGGCGGCGGGGACTACTTCCGCCTGGCCCCGCCTGAGACCGGCGACTTTACGGCCTGGCAGTTCACCGCCCCCGACCGGCGGGAAGCCCTGCTGAACCTTGTGGTGACCCATCCGCGCGCCAACCCGCGCTGTGCCCACGTCTGCCTGCGGGGGCTGGACCCCGACGCCCGCTACCGCGTGGACGAACTGGTGTTCGCCGGATGCAGCGAGATGGGCGCCCCCCTGCGCCAGCGCGCCGCCGGGGTCCTGCAAAACGGGACGTTCAGCGGCAGCTTCCTGATGCGCGCGGGCGTCACGCTGCCCCAGCTTTTCGGTGACTGCCCGGCCGTGCAGATCCACTTCACCCTTGCGGAGGAGGCGACCCAGGCATGAAAAAGACGGCTTCCGGCCGCAGCACCGCGGCGGAAAAGCGGTATCAGGCCCGGCTGGCCGCCCGCTGGGACGAACTGAAATGGCTGTACTGCGAACTGTACAGCCACCGCCCCGACGCCATGGACCACCTGCAGGCCCTGGCGGACGCCATGCGGCGCTTTTATGACGAGCGCAGCGCCAGCCTGAAAGCGCGCGACCGCCGCCGGGAGGCGGACCCCGACTGGTACCGCCGCAACGACCTGATGGGCATGATGCTCTACGTCCACAACTTTGGCGGCACGCTGCGCGGCACGGCGGCGCACATCGACTACCTGAAAGAGTGCGGCGTCAACTATCTGCACCTGATGCCGCTGCTGGCCAGCCCCCGCGGCAAAAGCGACGGCGGCTATGCGGTGGCGGATTTCCGCGCCGTGCAGCCGGAACTGGGCACGATGGAGGACTTTGCGGCGCTGACCGCCGCCTGCCACAAAAACGGCATCAACGTCTGCCTGGATTTCGTGATGAACCACACGTCCGACGAACACGAGTGGGCGCGTCGCGCCCGCGCGGGCGAGAAAGAGTTCCAGGACCGCTACTTTTTCTTTGACGATTACACGATCCCCGACCAGTACGAGCGCACCTGCCCCCAGGTGTTCCCCACCACGGCGCCGGGCAACTTCACCTGGCTGCCGGACTGCCGCAAGGTGGTCATGACGACCTTTTACCCCTACCAGTGGGACCTGAACTACGGCAACCCGGTGGTTTTTAACGAGATGGTGTCCAATATGCTCTATCTCGTGAACCAGGGCGTGGACGTGGTCCGGCTGGACGCCGTACCCTATATCTGGAAGCAGCTCGGCACCACCTGCCGCAACCTGCCGCAGGTACACAGCATCGTGCGCATGATGCGCATGATCTGCGAGATCGTCTGCCCCGGCACGCTGCTTCTGGGCGAGGTGGTCATGGAGCCGGACAAAGTGGCGCCCTACTTCGGCACACCTGACAAACCGGAGTGCCATGTTTTGTACAATGTGACGACCATGGCCAGCACCTGGCACACCGTCGCCACCGGGGACACGGCGCTGCTGCGCCGCCAGCTCGACATTCTGGCCGGGCTGCCCCGCGGCTATGTGTTCCAGAACTACCTGCGCTGCCATGACGACATCGGCTGGGGGCTGGATTACGGCTTTCTGGCGCAGTTCGGCATACAGGAAGTGCCGCACAAAAAGTATCTGAACGACTTTTTCACCGGCAAAACGGACAATTCCTTTGCCATCGGGGAGCTGTACAACGACGACCCGCGCCTGGGCGACGCCCGGCTGTGCGGCACCACCGCTTCGCTGTGCGGCATCGAGCGCGCCGGTTTTGCCGGCGACCGCGAAGCCTGGGAGCGCGCGGTTCGCTTTGACCTGACGCTGCACGCCTTCATGCTGTGCCAGTCGGGTATCCCGGTGCTGTACAGCGGCGACGAGATCGGCCAGCTCAACGACTACAGCTATAAAGACGACCCGGAAAAGGCCGCGGATTCCCGCTACCTGCACCGCGGGGCCTTCCCGTGGGACCTGGCGGCCAACCGCAGCGTGCCGGGCACCTTGCAGAACCGGCTGTTCCCGGCCCTGATGCACCTGGAGCGGCTGCGCCGCCAGCACAGCGTGTTCGGCGCGCAGGTGCCGTTCTGGACCATCGACACCCACGACCCCGCCGTGCTGGGCCTTGTGCGGGAAAACGACGAAGAACGGCTGGTGGCGCTGTACAATTTCAGCGGTGCCGACCGCACGGCCTGGATCCGGGAGGGCGACGAGGAGTACCGCGACCTGCTCACGGGCGAACTTCTGCCCGCGCGCGACGTGCCGCTGCGCGCCTTCGGCTGCCGCTGGCTCTGCCGCGCCAAGCCCGCGGCGGGCCACGCTGCGGCCCCTGATGCGGCCGCAGACTGCGCCGGCGCAGACCACGACGCCGCCCCAGAAGCCCCGACTGTGTAAGCGGGGCGGCGATACTGTTTCATAGCTGATCCCTACACCCAAAAGCACGGTGCGTTTGCACTGTGCTTTTTTGCGTATTCCAACCGCCTGGTTCCATGCAGCGAGCAGCGTTTCACTCGCTGCAACACTTTTGAAATATACGCTTTCGTTTGTAGAATCTGCCCACGTCAAAGGGACGTTCCTGTGCATTTTTATCCTTGCGTCCAGCGCAGAGCAAATGCTAGAATACACTTGCATGATACAGTTGGCGGCCTTCGCCAGCCGTACAGCGACCAATACGGCTTCCACAATGATCTGTGTATTTTCAACCCGGCGCCGATCACCTGATCCCGCGGCGCCCGACGTCCCTGTGAAAAGGAGAGAAAAAAGCGATGGCTGTTCATGTGGTGGACGAAGCACGGCGCTGCCTGCATTGCAAGAAGCCCCTGTGCCGCGAGGGGTGCCCGATCCACACCCCGATCCCGGATATGATCCAGATGTTCCTGGACCATCAGATCGACGAAGCCGGCCGTATGCTGTTTGAGAACAACCCCTTGAGCGATATCTGTTCGCTGGTCTGTGACCAGGAAAAGCAGTGCGAAGGCCATTGCGTGCTGGGGCGCAAGGGGCAGCCGGTACACATTTCCAGCATCGAAAACTATATTTCGGACAGTTATCTGGACCGGCTGGAACTGCCTTGTGAGGCAAAGAAGCACAAGCGGGTGGCGATCGTGGGGTCCGGGCCGGCAGGCATCACCATCGCGGTGCTGCTGGCACAGCGCGGCTACGATGTGACACTGTTTGAAAGCCGGGACAAGATCGGCGGCGTACTGCGGTACGGCATCCCGGAGTTCCGGCTGCCGAAGTCCATTCTGGACCGCTACAAGACCCAACTGGTCAAGCTGGGCATTCGGATACGCCCCAACACCGCCATCGGCACGACCCTGACGCTGGACGACCTGCAGCGGGACGGCTACCAGGCGATTTTTATCGGCACCGGCGTCTGGCGGCCCCGCAAGCTGAATATCCCCGGCGAAAGCCTGGGGCACGTCCATTTCGCCATTGATTACCTGCAAAACCCGGATGTGTACGACCTTGGCAGCAGCCTTGTGGTCATTGGGGCGGGCAACTCCGCCATGGATGTGGCCCGCACGGCGCTGCGCAAGGGCGTGCGCCATGTGACGGTCTTCTGCCGCCGCCTGCAGGCCGCGGCCAGCCAAAACGAGATCGACTACGCGGTGGCGGACGGTGTGGACTTCCTCTACGGTGCCCGCCCTGTAGAGATCACCGACGACGGCGTGCGCTACCAGATGGCATCTTTTGACACAGACGGCCAGGTAGCGGCGCTGAGCGAGGCAAAATTCTTTCCCTGTTCCAGCGTGATCGTGGCGGTAAGCCAGGGGCCGCTGAACCGGATCGTCAGCACGACGACGGGGCTGCGCACGAACGAAAACGGCCTGCTGGCCACCGACGAAAACGGCCGGACCAGCCGTCCCGGCGTGTTTGCCAGCGGGGACGTGGTCTCCGGCGCACGCACGGTGGTGGAAGCGGTCAAGTATTCCAAAAAAGTTGCCGACGCGATGGACGAATATTTGTCCACCTGCTGAATCGCCATTCCTCCCTCCCCTGTTATATGCAAGTCAACGGCCCTGCCGGAAATGCTCCGGCAGGGCCGTTGACTTTCTTTTTGTGGCCTGGCAGAAGATCCAATCCCCGCCGGGCGCTCATCTTCCTCCCGGTGGGTCCTGTTTCTTTGTGTGCCCCTTTCAAGCGGAGCCACTTTGCCGGCACCGTTCACCGCACCAGGGCGACGGCGACGTCGTTGACGTTGGTGCCGGTGGGGCCGGTGACGAGCAGGCCGCCCACCGCCTGCAGGGCGTGGTAGGCGTCGTTGGCGGCCAAAACATCGTGGACGCGCAGGCCCTTGGCGGCCAGCGCGTCCAGCGTTTCGCCGTCCGCATAGCCGCCCGCCGCGTCGGTGGGGCCGTCGGTGCCGTCGGACCCCACGCTGAACACGGCGGCGTGCGCCATGCCGGCAATGCCTTCGGCCGCGGCCAGCGCCAATTCCTGATTGCGGCCGCCCAGGCCCGTGCCGGTCAGCCGCACCACCGTCTCGCCGCCCGCCAGAAACGCCAGCGGCGCGGCGGGGTTTTCGTGGGTCCTGAGCACCGACGCCAGGAAGCTGCCCGCTTCTTTTGCCTGGCAGCAAAGGCGGTCGGTCAGCAGCACCGGGGTGTAGCCCCGCGCCTTGCAGGCTTCGGCCGCCGCGGCGCACAGTTCCCGCACGCTGCCCGTGATATGGCTCTCCACATTGTCCAGCCGCTTGGGTGTCTCGCGGTGCAGGCAGGCCATGGCCTGTTCGCTCAGGCGCAGGCGGTATTTTTCCGCCACGGCCAGCGCGTCGGCGCAGGTGGTGGGGTCGGGGCAGGCGGGGCCGGAGGCGATCATATCCAGCGGGTCCCCGATGATGTCGGACAGGATCACGGCAAACACGCGGGCAGGGGCGCAGGCTTCGGCAAAGCGGCCGCCCTTGACGCCGGACAGGCGCTTGCGCACGGTGTTCATCTCGACGATATCGGCGCCGCAGGCCAGCAGTTGGCCGGTGATGTCCTGCAGTTCCGCGCCGGGGATGAGCGGCTGTTCAAACAGCGCGCTGCCGCCGCCAGAAAGCAGGAACAGGACCGTATCCTCTTTCCCGGCCTTTTCGACAAGGTCCAAAGCGGCCCGCGTGGCCCGGAACGAATTTTCATCCGGGACCGGGTGGCCCGCCTCGTAGCAGGTGCAGCGGGGCAGGGGTTCCCGGACGTGGCCGTACTTGGTCACCACCACCCCCGCCGAAAGCCGCCCGCCCAGGCATTCCACGGCGGCGTGCGCCATCTGCCAGGCGGCCTTGCCGGCGGCTACCAGCAGCAGCCGTCCAGGGCCGGGCGTAAAACCGGCGAGCGCGCGGCGCACCGCCTCGTCGGGCAAAACGGCTGCGATGGCCTGCTGCACGATGGCATCGGCATCGGCGCGTAACATTTGGTCCATGGGTGATCCCCCTCCCGAAAAATTGCTGTCTTTATTGTACCCGCCCCGGCAGGACAGCGCAAGCCAAAAAAGCAGGCGCCGCCCGGCGCAAACAGGGCGGCGCCCAAAGCAAGAAAGGAGCGCTGTGAAGCAGATAGCGGAATTTCAGCGGCCGATCTGGATGCCGGTCAGCTTCTCGTAGTAATGCGCGATGCAGCTATGGTCGTGCTGGCCTTCGCCGTTGTTGTGCAGCCACTGCAGCACTTCCTGCACCTCGGCGGTCATGGGCACCGGCGCGCCGATGGTATGGGCGCAGTCCAGCGCGTTGTTCAGGTCCTTGATGTGCAGGTCGATCTTGAAGCCGGGCTTCTCGTTCCCGGCGATCATCATGGGGGCTTTGGCGTTCATGACCGTGGAACCGGCCAACCCGCCCTTGATGGCGTTGAACACCAGTTCCGGGTCCACACCGGCCTTCTGCGCCAGGGTCAGCGCTTCGGCCAGGGCCTGGATGTTGCAGGCAACGATGATCTGGTTGGCCAGCTTGGTGGTGTTGCCGGCGCCCACCTCGCCGCAGCGCACGACGCTGGAACCCATGGCGCCCAGCAGGTCCTTGTATTGGTCAAACACTTCCTGCTTGCCGCCGACCATGAAGCTCAAGGTTCCGTCAATGGCCTTGGGCTCGCCGCCGGAGACCGGGGCGTCCAGCATCTCGACGCCTTTTTCGGCCAGGGCGGCGGCGATCTCCTTGGAGGCCACAGGGTTGATGGAACTCATGTCGATGAACACCGTGCCGGGGCGCATATGGGCAGCGACGCCGTTTTCGCCCAGCATGACTTCCTTGACCTGGGGGGAGTTGGGCAGCATGGTCAGCACCACGTCGCACTGCGCGCCGATCTCGGCCTGGGTGGCGGGGGTGGCGCCGCAGGCGGCCAGTTCCTGCATGGGGGCCTCGCTGCGGTTATTCACCAGCAGGTCGGTGTACCCGGCTTTCAGCAGATTTTTCGCCATGGGTCTGCCCATGATGCCCAAACCAATAAAACCGATCTTCATAATCAATTACCTCTCTTCCAATCCTGTTGTACAGTCGATGTGTATGGGGAACGGCGGGCGGGATGCCCTGCCGGTGCCGGCAAAAAAGATCACAGCAGGTCCATCTGTTCCAGTACGCCGCGCAGCGTTTTCTTCTGTTCGGCGCTCAGTTCCTGGATGGGGTCCAGGCACTTGCCCACCGGCAGGCCCTGCATGACCAACGCTTCCTTGATCGTCTGGGGGAAGGTGCCCATGTTGGTGGCGATGCGCAGCGGCGCCAGCTTGTACTGCGCCTGCAGCGCGCCGGCGTAGTCGCCGTCCTCCCATTTGTCGTAAATATCGGCGGTGATGCGGGGCGCCACGTTGGCGCAACTGGCGATGGCGCCCGACGCGCCGTACATCAGGGCCGCAAAGATCATGGTATCGCGCCCCATCAGCACCTTGAAGTGGTCGCGCTGGTCGGCGGTCAGCCGCAGGTATTCCTCGGCGTTGGTCATATCGCCGGTAGAATCCTTGATGGCGACGATGTTCCGGCAGTCGCGGGCCAGCCGCGCCGCCGTGGCCGGGGCGATGGTGACGTTCGTCTTGGGTTTGTTGTTGTACAGGATCACCGGCATATCGGTACTGTCGGCGATGGTCTTGTAATACAGGTACAGTTCCTCCTGGGTCTGGCTGATGAACATGGGCGTCAGCACGCTGACGGCGTCATAGCCGCCGACCTGTTCCACCAGACGGATCAGATGGATGACGCCGCGGGTGGTGATGTGGTTGCAGCCCGCAAACAACTGGATCGGGTGGCCTTTGCGGGTGGTCTTGCCCGCGACGGCCTCCCTGACGGTGGTGAGGATCTTGACGAATTCTTCATCGTTGACGGCGTAAAACTCGCCGGTCGTCCCCAGCGGGAACAGGCCGTGCACGCCGTTATCCACCAGGCGCGCGCTCATCATGGCCAGTACGCCGTAATCGATCGAACCGTCTGATCGGAACGGGGTGATGATGGGGGGCGTGATCCCGTAGGGAACGAACGCCATACAAATCAGTCCTTTCTTTGACTGCCGGGCGGCGGCAAAGGCTGCCGCGCCGCCCGGTCTCCGCTTTTCTATCCTATCTCTATTATAAAAAAGTGGGGCGCACGCGCAATTCGCACAAGGGCCAAAGGCCCGGTGGGGATTTCATTGCAATTTACCAGTTTTTCAATAATTGATTCAATACATTTCGCGGACTTTTCAAACTGAAATGTTTGCCGGGGCCTTTATATTTCGATCCCCAGCTTTTTGATCTTGCGCCACAGCGTGGTGGTGCTGATGCCCAGTTCCCGGGCCGTCAGGGCGCGGTTGCCGTCGTTGCGCGCCAGCGCCAGAGAGATCCGCTGGGCTTCGCGGCTCTGGTGGACCGAAACGCGCCCTTCCTCGCGTTCCGCCGGGTCGGGGAACATCTGCTGCCACAGCCGCCGGATCACGCTTTCGTCGATGTTGCGGTGGGTGGCGGTCAGGACCAGCCGTTCAATAAAGCTGTTGACCTGCAGGATATTGCCCGGCCAGTCAAAACTCTGCAACAACTGCATACCGCCGCTGGTTATGACGTGGTAGCGGTGGAAGCGTTCGCAGGTCTCCTCAAAGGTCTTTTGCAGGATGTCCGCCAGGTCCTCGGGGCGTTTTTTCAGCGAGGGCAGGTCGATGCGCAGCGCCGCAAGCAGGTAATACAGATCCATGCGGAACCCGCCGCTGCAGGCGGTATCCCACAGGTCGGCCTCGGTAGTGGCGATCAGCCGGGTATTGACGTGGATGGGCCGTTCCAGATTGCGCTGGATCACCCGGTGGTAGCGCATGGCCTGGTAGACGTTGGACTGCACGGTGTAGGAAAGTTTGTCGATCTCCTGCAGCATCAGGGTGCCGTTTTCCGCCATGCCGAACACGCCCAGGTCTGTCTCCCCGTTTTTGTTTTTGTAGCCGGTGCCGAACAGGGTCGTCATCTGTTCGTCCGGTTCCAGGCTGGCGCAGTTCAACTGCACAAAGGGGCCGGTGCTGTTGGCGCTGTTGTTGTGGATGCACTGGGCCAGCAGGCGGATCTCAGACCCCTGCGGCCCGGCGATCAGGATGGGGCCTTCCGACTGGCTGAACAGCCGCGCCTGGTCCACCGCGCGGGACATCAGCGGCGAGCGGTGATGCACGTTTTCAAAACTGCGCTGGGCCAGGTTGCCGGATAAAAGCTCGCCGTCCTCCACGGCGGGGTCCAGTTGGATGGTGCGGTGGACCTTGTGGCAGGAGAGGATCGCGCCGTCGATGCTTCCGTTTTCCAGCCGGATGGGGGCCAGGATGGCGACCATCGCCTGGTAATGGATGTGCAGGAAGGTGGAATAGTTGCCGCCGCCGTGAAGCACGTTCTCGATGACTTCCGACTCAAGGCCGGGGATCACCTCCTGCAGCGGCCGCGCAAGCAGCGTGTCCAGCGTGGTGTCCAGGTCTTTGAGCATGATGTCGTTGCATTTGACGACCTTGCCGGTGCGGTTGACCTGGATATAGCCGTTGGTGGTATTGTTGAGCAGCGCGTCGATCTGGGCGTTGGCGCGCTGGTTCATCTCATCGGCCTGCAGGGCGGTCTCGGCGTTCTGGATGGCGTTCTGGAACGAATCGTTGCTGAAATCCAGGAACAGGAACGGGACGCCCGCCTCCTGCGCCATGTGCGCCGTGTGGTCGCCGCCAATGATCACATCCGGCCGGGATGCCAGTGCTTCGCGATTGACGCGGGCGTATTCTTCTTCCGTGCGGTAGACGAAGATCTTCAGATCGACGCCGAACAGAAGGTTGCAGCAGCTTGTATCACAGAGCATATCATTGGCGACGACCAGCGCCACCCGCGGGCAGGTACGGTCGGTCAACTGGCGGGCCTTGCGCAGCAGCATGCCGATCCCCTGCGCGGTCAGGCGCACGCTGACCACCGGCACGTTCAGATGCTGGCGGATGAGCAGCGCCTGCAGGCCGCGGGCGATCAGGATCGACGCGCCGCCGCGGATGGAAGCCTGCGCCTCCTCAACGGCGTGTTCGGTGGCGATGCAGCGGATCTCTGCGACGGAATCATGCCCGCGCGCCTGTTCCTGCGCCTGGCGCACGAGGTCCTCTTTGGGCAGTAGGATGGAAATGTGGTTCATGGAATCTCCCTTTCTGTGCGGCCGGCAGCAGCCGCAGGATAGGGGGCCTTGTGCAAGCGGAACGCCCCCGGGCAAAAGCGGAATACCGTTTTGCCTTTACTATACCAGATTTGCGCGCCGTATTCCACCAAACGAGCCCGGCCCCCCGGCACGCGGAAGGTCCGGCGCCGGAGGGCGGGTTCATCGTTTGCAGTTTGCCCTGCCGGGCGCTCAGCGGACCATGCAGGGGCGTTTGGGGTCAAATTTCCAGCCGGGGATCAGATACTGCATCCCCTTGGCGTCGTCACGGGCGCCCAGGCAGTTGTCTACATACAGCTTGTGGGCTTTCATGACCTGGGCGCGGTCGATCTCGATGCCCAGGCCGGGCTTGTCCGGCAGGTCGATGCAGCCGTCCACGATCTGCAGCGGTTCCCGGGTCAGGCGCTCGACGCCTTCCTGCCAGATCCAGTGGGTGTCGATGCCGTTCAGCTTGCCGGGCACGGCGGCGGCCGTCTGCACCATCATGGCCAGGCTGATGTCGAAGTGGTTGTTGGAATGGCAGCCCCACATCAGGCCGAAGTCGTTGCACAACTGCCCGACGCGGACCGAACCGTTCATGGTCCAGAAGTGCGGGTCGGCCAGCGGGATGTCCACGCTGTTCAGCGCGATGCAGTGGGCCATCTGGCGCCAGTCGGTGTCGATCATGTTGGTGGCGGTGGGCATGCCGGTGGCACGGCGGAATTCCGCCATGATCTCGCGGCCCGAAAAACCGTCCTCGGCGCCGCAGGGGTCCTCGCAGTAGGCCAGAACTTTTTTGAGTTCGGGCGCGATCTCCAGGGCTTCTTTCAGGCTCCAGCAGCCGTTGGGGTCCAGGTCGACACGCGCGTCCGGGAAGGCCGCCTTGATGGCCTGCACGGCTTTGAGTTCCTCCCTGGGGGCAAAAACGCCGCCTTTGAGCTTGAAATCCTCGAAGCCGTATTTCTCGCGGGCCGCGCGGGCCAGCGCGACGATTGCATCGGGGTCCAGCGCCTTCTCGTGGCGCAGGCGATACCAGTCGCAGTCGGAATCCGGCTCGCTGTCATACGGCAGATCGGTCCGGGTGCGGTCGCCCACATAGAACAGGTAGCACAAAAAGCGCACCCGTTCGCGCTGGATCCCGTCGCCCAGCAGCGCGGCGGCCGGAACGCCCAGGTATTTGCCCAGCAGGTCCAGCAGCGGCGCCTCGATGGCGGTGACCACATGGACGCCGGTGCGCAGATCGAACGTCTGCTGGCCGCGCACGTCGTCCTTGATGTTGGCGGCCAGCCAGTCATTGACGGCCTTGAGCGTGTTTTTGTATGCGCCGATGCTGGTGCCCTCCACCAGCTTTTTCACGTTTTCCAGCGCCAGGGTGATCTTCCGGCCGCCGGGGACCTCGCCGACGCCGGTCGCGCCGGTCGAATCGGTGAGGATGACCACATTGCGGGTGAAGTACGGCGCATGCGCGCCGGAGAGGTTGAGTTCCATGCAGTCCTTGCCGGCGACGGGGTAGACTTCCATTTTGGTAACGATGGGTGTCATTGGCAATACTCCTTCTCTCATATCCGCAGCCGGTATGGGGCCGCGGTCAGCAATTCTTTCTGTCTGTAATCATAGCAGCAAAGCCGCCGCCCTGGCAATCGACAAAAATGACCAAAGGCGCCCGCTCTTGTTGGTATATTCCTACGAGATTTCATCCGGGCATTTCAAGTGCATTTCACGGTTGGATCAAAAATGAAATGTTACCGCATCGTTTCCCGCTGCACCTCCTGTTCTGCGGCGTGCAGCAGACCTTTCAAATACCCGGTCGGATAGGCAAACGCCCCCAGCGCCCCGCCCATGGACGGATGACCGGCAAAGGCATGGTCAACCGAAAGATACCCCTCAAAGCCGCAGCGCACAAGCTGCTTCATGACCGCGTACATGTTGGCATATCCATCCTCGCAGAGCGTTTCTTCAAATTGGGGCAGGGTGGAAGATACATTGCGGAAATGCACCACCAGCACCTTGCCGGCTTTGCAGAACCGCTCCATATCCTGCATCAGATCCCCGAACGCGCGGCCGCCCTCCAGCCAGCAGCCAACGCAAAGTTTCATCCCCAGGGCGCGGCTGTTCCCGGCCAGGGAAAATGCGCGGTCGTAATCCGCCGCGCGATAGATCAGGCTTGCCACACCGCCCAGCGAGGGCACCGGCGGGTCGTTGGGGTGCAGCGCCAGGCGGCACCCGCATGACTCGCAGACCGGCAGGATACGGTCAAGAAAGTAGCTGAAATTGTCCCATACTTCTTCCGATGTATAGGTGCGGTCGTTGGCGATGGGGCGGGCGTTGATCTCGTCCATGTCGGCGTATGCGGTCACGCCGCCGCGGCTGTGCGGGCAGACCGCGCGCCCTGTGCGGAAGATCCCGTTCGGCTGCCAGGCCACGGATACGACCGGCACGCCGACCGCGGCCGAAAGGCGCACAAAGTCGGCAAACTGCCGGATCTGCGCATCCCGGTCGGCACGGCCCAGAATGATCGACGGATTTTTTTGCAGGGGCGGGCAGGCCAGGTCTGAAATTTCCAGGTCGAACCCGGCCAGCCGCTCCTGTTCCCTGGCAAGCGTGTCGTAAGTGGCTTCCTGCGGCATCACGTTCAGATTGAGCCAGTGTATTCCCATCTCACGAATAAAAGCCAGTTCTTCATCCGTGTGTCCCAGCCGGGCCGGGAGTTGTACCTGGATCGACATCGTTCTACACTCCTTTGCTTTTGTACCAAAAAAAACGCCGCCCGCGGCGCACTCGGGCCGGGGCGGCGGCAGAAAGTTACGGGGCGCCGTCAGATCATTTTGCTTCGGGGTAAACGTCAGGATACATCTTTTTGACGGCTTCGGCGCGGTCGCGCAGCACATCGCCCCATACATAGTCCCCGATCCAGACGCGGTAATCGCTGCGGTCCGCGGGGATGTTGGGCTTTACGTTGCCCTGGTTGAGGTGGCTGGGCAGGCAGATGTCGACCTTCCAATCGGCCAGTTCCAGACAGTCACGGATAAAAATGTGGGGCAGTTCAGGCGAAAGATCGTTATCGCGCAGGTATTCCCGTGCCATCAGGCCGACGCCGATACCGCCGTGCATCGCGCAGTGAAATACTTCCCCCGTTTCGTCGTCCCGGTCGTCAAAGTAGAAAGAGGTCGCGCCGGGCGTATGGCCGGGGGTCAGGCGGGTGTGGATCGAAAAGCGCCCCAGGTCGATGGTCTTGCTGTCATCATAGAAGTGGTCGACCCGGTAATCTACCATCGGCAGCGGCTTGGTATCGTCTTTGTGCAGTTGGTGCTGTTCCTCGTCGATTTGGGAAAGGTAGACTTCTGCCCCGGTCATTTCCTGCAAATAGCGGGCACCGTTGACATGGTCCCAGTGCCAATGACTGAGCAGGATCTTTTTGATACGGCGGGGGTCGTAGCCGATCCGGTAGATCCCGTCCAGCAGCAGATAGAAAGAAGCGCGGTAGCCGGTATCGATCAGCATCAGGCCCTCCGGACCGCAGTCCAGCAGATACGCCGCCACATCATCCTGACCGCCCACCTGCCAGATATGCGGCGCCACGCGGTAAGGCGCGACGGCATACTTCCAGGGGTGTTCCAGATCGTCCCCGCAGCGGGGATGCTCCACGGGAGCATAAAACAATTTCTTTTCCATCGGATCTATCCCCATAAAGGTTTATCCATTGCAGGCACTGCGGATGCTGCGCACGATCAGATCTGCAGCTTCGCGCCAGTCCTTGCCAAAGTGCGGGATGAATCCATGGCTCGTATCGGGAAAGCGCTTCAGCGTAACTTCAACGCCCAGGCCCGCCATCCGCATCGCATATTCTTCATCCTCGTAACGGAAGTTGCACCCGCCTGCCGTGATCACCAGCGCACGGGGCAGCCTGCGCAGTTGATCGTCGGTCGCATAGCTGGGGGAACCGTAGGGCGACGCCTTTGCCGCCTCGTCATCGCCAAAATACAACTCTGTGAACGCGCGTTCCCGTTCTGCTGGCAGCACACGCTTCAAACCGCCGCGCTTGTAGACAGGATTCAAAATATTATCCAGCGGTGGGTACCCCAACACCTGCAGGCAAAGGGAAAAATCGCCCGTTTCGGCAGCCTTCAATGCAATACCGGCTACCAGAGAGCCGCCCGCGCTGTACCCGCCTGCCGAAATGCGGTTTTGATCCCCGCCCCAGGCTGCGCACTGTTCAAACGTATACCGGCAGGCATCGTAGCACTGGTCAAAGGCCACCGGCCACTGTGCTTCCCGGCTGGTGGTATAGTCCAGATCGACCACGATACCGCCGATCTGATCTGCCACATAGCTGCTGAACATCGAATCGCAGGGGGCGTGGGGGCCAACAAAACCTCCGCCATGGATATTGATGTGGATGGGGCAGTTCGGGGTGCGCTTTTTGGCACGGTAAATATACAGCTTGTAATCGAACCCGTCTACCGTGCGGGTGATGATCTCTTCGTCAGCCAGCTTGAGGAAGTCGATGCATTCCTGCGGATATTCCGGCGGCGGAGCGTTTTTGGGCCGCAGCGAAGTACGATCAAGGACCTCAAACAGTTCCTGCTTGCGCTGTTCAGACAAAGCCATAACGAACGACCTCCTTTACAGATGTGCTTCCTTGATGGTACGAATGATCAGTTCCTGTGCCTGCTGCCACTGACCGGCCAGGCGGACGGTGAAGCCGTGGGGGCTGTCGGCAAAACATTTGATCGTGACCTCATTGCCCATAGCCGCCATACGCAGGGCGTACTTTTCGTTATCCTGCTTGAAGGGGCATTTCTCGGCGTTGATGACCAGCGTGCGGGGCAGCCCTTTCAACATTTCATCGGTGGCAAACAGCGGACTGCAGAAAGGCAGTTGAAGCACCCGGTCATCACCGTCTGCATACAGTTTGGAAAAAGCGTTGGAGCGCTCGTTGTATCCGGGCAGCACAGCCTGGTAGTTGTCCAGCGCCGAATAATCCAGGATCTGCAGGCAGAGGTCAAAATCCTTTGTAGCCGCTGCCCGCATCGAGATAGCCGCCGACAGGCAACCGCCTGCGCTGTGGCCACCCACCGAGATCTGCCCGGGATCGCCGCCCCAACTCTCGCACTGCTCGAACACCCAGCGCACGACCGCATAGCCCTGCTCAAACGCACAGGGGAAAGGATGATCCCAGGAAGTGGCATAGTCGATATCCACCACGATCCCGTGTATTTCAGCCGCCAGGTGCGCGCAGTACAGATCATCGTCATGGTCCTGCGGGAACACGAAACCGCCGCCGTGCATATTGACATGAATGGGGCAATGTTCGGTCTTGTCCTTGGCGGTGGAAATCACCAGCCGTACCGGGGCAGCCGGTGCATCCAGCGGCAGCGTCATTTCTTTTTGTTCCACCTTGTCCAGGTATGCCGTGTATTCAGGCGGGATCGTACGTTCCCGGTTCCGATGCGCGCCGGTGCGGTCCAGAACTTCCTTGTAATATGCCTTATCGGCCTGAGTCAGTGCCATAAAAACCTCCAAATTTGTTTAGCCGTAAACGGGGAAGAACATATTTGCGCTGATGATCAGCGCGACCATCATGATCAGCACATAAGGCAGGGTAAATTTGAGCATCTTGATCGGGTTGAAGCCCCCCACCGCATAAGCAACGGTAGCGGCAGAACAGCCGGTGGGGAAGGCAACGGCCAGGCAGGAAGCCATGGAAACCAGACTGACGACCGCGCGCGGGTCCATGCCGCCGGCCACCGCCGTGCTGGCGGCAATAGGCGTCAGGATGGCTACCGTTCCGTTATTGGACATGAAAGTAGTCATAATCGTTGCCACGACGGTAAAGACGATGGTGACAAGCAGACCGCTGGGATTCTCGCCCAACAGGTTCAATACCAGGTTACCAATATATTCGCCGGCGCCGGATTGGCTCATAGCGGTGGAGAATACCAGCACACCGGCGACCATCCATACCATATCGCTGGTCAGACCGGCGATGGCTTCGCGGCTGGTCATAACCCCACTGAAGATAAAGACCAGAATGACGACCGCAGGGATGAGGTAGATGACCTTGCCCAACTGGTTGGAGAAGAAGAACGCAATGATGGTAACGATAAAGCCGATATAGACGATTTTTTCATGGATTGAGGACATCGTGGGACCGTTGCCCTGGTTCCCGGCCGCGCCCAGATCGATCGCGTCCGCCTTGATATCCTGCTTGGGAATCAGGCGCCAGGCAAACAGGCAGTAAACCGTACCGACGATGGAGGGCAGCAGGCCGATCTTCATAAAGTCGAAAACACCCAATAGCTGGTTGGGGTCGCCGCCCACCAGACCTTCGTAGTAAGCGTTGGTGGTAAGGGGAAGCGCAGCGCCCATGCCGACAGGGAAGCGGCCGAACCAGGTGCAGATCATCGTAGCGCACAAAAACAGCATCCGGGACTGGGAAATACCGCTGGCATCATTGTCATCCAGCGTCTGCACGAACATCAGCATAATGGCCATAACGGCGGTCATCCCCATCAGTTGGGTCAGCAGCGCGGTAAAAGCACAGATCAACAGGATCAGCAGAACACCGCTTTTGCCCTGGGCTTTTGCCATGGAGCGGCGGATGCGATGGATCAGGCTGGTTTTTCCCAGCGCACCGGCAAGGACCATCATGGTGGCGATCAGCACCGTCGTGGTGTTGGAAAAGCCGGAGAACGCGGTCTGTACATCAATAACGCCCGTCAGCGCCAAAACGATGACGCAGGTCATGCCCGTAACGCCATACGACCACTTTTGGAGCACGAACGAAACCATCATGAATACCATTACTGCCAATGTAATGATAAGGTTAATATTTTCCACAGAGAAACCTCCTCGTGTTTGAAAGTCAGGATACCCGTATTCCTGTGCGCGTATCCTGCAGGAACATTCCGACCAACTGTGACCACGGTTGCCTTTTGGGTAACTTTATCATAGCAGTCCGTTCCATTGTCAACAATCGACAAAAGCACCCAAAAGGAAAACCTCCCCTTGTGGCATTTTGATGACACTTCAATTTGATTCCACTTTCTTTGCACGGCGTTTCAGGATGTTGCAGGGCCGTTTTTTGTTCTGCCGCAGACGGCTTGCCATCCATCGCACAGTTCTTTTTCCACCCTTTGCGGTGTTTGGACGAAAACAAAAAGAGCCATGTTTTGCCCGGTCAGACCAGACCGTTCAAAGCATGGCTCCTTTTATAAAATCATTCCTTTACGCCGCCCATACTTATCCCCTGGGTCAGGCGGTCCTGCGCAAACAGGTAGACCAGCACCGTGGGGATCAGGACGATCATCAGACCCGCAAACAGCGCGCCCCAGTCGGTAGCATACCGCTGTACTTCATACAAATTGACCAGACCCACCGGGAGCGTAAATTTCTGATCGCTGGATATCAGTGTAAGCGCAATGGCGTATTCGTTCCAGTATCCCAGCGCCGCCAACAGGCCGACCGTAAAAATGCCCGGTTTGGCCAGCGGCGTCACGATCCGCCAAAGGATACGGGTGTAACTGCAGCCATCCAGCATGGCTGCCTGCTCATAATACACCGGGATGGATTTCATAAAGCCAGAGAGCAGAAACACCGAAAACGGCATGCGAACGACCGCATACACGACCGCTACCACCAGCAGGTTATCCAGCAGTCCCACTTTGCTCAACTGCAAATACAGCGGCACCAAAATATACGGTTCCTGAATAAAAATGCAGGCAGTAAGCAGACCAAATACCAACCGGCTACCGGGGAAACGGTAGCGCGCCAGAACGTAGGTCAGTGGAATGACCAGCAGAAGATGCAGGCATACCGCCGCAACCACTACCAGCACCGAGTTAAGGAAATACTCCCCCATATTGGCTTTCTCAAAAGCCGAAACGTAGTTTTCCCAATGCAACTGTTCCGGCAGCGACCAGGGGCTTTCCATGATCTCCGTGTTGGACTTCAGCGACGAGATCAGGTTCCAGCAAAGCGGGTAAACCACCGTCAGGGAACAGAAGATCATCCACACCCGCAGCGGGATCCTTGCCAGCATCCCTTTTATTTTATCCATTGCAACCAACCCTCCTTTTCGCTTTTCAGTTCTTTTCCCGTGTAAGGCACCGGGAAATCTGAGCCAATACGAACGCCAGAGCCAGTGTTACCACCGCGATGGCCATCGCATAGCCGAAGTTGGAGTTTCCGAACGCCTGATCATACATATACTGCAGCAGCACGCTCGTAGCGCCTGCAGGTGCGCCATTGGTCATTACCGTAACAAGCACGAAGCTGGACGACAGTACTGTGGAGATACACAAGACAACCGTGGTGCGGATCACCCGGGACAGCAGCGGCAGCGTGATGCGGTAAAACTTGACCAGACCGCCCGCGCCGTCAATGGTGGCTGCTTCATATACGTCCGGTGAGATCCCGTCGATCCCCGCGATATACATGACCATGTAGTAACCGACGTTGGTCCATATGAGGACTACCGCCACAGCCGCCAGCGCGGTATGCGGGTCCCCCAGCCAGGCAGCTGTAAGGGCGTCCAGTCCCAACGCACGCAAAAAGCCGTTCAAAAGCCCCATGTTCGGGTTATAAATAAAGGTCCACAGCATACCGATGACCGTTGTTGACAGTACGCTGGGCAGGAATAAAACGATCCGGTAAAACTTCTTTTCCCGAAGGTTTGACTGTGTAATGATGGCCGCCAGGACCAGCGCCAAAAACAGCGTGGCGACCGGGACCACCACCATCAGCCAGCAGGTATTCCCCAGCGCCTGAAGAAAATATTCATCTTCCAGCAGATAGCTGTAGTTATCCAATCCGGCAAAGGTCCGGGTGGAAGACAAAGCCGTCTGGTTGAAAAGCGACATGGAGAACACATTATACGTTGGAAGCACCACCACATAGATCAAAAGCGCAATCGCAGGAACTACGCAGGCGCACAAAAATAGTCTGAGTTTTTTATCGTTTTTGAAAATGGCCACATCGCTTTGCAGCATGGGCGGCCGTTTTGGGGCTGCTTTTGGCATACCGTTCCACTCCGTTTCTGCTTTTAGACAACCGCCCCGCTTTGCAGCGGGGCGGTCCGAACTTTTATCCGTTCAACTTGGCCTGTTCGTCACGAATCTGTGCAAAGGCCTTTTCCACGATCTGCGCGCATTCCTCCGGGGAGATCTGTTCGCTCATCAGCTTGGTCATCGCGTTTTCAAACACCGTCTGCGTCACATCCACTTTGGACCCTGCAGGCAAAGTCTGGAAATCGCTGAACAACGGCTGCACGTCCTCCGGCATCTGCATCATATTGTAAACTTCTTCGTCCAAATAATCTTTAGCCGCTTCCGTACCGCCCTTGATCGCCATCACCGTGGAACTCAGTTCCGCCATGACTTTAGCCGATTCTTCCGTGTACAGGAAACGCAGGAAATCCTTGGCGCCTTCAGGATTTTTTGCCGCTTTGGGGATGGAGATCTGCCCGTAGTTCGCAAAAGCGTAGCGGGTATCGCCTTCTTCCAGAACCGGTGCCAGCGCCATGCCATAGCGGAAGCCTTCCTCACGCGGGGCATCCTTCATCTCGTTGACCATCCACACGCCGTTGGGAATGAACAGCGCGTGTCCCTGCATCATTTCGGTCTGGCTCTGCGTATGGTTGAGCGCCACGGTGCCTTCCATCAGGTAACCATCAGTCGCGATGCGCTGGAAATTGGAAAGGACCTGGATCACTTTCTCATTATTGAAAGAGCCTTCCTCGTAATTAAAGATACGGTTGATCCCCTCGGTCCCCACAGCACTGGCGATAGCAGGCCAAAGGACATTTTCAAGATAGCTGGGGTAAATGCCCTGATACGTGAACAGGGCTCGCCCCTCAGCCTTGGCAGCGTCCCCCAGGGCAAAAAACTCGTCCCAGGTGGTAGGCACCGACCAGCCCTTTTCTTCAAACAGCGTCTTATTATAGATCATTCCGCAGTAGCCGCAGTCCTTGGGGGCAATATAGATCCGCCCATCACCATAGGGCTGATATTTGCCGCTCTCCAAATAGCCGTCCACAATACGATCCTTCAGCGGTTCGTCACTGTCATACGCAGGGCCTTCAAACACATCGGTGATATCCATCAGCGCTTTGTCCTTGATCATGGAAACCAGCAGTCCCGACTGGTCCCCATCGGTCATCACCAGCAGATCCGGCGCGTCACCGCTCACCACCCGCGGACGGATGATCTCACCCACTTTGGGGCTAATGGTGCTTTTGAATTCCACATTCGGGTGGTCTTCTTTGTAAGCTTCCATCATACGTTCCCAGTATTCGGCACCCAGACCACCCTCAAATACCGCGATCTCGATAACTTCCTTTTCGCCGGAAGCCGCCGTTTCGCCGGAGGCGGTGCTGCCCGAAGCGTTCCCCGATTGCGCGTCACTGCCGCAGCCGGTCAGGAGTCCGGCCCCCAAAGCAGCCGCCAATGCAAAAGACAATACCTTTTTCGTTTTCATTTGGTTCCTCCTTTGTTGTATCCGTGCAACGATCACCCATGGGAGTTTCTGTACTCAGGATACAACTTTTCCCTACCGCGCACCATCAAGAATCTTTTGGGCATTTTGTTGGATTTTCCGTTTTGCCTGCCGCGCCAGGCTGCCCAAATGGAAAATTATCTGAAATTGGTAGGATCTTGCGTTTTGCGGTACTCGCTGGGACTGATACCGTAGTATTTCCGAAACATTTTATTGAAATAGAACTGGTCGCTGAACCCCAGACTGGCCGCGATTTCTTTCAACTGCATATCACTGTTCTTCAACTTTTCTGCAGCACACTCGACCTTGGTCTGGTTGATATAGTTGAAGATACTGGTTCCCATGTGGCTGCGAAAAATCGTACAGAGGTAAGTTTCATTAAAATTCACAATATGCGCCAGTTGGGCCAGCGTGATTTTCTCTGCCAGGTGTTCCTGAATATATGCCAGTACCCTGGCCACTTCCTGTGCGCCCGGGAGTTCGGGGTGAACAGGCTGAAGCAAAGACGCCATTTGTTCGAGCAGGTCCATCACCATCTGCTCCAACTGCTCGGCAGTTCTTGCCTGAGTCAGCCGGCTTTCACCACCGTTTGCAAGAACATCTGCCTGTAAAAATCCTTCCATTTTTTCACATAACCGCAAGATGACGGCCGACCATTTCACAATGACTTCATTTTTTCGCACATTTTTCTTTTGGCATTCTGCCATCTGCTCCCGCACCACGTCCTTCGCCGCCGCAACATCTGCCCGGCGCAGCAGCGCGCATAACCGCCCTGCCAGTTCCGGCAGGTTACTGTTCCACGTGCCGAATACCATGTTCTGTTCCAAACTTTCCGACTTGGAATCACGGCAGTAAAACATGTGCTCCGGCAACAACTTCCTATGCTCCATCGCCTCCAGAAGTTGCGACGGCGCACACAGGCGTGTACTGTACAGGACCAGCACCGTAATGTTCAGATATTTGGTGAGAGCTGTACACAGCTTGCGGGCCAGAAATTCTGCCGGGTCTCTATCCCCGGCCTCCAGCACCACAAACCAGTCGCCGCTTTCCAAACTGCCTATACAGACACTTCCCCCCAACACCTCTGCCGTAATATTAGAAACTGCGTAATCCACCAATTCGATGTCCTTTTGCGATGCCACGCTCATTGCCGGCCCATATTTTACCATTCGGATCAAAAACAGACTTTTAGGGCCGGAGGCAAACAGTTCTTCCGGGATGTCCGCCTGTACCAACGTGGGGGAGGAAAGCAATTTCCGCCAAAGACTCAGCTTTTCCTGATTTGCGAGTTTATCCATCGCCTGCTTTCCCTGTTCTACTTGACGCTGGCGGCGGGCAGTTTCGTCCAGAACCTTTTTCACCCGCGCCAGCAGCGTAGAAAAATCCTGAGGACTGAGTGTCAGCTTGAGCAGATAGTCCATTGCGCCCATAACCAATCCCTGCCGCACCAACTCGAAATCGTCATAGTTGCTGATCAGAATGATCTGACCGGAGAAGCCCTCCTGCCGCAGCGCTTCGATCATGCTGATGCCGTCCATTCGTGGCATTTTAATATCGGTTATGATAAGATCCGGATCTTCCTTGCGGCAGATCTCCAATGCTTCCAGTCCATCTGCGGCGGTGGCGCAGACGGTAAAGCCGCAGGATTCATAATCCACGATGGTACGCAGTGCAACCCGCACCAAATTTTCATCGTCTACGATCAGTACTTTATACATCGTCCTTTTCCTCCTGGTCCGGCAGCCACATAGTCACGATAGTCCCCTGCCCCGGGGCGCTCTGCACCTTCATCCAGGCGCTGGGGCCATAGGCAAGCTGGATCCGTTGACGGACATTGGCCATCCCGATACCCGAAAGCCTTTTTTTGCGAACATCCGGTTGCTGCAAGGCATCCACGTCAAACCCAGCCCCATCATCGCGAATCTCCAAGCGCATCCCACCTGTTTCCATTTCTGCTCTCACCTGCACAACGACCACGTGGTCGATCCCTTCAACTCCGTAGATGATGGCGTTTTCCACAATTGGCTGAAGAAGGAATTTCAGTACATTTCGGTTTTCACACGCCGGTTCGATGTGGTATTCCATCTGGAAGCGTTCCGTATAGCGCAGGGACTGTATCAGCGCGTAGTTGCGTACATTTTCCAGTTCTTCCCGCAAGGGGATCTGTTCGCCCTTATTCACAATGGTGTTTTTCAGCAGGCCCGCCAAGGCGGAAAGGCTGTCGGCCACTGTAGGCACCCGGCTGAGCACCGCGATCCATTTGATGGAGTTCAGTGTATTAAACAAAAAATGGGGATTGATCTGCGCCTGCAGCATTTGGATCTCCAGATTTTTGCGTTCGATATTGTTTTGGATGTCCTTGGCGTTATAGTCATCAATCGTCCGCACCATGTTGGAAACTTCGCGGGTCAGGTATCCCAGTTCATCTTCGCCATCATCCACAATACTGCGCGGCCCGCTGCGCTCCGCCACTCCCTTGCAGTAGCGTACCAGTCTCGTCACCGGACGCACGATACTTGCCGACACAACGATCAGACCTAGACAGCCAAGTAACACACACAGCAAACTGAGAAGTCGAACAAAGTGGTTGAAACGCACCAACTCTTTCATAAGATAGCTGTCACGCACCATGGAAACCGCATACCATCGCGTCTTGGAATTGTAGAAAAAACTCACATGGTAGAGTTCATCCCCCAGTTCGAAGGTAAAGTACGGCACCGGCTGGCCGTACTCCTGTTGGATCTCTTCCAGCAGACGCGGATCCGGCACCGTATATCCCACTGGCAGACGCGGATCGTAGGAAGAAACGACAACACCGTCATCGCCCAAAAGGCAAATTTCTCCCTGTTCCTCAGCGTAAAGCTGCCGGTACGTGTTCTGTGCAAAAAGTTTTTCATCGATCAGCAACACAAGAAACCCCAGATGTCCGCCTGTGTAATCCGCCTGATTGACGGCATGTACCAGCACCATATCCGATGACGGCAACGCCGTCACACATTCCAGGGGCCAGGTTTCCTCTGCTTTTGCCAGAGCCGGTTCCAGCGATTCGGCAGTAAATGTTTCATACCCCATACTGTACTGAATATTCCCAGCCGTATCAGTAAGGACCACACTTTTGACCATGGGGGAGATCAGCAGATTCTTTTCGATCTGGTCCCCGATCTCCTGGGACAATATATTTTTCTCGTAGGAAGAAAGCTGCCCGCCCCCCAGCAGAAGGCGCTGTACCGAATCATAGGTAGAAATTTTGGTAGAAATATCCACCAGACGGTCGATCAGGTCATTATGGCGATCCGTAAGCATGGAAAGAAGCTGGCAGGTGTTTTCGCTGGTCTTATTTTTCAATTCTTTCGTATAACGTGCCTGATACACCGAACCGAACAGCAGGATAGGCACTACACAAATCACCGCATACAGCAAAATGAGTCGCCATAATATCTTCTTTTTGCGCAACGGCAAAACCACACGGTCTAAAAACGCGCTTTTCTTTTCCATACAGCCCTATTCCTCACACTTTCACAGCCATTTGAAGTCTTGACGCTATTATACTATAAAATTTTCCATTCCCGGCCTTTTTTTGACGCATAACCAAAAATCGTCAATATACACCCACAAATCATCCATGCACACCCGCACGCCTTCGCATTATACTGTACGAAACAAACCTGTTGCGTTCCGGAGGTGCACTGCTATGATTCATGCTTATCCCCGGGTCGTTCCTGTAGGCGGCCCTTATGAAATCGAACTTCGTTCTGACATTCCCTTGTTCGGCCAGAGCGACTGGTATGCGCTTTTTACCCCCTGTGAATCTTTTTGTAACGCCCGGGATGCCGTGGACATTGAAACCATATCCGGTTTCCCCGTGAGTCATACCACCAACCGTCCACAGCGGCTTGAACTCACGGGGAACGATTCCCGCACTCGCCGTGTACGGCTTTCCTGCCCTGCGGAACAGGAGTACACGCTTCGACTTTTTTCTACCGCCTCATCCGCCTGTCTAGCCCACGCAGAACTCTACGCCGTAGAGCGGGACCTTCAAAATCAGTATCCGTTCAAAGGTGATCTTCATATGCACAGCTTTTTTTCCGACGGGGAGGATTCCCCCCGTCGGATGGCGCAGGAATGCCGCAGAAAAGGATTCGACTTCATGGCGTTGACCGATCACGGAAAATACGCCCCTTCCGCAGCGCTGTGCCGGGAGTTTTCCTCCATGCCAGAGCTTGCCATGGCGCTGTATCCCGGCGAAGAGATTCACCTGCCTTTCCATCAGGCACACATTCTTAATATCGGTGGCAGGCAAAGTGTAAATGAACTGTTCGCTGAAGCCCCCGAAGCGTTTTACGACAACATCCTTCGGCAGGCAGATCCCGGTGAAATGCCGCCTCAAGTAGACCCTTACAGTTTCAAGTCGGCCCTTTGGGCTTTTGATCGAATACATGATTTTGACGGCATGAGCGTTTTCTGCCACCCATACTGGCGCCGTCCATCCGGATACGAATTAAGTACGGATCTTACCGAGTCACTTTTGCGAACTCACGCCTTTGACGCCCTGGAACTGGTTTCCGGTTATCCCCTGCAGGAACTGGATTCCAACCAACTGCAGTTGGCCCGCTATCAGGAGCTGAAGGAGAAGCCGCCTATCGTGGGTGTCAGCGACGCCCATGCTGCGGAAGATTGCCTGCTTGGCAGTTTTTATACCCTGGTCCTTGCAAAGAACAACCAGTTTGAAAGTATCCGCCATGGGATCCTGTCCCATCAAAGCGTCGCTGCAGATCAGATCGCGCCCGGTCCGGCACGGCTTTTTGGATCGTATCGTCTGGTGAAATATTTTCACTTCCTGCAGCGCGCTTTCTTTCCGGAACATGATGTTCTGGCTCGTCAGGAGTCTGTACGCATGGAAGCATGGAACGGGCAGGGGAATCATGGCTTGAAGCCTGCATTGGATGAATTGTACCATGCTGTTTTCGCATGGTGAGCTATGATGCCAAAAGAATACACAGCGTAACATTTCCCATTGTGTGCACCCCACTGCACAGATGAATGCAACCTGTGGGGCGACTACTTTTATATGGAGGCACTGGTCCGCCGCA
>SAMEA3387515__coassemble_1797_pt1 | contig 44665 bp, 51 predicted proteins | sample SAMEA3387515__metabat2_high_PE_016 | metagenome-assembled genome bin SAMEA3387515 (sample SAMEA3387515) | Felis catus | biome: Faeces | place: United Kingdom | collected 2012
GGTCTGCCCGGCTTGATCGGCTCGGCAGACTTTTTCTTTTTCTGGTCGCGGTTAGGAAAGGAAACAATGGATGAAACAGATTCTTGCAGCGGCCCTGGCCCCGGCTGTGCTGCTTCTGCTGGGGGCCTGCGCGGCGCCGTCCTCCGGGGCGGCGGTATCCTCTGAACAGGCGGTATCTTCCGCACAGACGGCCCCCGAAGCGGCAACACAGGAGAGCGCCGCCGGGTACCCTGTCACGGTGACCAACTATGATGCGAACGGCGACCCGGTGGAACTCACATTCACGCACGCGCCGGAACGGGTAGTGGCGGTCTACCAGGGGTCCATCGAAACGATGATTGCCCTGGGGCTGGAGGACCATGTGGTCGCCAGCTACGGCCTTGACAACGAGGTCAAGCCGGAATGGCAGGAAGGTCTGGCCGCCATGAACTATCAGGCGGATGTGTTTGCCCCCGACCGGGAGACCGTCACGCTCCTGCAGCCGGACCTGATCCTGTCCTGGGGTTCGCTGTTCAGCGACAAAATGCTGGGCGATACCTCTTACTGGAACGAGCGTGGCACCGCGACCTATATGAACTCCAACACCCGCCCGGGCGGCCACCCGCGCACGGTGGACAATGAGTATGCCGATATCCTCAATCTGGGGCGCATCTTCGGCGTGGAGGAAAAGGCCGAGGCACTGGTGGCCGGGATGCAGGCCGAGATCGACAGCACGCTGGCGGCGGCTGCCGGGAGGGACCCGGTCCGTGTGGCGGTGGTGGAACCCTTGAACGGTTCGGTGACCAACTACGGGGCGGACACGCTGGCGGGGGACATGGTGACCCGGCTCGGCGGCACGCTGGCCAATCCCGACGGCCATGAAATGAGCAAGGAAGATCTACTGGCCTGCGACCCGGATGTGATCTTTGTGGTCTATATGGCCTATTCCGGCGATGATCCCGAACAGGTCGTTCGGGACCAGTTGGCGGTCATCAGCGAAGACCCGGCCCTGCGCAGCCTGTCGGCGGTCCAGTCCGGCCGGGTGCTGCCGGTCATGCTGGGGGATATCTATGCGGCCGGGCCGCGCACCCTTGACGGCATCCGCACGCTGGCCGCGGGCATGTACCCGGAGGAAGCGTCTTGACCGGGCAGCCCGCGCGCCGGGCGGCCGGTCGCTGCGCCCTTATAATGCTGCTGGTGCTGCTGCCGGTGTCGCTGGTCGTTGCCGTCACTTTCGGCACCATGCCGCTGCCGGTGGGGGATGTGTACCGGGTCATCTCCGGCCAGTTGGCCCACACACTGCTGGGGACTCCTGTGCCGGAAGCCTGGGCGGAAGGCTCCCCGCTGCACGATGTGGTCTGGCTCATCCGGCTGCCCCGCCTGGTGCTGGGCGCGGCTGTGGGGGCCAGCCTGGCGGTGAGCGGCACCGTCATGCAGGCGGTGGTCCGCAACCCGCTGGCGGACCCCTATGTGCTCGGCATCTCGTCGGGGGCGTCGATGGGCGCAACGCTGGCGGTCCTGTTCGGCGCCGGTACGGTGCTGGGGGCGCGTTCGGTGGGGGCGGCGGCCTTTCTGGGGGCGCTCGCCGTGTCCTTCGCGGGCATCGCGCTGGCGAACCTTGGCGGCCGTGCCACCACCGTCAAGCTGCTGCTTGCCGGTTCCGCGCTGTCCGCTGTATGCGGGGCGCTCTCCAATTTTGCGATTTATCTCTGCGGTGACGATCACGCCCCCGCGCAGATCGTCCGCTGGACCATGGGCGGTCTGGGGGCGGCCAACTGGCGGGATACGGCCATCCTTGCGGCGGCCGCCGCGGCGGGCAGCCTGTTCTTTGCCGGCCAGCGCCGTACTCTGAACCTGATGCTGCTGGGGGATGAAGGCGCGCTGACCCTTGGCATGGACCTTACCCGCCGCCGTATTTTGTATCTGGTGGTGACTTCGCTGCTGATTGGCCTGTCGGTCTACAATGCGGGCACCATCGGCTTTGTGGGGCTGGTCGTGCCCCACGCGGTTCGTCTGCTGCTGGGGGCCGACCACCGCTATCTGGTCCCGGTGTCGGCGCTGGCGGGGGCGGTCTTTTTGATCTGGGCCGACGTGGCCTGCCGGATGCTGCTGCCGGGCAACGAGATCCCCATCGGTATTTTGACCTCGCTGCTGGGCGCGCCGGTCTTTCTGTGGCTGATGATCCGGCGGCGGTATGGATTTGGGGGTGAAGGCTGATGGCGCGCTGGCAGACCCGTGACCTTACCATGCAGATCGGGGCGCGGACGATCCTTTCCCATATCGACCTGACGGTGGAATCCGGGCAGATGGTGGGGATCATCGGCCCCAACGGCAGCGGAAAAAGCACCCTTCTGCGCTGCATCTACCGGGCGCTGCGCCCCACCCGCGGCGCGGTGCTGCTGGACGGCAAAGACCTGCGGCGCTATACCGTGCGCCAGAGCGCCCGGCGCGTGGCGGTGGTGGCCCAGCATCAGGCTTACGGGTTCCCGCTGACCGTGCGCGAGATGGTGCTGATGGGGCGCACCCCGCACAAGCGCGCGCTGGAACCAGACAGCGCCGAAGACCACCGCATCGCCCGCGAATCGCTGGAGGCGGTGGGCATGGCCGGGCAGGAGGAACGGGTCTTTTCCACCCTTTCCGGCGGGGAACAGCAGCGGGTGGTGCTGGCGCGCGCACTGGCCCAGCAGACGCCCTGCCTGATTTTGGACGAACCCACCAACCATCTGGACATCCAGTACCAGCTCCAGATGATGGAACTGTTGTGCCATCTGGACCGCACGGTGCTGCTGGCGGTCCACGATCTGAATCTGGCGGCGGTCTACTGTGACCGGCTGTTTGCGCTGCAAAACGGCCGCCTTGTGTGCAGCGGCACGCCGCGGGAAGTGCTGACCCCGGCGTTTTTTCAAGATGTCTACGGCGTGCAGGCGCGGGTAGGCGAAGATGAGGACGGGCGGCCTTATATCCTGTACCGCCCCCTGGAAAAGGAGAAAGGATCATGAAACAGGCATTGGTTTGCGTCAGCTTCGGCACATTGGTAGAAAACGGCCGCGCCGACCTGGAAGCGGTCGAAACCGCCCTGCGGGACGCCGCGCCCGGCCGCGCGTTTTTCCGCGCCTATACCAGTTCCATCATCCGCCGCCGTCTGCAGGCGCGGGGCGTTGCCGCGCAAAGTCTGGCGGAAGTGCTGGAAATGCTGGCTCAGCGCGGGTTTGAGGATGTCTGCGTACAGCCGACGCACTTGCTCTGCGGGTATGAATACGATAAAATAAAGGCGGAAACGGCTGAATACCAGTCCCGCTTTGCCCGCCTGCTGCTGGGCGAACCGCTGCTGGCAGGCACGCAGGATCTTCAGGCTGTGGCGCAGGCCGTGGCCGGGATCTGGCCCCGTACCCCCGGCGAAGCCCTGGTCCTGATGGGGCACGGCACCGACCATTTTGCCGGGGTGGTCTATCCGGCCCTGCAAAGTGCTTTTGCTTTACAGGACCGGGACGATGTGTTCGTCGCCACCGTCGAAGGCTGGCCCTCGCTGGCCGAAATTTTGCCCGGCCTGCGCGCAGGCGGGTATAAAAGTGTGCATTTAGCCCCGCTGCTGCTGGTGGCGGGGGATCATGCCTGCCATGATATGGCGGGGGACGACCCGGACAGTTGGAAGCAGCAGTTGCAGGCGGAGGGGCTTTCGGTGCGCTGCACCTTGCAGGGCCTGGGCCGCCAGCCGCGGTTCCAGCAGTTGTACCGGGAAAAACTGGATCGGATGCTGGGGTGAAGCACCATGCCCTTTGAACATTCCATCCGCAGCGGGCAGAAGCGCCTGCGCTGCGGCTATACCACCGGGACCTGCGCGGCGCTGGCGGCGCAGGGCGCGGCGCGCCTGCTGCTGGAAGGCACGGCCCCCGCGGTCCTGACGCTGATGACGCCCAAAGGCTGGGAAGTATCGGTACGGCCCGAAAACTGCCGCAGGCAGGGCGGCGAAGCGTTTTGCAGCGTGCGCAAGGACGCCGGCGACGATGCGGATGTGACCGACGGGCTGCCGGTCACGGCAGCGGTATCCAAAACCGAAACGCCGGGCATCGTGATCGAAGGCGGCCCCGGCGTGGGGCGTGTGACGCGCCCCGGATTGGATCAGCCGGTGGGGGCCGCGGCCATCAACCGCGTGCCCCGGCAGATGATCCGCCAGCAGGCGGAAGCCGTCTGCCAAAGCGCCGGATATACCGGCGGGTTGCGGGTCGTCATCAGCATCGAGGGCGGCGCCGAAGCCGCGCGCCGGACCTTCAACCCGAATCTGGGGGTGGAAGGCGGGCTTTCGATCCTCGGCACGTCGGGCATCGTGGAACCCATGAGCGAACAGGCCATCGTGGACACGATCGAACTGGAGATCCGCCAGTGCGCGGCGCGGGACGCCCGCCTGCTGCTGACCCCCGGCAATTACGGCACGGATTTCCTGCATGCCCAGGGCTGGGACGCCCGTGGGGTGCCGGTGGTCAAATGCTCGAATTTTCTGGGGGAGGCGCTGGACTGCGCCGCGGTGGAAGGCATCCGGCAGCTGGTGCTGGTGGGCCATATCGGGAAGCTGGTCAAGGTGGCGGGCGGCGTCATGAACACCCATTCCCGCTATGCGGACTGCCGCATGGAACTGTTCTGCGCCCATGCCGCCCTCTGCGGGGCGGATCAGGCCGTATGCCGGGCGTTGATGCAGGCCGCCACCTGCGACGCCTGCATCGAGATCCTGGACCGCGCGCACCTGCGGGAAGCGGTGCTGGCTTCTCTGCTGGGGGCGATCCAGCGCCATCTGGAACACCGCGCGGCGGGGGCTTTGCGCATCGGGGCGGTGCTTTTTTCCAATCAGTTCGGCCTGCTGGGGATGACACAGCCGGCAAAGGAGATGTTGCGATCATGGTAGAATACAAACAGCGCGGGACGCTGTACGGCGTCAGCGTGGGGCCGGGCGACCCGGAACTGATGACGCTGCAGGCGGTCCGCCGGATCGAAGCCTGCCCGGTCGTCGCCGCGCCCCGGACCCGCAGCGGCCGGATGCTGGCGCTGGAGATCGCCAGGGGCGCGGTGGACCTGTCGGGCAAAGAAGTGGTGGAACTTGCGTTCTCGATGAGCTGGGACCCGGCGGTTGCGCGCGCTTCCCACATGGCGGCGGCCGCGGCGCTGCGCGTCCACCTGGACGCGGGACGGGATGTGGCGCTGCTGAACCTGGGGGATGTGTCGGTCTATGCGACCTTCGGATATCTGCAGGATATTTTGCAGGGCGAAGGCTACCGTACCGTCATGCTGCCGGGGGTACCCAGCTTTTGCGCGGCGGCCGCGCGGCTTGACCGGCCGCTTACGGCGGGCATGTACAAACCGCTTACGATAGCGCCCGGCGGCGCAGTGGAAGACGTGCTGGACCGCCCCGGCAGCAAAGTCCTGATGAAGACCGGCAGCCAACTGCCGCAGACTTTGGCGGCGCTGGCCGCCCATGGCAAATTGGCGGACAGTGCAATGGTCTGCAACTGCGGCCTGCCGGGGGAAGAGGTCTGGCCGGATCTTTCCGTCTATGACCCGCAGCGCCCGGCCGGGTATTTTGCCACGATCCTGATAAAGGAGTGAAACCATGGTACACTTTGTGGGGGCAGGGCCCGGCGCGCCGGACCTGATCACCGTGCGCGGGGCTGAACTGCTGCGCCGTGCGGACTGCATCATCTATGCGGGCAGTCTGGTGAACCCGGCGCTGCTGGCGCTGGCAAAAGACGGCTGCGCCGTGTACAACAGCGCCGAGATGACGCTGGAACAGGTGCTGGCCGTCATCGAGGAGCAGGAACGGCGCGGCGGCGAGACCGTGCGCCTGCATACGGGGGACGCCAGCATCTACGGCGCGATCCGGGAACAGATGGGCCAACTGGAACAGCGGCGCATCGCCTATGACGATACGCCCGGCGTTTCCAGCTTCTGCGGGGCAGCCGCCGCGCTGGGGGCTGAATATACGCTGCCGGGCGTCAGCCAGACCGTCATCATCACGCGGCTGGCGGGGCGCACCCCGGTGCCGCCCAAAGAAGCATTGGCGGACCTGGCCGCCCACGGCGCCAGCATGGTCATCTTCCTGTCCGCCGGTATGCTGCCGGAGGTGCAGCGGGCGCTACTGCAGGGGGGGTATACCGAAGCGACCCCCGCGGCGCTGGTCTATAAGGCGACCTGGCCGGAAGAAAAGGTCGTGCGCTGCCCGCTGGGGCGTCTTGCCCAGTGCGGCGCGGAACACGGCATCCGCCGCACGGCGCTGGTGCTGGTGGGGGACTTTTTGAACGGCACCGGCTATGAACGCAGCAAACTCTATGACCCGGCGTTCACCACCGGGTACCGAAAAGGAACGACGGAATGAAGATCGCGTGCCTTGCATTCACCGATAAAGGGATGGCGCTGGCCCGGCGGCTGGCGGCGGCGCTGGGCGGCGCGGCGGAACGCTGCGGCCAGCCGCACAGCCTGCACCAGTGGACGGGCCTGCACTTCCCGCAGGAGGACGCGCTGCTCTATGTGGGCGCGGTGGGCATCGCCGTGCGCGCCATTGCGCCGTTCGTGCACAGCAAGACCACCGACCCCGCCGTGGTGGTGGTGGACGAGTGCGCCCACTTTGCGGTGCCGGTCCTTTCGGGCCATCTGGGCGGTGCCAACGCGCTGGCGCGCCGGGTGGCCGCGCTGTGCGGGGCGGTGCCGGTCCTGACGACGGCCACCGATGCGAACGGTCTGTTCGCGGTGGATGAATGGGCCCGCTGCCAGGGGTGCGCGGTGCTGCACGCCGGGCAGATCCGGCGCGTGTCCGCGGCCATACTGGCCGGGCGGACGGTCCGCGTGCGGTCGGAATTTCCCATTGCGGGCGAACCGCCCGAACGGGTGCAGCCTGTTGAACAGGGACCGTATGACGTTTATCTGGGCTTCGCGCCGCAGCCGGAAGATGTGTTATGGCTGGCGCCGCGGGTCCTGGCGCTGGGGCTGGGGTGCCGCAAAGGCACAGCGGCGGAAACATTGGAAGCCGCTTTTGCCGCACTGCAGATCCCGGAACAGGCCGTCTGCGCGACCGCCAGCATCGACCTCAAGCGTGAGGAAGCGGGGCTTCTCGCCTTTTGCAGCCGCCACGGGTGGACGCCGCAGTTCTATTCCGCGGCGCAGCTGGCGCGAGTGGAAGGAACATTTGCGTCCTCGCCGTTCGTGGCGCAGACCACCGGGGTGGACAATGTATGCGAGCGGGCCGCGGTATTGGCCGGCGGCCCCACTCTGCTGCGCCGCAAAACGGCGGGGCAGGGCGTGACGATGGCGGTATCGTGCAGACCGTTTGAACTGAACTGGAGGTGGCAGGATTGAAGGGCGAACTGTATGTGGTGGGACTGGGCCCCGGTGACCCGGCCCTGATGACCGAGCAGGCGCGGGCTGCGCTGGAAAAGGCGGAGGTGCTCTGCGGCTATACGGTCTATGTGGACCTTGTGCGGGACCTGTACCCGGACAAAGAAGTATATACGACCCCCATGCGCGGGGAGATGGAACGCTGCCGGTGGGCGCTGCAAACGGCGGACGCCGGCCGCACGGTGGCGATGGTGTGCAGCGGGGACGCCGGGGTGTATGGCATGGCGTCCCCGGTGCTGGAACTGGCCGCACAGTACCCGCAGGTAGGCATCGAGGTCGTCCCCGGCGTCACGGCCGCGCTGGCCGGGGCGGCGGTGCTGGGCGCGCCGCTGGGGCATGATTTCTGCTGTATCTCCCTTTCCGACCTGCTGACGCCGTGGCCGCTCATCGAAAAGCGGCTGCGCTGCGCGGCAGAGGGGGATTTCGCCCTGTGCCTGTACAATCCGGCTTCGCACCGCCGCACCGGGCACCTGCAGCGGGCGGTGGAACTGCTGCTGCAGGCGGGCAAAGCGCTGCAGACTCCCTGCGCGACCGTGCGCAGCATTGCGCGCCCCGGTCAGGAAGTCCGCCATTATACGCTGGCAGAACTGGGAACTGCCCCGGCGGATATGTTCACGACGGTCTTTGTGGGCAGCAGCACCACGGTGCGGCAGGGGGACCGTCTGATCACGCCGCGGGGGTATGCGGCCCGATGAAAGTGGTGATCTTTTCCGGCACCACAGAGGGGAAAAAACTCTCCCGCGCGCTGGCGGCGCTGGGCGTGCCGGTGACGGTCTGTGTGGCGACCGATTACGGCAGGACCGACCAGGGGCAGGTCCCCGGCGTGGAGGTCCGCGCCGGACGCATGGAAGAAGCGCAGATGGCGCAGTTGCTGGGCACCGATACCCTGTGTATCGATGCGACCCACCCCTATGCCGTGCAGGCTACCGCCAACATCCGGCGCGCGGCCCGGCAGGCGGGGGCGGTCTACCGCCGTCTGCTGCGCCCCGCCAGCCCGCTGCCGCCGGACTGTATACGGGCAGACAGCGCCGCGCAGGCGGTGCAGCTTTTGCAGCATACGCAGGGAAATATCCTGCTCACCACCGGCGCCAAAGAACTGGCAGCCTTCGCCCCGCTGGGCGCGCAGCGATTGTTTGCCCGCGTCCTGCCGGTGGAAGCCAGCCTGCTGGCCTGCCGTGCGGCCGGGATCGAGCCGGGGCACATCATCGCCATGCAGGGGCCGTTCAGTCAGGAACTCAACGTGGCGCTGATGCGGCAGTTCTCCATCCGCTATCTGGTGACAAAAGACGGCGGCGCGCCCGGCGGCTTTGCCGAAAAGCAGGCCGCGGCCCGGTGCTGCGGCGCCCGGCTGGTGGTGCTGTGCCGCCCGGCGGAAGATGGGGAACCCTATGAGTCGGTATTGGAATTTTGCAGGAGGTGGATCGGATCATGCAGGTGATGTTGTTGGCTTTAGGCGGCGGTACGGCGGATAGCTGCACGCCCCCGGTACAGCGCGCGCTGGCCCGGGCACAGTGCATCGTGGGGGCCGCGCGCCTGTTGCAGGGGCTTCCGTCAACATGTACGCCCTGCCGTCACGCGGCCACCAAACCGCAGGCCATCCTGGACGCCCTGCGCCAGTCCGGGTGTGAACAGGCGGCGGTCGTTTACAGCGGCGATACGGGCTTTTATTCCGGCTGCCGCAACCTGATCCCGCTTTTGGAACAGGCGGGGATCGAATATATGGTCTGCCCCGGGCTTTCCAGCGTGCAGTTGCTGGCCGCCGCGCTGCACCGGCCCTGGCAGGACTGGGTGCTGGTGTCGGCCCATGGGGTGGCATGCAACGCGGTGGCGGCAGTCACGCAGGGACGTCCGGCTTTCTTCCTGACGGGGGGCAGGCTGGGCGTGCCGCAGTTGTGCGCCCAGCTTGTGGAAGCCGGGCTGGGGGACCTGCCGGTCACGGTGGGCGAAAACCTGAGCGCCCCGGATCAGGCCATCCTGACCGGGACGGCCGCCCAGATGGCGGCGCGCAGTTTTGGGCCGCTCTGCGTCCTGCTGACCGAAGCCGCGCCCGTACCCACCCGGCGCACGCCGGGCTGGCCGGACGGCTGGTTCGTCCGCGGCGAGGGCGTGCCCATGACCAAACGCTTCGTTCGGGCCGCCGTTCTGGCGGCGCTGGCCCCCCGGCCGGAAGATACCGTGTGGGATGTGGGGGCCGGTACGGGCAGCGTCAGTGTGGAACTGGCCGCTGCCGCGGCCCGCGGGCAGGTCTGGGCGGTGGAATGCGCGCCCGACGCATTGGCGCTGATGGAACAGAACCGGCAGAAGTTCCACGCCTGGAACCTGCATCTGGTGACGGGCACCGCGCCCCAGGCGCTTGCGGCGCTCCCGGCCCCGGATGCGGTGTTCATCGGTGGCAGCCGGGGGCAGTTGGAGCCGATCCTGGCCGCTGCGCTGGACAGGAACCCGCAGGCGCGGCTCTGCATCGCCTGCATCGCGCTGGAAACGCTGGAAGCCGCCCTGCAGGCCTGCCGGGCACACGGCCTTGCGCCGCAGGTGGTGCAGGTGGCTGTCAGTGCGTCCCGCCCGGCCGGGGACCTGCACTTGATGATGGGGCAGAACCCGGTCTTTCTGGTGACGGCGAACTGCGATGATTGAGTGTATGGTGGCCGCGCCCCAGTCAGGCAGCGGCAAGACGGTCATGACCTGCGCGCTGCTTGCGGCGCTCAAATACAAGGGGCTGGACCCCTGTGCGTTTAAATGCGGGCCGGATTACATCGACCCCATGTTCCACCGCGCCGTGCTGGGGGTGCCAAGCTGCAATCTGGACCTGTTCCTTGCCCCGGAACAGACGGTGCGCGCCCTGTTTGCCCGGCGCGCGGCGGGCCATGGCACCGCCGTGTGCGAAGGGGTCATGGGGTATTACGACGGCCTGGGCGGCGTTACCGACCGCGCCAGCGCCTGGCACCTGGCGGACACGCTGTGCCTGCCGGTCCTGCTGGTGCTGCGCCCCAAAGGGGCCAGCCTGACGCTGGCGGCGCAGGTGCGCGGGCTGCGGGATTTTAGGCCGGACAGCCATCTGGCAGGGATTTTGCTCAACGAGTGTTCGCCCATGCTTTACCGCACGCTGGCCCCCATGCTGGAGCGGGAGACCGGCCTGCCGGTGCTGGGGTATCTGCCCTCGATGCCCGAAGCCCGTTTTGAAAGCCGCCATCTGGGGCTGTACACGGCGGCCGAGATCGGGGACCTGACGGCCCGCATGGAACGCTTGGGGCAGCAGGCCTGCCGGACGCTGGACCTGGAAGAAATCGCCGCCCACTGCCGCCGCCCGGCGCGGCATATGCCGGATGAGGAAAAAACATCCCCGGTCCGCGCCCAAATCGCTGTGGCGCGGGATGAAGCGTTCTGCTTCTGTTATGACGAAACGCTGGACGCGCTGCGCCGCGCCGGGGCAGACTGTATCTTTTTCAGCCCCCTGCACGACGGCGGGCTGCCGCAGGGCTGCGGCGGGCTGTATCTGCCGGGCGGTTACCCGGAACTGTACGCCGAAGCCCTTGCCCGTAACAAAGCGATGCGCGCGGCGGTACGCGCGGCGGTGGAAAAGAAAATGCCCACGGTGGCGGAATGCGGCGGTTTTCTCTATCTCGGCCAAACGCTGGAGGACCGTGCCGGGTGCGCCTGGCCCATGGCGGGCGTGCTGCCGGGGCGGGGCGTGCGGACCGAAAAACTGGTGCGCTTCGGCTATGCCGAGCTGACCGCCCACGCGGACGGGCTGCTGTTCCGGGCCGGGGAGCGGGTGCCGGTGCATGAGTTCCACTACTGGGACTCGACCTGCAACGGGACCGCCTGCACAGCGGAAAAGCCGGTGGGGGCGCGCCGCTGGGAATGCGGCTTTTCCACGCCCGCGCTGTTTGCGTCTTTCGCGCACCTCTACTGGGCGGGCGCGCCGCAGATGACCGCGCGCTTCGTGCAGGCGGCGACCGAATATGGGAAGGAGCAGGGAAACGATGTCTGAAGAAGAACGGCTGAAAGAACGGCTGGCGGCTATCCGCCCGGCGTCGGAACAGGCGCGCGAACAGGCGCGGCAGCACTGGGCGGCCTGCGCCAAACCGCTTGGAAGTCTGGGCCTTTTGGAAGACGCCCTGACCGGGATGGCAGCCCTGACCGGCGACGCCCGGCTGCAACTGACGCCCCGCGCCGTGCTGGTGCTCTGCGCGGACAACGGCGTGGTGGCGCAGGGCGTTTCCCAGTCGGGCAGCGAGGTCACGGGCATCGTGGCCCGTATGCTGGCGCAGGGCAAAAGCAACGTCTGCCGCATGGCGGCGCTGGCGGACTGCCGGGTGCTACCGGTGGATATGGGTATCCGGGACTTTGCGCCGTTCCCCGGCGTGATCGACCGCCGGATCGGCAACGGCACGCAGGACATCACCGAAGGTCCCGCCATGCCGCGGGAAGCCGCCTGCCGGGCTATCCTTGCGGGGATCGAACTGGTCCGGGAACAACAGGCGCAGGGCGTGCGGCTGCTCGCCACCGGGGAAATGGGCATCGGCAATACCACGACCGCGGCGGCGGTGGCCTGTGCGCTGCTGGACCGCACGCCGGAGGAACTGGCCGGGCGCGGCGCGGGCCTTTCGGACGAGGGGCTTGCCCGCAAGCGCCGTGCCATCCGGGCGGCGCTGGAGATAAACCGGCCGGATGCACGGGACCCCGTCGGCGTGCTGGCCGCTGTGGGCGGTTACGACCTTGCGGGGCTGTGCGGCGTCTTTTTAGGCGGCGCGCTTTGCCGTATCCCGGTATTGGTGGACGGCGCCATCAGCGCCGCCGCCGCTTTGTGCGCGGTACGGCTCTGCCCGCAGGCGGCGTGTGCCGTCTTTGCCACCCACCAGAGCGCCGAGCCGGCGGGCGGGCTGCTGCTGCGCGCGCTGGAAAAGCGCCCCTTCTTGCAGGCGGAGATGCGTCTGGGTGAAGGCACCGGCGCGGTGGCGGCCATGCCGCTGCTGGATATGGCGCTGGCGGTCTACAACGGCAGCACCTTTACGGACTACGGCATGGAGCCTTACACGCCCCAGGGAGACGCATCATGCTGACCCTTGTGATCGGCGGGGCGGGCAGCGGCAAAAGCGAATATGCCGAGCGGCTGGCCGTGCGCCTGGCCGGGGCGGGGCCGCGCACCTACCTGGCGACCATGCAGATCTGGGACGACGAATGCCGCAGGCGGGTCGAACGGCACCGCCGCCAGCGCGCCGGGCGCGGGTTCGCCACGCTGGAACGCCCGCAGGACCTGGCCGGCATCCCGGTGCAGGCGCTTGACGGCCGTGGTACGATCTTGCTGGAAGACCTGGGCAATCTGGCGGCCAACGAACTGTACGGCGCCGCCCCGGCGGAGGAAGCCGGGCCGCGCATTTTGCAGGGGATCGGCCACCTGTGCCGGTGCTGCCGCCATCTTGTCGTCGTTTCCAACGAAGTGGGCTGCGGCGGCACCGACTATGCCGGGGATACAGGAACGTACCTGCACCTGCTGGCCGGGCTTCACCGGGCGCTGGCCCGGCAGGCCGACGCCGTCTGTGAAGTGACGGCCGGGCTGGCCGCCTACTACAAGGGAGGGGAAGAACTTTGATCGCTGCGCAGACCATTGCGGTAGCCTTTGCCATGTTCAGCGCGGTGCCGGTGCCGCAGCCGGTATGGAATAAGGACAATATGCGCTATGCGCTGTGCGCGTTCCCGCTGGTCGGGGTCGTGTGCGGCCTTTTGTGTGGGGCGTGGGGGCTGCTGTGCCTGTATGCGCCGGTCCCGGAACTGCTGCGCGCCGCCGGGCTGTGCCTGCTGCCGGTGGCGGTCACCGGCGGCATCCATCTGGACGGCTATGCCGATACCAGCGACGCGCTGGCCAGCTATGCCGATGCCGAAAAAAAGCAGGCGATCCTCAAGGACCCCCATTGCGGGGCCTTCGCGGTGATCCGGGTGGGCAGCTACCTGATCTTATACTTTGCGCTGTGCGCCTCGCTTGCCTTGAACGTCCGGGCGCTGCTCTGCCTGGGGCTGGGGTTCGTGCTGGAGCGCGCGCTGTCCGGCTGGGCGGTGGCGGCGCTGCCGCTGGCGAAAAACACCGGGCTGGCCCATTCCTTCGCCACAGCGGCGGACCGCGCCACGGTGCGCCGTGTGCTTGGCGTTCTGGCGGCGCTGTTGTGTGCGGCGCTGGCGCTCGTGGGCGGGGCCTGCGGCGCGGCGATGGCGGCGGCGGCCCTGCTGGCGCTGTGGCGCTACCGCACCGTTGCGGCCCGGCAGTTCGGCGGTATTTCGGGCGATCTGGCGGGCTGGTTCCTGCAGCGGGCGGAACTCTGGATGCTGGCGGCGCTGGTCGCCTGCCAGATCGTGGAGGGAATGCTATGATCTTTCTGTTCGGGCCGCTGTACAGCGGCAAACGGGACTATGCCTGCCAACTGCTGCACTGCGGCAGGGAAGAACTGCCCCAGTATGCGGTGTGGGACGTGCAGGAACTGGCGGCGCAGGCGGACGATCTGGAAACGCTGGCCGGCCGCCTGTGTGCGTACCCGGTGGTCATCGCCACCGAGACCGGGGGCGGCGTGGTCCCGGCGGACCCCGCCCAGCGGGCTGCGCGGGAGGCGGCCGGGCGTTTGAACGGCCTGCTGGCCCGGCGCGCCGATACGGTGATCCGTGTTTTTTACGGCTTGCCGATCCTATTGAAAGGAAGTTTACCACAATGATCCTCTATCTGCTGCGTCACGGCACGACGGCTTACAATAAAGAAAAACGCTACCAGGGCCAGCGGGACATCCCGCTGTGTGCGGAGGGGCGCGCGGAGCTCCGCCCGGCCGGTTTCTCGCCGGATGTGGTCTATGTTTCGCCCCTGATCCGCGCCCGGCAAACGGCGGAGATCCTCTTCCCGTCGGCCCGGCAGGTGGTCGTCGAGGACTTCAAGGAAATGTGCTTCGGCAGCTTTGAAGGCCGGAATTATATCGAGATGGAACATGACCCGGATTATCTGGAATGGGTCCAGTCCAACTGCGAGTCCCCCTGCCCGGACGGGGAGCGCAAGGACCAGTTCAGCGCCCGCACCTGCCGTGCTTTTGCGGAACTGTTGGATACAGCCTTCCGGGAAGGGCGCAGCCAGCTTGTCATCGTGGCGCACGGCGGCACCCAGATGGCAGTGATGGAACGCTACGCCGTGCCCCATCACGAATACTACCACTGGTGCGCGCCCAACGCGGGGGGCTATAAACTGGATGCGTCCCGCTGGCCGCAGGAACACACCCTGACGCTGCTGGAAACAGTGCAGTACACGAAGGAGCAGGGCCGATGATGCGCTGCGCCGCGATCCTGCTGGGGTTCCTGCTGGACCTTCTTCTGGCGGACCCGGAATGGATGCCCCACCCGGTCGTGTATATGGGGCGCTGCATCACCCGCCTGGAACGCACGCTGCGGCGGCGCTTCCCGGCTACGCCCCAGGGCGAACGGGCTGCAGGCCGGGTGCTGGCGGCCGTGCTGCCGCTGGGCACGCTGGCCGTCACGCTGCTGGTCTGCCTTGCCGCGCGGGCGGTGCATCCGCTGCTGGGGCTGGCCGTTGAAACGCTCTGGTGCTGGCAGGCTTTGGCCGTGCGCGGTCTGGCAAAGGAGAGCCGCCGGGTGTACGAGCGGCTGGCGGCGGACGATCTGCCCGGCGCACGCCGGGCCGTGGGGCGTATCGTCGGGCGCGACACGCAGGCATTGAGCGAAGAAGGCGTGACGAAAGCCGCCGTGGAGACCGTCGCAGAGAATTTTTCCGACGGCGTGGCGGCGCCGCTTTTCTATATGCTGCTCGGCGGCGCGCCGCTGGCGCTCTGCTATAAGGCCGTCAACACGATGGACAGCATGGTGGGGTATAAAAACGACCGCTACCTGCATTTCGGGCGGGCGGCCGCCAAGCTGGACGACGCAGTAAACTATCTGCCGTCCCGTCTGGCCGCCTACCTGTGGATCGCCGCCGCGGCGCTCACCGGGCAGGACGCGCGGGGGGCCTGGCGCATCTGGCGGCGGGACCGCCGCTGCCATGCCAGCCCGAACAGCGCACAGACCGAATCCGCCTGTGCCGGGGCGCTGGGGGTCCAGTTGGCGGGACCGGCCTGGTATTTTGGGGAGTATTACCCCAAACCGACGATCGGGGACGCCCGGCGGCCGGTAGAACCGCGGGACATTCTGCGTGCCAACCGTATGCTCTACGCGGCGTCTTTGCTGGCGCTCGGGTTGGGACTGTTCCTGCTTGCAGGGATTCTTTGGCTGGGGAGGTAAGAAAAATGCAGCTTGTACATGGCGGCGACTGGGCCGGGTTTGAACGGGAGTATGGTGTGGCGCCGTTGGATTTTTCCGCAAATGTCAGCCCGCTGGGCGTGCCGGAAGGGGTGCGTGCGGCCATCGCGGCGGCTGCGGAGCAGGCGGACCGCTACCCGGACCCGCTTTGCCGCGCCCTGCGCGCCGAACTGGCGGCAAGTTATGCCTGCCCGGAAGAATGGTTCCTGTGCGGCAACGGCGCGGCGGACCTGATCTGGCGGCTGGCGGCGGCGCTGCGGCCCAAACAGGCCCTTGTGCCCGCCCCGGCTTTTGCCGAGTACGAGGCCGCGCTGCGCAGCGTGGGCTGCGCAGTCGTGCACAGCCCGCTGCGGGCGGACCGCGACTTTGAAGTGGGGGAAGAATTCCTCGCAGCCATCACCCCGCAGATCGACATGGTGTTTTTGTGCGAACCGAACAACCCCACCGGCCGCACCACGCTGATGCCGCTGCTGCGGCGCATCGTGGAGCGATGTGCCGCCGTGGGCGCATTGCTGGTGGTGGATGAGTGCTTCGGTGAATTTCTCGACGAGCCCGCGGCACACACGCTGCTGCCGCTGCTGGCGGATTTTCCCCGGCTGGTACTGCTCAAAGCCTTTACCAAACTGTACGCCATGGCCGGGGTACGCCTGGGCTATGCGCTTTGTTCGGACGGCGGCCTGCTGGCGGCCATGCGGGAAGCCGGGCCGCCCTGGGCGGTCAGCACGCTGGCCCAGGCGGCGGGCTGCGCGGCCCTGCGGGAGAAAGAGTACGTCCGGCAGGTGCGGGCGCTTACGGCGTCGCAGCGCCGCTATTTGCAGCAGGGGCTGCGGGCGCTGGGGCTGCGGGTCGTTCCGGGGGAAGCCAACTATCTGCTTTTCCAGTGCGAAAAGCCGTTGCTGGCGGCACTGCGTGAGCGGGGCATTTTGCTGCGCGGATGTGGAAATTATCCGGGGCTTGACGATACCTGGTATCGGACGGCCGTGCGGACGCAGCCGGAAAACGACCGGCTGCTGCGGGAATTGAAGGAGATCCTGAGATGAGCAAAACGGGACGGGCGCGCCGGATCATGGTGCAGGGGACCATGTCCGGGGCGGGGAAAAGCCTTCTGTGTGCGGCCCTCTGCCGTATCTTTGCGCAGGACGGCCTGCGGGTGGCGCCCTTCAAAAGCCAGAACATGGCGCTGAACAGCTACGTCACGCGGGACGGCTGGGAGATGGGCCGCGCGCAGGTGGTCCAGGCGCAGGCCGCCGGGGTGGAACCCGACGTGCGCATGAACCCGGTGCTGCTTAAACCCTGCAGCGATACGGGCAGCCAGGTCATTGTCTGCGGCGAAGTGCGCGGGCAGATGCCGGCACAAGAATACTTCCGCTATAAAAAAAGCCTGATCCCCGAAATTCTGGACGCCTACCACCAATTGGAACAGGAATACGATGTCATCGTGGTCGAGGGCGCCGGCAGCCCGGCCGAGATCAACCTCAAAGCGGATGACATCGTCAATATGGGGCTGGCGGCGCACATCAACGCGCCGGTCCTGCTGGCGGGGGACATCGACCGCGGCGGCGTTTTCGCCCAGCTTTACGGTACGGTGTCGCTGCTGGAACCGGCGGAACGCGCGCGCATCGGCGGGCTGGTTATCAATAAATTCCGGGGCGACCTTTCGATCCTTCAGCCGGGGCTGGCCATGCTGGAAGAACGTACCGGCCTGCCGGTGCTGGGCGTCGTGCCGTATCTGGACGTGGAGATCGACGACGAGGATTCTCTGGCCCCCTGCCTGGGCAGTGCTTCGGTCCACAAGCCGGTGGATGTGGCGGTGGTCCGTCTGCCGCGCCTGTCCAACTTCACGGATTTTGCGCCGCTGGAAAATCACCCCGCCCTCGGTGTGCGGTATGTGCAGGAACCTTCGGCGCTGGGGCGCCCGGACCTGATCATTTTGCCGGGCACCAAAAACACGATGGAGGACCTTTTGTGGATGCGCCAGAACGGGGTGGAAGCGGCTGTGCTCAAGTGTGCGGCGGCCGGAACGCCGGTGCTGGGCGTCTGCGGCGGCTACCAGATGCTGGGGCGCGCGCTCTATGACCCGGAGGGCACGGACGGCGGCACAGCGGGCGGCAGCCTGCGCGGTCTGGGCCTGCTGCCGGTGGAAACGGTGTTCTCGGCCGAGAAGACTCGTACCCGCGTACAGGGAACGGTCCGGGAAGGCCCGCTGGCCGGGGCGGCGCTGGACGGCTACGAGATCCATATGGGCCATACCCAAACAGAAGGGGAGCCTTTCTGCATCCTTGCCGACGGAAGCCGCGAGGGCTGCCGCTGCGGCACGGTGTTCGGCACCTATTTGCACGGCCTGTTCGATACCGGGGAACTTACGGTCAGGCTGGCCGAATGGCTCTGCGCCCGCAAGGGGATACCCGTTCACAAGGCGCAGGCCGTGCCCCACGCGGTATATCAGCAGCGGCAGTTCGACCGCCTGGCGGACGGCGTGCGCCGGGCACTGGATATGCAGGCGGTCTACCGCCTGATGGAGGAATACCAATGAAGATCACCCACACGCTGCCCGCGGATATCGAGCGGACCAGTATGCGGATCATCGAGGAAGAACTGGAACAGAGCGGCATCCGCCTGGAAGCGGAAAACGCCGCCGTGATCCGCCGCGTGATCCATGCGACGGCGGACTTTGAATATGCGCACAGTCTGCGCTTCACCGCCCATGCGGTGGCTGCGGGCATCGCGGCGCTACACAAAGCGGCCCCCATCGTGACCGATACCAACATGGCGCTGGCGGGGATCAGCAAACCGGCGCTGGCGGCCCTTGGCACAGAAGGCCACTGCTATATGGCGGACCCGGCGGTGGCACAGGCGGCCCGGCAGGCGGGCACGACCCGCGCCGTTGCGGCCATGCGGCACGCCGCAGCCGTCTGCCCCGGCGCACTGTTCGCGGTGGGCAACGCGCCCACGGCGCTTTTGACGCTGTGCGACCTGATCGAACAGCAGGGCCTGCGCCCGGCGCTGATCGTGGCGGTCCCGGTGGGGTTCGTCAATGTAGTGGAAAGCAAGGAACGCCTGTTCGCGGCCTGTACGGCCTACGGGGTCCCCTGTATCGCGGCGATGGGCCGCAAAGGCGGCAGCACGGTGGCGGCGGCCATCTGCAATGCGCTGCTGTACACGGCTACCGACCGTCTGGACCCCGCCCGGCGGGGATGGCAAGGGTGAAATAGATGAAGAAGATACAAAAACAGGAACGGGCCGGGCTGGTGCTGACGGGCCTGCTGGCGGCGGTTCTCGTGGCCGCGGTGGCCGGGCTTTGCCTGGGCAGCCAGCCGTACACGCTGCCGCAGCTCTGGCAGGCTTTGTGTACCCGTGACCCACAGGATACGGTGTGGCGCGTGATCGCGTATGTGCGCCTGCCGCGTATGCTGGCGGGGTTGGGGGCCGGGGCGGCGCTGGCGGTGGCCGGTGTTCTGTTGCAGGCGGTGCTCAATAACGCAATGGCCAGTCCCAACGTCATCGGCGTCAACGCGGGCGCGGTTTTTTTTGCCATGGCGGCCATGGTCGTGGCCCCCGCAGTGCCGGGCAGCGTGCAGTTTGCCTCTTTCCTTGGGGCGCTCGGCTGTTCGATGCTGGTGTACGCGCTGGCGTGGCGGGCCGGGCTTTCGCGCACCACGCTGGTGCTGGCCGGTCTTGCGGTCAGCGGTATGCTCACGGCCGGGCTGAACACGCTCAAACTCCTCTGGCCGGAGATCGTAGCCAGTTCGCCCGGCTTCATGACCGGCGGGCTGTCCGGCGTCACCATGTCGATGCTGGCGGCGGCGCTGCCGTACCTGGCCGCCGGGCTGCTGCTGGCCGTTTTGCTGGCGGTGGACCTGAACGTGCTCTGCCTGGGGGAAGAAAGCGCCGCCGGGCTGGGGCTTCATGTGACCCGCACGCGGTTCCTGGGCATTCTGGCGGCGGCGCTGCTGGCGGGGGCTGCGGTTAGCTTTGCGGGCCTGCTGAGTTTTGTGGGCCTGCTGGCGCCGCATATCGTCCGGCGTTTTGTGAGCACGGACCACCGGGTCCTGATCCCGGCGTCCGCCCTGCTGGGGGCGGCCTTTGTGGTGTTCTGCGATATTATCGCGCGTATGCTGTTTGCGCCCTTTGAGCTGCCGGTAGGCATTTTGCTGTCCCTGATCGGCGGGCCGTTCTTCCTGCATCTGCTGCTGCATCGGAAAAGGGGGCGTCTGTATGTTTGAACTGCATCATGCCTGCGTAGGGTACGGCGGCGAGCCGGTCCTGCGCGATGTCAGCTTTGCCGCGCAGGCGGGCCAGATCACGACGCTGGTGGGGCCGAACGGCTGCGGCAAGACCACGCTGCTCAAGGCGCTGGCAGGGCAGCTTCCGCTGCTGGAGGGCGAAGCCTGCCTGCGCGGCCGCCCGATCCGGGAATATAAGCGCCGGGAATTTGCTCGCACGGCGGCATTCATGCCCCAGGTGCGCAATATCCCGGAGATCACGGTCCGGGGGCTGGTCAGCCACGGGCGGTTCCCGTATCTGGGGCTTTCCCGCCAGATGACGGCGAAAGACAGGGAAGTGGTGGAACAGGCCATGCGGGCCACCGGGGTGGAACGCTGGGCGCAGCGGGACCTGCGGGAACTTTCCGGCGGCGAGCGTCAGCGGGTCTATCTGGCGATGGCGCTCGCCCAGGGGGGCGACGCGATCCTGCTGGACGAACCCACGACCTACCTGGACGTAGCCGCGCAGTTTGAACTGCTGGAACTGCTGCGCACACTGGCGGACCAGGGCCGGGCAGTGCTGCTGGTGCTGCATGATCTGGCGCAGGCGTTGCAGTACAGCGACCGTGTGGCGGTCCTTGCGGGGGGCAAGCTGGCCGCTTTTGCCGCGCCGGAAGAACTTTTTGCAGGCCGGATGCTGGATTCGGTCTTTGGCGTCACGCTCTGCCGCGCCCCGGACGGAACCTATTATCTGCGGCGCGAAGATACGTCAAAAACCACCTCTTGCAATTCTTGCAGCAATATTGTATAATACTTACTGCGGACAGGGCTGAATTGCGCTGTTTTGCATACAGATGCGGGCCCCGTGCGTGGGCGGCCCGTGAACCATGTCAGGCGGGGAACCGAGCAGCATTAAGCGGCGCTCGTCCAGTGCTGCGGCAAGCCTGCATCTGTATGCAAAGCAGCGCAGCCGCGTGCTCTGCCCGCTTTTTATGGTTTTAGGGAGGTGTGGTCCATGTACCGTGCGCTGTACCGCAAATGGCGTCCCCAGCGGTTCGCCGATGTGGTGGGGCAAAAGCCCATCGTCACCGCGCTGCAGAATCAGATCGCCGCAGGGCGCATCGGCCACGCCTACCTGTTCACCGGCACCCGCGGCACCGGCAAGACCACCTGTGCCAAGATCTTTGCCAAAGCGGTGAACTGCCTGGACCATACCAGCCCCGACCCCTGCTGTGAGTGCGAGATCTGCAAGGGGATCGACAGCGGCGCGATCATGGACATCATCGAGATGGACGCGGCTTCCAACAACGGCGTGGACGATATCCGCGACCTGCGGGATGAAGTCGCCTATCTGCCCTCGGTCTGCCGCTACAAAGTATACATCATCGACGAGGTGCACATGCTCTCCATGCAGGCGTTCAACGCCCTGCTCAAGACGATGGAAGAACCGCCGGAGCATGTGATCTTCATTCTTGCCACCACCGAGGTGCAGAAAGTCCCCGTCACGATCCTGAGCCGCTGCCAGCGGTATGATTTTGCGCGCATCACGGCGCAGGACATTGCCGACCGGCTGCTGTTCGTGGCCGGGCAGGAAAAGATCGAACTGGAAGCGGACGCGGCGCAACTCATCGGCCGTCTGGCGGACGGCGCGATGCGCGACGCCCTCTCGATTTTGGATACCTGCGCCGGTGTGGACAACCATGTGGATGAGGCGCTGGTGCGCCGCATGGCGGGCGTGACCGACCGCACCTATCTGTTCGAGATCAGCGATGCCATCGCCGCGCGGGATTCCGTGACGGCGCTGGAAAAAATCGCGGAACTGCGCCAGCAGAGCGTCGATATGCGACGCCTGTGCATGGAACTGGCCGGGCACTACCGCAACCTGATGCTCTGCGCGCTGCCCGGCGGAACCGATCTTTTGACCGGCACTTCGCCGGAGGAAGAAGCAGCTTACCAGCAGCGCCGGGATTTCCCCCAGGTGGAAGCCATCCGTGCCATCAACGCCTTCGGGCAGGCGCTTGAAAAAATGAGCCGCGGCACCGACCAGCGCATTGAACTGGAACTGGCGGTGTTCTCTCTTACGCAGCCCCAGGCCGCCGCTGCGGTATCCGTTGCGGTAGCGCCGCCCCAGCCGGCCCGCCCGGCCGCGCCCCAACCCTTTGCGGCAGCGCCCGCGGTGCCCGTACAGGCACCGCCGGTGCAGACGCGCACGGCCCCCATCCCGGCGGTCGCGCAGCCCGCGCCGCCTGCTGTGCAGGAACCGCAGCCTGTGCCGGAAGCAGAACCGCCCATGGAGGACGTTCCGCCGCCGGTGGACGAGCCGGAATTTTTGCAACCGGAAATGAAACCGGCCCCGCAGCCGGCCGCACCTGTCCCAACGCCCCAACCCGCGCCGAAGCCCCGCAGGGCAGCGCCGCAGGAGGAAGCGGGGGAACTCAAGCCGTTTCCCCAGTGGGCGCTGGTGCTGGCGGACCTCGAAGAAAGCGACGCGATGCTGATCTCGTTTTTGCGGGGAACGCACGCATATTATGACGGAAGGCGCGTGCTGTTTGAGTGCAGCGACGCATTCCGCGATTATATCCGCAACAATGAGGACATCCGCAAAAAAATGAAGGAGGCCATCTACCGGGTCACCAAGATCCGCTGCGGGATCGGCCCCTACGAGCCCCAGCAGGCAGAGACCGGGGGCGCTGCACAGCCGACCATCGACCAGACCCTGCAGACTATGCAGGATCTGGGGGTAGATGTAAAGATCGAAGAACAATAAACAGTTGGAGGAACGATTATGAAAGCAAGACTTCCCAAGGGCTATGGCCGCCCGGACCCCAACGCCATGATGCGTCAGGTCCAGAAAATGCAGGAAGAGATCCGCGCCAAGCAGGAAGAACTGGAAGCGAAGGAATATACCGGCACGGCCAGCGGCGAAATGGTCACCGTCACCATGACCGGCAAGCACGAGATCACGGCGGTCAAGATCAAGCCCGAAGCGGTGGACCCCGATGATCTGGAAATGCTGGAAGACCTGATCGCCGCGGCGGTCAACAGCGCCGTTTCTGCGGTGGATAAGGAATCCGAGGAAGAAATGGCCAAGATGACCGGCGGGCTGAACATTCCCGGCCTGGGCTGAGAGGAACCGCTATGCCGCAGAATGCAGAACCGCTGGAAAACCTGGTCGATCAGTTCGCACGGTTTCCGGGCATTGGCCGCAAGGGCGCCACGCGGATGGCATACGAGGTCATGGCCATGTCCAACGAGCAGGCACTGGAACTGGCAAAGGCCATTGAGCATGCCAAAAGGGACCTGCACCGCTGCCGCATCTGCCAGGATTACACGGCGGAAGAAGTTTGCCGGATCTGTGCTTCCCCCAAGCGGGACCGCAGCACGATCTGTGTGGTGGAAAGCCCGCGGGATATCAAGGCCATTGAACGCACCCATGAATATAACGGCCTGTACCACGTGCTGCACGGCCTGATCTCCCCGATGGACGGCGTGGGGGCGGAACAGCTTTGCGTCAAGGAACTGCTGGCCCGTCTGAACGATACCGTCAAGGAAGTCATCATGGCGACCAGCCCGACGGTGGAAGGGGAGGCCACGGCCATGTATCTGGCCAAGCTCATCAAACCGCTGGGCGTGCGCACCACGCGGCTGGCCTACGGTCTGCCGGTGGGTTCCAGCCTTGAATATGCCGACGAAACGACGCTGTACCGCGCCATGCAGGGCCGCGGCGAATTGTGACAGAATCGCCTTGACTTTTGGGCGCGCCTGCGCTATAATCTAAACCCACTACACGCAAAGGAGGTGTGCTTGTGGCAGAGGAAAAGACCGGGAAAAAGATCATTGCCCAAAACCGCGAAGCACGCCATGAGTACTTTGTGATGGAGGCGCTGGAGACCGGCATCGAGCTGGTAGGCACCGAAGTCAAGAGTTTGCGTGCGGGCGGGGCAAACCTCAAGGATTCCTGGGCGGATATTGAGGACGGCGAACTGATCGCAAAGGGCATCCATATCAGCCCCTACGAACAGGGCAATATCTTCAATAAGGACCCGCGCCGCCCGCGCCGTCTGCTGGCGCATAAGGCGGAGATCCGCCGCCTGGGCCAGCAGGTCACATTGCAGGGCTATACACTGGTCCCGCTTTCGCTCTATTTCAAACAGGGGCGCGTAAAGCTGGAACTGGGGCTTTGCAAGGGCAAAAAACTCTACGATAAGCGCGCGACCGCTGCGGCGCGCGACGCCAAGCGCGATATTGACCGCGCACTGAAAACGCAGCGATAAAAGCTGTCTGCTTTTGCTTTCCCGGTGGGGGCGACCCCACCGAATATGCGGGGCTGTAATGGTTTCGACGGGGAGAGAGAGGCGTGAGCAGCGGGCCGTGGCGGTGCACCACGATAAAAGCGCCAACTAAAATTAACTGACAACAATCATCCTGTTGCCGTCGCTGCCTAATTAGGCGCGACCGTCCTGCCTGCGTTAGTACCGCGTGGGGTCAGGGCGTCGATTAGGTACTGAACGTGCACGGGCCTAAGCTTTGCAGCCCGTCATGCATTGATGAAGCTACCAAGGCGTAGCGCGTGTGTATTCGCCCGCGCCAAGGGAATCCCAATAAATACACTGCGCCCGGAGATACTCTAACTAATTTCTTTTCGGACACGGGTTCGACTCCCGTCAGCTCCACCAACACCCCCGGCAGGTTTCAGAAACCTGCCGGGGGCTTTTTGCTGCCATACAGGCCCGGACTTTGCGTGACTGGCGCAAGCGTCCGGACCTGTTTTGTTATTCATTCTTTTGCGACATTGCGGGCTGTTATGCGAAGCCCGGCTTACGGCGTGATCGAGGTTTTTTCTTTGGTGCTTGGCAACATTTTGGAAATCCTGTACTGTATAATAAAAGACAGACAACAGGAAGGAGGACGCCATGAACCCTGTACTGATCGTGGATGATGAAAAGGCCATCGCAGACCTGATCGAGATGACACTGGAACCTTTCGGCTATGCGTGCCGCAAAGCATACAGCGGGGAGGAAGCGGCAGATCTGATCGGGAAGGAACACTTCGACCTGATCTTGCTGGATGTGATGCTGCCCGGAGTGGACGGCTTTACGCTGATGGATTACATTGCGCCCACAGGAACGCCTGTGATTTTCCTCACCGCCAAAACAGCGGTGGAGGACCGGGTGCGCGGCCTGCGTGCCGGGGCGTATGACTACATCGTCAAGCCCTTTGCGGCGGAAGAATTGCTGGCACGTGTGGACGGTCTGATGCGCCACACCGGACGACGAAAGCAGACGATCCATATATGGGGCGTGGACATTCAGCCGGAAAGCCGCACCGTCACCCGGGACGGCACAGAGATCCGCCTGAAACCGAAAGAATACGACCTGCTGATGGCGCTGGTTTATAACCGCGGTATAGCCCTGTACCGCGACGTATTGTTGGAGCGGGTATGGGGGCTGGACTGCGACGTGGACCCCCGCACGCTCGATATTCACATCAGCCGCCTGCGAAAAAAGCTGGGCTGGACCAGCCAGTTGCGGGCAGTTCCCCAAATCGGCTATCTTCTGGAGGTGGAACCATGAGATTCTCCCAAAAGGTGGCGCTGGCCATCGTTCTGCCGGTTTGTCTGGTACTTTCGATAAGCGGGACTTTGTCGGTCCATCGGAATTTCATGCGGGAATTGGATGCCGCGGCTCAGACCAACGGGGAAGCACAGATGCAACAGCGTTATGAACTCGAATCGCTGCTGGCGGGTGCACCGGATGAAGAGATCGGGACGGTCCTTGCGCTGTTGCAGCAGTATCAAGAGCAGGAATATGCCCAAGGAAAAAGCGAAATCTGGTTCACGGTGCTGGGGGAAAACGGAACGGTGTTGTACACCACGTTGCCCCTGACGGTTCCTTACAACAAACAGCAGGCAGCCGCTGCGGTGGGGGAAGAACAGGTCCTCTACTATACCGAAGATGGCGGCGCCTACCAGATTTTGGGGACCCAAATGCAGGACACCGCGCGCCCCCTGTGGCTGGTCAACGCCTATAATGTAAGCGATTTATTTGCGGCGCGCGACCGGCTGATCCTGCAAAATTTGTTCCGGGAAGGCGGCGTGCTTCTGCTGGTGGGGGCGGTGGCGCTTGTAGTGGCGCGGTTGCTGACCCAATCGCTGCGCCAATTGGAAAATGCCAGCCGTGCGTTGTCTCAGGGAGATCTGGAATCCCGTGTACAGATCCAAAGCGGGGACGAACTGGAACATCTGGGGCATACCTTCAATGCAATGGCGCAGGCGGTGGAAGACCAGATGCAGACTTTGCAGGAGGAAAGCGCCCGGCAGAAGCGGTTCGTGGCGGCTTTCAGCCATGAATTGAAAACGCCGATGACGGCCATCCTGGGGTATGCCAACCTGCTGCGAAGCGGGGAACAAACGCCGGAAAAGCGCCACCGGGCGGCAGGCTATATCTACCACGAGTCCCAACGGCTGGAAAGTTTGAGCCGGGAACTGCTGCTGTTGTTCGGACTGGAACGCGGCGGCGTTGCGCTGCAGCCGGTCCAGTTGGGGGCCGTATGGGCGGACGTATGCCGCAGTTTGCCGGAACTGGAGAGCCGCCTTCACTGGGAGGGGCAGGATGTGACGATCCGTGCCGACCGGGCTTTGCTGGCAACGCTGCTGCGGAACCTGCTCCTCAATGCAGCCAACGCCGATGAAACAGGCGGGACACTTCTTTTCTGGAACAAAGAAACGGCGGAAGGCGTGCAGATCGGCGTTACCGATACCGGTCCCGGCATCCCGGCGGAAGAACGGGACAAACTCACAGAACCCTTCTACCGGGTCGATAAAAGCCGCTCCCGTGCGGGCGGCGGCAACGGACTGGGGCTTACGATCTGTGCGCAGATCGCACAGGCGCACGGCACGCAGCTCCAGATCGAGAGCAAACCGGGCCAGGGTACGACCGTATGGATCACATTGCAGGAGGTGCAGCCATGAACAGACAAAAGCGAACGCGCTGGGTCTTGTTTTTCCTGTCGGCGGTCTGCCTGCTGTCGCTGGGGCTTCCCTTGCTGTACGGCGCAGGGAGCAACGCCTGGCTGCAAAGGGAGGGGAATCGGCGGCCGGTACCGGCGGACGCACTCAGTGCACGGGGGCAGGCAGTCCCGCTCGTCTATGCGCTGTACCGCAGCCGTTTTGCCGCCTCTACAACGCAGGAAACCGCCACGGATGCCGGGCCGGTGCAGCAGGCGCTGCGGGAAGAAACTGCCGCACTGGCACAGGCAGGGGCGCTGCCGGAACTGGTAGCGGCGCGGGCGGACTGGATTTTGTCGCAGCAGCCGGCGGCTGTGACCAGCAAGCGGGCAAATGGTTTTTCCAGTGTCACATGGCGGGTGGATGCCCCGGAAGCGCAGACCTATTGGATTGCCGTTGTCTGGCACGAAAAGACCGGCTATGTGGTATCGTACACCGTTACAGTGGGCGACATTCCCACGGACCTGGAACCCCATCTGACCGCCTACCAAGCTTTCCTGGGTCTGGATGTTCTGACGGACTGGGAAGAACTGCCGTTGGAGGTTGGTGCGGCCGCCTGGTCGCAGGACGGGCAAATCGTTGCCGCCTGCAACTGGGAGGACAATCAATTTACGCTGGAAGTAAAATCGCAGCCGGAAAAACCGTGGAATCCCCCGGCGGTGTGAACGTACAAGGGAAAGGAGCCATACCATGAAGCGAACGATCGCGCTGATACTGGCGGCGCTTGGCTGCCTGTCGGCTTTGTGCGCCTGCAGCCCTGCCGTGCGGCAGCCTTCCGAATCCCCGGAAACGGCGTCTGCACAGGCGGCGTCAAAACAGTCATTGGTCCTGCTGGGGCAGCAGACGGAACAGGGGTTTTACACAGTCGGATTGGGCGAAAGCACGGCAGAAAACAGTCTGTACTTTCTGGACTATGAGACCGCAGAAAATCACATCCTGTGCAGCAAGCTAGGGTGCCGCCATGACAGTGACACCTGCGAGGGACGCGTTCCTTCTGACAGCCTCGTAACCCAAATCAAAGTACTGCCGGATGGTTCCATTGTATATGAACTTCGCCGCAAAGACCCCCAAAGCCCGAACGGCGGCCATACGGTGGAGGCCAGTATTCTTTATCTGGCGGACGGCGACGGAAGTAATCGCCGGGAACTGGCGCAGATAGAAAATCTTGGGATGCTGCTTGCGGCGGACGGGGACGCGCTCTATGTTATACAGTGGTCGGAAGTCTACGGGGAAAGCAATAAACTCCTGCGGGTCTCGCTGTATGATGGGTGCGTCACGCAGCAGGCAGAATTGCCTGTGCTGGTTCCCGGATTCCTCGGCACTGCCGGGCGGTACATGGTGCTTTATGAATATGACGGAAGGGAACAATTGCAAAGAAATCTTGCGGATGGCATGACGGAGGAGGAAATCCAGACAGCACTGGAAAGCAAACAGGGAAACAGCCGCGTTTTTCTGTGGTCAATCGACAGCGGTGAGCAGCGGGAACTGCTCTCCTGGACTGCGGAAGGAGAATCAGACGGCCGGACGCTTTTGTGGGACAGCGGCCGCCTGTACTGGTGCAGCGACAGCCAGCCCGGTGCGCTGCACTGGGGAACGCCGGACGGCCAGAGCGGGCAGAGGTCCATCGTCTGGCCGGAGGAAATACGCCAGTCCCCGGCGGGGGAAACAGCTTTCCAGTTGGAAGGCGTGGTGGCCGGGAACCTCCTGCTGACCGTGCAGGGGCCTTGGGGCGTTGATACGATCAAACGCTATGCGCTGGACCCGGAAAGCGGGAATCTGCGGGAGATTCCGCTGCAATTTGTCAGCGGCGGCTGTGAGCGCCCCATCACCATTTTGGCACAGGCATCGAAAAATTTACTGGTCGCCTTTGCCGAACAGCGCCAGCAGGTGCAAACTGTGGAGGAGGGCGGCGAGCCAGTCATGACAGAAAAGGTGACAAACCGTTACGGCGTCCTGTCCGTAGAAGATTTTCTGGCAGGCAGGCCCAACTACCGCGAAGTGCCGCAGCAAACGACATGATAGATAAACTGGACAAGTTCTGCCCGGTGCGTTATAATGCAGGTATGAAGATCCTGTTGTTTTATCTGGTCATGATCAATCTGACGGCGTTCGGCCTGATGGCGGTGGACAAGCACCGCGCCCGGCAGCACCGCTGGCGCATCCCGGAGCGCACGCTGTTTGCGGCGGCGCTGCTGGGCGGCAGCCTGGGGGCAATCGCGGGTATGGTACTTTGCCGCCACAAAACAAAGCATTGGTATTTTGTGGTGGGAATGCCGTTGATTTTGGCGGTACAGGTCGCGCTGTGCGTTTGGCTGGCAGGTGGGCAGTTTGTGGTTTAAGCATACAAAACGGAAGAACCCTGTTCAGCCCCCGCCCGGACTGGGGGAGAAGGACATTGCCACGCAGAGCAGTATCTGTACAGGGGAAACGCTGATCGGCTTTCTGGACCCGCACACGGGGCGTCTGCTGCAGGCGGTCGTAATTCGCAGCGCGGCAGACCGGGCGGCGTTTTACCATGCCTACGGCTATGAACCGCCGCGCCAGGAACGCTAAAAACGCCGCGGCACGCCTCTTGATATTTTATTAACTTTGCGAGGTTTCTTGCGATGCGGTCAGGTTTCGCATATTTTTTGCGCAATCCTTGTGCGGATCGCACACTTTCTTTGCAAATAGAAAAATCAATGCTATAATGGGATCTGTGAAATGTTGTGCAGAGGGATTCTGCGCTAAGATATGGAGGTCGTTTTCTGTATGTCCATTTTTGAAAAGTTCGAGGAAAAACTGCGGGCTGAATCCAAGTCCATTGTCTTTACCGAGGGCACCGACGCCCGGATCCTGTCCGCCGCCAGCCGCCTGCTGGCGGGCAAGACGCTGCGTGTGATCCTGCTGGGCGAGCCGGAAGCCGTCAAGAAGGCTGCCGCCGACGGTAACTTTGACATCACGGGCGCGGAGATCGTGGACCCGGCCTCGTATGAAGGTTTTGATGAAATGGTCGCCAAGATGGTGGAACTACGCAAGGGCAAAATGACCGAGGAACAGTGCCGCGCCGCTTTGGCAAAGTCCAACTATTTCGGCACGATGCTGGTCAAGATGGGCAAGGCCGACTGCCTGCTGGGCGGTGCTACTTACTCCACGGCTGACACGGTCCGCCCCGCGCTGCAGCTCATCAAGTGCCGCCCCGGCATCAAGTCGGTAAGTTCCTGCTTTATTCTGATGCGCGGTGAAGAAAGCCTGGCTATGGGCGACTGCGCCATCAATATCGACCCCAGCGAGGACGAAGTGGTGGAATGCACGGTGGAGACCGCCCACACGGCGCGCATCTTCGGCATTGATCCCCACGTGGCGCTGCTGTCCTACTCCACCAAAGGCTCCGGCCAGGGTGACAGCGTAGATAAGATGCGCAGCGCGACCGAGCGCGTGAAGGCCGCGCATCCCGAACTGAAAGTGGATGGCGAACTGCAGTTTGACGCTGCCGTTGCCCCGGAAGTTGGCCAGTTGAAAGCCCCCGGTTCCGAAGTGGCCGGGTACGCCAACACCTTCATCTTCCCGGACATCAACGCCGGCAACATCGGCTACAAGATCGCCCAGCGTCTGGGCGGGTTTGAGGCTTACGGCCCCATCCTGCAGGGCCTGAACGCGCCGATCAACGATCTGTCCCGCGGCTGCAACGCGGAGGAGGTCTATAAGATGGCGCTGGTCACGGCAGCCCTGATCTGAACCTTCCCGGTGCTTGCCGCCATCGCGTGATTTTATACAAAGCAAATAAAAGTCCCCGGTGTGCTTTAGCACGCCGGGGCCTTTTTTGCTGTGAAGTTGATTTTTAGAAAATGGTTACACCCCATCAAACTGGCCCTGCGTCAAAAGTCCGCCGCTGTACGGGACAGGAATGTGGCGTAGAAATCACCATTTGTTCCAGTGTACTTTGTTTTCGACGGTGGCTTTGACCTGAGCAGGAAGAAGCGCGTCCTTGGCCGGATACCCCAGGATGACAAGCGTTGGCAGGAACCAGCCGTCGGGCACTTTCAAAAACTCTTTGATCTGCTGGGGTTCCTTTTTTACCGGGATATGTACGGCAGACCCCAGCCCTTCCGCGGTCGCGGCCAGCAGCATATTTTCCACCAGCGCCCAGGCTGCGCCGTAGTCCATCAGGCCGTAGCCGTTTTTCTCTTCACTCAGGGGATATTTCTGCTTGAAATAGGGCAGGATCACGCAGGCAGATTCTTCGATCATGCTGCGCTGGCGGGGGTAGGCGATTTTGAACATCTCCTGCTGCGGTGTTTTGGGTTCCTGGATGCGGCAGGGGTAAGGGCGGACGAATTTCGCCAGTTCCCGAATAAGGGCCTTGTCCGTCAGCGTCAGCAACTCCCAGCACCTTTGATGGTTGGACGAGGGTGCCTTCAGCCCGGCATCCAGGATCCGTTCCAACACCTTCCGGGGAATCTCCCGATCCTCAAATTGGCGGATGCTTCTTCTTTGGCTGACGGCATCGTAAAATTCCATAAGTCATTCCTCCGTTTCCTGCTCGATAAGTGCGGCAAGATTTTTTGTGAAGGTTCGGGAAAGGCCGATTAGCCGTTCCTGTTCTTCCTGTGTGAACAGGGACATGGCGGTGTCCTCGGCCCAGGTGATATGGCGCACGACTTTTTCGCAGTAGGCCTGCCCGGCCTCTGTCATGCGGACGATTTTGTTTCGCTTGCTCTCCGGCGCATCGGTGACGGTAACATACTGGTCGGACAGCAGCTTTTTGACGATCAAATTGACGGTCTGTTTGGATTGGAAGGTACGTTTGCAAATTTCCGTCTGCGTCATGCCGTCCTTTGCATAAAAGAGGGCATTGGCAACAAGCAGCATTTTCATCGACATGCCATGCCGCTTGGCATAGTCATCGTACATGGCAAACTGTTCATCCCGGAATTTGCAGTACAGGTATGCATTTTTTCGATCTTCTTTTGTCATGGCCCACCAGATAAAATCTATTTTTTGACAGTCAAATAATTGACTAATTTCAGCATATCACACCTTGCCTTTGATTGCAAGAGCTGTATCGGATTTTCATGACTGACCTTGTCGGGGATGGGGATATGGACGCGCCCTGTGGCGGTCCCGTTCCGGCGCGCAGCGATTCCCCCGGAAATAAAAGACAGCAAAAAAGCGAGGATACCGCCGCATGGCAGCATCCTCGCTTTGTATTTCCAGAGATTCAGGGGTCAATACCGTAGGTGATCCGCGTCCAGAGCTTCCAGCACCGGGAGCATGGCGGCGGCTTCCGCACGGGCCGCGACGGGGTCCATCATTCGATAATTCCCGCATTCCACGGCAGAAGCGCCGGGAATTTCGCCGTCATACGCAGCCATCCAGGCAAAAGCGCCCCGCACCAGGTCCAGCGCCTCGGCGTCTGTCAGGCCGGACGTCAGCAGGTAAAAGCCGGTCAGGCAGCCCATCGGCCCCACATAGACCACATGCTTGCCGTACTTGCTGTTGCGCGCATAGGTGGCGAACAGATGTTCCAGCGTGTGGGCGGCAGCGGGGGAAAGGTACTGCCCCTGGTTAGGCCGCTTCATGCGGATGTCCCAGGTCCGGATCTCGCCGTCAGGGCCATCCTGACGGGAAAGATACATACCGGGCATCAGCCGGGTATGATCCACGCAAAAACTGGCAATGCGCTCCATGAAAAATACCTCAGTCGGCCATCGCCTGCACCACGCCGCGCACACAATCCATCGAAACGGTCATGCCGTCGCGCAGGGTGCGGGTCGCGTTGGTGGCGCCCACGATCACAGCCTTGTCCAGCGTCAGACCGACGATAGCGGAATGGCTGTTGGTGCCCGCTTCTTCGGTGATGATGCCGGCGGCCTGACGCATATAGGGCAGGGCGTCGTTGGTGGTGAAGGGAACGACCAGAATCTGGCCGGGCTTGAACTTCTTGGCTGCCTCGGCGGCGTTGCGGCAGATGCAGACTTCGCCCTTGGCGTTGTGCTGGCCGATGCCGACACCCGCCAGCAGCGTGTCGCCGACCATGTGGATCTTGATCATGTTCGTGGTGCCGGAAACGCCCACCGGAACGCCCGCGGTCACGACGGCCAGATCACCGGAGTGGATCAGACCAGCCTTCTCGGCAGCCGCCACGGACATGCTGATCAGTTCGTCGGTAGAATTGGCGTAGTCCATCAGCAGCGGGGTGACGCCGCGGTACACGTTCATCTGGCGGCGGGTGCGCTCATCCAGCACGCAGGCGATGATGGGGGTGTTCGGGCGGAAACGGCTCAGCAGGCGGGCCGTTTCGCCGCTCTTGGAAGCGGAAATGATGGCGGAAGCACCGATGTCGGCGGCAGTGGTGCAGGCCGCATGGCCGACCGCCGCGCTGATCGTCAGATGGGTATCCGGGGTGGCGGTGTGGTGGACCAGGGAATCAAAGTTGGAATCCGCCTCGGTGGTAATGGCAATCGTGGACATGGCGCGCAGCGCCTCCACCGGGTATTTGCCCGCGGCGGTCTCGCCGGAGAGCATGACGGCGCCGGTGCCGTCGTAGATGGCGTTGGCAACGTCGGTGATCTCGGCACGGGTGGGGCGGGGGTTGACGATCATGGAGTCCAGCATCTGGGTGGCCGTGATGCAGATCTTGCCGGCCTGCATGGCGCGGTCGATCAGGTGCTTCTGGATCGCGGGGATCTCGGCAAAGTCGATCTCCACGCCCATGTCGCCGCGGGCGACCATGATGCCGTCGGCGACGGTCAGGATCTCGTCGATGTTGTCGATGCCTTCCTGGTTCTCGATCTTGGCGATGATGCGCATGGTGCAGTCATGCTCGTCCAGCAGGTGGCGGATCTCCATGATGTCCTGCGCGTTGCGGGTGAAGCTGGCGGAGATCAGGTCATACCCCTGCTCGATGCCGAACAGAATGTCGTTGCGGTCGCGCTGGCTCATGTAGGGCATGGACAGGTGAACGCCGGGAACATTGACGCCTTTCTTGGTCTTGATGACGCCGTCGTTCTGTACGGTGCACAGGATGTCGGTGTCGGTCACTTCGTCGATGCGCAGTTCGATCAGGCCGTCGTCCAGCATGATGCGGCCGCCCGGCGCTACGTCATGGGGCAGTTCCTTGTAGCTGACGGAACAAATCTCGTTGGTACCTTCCACTTCGCGGGAGGTGAGGGTGAACTTCTGGCCGGTGGTCAGGGTCTCGGTACCATTGGCGAACACGCCCAGGCGGATCTCAGGGCCTTTGGTGTCCAGCATGGCGGGGACCGGCAGGTTCAGTTCGGCGGTCAGCGCACGCAGCGCATCCAGACGGCCTTTATGCTCTTTATAATCGCCGTGGGAGAAATTGAAACGGGCAACATCCATGCCGTTCTCCAGCAACTGGCGCAGAACACCGGGGCGGTCGGTAGACGGACCCAATGTACAAACGATTTTTGTCTTACGCATACACATAATGCCTCCATACTAACTTTTAACAATGTACGACGGTATTATACTACACCTTGCAACAAATAGACAAGCCCCCCCTGGCCTGCTTTTACTCACATTTTACGCCGTTTTAATCCCGGCGCGCGCAGGGAAAACCCGAATTTATCATTTTACTTTTGCGCGGGTTTCGGTTATAATGAAGAACAAATAGAATACGCGCGGCAGCCGGGCGGGGCGGCAGAGCATAATGCCGCCGCAAAGCCCCCTTTGGCGGGCATGGCCCGCTGCGCGCGTCGGTCGTTCACTTTTTTCAGACAGGAGAAGATCATATATGGCAAAACGAGTTTTTCTGATCGTGCTGGACAGCTTCGGAATCGGTGCGGAGCCGGACGCCGCGCAGTTCGGTGATGCAGGGACCAATACGCTGGCGGCCATCGCGCAGCACCCCAATTTCAAAGGCGAACATCTGGCGGAACTGGGCCTTTTCAATCTGGACGGCGTGACCTGCGGGACGCCGGTCGCACAGCCGGCCGGCAGCTTTGCGCGCCTGCGGGAAGCCAGCGCCGGCAAGGATACGACCATCGGCCACTGGGAGATCGCGGGCCTGCTGAGCGCCGAACCGCTGCCCACTTTCCCGGACGGATTCCCGCAGGACCTTCTGGACGCCTTTACCGCCAAGACCGGCTATAAAGTGCTGTGCAACAAACCCTATTCCGGCACCGAGGTCATCCGCGACTATGGCGAGGAACACGCCCGCACCGGGGCGCTGATCGTCTATACCTCAGCCGACAGCGTGTTCCAGATCGCTGCGAACGAGGCCATTGTCCCTGTGCCCAAACTCTACGAGATCTGCGAGCAGGCCCGCGAACTGCTCACCGGCAAATACGGCGTGGGCCGCGTGATCGCCCGCCCGTTTGTGGGGGATTGCGCCGCCAACTTCACCCGCACTTCCCGCCGCCATGACTACAGCCTGGTGCCGCCGCACGATACGATGCTGGACGCTTTGCAGGCGGCCGGGAAAGCGACCATCGGCGTGGGCAAGATCCATGATATTTTCGCGGGCAAGGGCATCGGGGAGACCATCCGCACCAGCGGCAACACCGAAGGGCTGAACGTAACGCTGGAACTGGCCGACCGCGATTTTGAAGGTCTGGCCTTCGTCAACCTCGTGGACTTCGATATGCTGTACGGCCACCGCCGTGATGTGGCCGGGTATGCCGCCGCGGCTGCCGAATTCAACGACTGGCTGCCCGCCTTCCGCGCAAAGATGCGCCCCGGTGATGTACTGATGGTCACGGCTGACCATGGCTGCGACCCCAGCTATACCAAGACCACCGATCACACCCGTGAATATGTTCCGTTCCTGCTCTGCGGGGACGAGATCCGCCCCGGCGTGAATCTGCACACCCGCTACAGCTTTGCCACCATCGCGGATACGGTCTGCCGCTGCCTGAACGTCCCGTACTGCGCGGCAGGCTGCGGGGTTTATGATGAAGTGCGCAAGTAAAATGGCGCTGGGCCTGCTGTATATCGTGGCGGCGGCGCTGACAGTCTATGCCGTCGGTCTGATGCTGACCACCAACTTTAATATGGGAAATCTGATGGTCTGCCTGCTGGCGGCGGTAGCCGTGGTGTTCGCCCTGTGGCACAAGCCGCTTCTGCAATGGTTCCATGGCTCCCTGCCTGGCCGCGTGACAGGCTGGGTGCTGGTCGTTTTGAGCGCGGTGTATCTGCTGCTGATCGTCTTTGTATCGGTCAGCGGCCACGCCAACCCGCCCACCGGGCAGGAACGGGCGATCATCGTGCTGGGCGCCGGGCTGCGGCGCGACCAGCCCTCTACGCTGCTGCGGTACCGGCTGGACAAAGCGTATGAATATGCGTCGGCACACCCGGACGTGCTGGTGGTGACCAGCGGCGGGCAGGGCCGCGACGAATGGGTGCCGGAAGGGCAGGCCATGCGCGATTATCTGATCGGCAAAGGGCTGGACCCGGACCGCGTCATCGCAGAAAACCGCTCGACTTCCACAGAGGAAAACTTCCTGTTTTCGCTGGAGCTGCTCAAAGAACGCGGCCTGGACGAAACCACGCCCATCGCCTACGTGTCGAACAGCTTCCACTGTTACCGGGCCGGATGCTATGCCAAGCGCGCGGGCTTTACGACGGTCACCTCGATCCCTGCCGCCACGCCCTGGCGCAGCGTGCTGCCCTGCTATATGCGGGAAGCGTTGGCCCTTGCGTACTATTGGGTGTTCAAGACCTCGACCAGCGGCCCCATGCACGCGCTGGTGGGCTTTTTGGATCTGAACAAACGATTCTTTTATAAGTAGTAGGAGAGTAGGAGGGAACTGCTATGCAGATCCGCTATTACAAAGAGTACAGCCGTTATCTGGACCGGATGATGGAATTCAAGGTGTACGGTCATGCCGGGCGGCCGATCATCATTTTTCCCTGCCAGAGCGGCCGGTTCTATGACTGGGAGGACCGCGGCATGTGCAACGCGGCCGCGCCCTGGATCGACCAGGGAAAACTGCAGATCATCACGGCCGACAGCATCGACCCGGAAAGCTGGGACAACCACGGCCCCGAACGCCCGCGGATCGAAATGCAGGAACGCTGGTATGACTATGTCTGTGAGGAACTGACGCCCCGCGTGCTGGAGATCAACCGCGAACAGGGCCCCGACCATACGGGTCGCATCCTCGTGGGCGGCGCCAGCATGGGCGGTGGCCATGCGGTGAACTTTTACCTGCGGCGGCCGGACCTGTACAACGGCACCATTGCGCTGAGCGGCCTGTATTCCTCGCGGATGTTCTTCGGCGATTACATGGACGACCTCGTTTACCGCAATTCGCCTTGCGATTATATGCGCAACTTCCCGGAAGATCACCCCTATAAAAAGCTCTATGCGCAGGCGGATAAGTTTATCATGTGCTGCGGGCAGGGCGCCTGGGAAGGCGACCTGCTGGCTTCCACCAAAGAACTGCAGGCCATCCTCGAAAGCAAGGGCATCCATCCCATCGTGGATATCTGGGGCACCGATGTTTCCCATGACTGGCCCTGGTGGGAGAAACAGTGGGTCTACTTCCTGCAGAAGATCCTCGGCAATCCGTGACGAGGCTGAAAGAACAGGGTATGGATTTTTGGCATGACATCAAAACGCAGAGGCGATGGCGACGCCGTTTTCTGGCGGCGGTGCTGCTTCTTCTGCTGCCTGCGTTTGTGATCGCGCTGTATGCGCGGCCTTCGGCGGATGATTACGTCTATGCGGCCCGCACCCATGCGGTGGTGCAGCAGTATGGTTTTGATCTGCCGCGGCTGCTGCAGGCAGCGTGGGAAACGACCGTCTACTATTTCAACCATTGGCAGGGATTGTATGTGTCCGGCTTTGTGCTGGCCTTGCAGCCCGGCATCTTCGGCAACCAGTGGTATGGGCTGACGCTGTTCTGCGTTTTGCTGCCGATGTTCCTGTGCCTGTACGCCAGCGCCCGTCTGGTCGTGCGCAGGCTGGAACCGGCCCAGAAACTTTTGCCGCTGGCGGCGGCGGCGCTGCTGTTGTTTGCCTTTGTGCAGGGGATGCCTTCCCCGGTGGAAGGGCTTTACTGGTTCAACGGCGCCATGAACTATCAGCCGTATTTTGCGCTGGCGGTGCTGAACGCGGCGCTGGCTTTCTCGCTCGCGGCGCCCGGAAAGGGGGCGCGCTGGCGGCGCGTGGGGCTGGCGGCAGCCGGCGTGCTGATCGGTGTGATCATCGGCGGCGGCCATCAGGTAGTGGGGGAACTGAACGTCCTCGTGCTGCTTCTGGCGGTCGTGCTCTGCGCCCGGCACAGGAATTTCTGGAATGTTCCCGCTTTTCTGGCTGCGGTGGCCGGGCTGCTCGTCAACGTCATGGCGCCGGGCACGCAGGTCCGCGCCGATGGTTTTGGGCAGGCGGGGTTCCTGGAAGCAGTCGCCAAAAGTTTTGTGCTGGCGGCGCTGGAATGGGTCCGATGGCTGGATGTGCCGCTTGTGTGCCTGCTTTTGCTGCTGGCGCTGCCTGCGCGGCGTCTGGCGCAGAGCCGCATGGTGCCGGACCGGATGTTCCGCCGCCCCTGGCTGGGGCTGGCGGGGACTTTCCTGCTGATGTGGGCCATGATCTTCCTGCCGTCCTACACGATGGGCGGCATCGGCGCGGGGCGGCTGCTGAACGTCGTATGGATGACCTTTGTGCTGGGGCTGGCCGTGACGGAATTTCTGTTCTTCGGCTGGCTCGAACGGATACGGGGCCATATGCTGCACGGCGCGGAGCGCTTTCTGGAAAAACACAGCCGCCACCTGCCGGGGGCGGCGCTGGCGATGCTGCTGTGCATGGCGTGCATCGGCAGCCATACCGTTAAGGAAGGGCAGGACAACTACTTTGCCACCAGCCTGGAAGCCTGTTATGAACTGGCAAGCGGGGAAGCGGCCCGCTTTGCGGAGACTTTGGACGCACGGGAAGCCGCGCTGTCTGATCCCTCGCAGCCGGATGTGGCGATCAGCCCGCTGGGGGCGGAAGAACGGCCCTGGCTGCTGTTCTATACCGACGTTTCGGTGGGGCCTGACCTGTGGGGCCTGACGCCCTACTACAATAAGGATTCCGTCGTGGTGGTGGAGAAGCAGTGACCCATGGAAACAATGATTGCCCTGGCCGAACAGCCTGCGGGGCGGGAGGGCGCGTATGAACGGATTCCTGCTGATTATCCCGTTTTTTCTTGTGCGGTTTGGCCTTTTGGCAAAGATGGACCGGCGCGCGGTGCAGCGTGCCGCGCATTTTGCGCCGATGCAGGGCGGCGAAGTAACGGCATATTGGGTCTACCAGATCTGCACGGCGTTCCTGATCCTCTATCCGCTCTTTGTACGGATCACGGCCGGGCCGCCGGTTTTGCTGTGTACAGGCGTGGCGCTTTACATCGCGGGGCTTGCTTTGCTGGCCGCTTCGATCGTCCACTTTTCGCGCCCCGACGGCGCAGGACTGAACACCGGCGGCGTCTATCGCTTTTCCCGCAATCCGATGTATGTGGCCTATTTCCTCTATTTTATGGGGATCGCGGCGCTGGCACGGTCTGCGCTGCTGTTCTGCGTGGTCGCGGTATTCCAGTTCTCCGCCCATTGGATCATCCTGGCGGAAGAAAGGGAATGCAGGCAGCTGTTCGGCGCATCCTATGAGCAATACTGCAAAAAAGTCCGGCGTTATTTCTAAGAGAACCGGACGGTAAAAACAGACAAAAAGCCCCGGCGCAGTGCAACACAAATTGCACCGTGCCGGGGCCTTGCTGTATCGTTTTTTGGGGGAGTCAAGCGCGTTCCTGCACAAAGCGGATAAAGGCGTCGCGCTCGGCTTCCGTGCGCAGGTTCACCGTGTACATACGGTCGCCCATATCCAGCCGCAGGGCCGGGGGCAGAACGTCGCACATTTTCATGCGGGTGCCGTAACGGGCCATGATCTCCTCGTGGGAATGGCGGTAGGTGTGGCAGTCGCGCCGCGAAGCGTAGACACAGAAGAAGCGGGGACCGTGCAGGTCCAGGTTCCGCACCGCGTCATAGCAGACCATGTCCGCCCAGATCTGGTAACAGTCCACCGAGTTGGCGTAGTTGATCATATCGGGGGTGTACCCGCCTGCCGGGCGCATATTGACTTCCAGCGCCACATAGTCGCCCTTTTTGCCCAGACCGGGCTTGTCGGCGTCCAGTTGGAAGAACTCGCAGTGGAAGAAACGGCTTTTGGCGCCAAAGGCTTTGATGGTACGAAAGCCTACATCCTTGAGTTGGGGCGGCACGCGTTTCTGCGTCCAGTAGGCGAGATCCCCTTCCTGACTGACGATGTCCAGCAGCGGCGTGGGGAACACGTTGGACGTGCAGAACAGCGGGACGCAGTGGGAATCCGCCACACCGTCAAAACTGACGATGCTGCCGCTGATGTATTCCTCCATAATATAGGGGACCGTGGGCGGCGCGGCATAGAATGCGTGCAGGTCCGCTTCGTTTTTGAGCTTGTAGGTCGCCTCCGCGCCGCAGCCGTTGTCCGGCTTGACGATGACCGGGTAGCCGACCTGGCGGATAAAAGCCCGCGCGGCGGCCAGTGTGCTCACCATGTGATACCGCGCCACGGGAACCCCCGCGGCGCGATAGCTGTCTTTCATCCTGCTTTTGAACTTGATCCGCGCGATGAAATCATTCTGCGCGCCGGTGGTGATGTTGAAGTCGGTGCGCAGTTGGGCGTCCATCTCCAGCCAGTATTCGTTGTTGGATTCCAGCCAGTCGATCTTCCCGTAATGGAAGGTGAAATACCCGACCGCACGCACCATCTCGTCATAATTGCCCAAATCGCCCACCCGGTAATACTCGGTCAGGCAGTGCTTGAGTTCGGACGGGATCTCCTCAAAAGGCGCGTCCCCGATCCCCAGGACATTGACGCCATTGCGGTACAGACGGTCGCAGAAATTCCAGTAGGTCTTGGGGAAATGGGGACTGACAAAGATGAAATTCATGGAGTGGCGTTACTTCCTCTCTCGCAAAACAAACTTACACAAACTGGTTGCGCGCGGGATTGTACTCGTAACCCACTTCCGCCAGGGTCTTGCACAGGGCGGCTTTGTCCACGCCTTCTTCCTCGCAGAATACGTCCAGATTGGGGTCGCGGTCGCGCAGCTTGGTATTTACATAGCTGAACAGAATAAACGGGTCGCTTGGCAGCATGGCGTTCTCCTTAAAAATACCGTATAAAAGAGAAAATGCCGATCACGCGAAGTGACCGGCAATTTTTCCTTCCAATCAGACCGCACGGGTAACTTTACCAGAGCGCAGGCAGCGGGTGCAGGCGTAGATATACTTCGGGGAACCGTCCACGATCGCCTTCACGCGCTTGACATTGGGGTTCCAGGTACGGTTGCTCCGACGATGAGAGTGGGAAACTTTGATACCGAACGTGACACCTTTGCCACAGCAAGAACATTTGGCCATAATTGCTTGCACCTCCTTTTCAATAGCTGTACTATTATAACGAATATTTCCCGGAATTGCAAGCCCTTTGCACAAAAAACTTGTACTTTTTTTTGTAAAAGTGCGCGTCCGCCCAAAATCCGGGCAAAAGTGGCGCGCTGTTGCCGCGCCGGGGCTTGTTTTGCGCCCCCTTGTACGATATAATAAGATGAAATTCATATGGGGTGGTGCTTGTTTTGAACGGCTTGTTGTCGCCGTATCAGGTCCTGGAATATCTGCTGCGGGCGGTGGTCGTGCTGATCGCCATCCCGTTCCACGAGGCGGCCCATGCGCTGGTCAGTTCCTGGCTGGGGGACGATACCGCCAAACGCGCCGGGCGGCTTTCCTTGAATCCGATCCGCCATTTTGATCCGCTGGGCGCGCTGTGCATGCTGCTGGGCGGCGTCGGCTGGGCCAAACCGGTGGGGGTCAACCCGTGGAAGTACAAAAATCCCAAGGTGGGCATGGCGATCTCCGCTGCGGCGGGACCGCTGTCCAACCTTTTGCTGGCCTGGGTGTCCATGATCCTGTACAAAGTTCTGTTTTACAGTACGGCGGGCCAGGCCGTTCAGCCGCTGCTCATACTGGAAATGCTGCTGTACGATATGATCGTGATGAACCTGAGCCTGGCGGTGTTCAATCTGCTGCCGATCCCGCCGTTTGACGGCAGCCGGATCGCGCTGCTGTTCCTGCCCCGGCAGTTGTATTTCCGGGCGATGCGGTATGAGCGGTATATCATGCTGGCGGTGCTGTTCCTTGTCTTTATGGGGCTGCTGGACCGCCCGCTTTCGATCGCGGTCAACGCCATGTGGAACTGTCTGGTGGATTGGACCGGCTTTGTAGAGATGATAATGTGGGGGTAAATTTGCAAGAAACGCTGACGTTCAAACTGGAAGAATTTGAAGGCCCGCTGGACCTTCTGCTCTATCTGGTCGGCAAGAATAAGATGAATCTCTATGATGTGAACATCATGGAACTGATCGACCAGTACACGGCGGCCATCAGTACGATGCAGCAGGGCCGCATGGAAGTTTCCAGCGAATTTATTGATATGGCGGCCCATCTGGTCCAGATGAAGAGCGCGCTGCTGCTGCCGCGCAGCCCGGAAGCCGAGCGCATGAAGGCCGAGCTGACCGGCCGCCTGATCGAGTACAGCGCCTGCAAAGAAGTGGCGGCCCGTCTGGGCAGCCGCGCGCGGGACCTGTACACGGCCGTGCGGGAACCCATGCCGCTGGTAGGCGCGGCTGAATATACCCGCCGCCATGATCCAAACCTGTTGGTACAGGCATGGTTCAGCCTGATGGGCCGCAGCCTGCGCAAACGCAAGCCTACGCAGGACCGCTTTGAACCGCTGGTCACGGCGCCTTTCGTTTCGGTGGCGAGCCGTGTGTCCCATATGCTGCGCGGCCTGCTGCGGGGCAGCCTGCGCGGCATCCACCAACTGTTCAGCCGGGAAGAAAGCCGCAGCACCAACGTGGCGACCTTTCTGGCGCTGCTGGAACTGATCCGCGCGGGCAGGGTCCGCGTGGAGGAAAACGGGACCCTGAACCTTGACCGCAGCCACCACAGAAGAAAGGAGGGCGCTGCCCGTGAATAAAGCACAATATACCGGGGCGCTGGAAGCCATGCTTTTTGCCAACGGGGAACCGGTGGAAACCGAGCGCTTGGCGGATGCGCTGCGCCTTTCCATCCCGGATACCGAGGAACTGCTGCGCGGTTTGCAGCGGCGCTATGACGAGCAGGAAAGCGGCTTCGCCATCCTGCAGTTCGAGCCGGACCGCTGGCAGATGACCACGCGGCCCTATTACGGGGAAGTGGTGAAACGCATCCTCGATACCCGCCGCAACGCGCCGCTTTCGCCTGCGGCGCTGGAAGTTCTGGCAGTCATTGCCTACAACCAGCCGGTCTCGCGCAGTTTTATCGAACAGGTGCGCGGCGTGGATTCGTCCTCCACCGTGACGAAACTGCTGGAAAAGGGCCTGATCGAGGAAGCCGGACGCTTGGACCTGCCCGGACGGCCGGTGGCGTTCCAGACGACCGATACTTTCCTGCGCGTCTTTGGGCTGGGCAGCCTGCAGGACCTCCCGCCGCTGCATGACGAAGTGGCGGAGGAACCGGCGGGGGAGGAACCGTCCGACGAAGATCAGGTCGAACAACTGGAATGGAAGTGAGCGGCGATGCCTGTAGTATTCACGATCCTGAAAGTCGTGCTGATCCTGCTGGCGGTCCTTGTTTTGCTGCTGATAGCGGCGATGTTCGTGCCGTTGGGCTTTTCCGTGGAATACCGGCGGGGCCGGGTACGGGTCGCAGCAATTTGCGGCCCGCTGCGCCGCACGCTGTGGTCGTACCATGCCGGGGCACCGGCGCCGCCGTTCCCCGGCCAGTCTGCTGCACCGGGAACGGGAAAGTCACCGCCGGTTTCGTCTGCGCCGTCTGCACAGGCACCACCCCGACAGGTGCAGCCGCCCGCCGAAAAGGAACCTGCGGGTCCCGCACAGGCAGAGCCAAAACGCCCAGAACCGCCGGACAAAGAGCCGGACGCCCCCAAAGCCCCCGCGGCTGCCGCAGGGCGCATGGAGCGGATGCTGGCCCTGGCGGAGGAGGACCCGCGCGCTTTGCTGAGCTGCATAGCGGGCCATATACGCTGGCTGCACCGCCATTCGCATTTTAAGGTCCGGGTACAGCATTTGAATGTGTTCTGGACGGTGACCTGCGAGGACGCCGCCCGCACCGCCATCGTTTACGGGGCGGCGCTGCCGGCGCTGAATACATTGCTGACGCTGGCCCGGCAGGTCATCCAACTGCAAAGCGACCGCCTCTGGCTGGAGCCGGATTTTACCGGCCAGCGCCGGGAAGAACGGGAGATCAGTTTTACGATGTCGGCGCGCGCGGCGCTGCTTCTCCACCTGCTGTATCGCATCTGGAGGGACCCGCTGCTGCAGCCGCAGCCAAAGAAAGAACCACAACCTGTCTGATACAATAAATTTGGGAGGAGTTACTATGGCAGAACATCCTATTGAAGGTCTGATGGGCGTTACCATCGACAAGATCCGCGAAATGGTGGATACCAGCACGATCATTGGGGACCCCATCCATGTGGACGCCGCCACCACCATCATTCCCGTGTCCCGCGTGACGTTCGGGTTCGCTTCGGGCGGCTCCGACGTGGCGCCGAAGTCGGACAAGCCGATGTTCGGCGGCGGCACGGGCGCCGGGGTATCGGTTACGCCGGTGGCTTTCCTGGTCATTTCGGGCGGGAACGTCCGCACGGTGCAGTTGATCGAGAAGGTGACTGCGGTGGATAACGCCATTGCGGCCCTGCCCGAACTGGTAGAGAAGATCACGGCCAGCCTGAAACGGGACAAGCCGGCGGAAGAAAAGCCGGAAGCGTAAAACATAAGGAGTACACATGGCAGAACAA